>Ga0134123_10001534_pt1 | contig 15026 bp, 12 predicted proteins | sample KB303_FD_96460 | JGI IMG/M metagenome (GOLD analysis project Ga0134123, IMG submission 96460) | Terrestrial soil microbial communities without Nitrogen fertilizer from Kellogg Biological Station, Michigan, USA - KB3-0-3 | ecosystem: Environmental > Terrestrial > Soil > Unclassified ...
GCGCGCGCTTCGTCGATGAGCTCCGCATCGATGCTCGACAGTGCGTTTATCAGTGAACGGCCCGGCAGGAATTCCACCGACAGATAACAAAGCCGCTTGACCCGTGCACGGGCCACGCGCCGCTGCGTCGCCAGCCAGCGGGACGACAGTTCTTCGCGTACTCCCAGCGACAGCGCATCGTAGATGTCTCGCGGTGTCGCGGTGTCCGGCTCCTTTCCCAGGCTGCGCGTGAGCCGGTCGTAGATAACCGAGCGCAGGTAGCCGCGCCTGAGGATGGATCCGGCCGTCAGCGTCGGCTCATTCAACACTCGAACTACCTTTCACTCTTCGACGAGACATTTCAGGACATTTCCGATGACGCCCCGACATTGCATGCAAGAAGTATGTCGGGGGCCTCGGACCGGTATGATATGCGCCTCGCGCGAGAGGGCGACAGATTCGCAAGATGGCCGGCCTGACCCTCCCACGTCTGCACCACATTGGCTGCGAGTTAACGCGGAATGCACCGACAAGCAATTGGTATTGATATCGGCGGATCGTCGATCAAGGCAGCAGTCGTCGACCTGAATCGCGGCTGCCTGGTCGGCGAACGGCGCTCGGTACCTTCACCCGCCATGTCCGCGGTCAGTGAGATGCTGCATGCCATGTCCGAAGCCGTGCCCGAGAGTACCGAAAACCTGCCGGCCGGTGTCACCTTCCCCGGCGTGGTGGTCGGCGGCACCGTCTACACCGCTGCAAACGTGGCGAAGTCCTGGATAGGCCAGCCCCTGGCCGAGCCCGCTGCCGCCAAGCTGAAGCGCAAGGTCGTGGCAATCAACGATGCCGATGCAGCCGGTCTCGCGGAAGTGCACTTCGGTGCCGCCCGCGACGTCATGGGGACCGTGCTCGTGCTGAGTCTCGGTACCGGTATCGGCAGCGCACTGTTCGTCGACGGCACCCTGGTTCCAAACACCGAACTCGGGCATCTGGAATTCGACGGCATGGAAGCCGAGGCCCGCGCCTCCGGCCGCGCGCGCATGGAGCGCAAGCTCGACTGGAACGGCTACGTCACCGAGCTCAACTACGTGTTGAACCGCACCCACGCGTTGTTCTGGCCGGACCTCATCGTGCTGTGCGGCGGCATCACCGGCGACCATCCCAACCTGGCGGACGATCTCAAGGTGCCCACCCAGCTCAAGCTTGGTGCGCTGCGCGCCGACGCGGGTATCGTTGGCGCCGCCTTCGCCACCACCCTCAACCAGGGTGTCTGGATCAAACAGGCCAGGGTCGCCGGCAAGTAACGGTCAGGGAATCGTCAAGGTCCCCAGCGCAGTGCCCTGATCCTTGCCGTCCTTGTATGTGACGCGAAACGTATAGGTACCCGTGCGCCACGCCAGCGGGTCTTTTTGACCTCCCTGAAAGCCGAACCTGGGAAGAACTCTCAGCACATACAGCGTGCGGGCATCGTCGGCATTGGCATTGACCGCCGCAAAGATCTGCATGATCCGCAACTGGCCCCTCATGTCGGCAAGCTGGAGCTGACGGTAGTCCTTCCAGATCTTCCCGGCGTACGCCTCCGGAACTGACAAAGTCTCGAAACTCCACTTCGACCCCTTGAGCTCGACGCCACCGTTCGGGTCTTCGCCCTGTTTGGGAATTTCGGCATTCGCCTTGGGTGTGCCGTCCGCATTGCCCAGGTAGACGACCAGGGCGACTTCATTGGTATTGCCGTCCGCGGCCGCCAGCGGAATGGCCGTCACCTGGATCGGCAGCGGCGCTGCGAGCGCCGGCATGGCCGCCACGGCGAGGATAGTTAGTGCGCACGCCACGAGGCGGGGAATATTTCGGAGTCTCATCTCAGGTCCTCTCTTGATGCTGGAGTTGCGACCGTGTTGGCCGCGGCAATCCTGCCGCCAACATTCCTGGCGGACCATGAGACCTTTGCCGGGAAATCGGGTCTGACCCCATTTTCTGCCACGATTGCCCCACGCCGCCGCCCGCTTCGCGCGACAGCCTGAGCCTGCCTCGATCCACTCCCGGGAGCCTTCATGTTTCGCAAACTCGCCTGTGCCGCCCTGGTCTCGGCGGCGCTGTTCCTGGCTGCAAGCTGCGACAAATCCGCGCCGCTGGCCGAACACCCCACCGTCGCCCCTGCCGACCCCCTGTGGGCCGGGCTGATCTCCGCCCACAGCACCGGCGCCATCTCGCGTCACTCACCGCTGCGCGTGATCTTCGCGAATGACGTCGTGGCGGCGGACCAGGTGGGTGACGATGCCTCGGCCTGGCTCGAAGTCGAACCCGCCATCCGGGGCAAGATCAGCTTCGCCAACCGCCGAGAGATCGTCGCGGCGCCCGTGGACGGCGCGCTCATCCCAGGCACCACTTACAAGGTGCGCGTCAAGGCCAGGGGATTGACGGGAATCGATCCAAAGCTGGGTCCCTACGAATTCCTGGTGCAAACCCTGGCGCCGAACTTCGACGTGACGACCCAGGGTCTGGACCTGGATCCGGCGAACGACGGGCAGATGATCCTGCGTGGCGAGGTGACCACGGCGGATGTCGAAGATGGCGGGCAGGTGAGCAAGATGCTGCGCGCCGAACTGGTGGGCGCGAGCCTCCCCATCACCTGGAGCCACCAGCCCGAGCATCATCGGCACGAGTTCATGGTGTCCGCCATCGTGCGCAGCGAACAGCCTCGTGAACTCAAGCTCGCCTGGAACGGCGCGCCGCTCGGCGTCAAGACCCGCGACACCCGGGTCATCGACGTGCCGGGTCGCGGCGAATTCACGGTCACGCAGGCGCAGGCCCTGGAGAACGGCGGCCAGCGCCAGGTCATCGTGCAGTTCTCCGAAAAACTCTCCTCGCGCCAGGATCTCAAGGGACTGGTGAGGCTCTCGCAAGGTGAGTTCACGACGCAGGTGCGAGGCAACACGCTGACGCTGTACGTCAACCAGGACACCGTGGGCGAGGTGACACTGACCCTGGAAAAAGGTTTGCGCAGTACGCTCGGGGACAAGCTGAAGGACACCGCAACTTTTCCACTCACCTTCAGCAGCGCGAAGCCGCAGGTGCGCTTCGTGGGCAAGGGCGTGATCCTGCCGGATGCCGACCGGCTCACGGTGCCGTTCGAAGCGGTGAGTGCCCGTGCGGTGCGGGTCACCGCGCTCGAAGTCTTCGAGAAAAACATCCCGCAGTTCCTGCAGGTCAACAAGCTCGACGGCAACCAGGAGCTGGGCCGCGTCGGCCGCGTCCTGTGGCGCAGGACGCTCACACTTTCGAAACCCGTGCCGGGCCGCTGGACGCGCTACGACCTCGACGTCACCGAGCTCATGAAGCAGCACCCGGGCGGACTCTTCCAGCTCAAGCTGTCGCTCGCCCCGGGCGATGCGCTCTGGGATTGCCCGGACGAAACTCCGGGCAACACTGAAGCGCCGCAGGAAGACAAGGAGCTGCGCAACCAGGAAGACGGCGACAGCGAAGAGGTCACCAACTGGGACTACGTCGAGGACTATTTCGACGGCGAATCGAGCAACTGGAGCGACCGCGAGAATCCCTGCAAGTCCGCGTACTACCGGTACTCACAGGGAGTGCGCGTGGTTCGCAACCTGCTCGCCTCCAACATCGGTCTCATCGCCAAACGCGGCCAGGACGGCAAGTTGCTGGTGGTGTCCACCGCGCTCGATTCTTCGCAGCCGCTGCCGGATGTTTCGGTGCAGGCATTCAGCTTCCAGAGCCAGGAGATGGGATCGGCCACCACCGACCGCGATGGCGTGGCCGAGTTCGATCTGAAGGGCCAGCCATTCGCGCTGATCGCGAACTACCAGGGACGCAAGGGCTACCTGCGCATCAGCAATGGCGGTGCCCTGCCCGTCAGTCACTTCGACGTGGGAGGCGAGACCATCGTCGCCGGCCTGAAGGGCGTGTTGTACGGCGACCGTGGCGTCTGGCGGCCGGGCGACTCCATCTACCTGACGTTCGCATTGCAGGACAAGCAGAAGTCGCTGCCCGCAAATCATCCCGTCACGCTCGAGCTGCGCAACCCGCGCAACCAGCTCGTGCAGACGCTGACCAACAACAAGCCGGTCGGACAGTTCTACGCCTTCGAACTCAAGACCGCGCCCGATGCGCTCACGGGTGACTGGACCGCGACCGCGATCGTCGGCGGCACCACGTTCGCAAAGACCCTGAAAATAGAAACGGTGATGCCGAACCGCATCAAGATCGACCTCAGGCTCGGCGAGGCCGAAGTGCTCGAGAGCACGCCGCTCAAGGCGGGTCTCGACGCACAGTGGCTGTCGGGTGCGACCGCCGCGAACCTGCGCGCGGCGATCGAGCTGACACTGAAACCCACGGCCACGCGCTTCACGCGCAACACGGACTTCGTCTTCGACGATCCGGCGCGTTCGTTTTCGGGCGATCCGCTCAAGCTGTTCGACGGCGAGCTCGACCAGAACGGCTCGGTGCGCTTCGAGAAGAATCTCGAACTGCCGCGCGACGCGCCCGGCATGCTGAGCGCCACCTTCGTCACGCGCGTGTTCGAAAATGGCGGCGCCTTCAGCATCAGCCGCGAGACACGCACCCTGGCGCCGTTCGACCGTTTCGTCGGCCTGCGCCTGCCCAGGGGCGACGTGTCGCGCGACATGCTGATGACCGACCAGAAACACGTGGTCGAACTCGCGACGCTGGACGCCGCCGGCAATCCGGTGAGCGTCGAGAAGGTGCAGGTGTCGCTCTACAAGATCGAATGGAAATGGTGGTGGGACCAGAACGGCGATTCGCTGGCGCAGTATGCGCAGAGCGAGAGCCAGTCGGTGATCCAGCAGGAAACCGTGGCCACCCAGGATGGCAAGGGCCAGTTCACTTTCGAGATCAAGTATCCCGAGTGGGGCCGCTATCTCGTGCGCGCCTGCGATGTCGGCGGCGGCCACTGCACCGGTCGCACCTTCTACATCGACTGGCCGTCCTGGGCCGGCAACGCGCGCGACCAGTCCGGCCCCGCGGCCAACATCCTCACGCTCACCGCCGACCAGGAGCAGTACCAGGTCGGCGACACCGCGGTGATCCGCCTGCCGGAGACCTCGCAGGGTCGCGCGCTGCTCACGCTCGAAACCGGCACACGCATCCTCGAGCATCGCTGGATCGAGGCCAGACCCAGGTCGAACAAGGTGAGCATTCCGATCACCGCCGCGATGGCGCCCAACGTGTACGCCGCCATCACGCTGGTGCAGCCGCATGCCGGCAAACAGAACGACCGGCCGATCCGGCTGTACGGCGTGATTCCCCTGAAGGTCAGCGACCCGGCCACGAAAATCTCGCCGGCGATCCGCACCGTGGCGGAATGGAAACCGGAGGGCAAGGCCTCGATCGAGGTGTCGGAGACCGCGGGCCGCGCGATGAACTACACGCTCGCGGTGGTGGACGAGGGCCTGCTCGGCCTGACGAATTTCAAGACACCGAACCTGCATGCGGAGTTCTACAAGCGCGAGGCGCTGGGTATCGCGACCTGGGACCTGTTCGATGAAGTCGCGGGCGCCTATGGCGGCGAACTCGACCGGCTGCTGGCGCTCGGCGGCTCGGACGCGGGCGAGAAGACCAATCCGGAGGATGGCAAGTCGCGCTTCCCGCCCGTGGTGAAGTTCCTCGGACCTTTCGCCCTGAAAGCCGGCGAAAAACGCGCGCACGAGATCACGCTGCCGCAGTACGTCGGTGCAGTGCGGGTGATGCTGGTCGCCGGAGATGGCAGCGCGTATGGCACGGCCGAGAAATCCGTGTTCGTACGCCAGCCCCTGATGATCCTCCCGACCCTGCCGCGCGTGGCCGGCCCCGACGAGCAGATCACCCTGCCGGTGTCGGTGTTTGCCGGCGACGCCTCGGTTCACGACGTGACGCTCTCGATGGAGCTCGACCCGCGCTTCTCTGCCGTGGGCGCGAAGTCCGCGGCGCTGAGCTTCAGCAAGCCCGACGAGAAACTCGGCTTCCTCACGCTCAGGACCGGCGCGACGCTCGGCAAGGGCCGGATCCGCGTGATCGCCACCAGCGGCAAACACCGGGCGCAGGCCGACGTGTGGCTGGAGGTGCGCAGCCCCAACGCGCCGGTGACGCGCGTCACCCGGGCGACGGTTGCGGCCGGTGAAACCTGGAAGGCCGAGATCAAGGGCTTCGGGCTCGAAGGCACGCACACCGCGACGCTCGAGGTCTCCGCGCTGCCGCCGCTCAATCTCGCGCACCGTCTGGACTATCTGATCGGCTACCCACATGGTTGCCTCGAGCAGGTGACCTCGGGCGCATTTCCGCAGGTCTATCTGCCCTCGCTGCTGCGCCTCGATGCGCAGCGCCGCACCGAGGTGGAGAACAACGTGCGCGCCGCCATCGCGAGGCTGCGCGGCTTCCAGCAGCCGAACGGCGGCTTCGTGTATTGGCCCGGCGGCTGGGCCACGGACTTCGGTCTCGGCTGGCGCGATGACTGGGGCAGCACCTATGCCGGGCACTTCCTGCTCGAAGCAGAACGTGCCGGGTTCGCGGTGCCGGCCGACATGAAGGCCTCCTGGCTGCGATACCAGAAGTCGGCTGCGGAGCGCTGGGAGGGAAGGACTGGCGGCGGCAGCGTCCCTGCGGGCATCACCGAAGCCGCGCGATATTCGCAGGCGTACCGGCTGTTCACGCTGGCACTGGCGCGCCAGCCCGACCTCGGCGCGATGAACCGGTTGCGCGAGACCAGCCCCGCGTCCGTCGGTGAGCGCTGGCTGCTGGCGTCGGCCTACCAGCTCGCCAATCAGCCAGATGCGGCCGTGGCACTGGTGAAGAACGACAAGCTCGACATCGTGCAGGGGCCCGAGGCGGAGTACACCTTCGGCTCGCTGCTGCGCGAGCGCGCCATCGTGCTCACCGGTCTCACGCTGATGGGTCGCAACGCCGAGGCGGCGCGGCTGGTCGACGACATCTCGGCCGAGCTCGCCGACAGCCGCTGGTACAGCACGCAGTCGGTGGCGTTCGCGCTGGTCGCGGTGTCGCGCTGGTCGCAGGCCAAACCCTACGAGCCGTACACCTTCGAGTACATGAGCGGCACCGGGCGCGCCACCCGGATCGCGGCCGACAAGGCGGTGATCGACGTCAAACTACCGCCGCCGTCGGCGGCCGGCACGCCGCTTGCCATCGTGAATACTTCCGGCCGCACCTTGTACGCCACGGTTGCAGTGCGCGGCATCGCGAAGAGTGGCGATGAAGACACCGCTTCGAACGGTCTCGACATCGACATCGCCTACAGCGACGCGAATGGCAATCCGGCCACCGTGAACCGGCTGGTCCAGGGCAGCGACCTGGTCGCGCAGATCACGATCCGCAACGTCTCGAAGCGGCGGCTCACCAACCTCGCGCTCACGCAGATGGTCCCGGCCGGCTGGGAAATCCGCAACGAACGCCTCGACGGCGGCGATGCGCTCGGCACGACGACGCTCGCGGAACCCAGGCCGCGCATGTTGTGGTGGTGGATCCCGGACGGTTCGCCCGAGGCCACGCGCAAGGAAGCCGAATACGTCGACATCCGCGACGACCGCGTCATGCAGTACTTCAGCCTGCGGGCCGGCGACACTATCCAGTTTCGCACGCGTCTGAACGCGGCGTACCTGGGGCGTTACTACCTGCCGGGGACTTCGGCCGAAGCCATGTACGACGCCAGCCAGCAGGCGCGGCTCAAGGGCCAGTGGGTGGAAGTGGTGCCGCGCGGTAAATGACATGCGGATGATCCCTCCCTGGAAAATCCACTTCGGCCGGCGGCGGCGACTGCTGCTCGCCGCCGGCCTGGTGGTATTGCTGGTCGGCGGGGTGACCTTCTGGCTGTCGCTGCCGAAGCAGCTGTTCGACGAGCCGGTCTCCTACGTGCTCGTCGCACGCGACGGCACGCTGCTCGGTGCGCGAATCGCCAGCGACGGCCAGTGGCGTTTTCCGGAGCGCGCCACGGTGCCGGAGAAATATCGCCGTGCGCTCATCCTGTTCGAGGACAAGCGCTTCGAGAAACATCCGGGCGTGGATGCCCTGGCCATCGCGCGGGCCGCCAAACTCAACCTGCAGAACGGCCGCGTGGTGAGCGGCGGCAGCACCATCACCATGCAGCTCGCGCGGCTGTCGCGCGCCTCGCGCGGCGGAGCGGACCAGCGCTCGCTGAGCGCCAAGCTCATCGAAGCGGCGCTGGCGCTGCGCCTCGAGATGGCTTACGGCAAGGACCAGATCCTCGCGCTGTACGCCGCGCATGCGCCCTTCGGCGGCAATGTCGTGGGACTCGACGCGGCGGCGTGGCGTTATTTCGGGCGCGATGCCGGCGCGCTTTCGTGGGCCGAGGCCAGCACGCTCGCCGTGTTGCCCAACGAACCGGCGCTGGTGCATCTCGCGCGCAATCGCGAGCGCTTGCGCGCCAAGCGCGATGCGCTGCTGCGGCGGCTGTGCGCGACGGGCGCGATGTCGGAGCTGGACCTGCAACTTGCGCTGAGCGAGCCGCTGACCGCCGAACCGCACGACCTCCCCGATCTCGCGCCGCACCTGCTCGACACGTTGCGCGCCGAGGATCCGCGGGTGCATCGCATCGCGACCACGCTCGATGCGCGCCTGCAGGCCGAGGCGGTTCACCTGGTGCGCGAACACTCCGCGCAACTGGCACGCCAGCAGGTGTACAACGCCGCCGCGCTGATCGTCGACAACCAGACCTTCGAAGTCCTGGCGTATGTGGGAAATGGGGACATTCCTGATTTGCTGGCAAAAGGGGACGCGCCTCGGGGCTACGCGGTCGACATCGTGCGGCGGCCGCGCAGCACCGGCAGCATCCTCAAGCCCATGCTGTTTGCCGCCATGCTCGAAGACGGCGCCCTCACCCCCGGCATGCTGCTGCCGGACGTGCCGACTCACTACGATGGGTTCTCGCCCGAGAACTTCGATCGGCAGTATCGCGGCGCGGTGCGCGCCGACGAGGCGCTGGCACACTCGCTCAATGAGCCGGCCGTGCGCATGCTGCAGAGCTACGGGGTCGCGCGCTTCGCCGACGTCCTGCGCGACGCCGGCATGTCGACGCTCACGCGCCCGGCAGACGACTACGGCCTGACACTCATCCTCGGCGGCGCCGAGGGAAGTCTCTGGGACATCACCGCGCTGTATGCCGGGCTGAATGGCATCGCCCGCGCCGGCCCGGCCGATCCCACGCCCCGATTCCACCCGCTCACCGCACGGCTCGGCGCACCCGCGCGCGCGCTCGGCCCCACACCCATCGGACCCGGCGCCGCATGGCTGACGCTGGACACTTTGTTAGAGGTACCGCGCCCGGGTGAGGAAGGTCACTGGAAAAACTTCGCGTCGAGCCGCAGCATCGCGTGGAAGACCGGCACGAGCTGGGGATTGCGCGACGGCTGGGCCGTGGGCACGACCCGCCGCCATACCGTCGGCGTCTGGGTGGGCAATGCCAGTGGCGAAGGCCGTCCCGGTCTCACCGGCTCCACCATGGCAGCGCCGCTCATGTTCGCGCTCTTCAACACCTTGCCCGCAAGCGCCTGGCTGGACCGCCCCTCCTGGGCGCTGCGCCAGATCGAGGTGTGTGCCAATGACGGTTACCTCGCCACGGAGAACTGCGAGTCCGAGCGCACCTGGGTTCCGGCCGGGAGCCGCTTCGAGACGCTGAGTCCTCACAACCTGCGCGTGCACCTCGATCCCCGCCTGCAGCGAGTGGACGGCGGCTGCGAATCGCCGGGCCGCATGACACACGCGAACTGGTTCGTGCTGCCGGCGGCCGAGGAGTACTACTACCGCCGCGCGCACGCGGAGTACCGGCCATTGCCGCCGCTGCGCGCCGATTGCCGGGCGAACGGCGGCGCGGCCCGCGCGCTCGCCATGCTCTACCCGGACGCCGATGCGCACGTGATCATCCCGCGCGAGCTCGACGGGAATCGCGGCCGCACCGTTTTCGAAGCAGTATCGCGGCGGCGCGAGGCCACGCTCTACTGGCATCTCGATGGCCGATACCTTGGAGAAACGCACACTTTTCACCAGCAGGCGTTGGACATCGAGCCCGGCAAGCACATACTGACCATCGTGGATGACGAGGGGGAACGGATCGCCCGCAACTTTACCGTCCTCGCCACCGGTCACTAGCAAACGAGGGTGTTGTGTTCGACGGGTTCCAGCTCGAAACGGTCGAGACCGAAGAAGTTTCCATTCGCCTGCGCCGCGGCGGCTCCGGCCCTCCGCTGCTCCTGTTGCACGGATTCCCGCAGACCCACGCCATGTGGTCGAAGGTCGCGCCCCGCCTCGCCGCGCACTACACGGTGGTGTGTCCGGACCTGCGAGGGTATGGCGGCAGCAGCAAGCCGGAATCCAGCGCCAACCACGAAACCTATTCCAAGCGTGCGATGGCTCGCGACCAGGTCGAGGTCATGAAGAAGCTCGGCTTCGGCAAGTTCATGGTCGCCGGTCACGACCGTGGCGGCCGCGTCGCCTACCGCCTCGCGCTCGATTCGCCGGCGTCGGTGAGCAAGCTCGCGGTACTCGACATCGTGCCCACGGGCGACACGCTGCGCCGCGCGGACTGGCGCTTCGGCATGGGTTACTGGCACTGGTTCTTCCTCGCGCAGGCCCACCCGCTGCCGGAGAAAATGATCAGCGCCGATCCCATCGCCTTCCTGTTCCGTCATGGCCAGGGGTCCTCGGATTTCGACGCCTATGAAGATTTTCTGCAAAACGCACGCGACCCGGCCGCCATCCATGCGATGTGCGAGGACTATCGCGCGGCGGTGAGCGTGGACTTCCAGCAGGACCAGGCCGACCGCGGCACACGCAAGATCGAATGCCCGGTGCTGGTGATGTGGGGCAACCGCGGCGTGATACCCAAGTGGTACGACCCGGTCGGCATCTGGAAGGACTGGGCCAGCGACGTGCGCGGCGACGAGGTCGAGAGCGGCCACATGCTGGCCGAAGAAGCTCCCGACGCCACTTACGACGCCCTGCGGAAGTTCTTCTCCTAGTTAGGCGACGTCAGCGGCGCGAGCGCCTGGCACGCGCCGGCTGCAGCCGCGGCGCGGCACGGCGGCGCAGTGCCGGATCCTCACCCTTCGCGCGTTTCTTGCCGGCCGCTTCCGCAGCCGCCAGCTCCTGCGCCTCGGCGCGCGAGCGGGGTGCGGCCCGCCGTGCGGCCCGGTTCACGTCGTTGCTGGCCAGGTACCGGTTGGTACGCTTGCGATACCGGCGCGTCGCCTGGTAGTCGCCCTCGCCCTGGACCTGCGATTCCTTGCGTTTCGGCATGGCTCACCTCCGTGGATGACCACTATTTAACCGATATCCCGCCGCCACATACCGCGGCACGGTCCTGTCCTACGCCACAATCAGTTGGCGCGAAGATTCACCTCAAAACCCTCTCGGGCAAACTGGGTCCAACGGGTCAGGGACCAGGCCCACGTTATCGGACAGGGACGCGCAGGTACCATGACCAAAGCCATACCCAGCGAAGCCAGCAGACTCTTTTACGGTGCGCTCGCGACGCCCGGAATGCCCGAAATCCGGCAATTCAGGCTCGAGCAATCCAAGCTCGACCGCCTGCTGGAGTTGCGCGCCGAAATCGAAGCGTTGCGTTTCGGACGCGGCCGCGAACCGCTGGCCTTCGTCCGCCCGGAGCGAATGTTCCGCCCCTGGACCCCGCCGCGGGGAGGCATTGATCCAGGCAATTGAACGCAGTGCCTGACCGCTGCGACAATACGCGCCCCATGCCATTGACGGGCATTCACCAGGGCGCCATGAACGTACACCCGCTCCGGGTACTGATCGCCGAGGACAACGCCGATCTGCGTGAACTGCTGGTCACGCTGGTATCGGCGGAACCGGACCTCAAGTGCGTCGGCACGGCCGAGGACGTGGATGCCGTCATCGTCGCCTGTACGGCCGAACACAAGGCCGACGTGCTGGTGCTGGACCTCGAGCTGCAGGGCCGTTCGAGCATCGACGTGTTGAAGACCGTGCGTTCGGCCGGCAGCAAGATCACCATTGTGGTTTTCTCCGGGCATTCACACCCGGAGATGATCCGTCACACGCTTGCCGCCGGGGCCGATGCCTATGTCCCCAAGAATGGCGACTTCGAGCTGCTGCTCGACGCCATCCGCGACAAGCGTGCGACGGTTGCGCCGCGGGCCGCGCGCTAGAAGCGCCACGCCGCGGTCAGCCACAACGCATCGGAGTCATCGAGCCCCTGCAGGTCGAAGCGCTCGTACTCGAGTCGCACGTTGACCTTCTCGCCGATGTTGGCGCCCAGGCCCGCACCCCACACCAGGTCCTGCGACTCCTCGTCGAACTCGACACGGTTGCCGAGCGCGTCTTCGCGGCCGACATTGGCGTCGTAGAAGTAGTAGCCGAGACGGCCATAGGCCTCGAAGTACGGGCCCAGTGGCAAGGTGCCGACCACGTACGGCGCGAATCCATCGACCGAGGAGTCGACGTTGAATCCCGGCACCACGTTTCCGGACGGTTCACCGAGATTCACGTAGTCGAGCTCGAAGCCCAGGAAGCGGTTCAGCCGGTATCCCGCGAATATCTTGTACGCGGTGTCGTCCTCATCCCAGGAGTCGACCGTATTGTCGAGCTGGTCGACGTCATCGATACCGGCATTGAACTGCCCGAGACCGGCACCGGCATAGAAGCCCGAGACCTCTTCCTGTTGTTGCGCGTACGCGCCCGGAAGCAGGCCCGCCAGTGCGAGCGCGGAAAGTGCTGCGGTGATCTTGAGTTTCATGTGTCAGGTCCTCGAATTGCCAAAGTCCGGCGCAAACTACGCGGCGCGCCGCGATGCATCACTCGGTCGCGGCCACGCATCACTGTCGGTTTGCGCCGTCGGCGGAGCGCGTGGGCGAGCGCTGTCGGTGAGCGCGAAATCCGTGGTTTTGCGGCCACGCGAGCCGCGTGTCTTCGCGGCGGACAGAATATTCTGACGCGGATCGCTCGCGAATCGCGGCTGGGTATTTCGCCGCCCCCGGTCCAGGCTCCTGCGCCTATCTACTGCCCGGAGCGTTCAGCCATGTCGGTACCCGGAACCCAGCTCAATCCGCCGCCCGAAGCCGCGCGGCAGACCTACCCGTTCGTGCTTGCGGACCTGCCCTACGCGTACGATGCACTCGAGCCGCACTTCGATCAGAAAACCCTGCAGCTCCATCACCGCGGACACCACGCGACGTACGTCAAGAAACTGAACGAGGCGGTGGCGAAACTTCCGGAACTGCACGGCATGACGCTCGCCGAGCTGCTGGCGAATCTCGCGCGTATTCCCGCGAGCACACGCACCGCGGTGAAGGACAATGGCGGCGGGCACCTGAATCACGATCTGTTCTGGAGCGTGCTGGCGCCGCCGCGGGGACAGGCTCCGCAGGCCGCGCTCGCCCGCGCACTCGACGCGGCCTTCGGCTCGTTCGGGGAATTTCGCCGCAAGTTCGGCGAGACCGCTGCGAAGCACTTTGCAAGCGGCTGGGTGGCGCTGCTGCTGGACCCCGCCACGAAAAAGCTGCAGATCGCCGATCTCAAGGACCACGAAGTGGTCGCGCCGGGAGCCGGAGCGGCGCTGCTGATTCTCGACGTCTGGGAGCACGCCTATTACCTGAAGTACCAGAACCGCCGGCCCGAATTCATCGAGGCGTTCTGGAGCGTGGTCAACTGGGGACGGGTCGCGGAGCGCTTCGAAGCGGCCCAGCAGGGTTAAATCGGCCCGGGCGGGCCCTGACGGCCCCTGACGGCGGGTGTAGGATTGTTCTGACCGAGGTATCGCCATAGAGCCGGACAGGCGTCATATCTCACGAATGTATGCTTCGGACATGCAAGAAAACACTCACCAGATTGCGGAGACGGCCCGGCCCATGAATCGCACCAGAGTCATGATCGTGGACGATCACCAGGTCGTCCGAGCCGGATTACGAACGATGATCAACGGACAGCCGGATCTCGCGGTCACCGCGGAAGCCGGTTCGGGCAGGGAAGCCATGGATCAGCTGCGGCAGCACACCGTCGACGTGCTGCTGCTCGACCTGTCCCTGCCGGATGTGTCCGGCCTCGACGTGCTCAAACACGCCAAGGCGCACTACGAATCGGTTGGTGTACTGATTCTGAGCGCATTTCCCGAAGCGCAATACGGACTCAACGTACTGCGCGGCGGCGCCAGTGGCTTCGTCGGCAAGGGAACCGAAGAGTCGGAACTGTTCCGCGCCATCCGCACGGTGGCGCGCGGCGGCCGTTATGTCGGACCCGACCTCGCCGACCTGCTGGTCGCCGGTGTACGCGGCGATCCGAACGCGCCGCTGCACAGCATCCTCTCGGAGCGGGAATTCCAGATCTTCTGCAAGCTCGCGCAGGGCGAATCGGTGTCGGAAATCGCGAATCGGCTCTTCCTGAGCGTCAAGACGGTGAGCACCTACCGCAGCCGCATCCTCGAGAAGATGTCGATGAAGAGCAATGCCGACATCACCACGTATGCGCTGCGGAATAACCTCGTCCAGTAGTTAGCTTCCATCACTACATTGGACGAGGCCATGCACCAGCAGTCGACGCCAGCCGGGACCTCCGCGGCGCGCGGAACGGGCGCCGCCAGCACGACGCGCAAGAATGGCGTCGCCGGCAAGCCGTTGCGCATCCTGCTGGTCGAGGACTCGCCGCTGCTGCGCGGCCGGCTCGAGAACATGATCTCGCAGCACGCGGCCTTCAAGGTGACCGGCCTCGCGGCCGCGGAAGCCGAGGCCATCGAGAAGCTCGACAGCGTGGCCTACGACGTCATCGTCGTCGACGTGGAGCTGCGTCCCGGCAGCGGCATCGGCGTGATCCGCCAGGCCCGGGCGCGCAACAAGGACCACAAGGACGGTGGCCACGTGTGGATCATCGTGCTGACGAACTACGACCTGCCGACGGTGCGCGAACGCTGCATGCAGGCCGGCGCCGATCACTTCCTCGACAAGATGCGCGAGATCGACCAGCTCATTCCGATTTTGCTCGGGATCGCGGGACGTAAGCCCTGATCCGGTTGCCCTGGCCGGGCACCGCTTCCACCAGCA
>Ga0134123_10001537_pt1 | contig 15015 bp, 15 predicted proteins | sample KB303_FD_96460 | JGI IMG/M metagenome (GOLD analysis project Ga0134123, IMG submission 96460) | Terrestrial soil microbial communities without Nitrogen fertilizer from Kellogg Biological Station, Michigan, USA - KB3-0-3 | ecosystem: Environmental > Terrestrial > Soil > Unclassified ...
CGTAGCTCAGCAGATAGGGCGCGTGCTAGACAGACGATGGAGCGCTCGGCAGAATTCAGCCTCCCATAACTGGAGCCCGTCATGCGCGCCCGCCTGTATTGCGCCGCCATCGCCAGCCTGCTGCTTCCCGGAATCGCCACCTCGCAGGCCAATCCTGTTGCCGACGCATTTCGCGATTACGCCAAGACCTCGGCGAAGAATCTGATCGCAGCTGCCGAAGAGTTTCCCGCCGACAAATACAGTTACAAGCCGACCGCTGCTCAAATGAGCGTGGGAGACATCGCCGTCCACCTCATTCAGGGCAACGACTATTTGTGCGGCAGCATTGGCGGAATGAAGGCGCCGGAGCGTTCCAAGATCGCCGTGACTGACAGCAAGGACGCTCTGATCGCGCGGCTGCGCGAGACCTTCACGTTCTGTGATCAGGCGCTGGCATCACTCACCGACGCGACACTCGGGGAGCAGCTGCCGTTTTTTGGTGGACGCAAAATGTCGAGAGCGGCCGTGATGACGCTCACGACTGGTGACTGGGCGGACCACTACAGTCAGTACGCGAACTATCTGCGACTGAATGGAATGCTCCCGCCGACTGCTCAGAAACCGGCGATGTAGAAAGGACAAACCCGCATTGGCGGAAGCCAATGCGGGTTTCGTACGTCGTGGAGGCAGTTAGTGTTTGTGGTGCTCGCCCATTGCCAGGGTGTAAGGCGAACCGGGCGCGCACTTCACGGCGGCGTTGGTCGAAACGAACATCCCCTTCGGATTGTCTTTCCAGAGCCACACGTGCAGGTCGTAATGGCGCAGGCTCGCGGGAATGATCGGCTCATGACCGTCCATGGGGCCGGCGAGTGACTGGCCGAAAATCGTCGGCACCGTGCCCGCCGCAACCTGCTCCGGCACAAACCATTCGGCGCCGGCCAGAACGAGCTTGTTGCCTACCGGCTCGTAGATGAGAATCTGCGGCTTAGTCGGATCGAGCTTTGGTCCGATGTTGGCCGGGTTCAGAAAGTGAACGCCCATCGCGCCGGCCGGATAGCTGACGGGTCCATCTGTGACAGGCTCAGGGAAATCGACGCAGCCGAGAGTCGACAGGTATCCATCTCTGACTGCGACGATCGGATCGCTGTACTTCGACAACGCCGCTTTGGCCGCTTCGAGATCGGGCGACAATGCTGCGGACACAGCTTTTGGTGCCTGGGCGCGCGATGCGCTCGGCAACGCGATGGCTGCGACGACGACGGCGAGTAGCAGATGCGACACACTCAACTTCTTCCGCGAGTGATACACCATACTGTTCTCCGAGGGTGGTGAGCCGGATAGAATGCTGGTCGCGGAAATACGCGTCAATGGCGACGCGACGAGTTTCTAACGTTTACCCGCCTACATCAGATCTTCCATCACCGCCGCGCGAAGCAGCCTGGCGTAGCGAGGATCGACGGCGAGGCCGTGGCGGTCGAACGGGGGCTCGGTCAACATCCGCCGGAGACGCACCGGACGCCGGTGGTATGCCCGCTCCACCCAATCCATTGCCTGATGCCATTCTCCCAGAGCGGCGTAGGCCATGACTATCTGATCTGCTGGAGTGCGAGTAAGCCAATAATCCTCGAAGGGATCTTTCTCGGCGGCCAGCTTGAGAAGGTCATCCAGCTCGCGACGCAGGTCACGTTGAATGGCGTCGCCAGGTCCGACCTCCGCCGCCTCACGCGTCAATAGATCGGCTCTTTCGCCGTTCCCGCCAACGCGCAGACGTGAGGCGCGCGTCTCCACCGCCAGGTCGAGCTGTCCGAGCCGCGTCTGAGCAATCTCCAACCTCTCCAGCGCCGGACCATAGCTGGGCTGAAGAGCCACCGCGTGCTTGAGAGCGTAGATCGCCTCCGAGTTGCGCCCCAGCGCCAGGAGCACGTCACCGAGACAATTCCAGTGGGCCGGCAAATCTGGCTCAAGCTCGGCCGCTGTTTGCGCAGTCCGGGCAGCTTCCTCGAGCCTCCCCAGACTCTTGTAAACAACACTCCGAAAGCGTAAACCCTCGGGATCCTTCGGGTCGAGCGCTACGGCGCGATCGAGGTGTCGGGCAGCGGCGTGACAATCGTCGTCGTGATAAAAGGCAATCTTGCCAAGCGAGTTGTGGGTGTCGCTGCACAGCGGATCCGCCGCCAGAGAGTCCAGAATCAACTCGCGTCCCTTGGCGAATGACTCTGCAGCAGGGAGATGTCCGAGCCGGCCCATCGTGTAATACCAGTTCGCCAGCGCGGCGAGTCCGCGCGCATTTTTCGGGTCGATGCTGAGGGCTCTCTTCAGATACGCGTTTGCCTGGTCGAGGTGCGAGCGCGCCCCAGCGCCAGCACTCACACTCATGTAAATCGATTTGTGCGCCTCGGCGACCATCAGATCGGCGTCGGTAGGCTCGCGACGCAGTGGGGCTGCCTTGCTAGTAGTCGTTCTGACGGCGCGCAGCATTCGTGCGACATCGCCGGCAGTGGCGGGGCGTTGATCGCGATCCTTGGCGAGCAACGACATGATCACCTCGTTGAGTGCGGGTGAGACATTGTCGTTGCGCTGGTAGGCGGGCCGCGGCGTCTCGGTGATGTGCTTGGCGAGCATCCCGATCGGCGTCTCGGCGGTAAACGGGGGAACGGCAGTCACCAGCTCGTAGAGCACGCAACCGAGACTGTAGAGATCGGACCGACCATCGATCTGGGACTCACCAGTAGCCTGTTCCGGGCTCATGTAGGCAACGGTGCCGAGCACAATGCCCGGCGAAGTGAGTCCGGCGCCCACATTGGTTTTGTCTGACGCGATATGGGCAATGCCGAAATCGGCGAGCAGAGCGCGGCCACCGACGGTGAAGATGTTCTCCGGCTTGACGTCGCGGTGGACAATGCCGGCTCCGTGAGCGTAGGCGAGGGCTTCGGCAATGTCGGCGCCGAGGGTGGCGGCATCTTCGTCAGACATCCTGCGCTCGCGGGCAAGACGCACCCGAAGATTTTCGCCGGCAACGAAGGGCATCACATAGTACAGCCGTCCGTCGGTTTCTCCGGAGTCGAACAGCGCGACGATGCCGGGGTGCACCAGCTTCGCCATGAGTGCGATCTCCCGCTGGAAGCGCTCGACGCCCAGTGAGTGCGAGAGGTCCGGAGAGAGGACCTTGATGGCGACGAACCGGTCCAGATGGCGGTCGTGGGCGCGATATACCACGGCCATCCCGCCGCGCCCGATTTCTTCATCGATGCGGAAGCGATCGGGGAGTTTGATCTGATTCGTTGAAACCTGGGGAGATGTTACTGCAGGCAGACTGCTCTCCGGTCGCGGGGAAAGGTCGCGGCTTATAGATGTAAACGGCGACTAAGAGCGCGGGAAGGCACGAAAGCGGTTCATCTTCCGTCCCCGGGGATGCCGCGGTCAGCTCCGACACTGCGACGGACGCTGTCGACGAGCGCATGGTACTCGGGCGTCCAGCGCAGAACTTCGTAGTTTGGATCGAGCTCGATGCGAACGACCGTAAATGGTGGCGTGAGCTCGAAAGGGGTGTTTCCGCTGGTGACTTCGACGACTTTCGTCACTCGCTCTCCGTTGGCACCCTCCGCGTCTATTCTCAGGTGCGCGCGGTAGTAGGGCGCCGACTGTGAAATGGTCCCGCGAACAACTTTGCCATCCTGCAGCCAGTCAAGGTGAAATTCCGGAGCGCCCGCCCGGTTCAGCCATTGATCAAAGAACCATTTCATATCGCGTCCGGCGCCGGCATCCACGGCCGCACGGAATTGCTGCCATGTGATAGTCCCCAGGCGACGTCCCGACGTGAGTCCTCGCAGCACCTCGCGAAAGCGCGGCAGTCCGACCTCGCGGGAAAGCATGTCGAACATCAGAGATCCCTTGTTGTACGCCAGGTTGCGCTCGTTGATGCCGTTTCCCATGGTCGCGAGCGGCGTGTCGACGCCCGCGCCGACCAGCCGAAAATACGCCGCGGCGCTGTAGATCGGATCGAACTCGTAACCGCTCGTCCGAAGGCGGCGCACGGCAGCGGTTCCACCGAGCGCGTCGACGACCCGGATGCCGCCGTATTCCGCGAGCGCCTCTTCCAGATATTGGAAACCTGGCGGGTCAAAGGTCACCGAGTGCGGAAACCACTGGTGACTCATTTCATGACCCAACCATTCGTATTCGTACATCACATCCGGCACGTCGAAAGCGCGGTGGTTCAGCACGAGAAACCCCGTCGGGCTGAAAGCGTTGAACCCAGCCTGCTGAGCGAGAGCGCGCGGTACTTCCACCAGCGCCATGGACCCAAAAGGATTCGGCCCGAATTCCGTCTCCAGCGTAGTCACCATCCGGGCGGCTCCGTTCAGAAACTCCGTTGAACGCGCACGGGGAGTCAGCAGCCACGCCGTAACCACAGTACCCCGTCCACTATCACGCGCTACGATCGAATAGGGACCGGCGACGAAAGTGAAATACGTCGGATACGTTTGTGAAAAGCGGAACGTGTCGTTTTCCCTTTCCTCGTTGGTCCCGCGGGGTTCAGCACCAGTCATCACCTTCCATCCGCGCGGCACGTGAACCGCCAGCTCGCCGGTCCCGCGCCCCCCGACGCCGCGCACCAGCGGATACCATTCGTCTCCCCAGCCTGTCCCGAACGCGACCTCGGGCCCGACGTAATAAAGGAACGAGGTCTCTCCGCGCCCCGAGGTGGAAAACCGAAGCTTGATGGGCTCCCCGCGCGGTATGGGACGAGCGGGACGCACAACCCAGCGCGCGCTGCGGCTTTCCCCGGGGATGCGCGGACCCGTGGGGACAAAGACCTGTACCGCCACGGCCGGCCCGCGACTCACCGAGGGTTCCAGGATCTCGACGTTGAAAACGGGAAATCGCTCGCTCAGGGAGAGGGTCAGACTATCTCGCCGGACGGAGTCGGGCGGGATGACGAGCGTTCCGCTCACGTCGATCGCCCGTTCCGCGGGACGGAGCCGGACGTCAAGGGAGTAGACCGGAGACCGCGCTTCGGGGACCGGAGCATTTCGATGCGGCGCGCATCCGAGCAAGACGCCGATCGCAACCCACACCGGCGGAGGGCAGAAGCGGCATTCACTCATCGCGCTTTTCGCGACGAGGACGTACTGACCGATTCACCAGCGAGAGAACTCGCCCGCGTCCCGGTTTCGCCAACCCCTTCCACACAAGCTCGAGGAAGGCGTCCGCGATGGCGTCGGGGGAATACCTGCCCTTCGGCGAGAACCACTGGGCCGTCCAGTTGGCAGCGCCCAACAAAAGAAGTCGGACGAGCCGTAAATCCGCGTCTCTCCGAATTCTCCCCGTGCCCGCCGCCTCGTGCAGCATGCCGTCCCAGAGCGCATCGTAGCGGTCGCGACGCCGCACCATCTGCGCCCGGCTGGGGCCGGACAGAGAGCGTCCCTCGTAAAGCAGGACGTAGATCGAAACATCGTCGTGCACCAGCAGCGCGAGATGGGCGCGTAACGCCGCCCGCAGCCGGTCGAGCGGATCGTCGGCGCCATCAATTGCCGCGCGAACGGCATTCGTCGCCCGCTCGATTCCGTGATCGACCAGAGCAAGCAGCAGGTCTTCCTTGCTGGCGTAGCGGTAGTGCAGGCTGCCGGGAAGCATGTTCGCGGCCGCCGCGATCTCGCGGACGGTGGTGGCGGAGTAGCCCTTGGCGCGGAACAGCTGTCCGGCCATTTGCAGCACCCGGTCCATTTGCGCTTCGAGGAGCGCGGTTGCCGATTTGGTCATATGACCAAATGTTAGGACGCTGCCGCATTGGGGTCAAGCGCGAGGAACTGTAGCGAAAAAACAATCCCGCACCGGCGTTAGCCGATGCGGGATAGTGGATGCGCAGCAAGAGAGCTACGCCACGGCGTTCCGGGCGATGACCTCGCGATAGAACGCTGCGCTCAACTTGGGCATGCGACGCTGGGTAGCGTAGTCGACGTAGTGGAGGCCGAAGCGGTTCCCATAACCGTCGGCCCACTCGAAGTTGTCCATCAGGCTCCAGAGGAAGTAGCCCTTCACCGGGACGCCGTCGGACACGGCGCGCTGCAGCTGACTGAGATAATTGCGAAGATACATGATGCGGTCGGTGTCGTAGACCTGGCCGTCCGCGGCAGGGATGTCCGACGACGAGGTGCCGTTCTCCGTGATGTAGATCTCCTTCGCGTTCCAGAGTTTCGCGACATGGTGGGGCCCCCAGTACAGTACCTCGGGTCCGTTGAACAGCCACGGCGACGCCATGTGCGGATATGAAGGCGGATTCGGAACGATGGCGAAACCGCTGGGCGACGCATCGGCGCGGACGAACGTCGGCTGGTAGATGTTGGTCCCAACGAAATCCATAGGTGTCGAGATCGTCTTGAGATCCTGCGGCGTGATGCGCGGTGCGTCGGCGCCCATGCGCGCGAGGTAAGCGTCGGTGTACTTCCCCTCCATGATGACGGTGAGGTACTGGGCGTTCATCTCGCGCGTCGCGGTCTCAGCCGCCTTGATGTGCTCGGGCGTCTCGATCACGGGTACGCCCACCGCAATATTTTCCGCGATGCCGACCTTGGTGCCCGGCTTGGCTTTGGCGCGGATGGCCTGCACCGCGAGCCCGTGTCCCAGCACACCGTTGTGACGGGCCTGGTAGAACTGCGGCTTCGGCAGCTTGAGTCCGGGTGCGTGGATGCCGATGCCGTAACCCAGCTCCATGAAAGCGCCGAACTCGTTGATGGTGAAGATGTGCTTTACGCGATCGGTGAGACGCTCGGCGACGTAGCCCGCGTAGTTGCCGAATGCCTGCGCAGTATCACGCGATGCCCATCCGCCGACGCGATCCTGAAGCGCCTGCGGCAGGTCCCAGTGGTAAAGGGTGGCGTAAGGTTGGATGCCGTTGGCGAGCAGCTCGTCGACGAGGCGATTGTAGAAGTCGAGCCCTTTGGGATTGGGCGCGCCGCTGCCTTGCGGAAAGACGCGCGGCCAGGCGATGGAAAATCGGTATGCCTTTACGCCGAGCGCTTTCATGAGCTGGATGTCGCCCTTATAGCGATGGTAGTGATCGTCGGCGACGTCACCGTTCGCGTTATTGGCGACCTTGCCGGGCGTGTGGGAAAACGTGTCCCAGATGGACGGCATGCGTCCATCTTCGGCGACGGCGCCCTCGACTTGATACGACGCGGTTGCGGTGCCCCAAAGGAAGCCCGTTGGGAACGAGCGCCCCGTCCGAGTCTGCGGCGTGGCTGCCTGGGCGCCCTCGGCCACGTGCGCGGCGAGGGGAACGGTCGAGGCGCCGAGTGCGGCGGCGCCGGCGAGTTTCGCGAAGGAGCGGCGGGAGAGCTGGTCGGTCATTGGGATTGCCTCGCGGCTGGGCAGGGCGTTTTCGGAAGACGCAGCGACGAGCAAACGTGAAGATCATGGCGGCGAATCGCAATCCGCGGCCGATCGCGCCGATCCTGAAAGAGGTGGCGCGAAGCTATCCCCGAAAACAAATCCCAGGGCGATGTCGGATAATCCCGGAATCAATCGACAGCCGAATCGACAGCAGAAAGTTTTGGCCTGAAGGTGACGCTGACCGGCATCACACTCAGACGATCGTACAGCTTTCTCTCCGCAAGGATCGGCCACCAATCGTAGAGGAAGATCTCGAGGGGGCGCCACATCGCGACCCACCCACCGATCACCATGCTCTCTCTGACGAGGACGGCAAACGTACTTTCGCCAAGAGCGCGGCTGACCACACCTGCGAGTATCACTGCGAGCGAGAGAAATGCTACACCGATCAGCAGGCTTGTGCGACCAACTCCTAAAAGCTGACTCAACCGCCGGCTTGCGCTGAGCGAGCGCTGCCTGAAGAACTCGTGGGTCGCGTCACCGACGGCTTCCGCCTGCGCGGGCACCTCCGGCTTGTCAACGTCAACCTGAAGCGCCAAACGAGCGTCGCGGCGCGCTGAGCGAGCCCAACTCACAATGAATTCTTCGGCCTTGGCCTCCAGATCCCTCTCACGGAGTGGTGATGGATCGATCGGATTGAACAGGAGCCTCAGTTCGGTTACGTGAACCTCGATGAGCTCGCAGTTCGCCGGAATCTCGTCACCAACTTTCTGCTCGTCCGCCATTGGCTTGTTCCCACCACTTCACCGGTGCGCAGGCTGAAGCACGCATGGTGCCAAGAACACCGAACTATATCGTCCACCGACAGCCCGTCCGCGAGAGGAGCGCCGTAATGGGCACAGAAAGCATGGAACGCGAACAGCGAGTGTCGTGGCGGTGTCGGTCATTCGATCTTCAACGCGACCGAAGCGCGTCCCAGATCGCCGTGAGTCTCGAGACGCGCGAGCAACAGATGGTAATACAACATCCCTTGCTGGGGACTCAGCGAATCGAGAGCACTCTCGACATCCATTCGGTCCGAGTTGGTGACGAGCGAGAGATTTCGCGCCACGCTGCTGTCGTTCATCGGGAACACATCGAGGCGCCCGAGTCCGCGCAGCAAGATGACTGTAGCGGTCCATGGTCCAATTCCCTTGATACCGCGGAGGAGCGCTGCGGCATCAGGACTCGCACGCTCCTCCAGGATCGCCTCCTCGAGCACATCCCCCGAAAGCGCTTCGGCGACGCGTCGTAGTGTCGAGAGCTTGCCGACGCTGAGACCAGCGGCGCGAAGGATGTCGTCCTCTGCGTCCAGAAACTGTTTTACGGTCGGAAAAGTGTAGAGAGAAACGCCCTCGCTGTCGACAGATTGCCCCAGAGCGAGGATCAGGCGGCGCATGATCGCACTCGCTGCATGCAGGCTGATCTGCTGGAACACAATCGCGTTGACGCATGCCTCCCAGAGGGTTGGATAGCGAGGCGGCCGGACTCCACGCATCCGCTGCGCCAGCGGACTCAGCCACGGTATGCCTTCGGCTGCGCGGCTGAAATACGTCACATCGCGATCGATGCCGAGCATCCGTTTCACGAGCGCCAGCGCCCGTTTGTGTTCGCGCGAATCGCCGTCGAGTGTGACGGCGAGAGCTTCCGCATTTACTTGAGCGACGCGAGCGACCACGGGTCCGCGCGAGCTTTCGAACGCGCGAATGTATTGCCCGTCCGAAGTAAGGACGTCGACGATATTTGTGGACAGGCGCCGCAGTGCGCTCACAGTGAGGTCGAGTCGGAACGGAGCCGAGACATACAATTCATGCCGCGAATGCGACCTCGTCGACCCAGGGGCGACCGATGGGGCAACTTCGCCTTGCAGGCTGCTGTCGATGAGGGGGAGCCCAGCCCCTATATCACACAACATTGGCATGGGCGCGGTGCGAGCCCTCGAAGATTGTGGCCCATTCGCCGAAGCGTTGCGCGATGCGTGAAGCGGCCTGCTCACGGGTGATTTTTTTCGCGAGCAGGTCGGCAATCGGATTCCAGAATGTGGTACGGCCGACAGCGAATCCGATGAAGCCGTCGACGGACGCCGCGATCCGGAGCCAGTTCCTCACCTTGTCTTCATCTGCGCCGTGACCCAGCACAATGCAGCCGACTTCCTCGCGCCCATCGCGCCGTGCCAACTCGACGAGGCCCTCGCAGTCATCAACGCTATCGAGCCCTTCGACCTTCCAGATATCCGGTTGAACTCCGGAGTCCTGCAGCGTGCGAATGGCATCGAGCATAAGTGCCGGCCGGATGTGTCGATCGTATCTTTCTGCGCCCCCGACACGATCGAGCTGCGCGTTCGTCGCCGGCACCAGGAGCTCGAACATGAACTTTTGACTGGTTGTTCGGCAGTACTCCGACAGTCGCCTGAGTCGCGTCGTCTGACGCTCGTTGAGCGTAGCATCACCCTCGGGGTTGTAGCGCACCAAAGCCTTGGCGAAGGTAGGCTGGAAGATCTCGATGTGCTGCGCGAATGCGTCGCCGTATTCGAACTCGAATTCCTCCGAACCGCTTTTTTCTGTCGATAGGGCCGTTAGGTATCCATTCCTGCTGGCGTCGAGCAGGATGTCGGCACCGAACTCCTCATCCACCAGAATGCCGGCGAACTCGCTTGGCACCCCACGCAGGAGTGCCTGGCGGAATCCCTCATAGATAACCCACTTGCTATCGATCACCGCTTGCCTCTGGTCCATAGTCAGTGGTGCAGCGGCGCGGAACATTTCCGTCACGTACGAATGCCGGTGATCGAAAGGCAGCAGGTACAGCGGCCGTGTGTAACCAAGGCTCATGGCAATTCTTTCTCTCTAAGAGGCGGAGACGGCGATCGGAGCGTCGTCGAGCTTTTTCTTGGGTGGAGAGGGCTTCTCCACTGTCGCCCAGTCCGTTCGAAACTGGAGGATTCCCGTCTCGGTGAGTGGGTGGTGGATCATCTGTCGAAGGATCTTGAGCGGCACGGTAGCGATATGCGCCCCTGCGAGGGCAGCCTCGGTAATGTGTCGCGGATGTCGGATCGACGCAGCCAATACCTGGGCATGGAGGCCGTGAGTCTTCACCATGGCGACAAGCTCGCGAACGACTTCCATACCTTGCTCGTTGATGTCGTCAAGCCGGCCGACAAAGGGAGACAGGAATGACGCGCCGGCCCTCGCTGCCAGTAGGCCCTGATTGGAGCTGAAAATCAGTGTGCAGTTGGTCTTGATCCCCTCTTCCCTGAGGCGCGCAATTGCTTCCAGCCCGTCTTCGCTCATGGGCACCTTCACAATGATGTTTGGGGCCAGCCTCGCGAAACGGCGGCCTTCGCGAAGCATGCCCTCGACGTCCTCGGCAACCACTTCGGCGCTCACAGGTCCGGGCGTGACCGCGCAGATCTGTTTGAGGACATCGTCGTAATTGCCGCCGACCCTGGCGAAGAGAGATGGGTTAGTCGTGACCCCGTGCAGAACGCCCCAGCGAGCGGCGGTGCGGATCTCATCGATTTCGGCTGTGTCCAGAAAAATTTTCATGTTCAGTCCTCTATTCAGGTCTCGCGTGCTTTTTGCCGGCGTGACGGCTCAACATTCCCCTCAGCACTGCCACGTCACTGATCTCAGCGTCACGCGATCCATAAACCAGCGTCACTCGCCCACGTCGCGCGCGCCGTAGGAGATCGGCGAGGATCTTCTTCGCCGCCGCAGTACGAAGTTCTTTTGTGTACCGCGCGCGGAATTCAGGCCACTTGGCGCGATCGTGTCCGTACCACTCGCGGAGCTCCCGGGACGGGGCGATCCCTTTTTCCCAGGCATCCAGCCGCGCTTTCGCTTTGGATACGCCGCGCGGCCAAAGGCGATCGATCAACACCCGGTATCCGTCGGAGGGGACTGCCGGTTCATACGCTCGCTTCGCGGTAATCATGATTGTCTCGTCTCCAGGCTTCTCGCTCTCATGTCTCTTGTATCAGGGGCCACTACGACAGCGTCCCGACGCGGCATCAGTCCTTCGTGGTCATCCGGCTTTGGCTGGGCATTTGTAACGGAACGCTGCCCAGCGATGTTACCGAGCTGTTCGATCATTCTGGGCAAACCAAGATCGAGGACAGCATGAGGATGGGACGAGCCAGCGATGGTGCGGATTTCCTCGATTGCCAGCCGCAACTGCTCTTTTGCCTCCGCCAGCCGAGACGCACGGACGTAACTGTCCGTCTCGTTCGCCGCCGCCGCAATATGAAAACTCGCGTCTGCGAGCCTCTGACCCACTGAATGCTGAAGTTCGTCGGCAACCTGCGAGCGCTCCCTTTCCTCGGCGTATATCACTTCTGCACCGAGCCTTTCAACTCGCTCGCGGCCGGACGCGAGGCTGTCGAGCATCTCGTTGATGGTTCTCGAGAGCCGCGCCAACTCGTGATCTGCTACGATTGATGCAGGTACTCTCGCGGCGAGCCGACCCTCCGAAACCCACTTTGCGACACGCTCGAGAGATTCAATCGGTCCGAGGGCGAGTCTCACAAGCACGAGATTCACCGTCGCTCCGAGAACCATAGCAACCACGACGATGTAAGCATCGGTCAGCCGTGCGGGATGTAGCTGGACCGGTCCGAACAGAAGCAGACCTGCCACCCCGATTATGATCAGATTGGCGCCGAGCAATTTCATCTCGAGTGGAACCTCGAGGATGAGCCGCAGCCAGCGCGGAATCCGAGGGGGCGCCTTTCGGCGGATCTGTGAAGCTCGACGATCCAAGTCGGTTGCCATTATTTCGCGCTCCTGTCGAGGACACCCGGCGCTCGGCGAGAATGCACGAGTGAAGATGTCTCCTCTACCTACGCCGGAGAGTAGCCGACATCGCGTGAAGAAAGTGTGAATAAGCGAGGAAGTTTTACTTAGTTACCAGCTCTTTCTCCGACACCGACTTGAGCCAGTTCCAGGACTCACTGGCTACAGGTTGACATCGCGCAAATGAGTGTTAGCTTTCGTCAGGGAGTCGCGTCCCGGAGTTTTCGGCGACGCGGCTTTTTTTTCTTATCCAGGACCTGAGGTCGAGCGAGCCCATGTATAGCTCTTTGCAAAGCCCAACGATTTGCAAAATCGCATCGATTCGCGCCGGCAGGACACGTGTGTCCGAAATGCGCTTCTCGGTGTCCCGGACGAATTGTGAGCTGCCATCGCGGCGCCCAGTCGTACCGAGACTTCCAACCTCCAACGCAGGGCTTCGGGCGTTCGCTTCATAGCGACGATAGTTTTCACGCACCGATCATGAAATAGGCGACAGAGCCTGTTTCGCATCGCCCACCCTGCCGTTCGCTGCGGTGGGTTTTTTTGTGTCCCCATGCATGTACTCTCGCGCGCGATCTCGCGTTTGAGATACGCGACTCCCAAGCCGGGTTCGTGACGCGAGGGTCACCCTGGGATGCTTTCTCCCGCCAGGAGTTCAACAAAAGACAACCTCAAATGCGCGAGCACCACTATACCGGTGGTGCTCTTAGTCCTCATCGAAGGAGATTGCAATGTTCAAAGTATTCATCGACGGCAACGATGACCGGTTGCGATTGGAAGATCAACAGGGCGAAAAGATCGGCTGGATTCACGGGCATACCGTCGGCTTTGGCGGCATCGATAGCGAGCAAGACGCTATGGTTGCTGCGCCGGAGGCGGCACGCGCAGTGGAGAGCACGCTTCAGCGCGCCTACACCGGGGAATCCGTCCGGCCGTTGCTGAATTCAAAGGTCGAGCTGATGAATGATGGCGCCTACGAATGGATCGTCGCCGGATTTCGTCCGCTTGCCCGCCTCGTGCGGCCTCGCACGCAACGAAACCCGGAAGAGTCATTCGCTCTGGAGTTCCTGGTTCCTTCCTACGCGACGCAACACGTCACGCTCGCGGTAGCGCATTCTGTTTGGGATGTCCTATCGAAGTACGTGGTGCCAAATCATTCGGGCAACGAGCTGGCAATGGCCGCAGCGGGAGGGCAGTGACGATGCAATTCAAGAAGATCGTTGTCGGAATCGACTTTAGCGACGCCTCGCTCGCCGCTGCGCGGTGGGTTGCGAATCATATGGCACCCAGTGCGGAGCTGTTTCTCGTGCACGTCGTGTCTATGCCGAGACCCCCGATCTACTTGCACGAGCAGATGGGGCCGACGATCGATCAGCGCTCGACACTGACGCCCCGCTTATACGCGGCTCTCAGCGCCTTTGGCGACTTACTCGACTTCGATCGCGTTCGGGTTGGGATCAGAACCGGAGTTGCCTGGTCGTCGCTGGCGCGAGTGGCCAGGGACGTCCAGGCGGATCTGATCTGCGTCGGCCGGGGGAACAAGCGCAAAGGAAGCAGCAGGTTTGGCGCTACGACTCCGCAGCGATTGCTCGCCGTTGCCGGAGTGCCGGTGCTGGTGATTCCTCAGGGAGTTGCGACAAAACCGAGTCGCGTCCTTGTTGCGCTGAGTGGACGCCCAGGCGGTGAGCGTGTGCTGCCGGTCGCCGAGCGTCTCGCTTCGGCGTGGGGCGCGTCAATCGAAGGGATTCACGTGATCGAAGCCGACGTGCGGCGCATTCTCGCTCCTCCGCCCAGACTGGGCGCGCCTCAAGACATCGCATTGACTTCGCCGGATAGTGCTCGGCGAATTGGAATCGACTCGCTCGATGAGGGTAAGCTGCGTGAGCTCGCCAGTGACTGGATAGCGTCGACATTTACCACAGCCAGTCCCAGTGTACCATGCGAGGGACAAGTTCGAGTCGGCGACGCGGGACAGGAGCTGCTCACGACCGTTCGGGACAAGCCAGGGCCGGCCGTGCTCGTGTTGGGACGGGTGGGCGAAGATCTGGCGGGGCTGCCGCTGCAATCTCAGTACAGGTGCGGCAGCACCACCCGCATGGTGTTGTGGGCAGCGCCCTGCCCCGTGATTGTAGTGCCGCTCGAGCGGCGTCAGGTTCACGCCGCGGTCGAAGCTCCCGCGGAAATGTTGGAAGCGCGAGTCCCCACACGGTACATGGATGACCGCGCGCCAGCTATGCAGTCGGTTCGACGCTACACTCTAAACGGAAACGACGCCGCATGAATGCACCGATGCCGGAACGAGATTTGTTGGTAGCTCTCGTCTACCGAACGCGGCTCGAAATTGCTGTTCCACAGGCTCTGGATCTGGTCGCGCACGACCCTTTGATCGCGGTCCATTCTTTCCGTGGTGATTTGCTGCGCGGCTTGATGGAGGTGCCCGACCAGTTCTGGAGGCGTCACATGCTTCTCTATGATCAGTATAGAAACGCCGTCCGTGCGGGCGCAAAGGCGAGAATCAGTCTGCCAGACGAGGTGCGGCTTGAATTCTGGTCGGCTTTGGAGATCAACGATCCCCACGATTCACCCAAAACCCGATCGCTCCGACCTGAGCTCGACGGCGTGGACGACGCATCGTTCGACAGCTTCCCCGCGAGCGATCCGCCGAGCTGGAGCTCGATGCACGCCGGCGCCCCACAGTCGACAGCAGTCGCCTCCTAGAACAGCGTCCGAATCGTAATGAAGCGGCCACGTTCGCCAGTACGTCGCGGTCGCGGGTGGTACCATCTCGCCAATCTGGCCACTCCCGGCAGCGACCAGTCGCGTCACCGTCTTCCGTTTACGGTGACGCGACACCGACTGGCGGTGACTACAACGA
>Ga0134123_10001539_pt1 | contig 15003 bp, 16 predicted proteins | sample KB303_FD_96460 | JGI IMG/M metagenome (GOLD analysis project Ga0134123, IMG submission 96460) | Terrestrial soil microbial communities without Nitrogen fertilizer from Kellogg Biological Station, Michigan, USA - KB3-0-3 | ecosystem: Environmental > Terrestrial > Soil > Unclassified ...
CGGGAAAAAGGATCATCTCGACCGCCTGCAGAGCGAGATCCAGGAGCTGATCGACGAGCTCTGGCAGGTCCCCCGTTTCTCGGGCATGCGTCGCGGGTTCCGGCCGCAGGTCGACGTGATCCGAACCGACGACCCACCGGAGTACCGGGTCGTGGTCGAGCTCGCCGGGGTCGACTCGGAGACCTTGCGGATCTTCGCCGACGACCGGGCGCTCGTCGTTGCGGGTACCCGCTCACCTGCCTGGCGCGGCCGCTTCTTCCACATGGAGATCGAGCACGGCCCCTTCCAGCGACGGGTCCAGTTCGCGGAGCAGGTCGATCCGGCCAACGCCTCGGCCACGTATGAGCGCGGCCTCCTGACGGTGACGATGCCGATTGCCGAGCGCGAGCCTGCGCCCGAGCAGGTCTCGATCAAGATCGGGATGAGCGCGTGAGCGAGCTCCTGACCGAGGAGCGGATCGAGGAGCTCGAGGTTCCCGCCGAGCTGCCCGTGCTGCCGCTCAAGGAGACGGTCGTGTTTCCGCAGTCGATGACGCCGCTCGCGATCGGCCAGGACCGCTCGATCAAGTTGATCGAGGACGCGGTCGACGGGGAGCGTCTGGTCGCGCTCGTGACCGTCAAGAACCCAGAGCCCGAGCGGCCCGCCTGGGACGACCTATACGAGGTCGGCACCGCCGCCGTCATCCACAAGATGATCCGCGTCCCCGACGAAACGCTGCGCATCCTCGTCCAGGGCGTGCGCCGGATCAGGCTGGACGAACGGGTCGGCGACGATCCGTACCTGGTCGGCCGGTTCGAGGAGGTGCCGGACGAGGTCGAAGAGACGCCCGAGGTCGAGGCGCTGACGCGCAACGTCCAGAACCAGTTCGGGCGCGTAATCGCAGCGGTCCCGTATCTCCCTGACGAGCTCGAGCTCGCAGCCGCGAACGTCGACGACCCGAGCGCGCTCTCGTACCTCGTCGCCTCGACCCTGCGGATCAAGACCGACGAGAAGCAGCACCTGCTCGAGCTGACCGACGTCGGCACCCGGCTGCGCGAGATCTCCGTGATCCTGAGCCGCGAGCTCGAAGTCGTCGAGCTCGGGTCGAAGATCCAGTCGCAGGTCCAGTCCGAGATGGAGAAGGGCCAGCGCGAGTACTTCCTGCGCCAGCAGCTGAAGGCGATTCAGGACGAGCTCGGCGAAGGCGATGCCGAGCAGGCGGAGGTGAACGAGCTACGCGAACGGCTCGCCGAGCTGCAGCTGCCCGAGGAGGTGCAAAAGCCCGTCGACCGCGAGCTCGCCCGGCTCGAGAAGCTGCCCTCGGCGTCGGCCGAGTACGGCGTCATACGCACCTACCTCGACTGGATCGCGACCCTGCCTTGGAACAAGACCACGCAGGACAACCTCGACCTCGACCGCGCCCGGGAGATCCTCGACGAGGACCACTACGACCTCGAAAAAGTGAAGGAGCGGATCATCGAGCACCTCGCGGTCTCGAAGCTCCGCAACGACGCGTCCGGCCAGATCCTCTGTTTCGTCGGGCCGCCCGGCGTCGGCAAGACGTCGCTCGGCCAGTCGATCGCGCGGACACTCGAGCGCAAGTTCACGCGCATCTCCGTCGGGGGCGTGCGGGACGAGGCCGAGATCCGCGGCCACCGCCGGACCTACATCGGGGCCATGCCGGGCACGATCATCCGTGCGATCCGCGACGCCGAGTCGAGCAACCCGGTGATGCTGATCGACGAGATCGACAAGATGGGCGCGGACTTCCGCGGCGATCCCGCAAGCGCGATGCTCGAGGTGCTCGATCCCGAGCAAAACAAGACCTTCCGCGACCATTATCTCGACCTGCCCTATGACCTCTCGAAGGTGCTGTTCATCTGCACCGCGAACCAGCTCGAGACGATCCCGGCCCCGTTGCTCGACCGGATGGACGTGATTCAGCTTTCGGGCTATACGGACGAGGAGAAGTTCGGGATCGCCCGCAAGTAACTGGTACCGAAGCAGCTCGAGGGACACGGGCTCGATCCCAAGCAGGTCTCGATCTCCGACAACGCGTTGAAGCTGGTCGCGCGCGAGTACACGCGCGAGGCGGGCGTCCGCAACCTCGAGCGCCGGATCGCCGACCTCTGCCGCAAGGCAGCCCGCGAGGTCGCCGAGGGCCGGAAGACCAAGATCCGGATCGACGAGAAGCGAGTGCGCAAGTGGCTCGGGCCGCGGCGCTTCTCCGGCGAGGTTCGTAAGCGAACCTCCGACCCCGGGGTGGCGACAGGGCTGGCCGTGACTGCCGTCGGCGGCGACATCCTCTTCATCGAGGCCACGGCTTACCCCGGCAAGGGCCGCCTGACGGTCACCGGCCAGCTCGGCGACGTCATGCAGGAGTCGGCGACCGCGGCGCACTCGTGGGTTCGGTCGCATGCCGTGGAGCTCGTGCTCGACCCGACCTGGTTCGCCGACCACGACGTCCACCTCCACATTCCGGCCGGCGCGATCCCGAAGGACGGGCCTTCCGCGGGGATCACGATGGCGACGGCGATCGTCTCGCTCGTCCGCGGCGTGCCCGTTTCCGATCAGGTCGCGATGACCGGGGAGATCACGCTGACCGGCCAGGTGCTGCCGATCGGCGGCGTCCGCGAGAAGGTGCTGGCCGCCCAGCGGGCCGGGATCAAGCGTGTGATCATCCCTCGCGAGAACGAGCCGGATCTCGAGGAGCTACCCACGGAAACCCGCAAGGAGCTGGACTTTGTGCTCGCGGACACGCTGGACGAGGTGCTCGCAGCGGCCTTCGACGGCGTGCCCGTGGCACCCCGCGCGGCGCCGGTCGCGGCCGAACGCCAAGCAGCGTCATCCGTTTAGCCGTTAGTTTCCGCGGGGTAGAGAACCGCGAAGCGAACGAAAGGAATGTTGGAATGGCGAAGACAAGAGACCGCGTCTCCGACGTCAAGCCGTACGTCGAGCGCGCGATCAAGGACGAAGAGTTCCGCGACAACCTGAAGAACGCGTTCGTCGCGGCCCGGGGCGTCTACGACGAGCTGATGGGGCCGCGAGGCGTGAGCGGGAAGGCCGTGCGTGTCGCATCCGACAAGGACCTGCGTGACAACCTGCGCTCGGCGATCGACGACCTCCGCAACGCAGCCGACCGGATCCAGCACGGGCCGAGCCACAAGGGCCGGAACCTGCTGCTGGTGGCAGGGATCGCAGCCGGGATCCTCCTCTTCAACCCGATCACGGGCGCCGACGCGCGCAACTGGCTGAAGGAAGCGGTCTTCGGCGAAGAAGACGAGTTCGGCTACCAGGGAAACTCGAGCTCGTAAAAGCTATGGCTGCGAGCCGAGCGGCGTCGTGACCGCCGCGAGGCTGCCGCCTTCCGTTGCCGTCAGCGGCGTGAAGAAGGCGCGCCTGAGCGACGCCGGGTCGAGGCCGTTTGCCTCGGAGATGTCGTTCGCCTGGAGCAAGATCGCTCCCGGTTTCGGAGCGACGCCGGTCACGCCGCCCAGGTAGCCGGCGACCTGGGCCAGGTAGAGGTCCTTCTGGTGCTGCCAGGCCTGCAGATACGGCGTCGGGTCGACGGCGCCGTCGTAGCCCAGCGAGAGGTAGGCGACAGGGTGGATCTCGAAGTGAAGGTGGTAGGGCGTCCCCTCGGCGTCGCCCGTGTTGCCCACGAAGCCGATCACCTCGCCCGCCTTGACCCGGCTGCCGTTCCTGGCGGCGGGCGAGTACGCCGAGAGATGCGCATAGTAGAACTCGTTCCCCTGGCCGTCGCGTAGCCAGAGGCGGTTGCCGCCGACATCGTTCCAGCCGACGGAGAAGACGGTGCCGTCGGCACACGCGAGCACCGGGGCGCCGAGCGAGGCGAAGATGTCGTCGCCGTGGTGCCAGTCCCCCGGCACGTCACCGCGGAAGGCGCCGAACGTGTCGACGAAATTGTGCGGCCCGTAGACTGGGAAGACGTAGCCGCCGGCGGTCAGCTGAGGCTGGAGGCCGAACGGGATGTGGAACGCCGGCCCGAGGTTCTGCGGCTGGCCGGTCTTCGACGCGGGTGTCTTGGCCTTCGTCTTCTTCTTCGTGGTCGCCTTGCCAGGCGCGGACGGGGGCACCGGCGGAGGCGTTCCGGCCTGGGCCCAGGACTCGGCGTAGCCGACGAGGATCTCGCTTCCCGCCGGGAGCCCACCGTGATCGGCCGTCAGGTGGATGTCCAGGCCGGTGACGTAACCCCGATAGCTCTGGGTCTTCCCGGCCGCAGAGCGGACCTCGGCTTGCTCGAGCGTGATCGCATAACCCCAGTCGCCGAGCGCGACGCGCCCGTTGACGCCGGCCCCCTGTGCGGCGCCGTTGACCGTCAGCCCGCTGACGGCAGCGCCCGCGAGACTCCCGGTCGCGCTCTGCCCGCTCGTCGACGCGTTGGCGTGGCCCGTGATGCTCGACGCCGTGACCTCACCGCCGAAGAGCGACAGCGAGCTGACCGAGCTCGAGGAGATCGAGCGGGCGTTCGTCCCGACAGTGGTCGAGGCGGAGACCGAGATCGGCCCGGTCGTCAGCACCGAGCCGTCGCCGGGGTAGGCGAACCCCGAGGCGAAGCCCACCGCGCTCGGTGGCGCCGAGACCGAGGCCGAAGCTGCCCCGGGTCCGCTCGGAACGACCACCTTGACGCCGTACGCGCTCGCAGTCGCACCGGGCTCGGAGCCGTGCGACGTCGCGCCGGCCGAGCCGGCAAGCAGCAGAACAGACGCAAGCGCCAAAACTGGCGGAAGCCGCATCGCTACGGCCCATTATGGCCAAGCGCGCGAACGGCGTAAGAGTCAGCTCTGGTCGAGCTGCTGGCGGGCAAATTCGAGGAAGCGCTCCCGCGCGGCCTCGTCCGGTCCCAGTCGAGCGTCGCCCGGAATGTCGCGCGCAACCTCTTCCGCCACCGCCCTGACCTCCTCGACCACTCGCGCCTCGAGCTCGGGACGGCTGAGCAGCTTCTCGATCCACGTGCCGGTGCCGTTGTACGACTCGATGTCGTTGTCCACGAACAATTCCCCGAGGACGAGACCCACCCGTATGTAGGCGAAGGTCCTGAACGTGAGCAGACGCTGTGGGGTATCGACGAGGGCGGCGATGTCGGCGTGCTCCGCCTGGATCCGGGCGACAATCGAGCCGATCGGCTCATCGACGAGCGGGATCCAGACTTCCTCAGGCCGCGTCACGTTTCGAAGAATAGGCAGGTTTCGGGTGGAAAGCGCGCCAGGCCAGCGTCGCGGCGACCACCAGCATGAAGACGGCGAAGAGACGGCGGAGGACGTCTTCGGGCAACGCTTTGGCAAGCTCGACGCCGCCCGCCACGCCCGCGATCGAGCCGAGGCCGACCAGCAAGGCTGCGCGGCCGTCGACGTTGCCGTAGCGTTGCTGCCGCCAGGCGCCGGCGAGCACGGCCGGCAGGATCGCCAGCAGAGACGTCGCCTCCGCATGCACCTGCGTCAGCCCGAGCACGAGCACGAGCGTTGGCACGAACAGGATCCCACCGCCGACCCCGAACAGGCCGGAGAGGACGCCGCCGAGCAGACCCAGGAGAGCGGCGAGAATCTCCATCAGACGAGCAGGCGGATCCCGACCGCCGTCAGCAACAGCGAGAAGCCGATCGTCAGCGTCCGCGTCTGGAGTCGCTGCTGCAGCGCCACGCCTCCGACGGCACCGAGGGCGGCCGGCAGCCCGATCAACGCAGCCGAGCCGACCTTGAGGTCGCCGTGGAGCCCGTAGAAGAGCGCGCCCGCTCCGGCGGTAATGCCGATCGCCGCGAGGGACGTTCCTGTCGCCCGCCTGCCGTCGAAGCCGGCGAGGCTGACCAGGAGCGGCACGATCACGATCCCGCCCCCGACGCCGAAGAGCGCGCTGAAGACACCGGCGACGAGGCCGATCGCGAGCAGGCGGGCCACTGGTCCGTATCGTATGGCCGTGGGTTCGGAGACCTTGCTTGCTGCGCTGGTTGCGAACCCAACGGAGGCGGCGATCATGCTCGACGTCGACGGAACGCTCGCCCCAATCGTCGCCCGGCCGGAGCTCGCGCGCGTGCCGGACGAGACGCGGGCGGAGCTGAGGCGCCTCGTCGCGCGTTACGCCCTCGTCGCTTGCATCAGCGGGCGCACGGGCGAGGATGCCCGACGGATCGTCCGCGTCGACGGCCCCGTTTACGTGGGGGTGCACGGCCTCGAGCTTGCGCCCGAGGCCGAGCGCTGGCGCGGGCCGCTGCACGAGCTCGCCGAGAGCGTCGACTGGCCGGTCGAGGACAAAGGCCTCGCGGTCGTCTTCCACTACCGGGAGGCCGAGGACGAAGAGGGCGCGCTGGCTGTCCTGCGCGGCGTCGCGGCGAGAGCGGAGGCGCTGGGCCTGCAGGCGCAGTTCGGGCGCAAAGTCCTCGAGGTACGCCCACCTGTGGCGGCCGACAAGGGCACGGCGGTACGAGCACTGCTCGAGCAGCGTGGGCTCCGGCGAGCGCTCTACGCCGGCGATGACACGACCGATCTCGACGCGTTCCGCGGGCTCGACGGGCTCGACGTTTCCGTGCGCGTCGCGGTCGCTTCCCCAGAGGGACCGCCTGAGCTGCGCGAGGCCGCCGACATCGTGGTCGAGAGCCCGGCCGAGCTGGCCGAGCTCCTCCACGGTCTTTAGACCCGTCTAGACCCGCAAGCGTTCTCGCAGAGCGCGCGTCTGCCGGCGAGCGACGTCGAGCTCGGAATGCTGCTGGTCGTCGAGCACGAGCCGAAGCCGGTCAGGCCCCCCACGACGAACGGAGGCCACCTTGCCGAGGTTGACGAGATGGCTGCGGTGGATCCGTGCGAAGCGCGCCGCGGGCAACGCCTCCTCGAGCTCGCGCAGCGAGGAGGTCGAGAGATAGGCCCGGTCGTAGGTGTGCACGCGGCTGTAATCGCCGTCCGCGGCGATCCAATAGACGGCGTCGTAGTCGAGCAGTGTCTTCGCCCCACCCGCGCTGACGACCGCGATCTTCTCGACCGCGGGGGACTCACGCTTGCGCGCCTGCGACAGGCGCTCGACGACCCGGGCAAGCCGCTCGGGGTCGACGGGCTTGACGAGGTAGTCGAAGGCTTCGACGGCGAAGGCGTCGACGGCGTAGCGGTCGTGCGCCGTGACGAAGACGACCGCCGGCCGCTCGCTCCGGTCGAGCACGAGCCGGGCGACCTCGAGGCCGGTCATCCCCGGCAGCTCGATGTCGAGGAAGACGGCGTCGTAGCGGACGCTGCCGGCGAGCGCGAGCGCTTCGCCGGCGGACGCGGCCTCGCCGACGACGTCGACCTCGGGGTGCGCGGCAAGCAGATACCGCAACTCACCGCGCGCCGGCTCTTCGTCGTCGACGATCAGCGCACGAATCGTCATCGACCTGCCCCCCGCACTTTCTGCCTAAGTGAGTCCAAAAGCCGGGTTTGGACGGCCGCAGCGGCAAAGCCGCTTCGGCCTCCAGATCGGCATCGCAAGCCACGCCTCATCCGGCCGGAACTTGCAGCCTGACGATCGTCCCGAAGCCGCCGGACTTCAGGCGGACGCCCTCGCCGTAGAAGGCGGTCAGCCGTTGGTGGACATTCGCCAGACCGAGCCCCGCGCCGTCGCCCTCGCCGACGCCCGGCTCGAGCACGCGGTCGAGCGCTTCGCGCGCGATACCGAGGCCGTTGTCGCGGACGGTCACGCGCAGGCGCCCGCGGCGGACGCGCGCGCGAACGACGAGACGCAGCGGTCGGTCGGCCTTCCCGTGTTTGACCGCGTTCTCGACCAGGGGCTGGACGAGGAACGGCGGCAGCCGCACTGCGAGCGCGTCGGGAGTGACGTCGAGCTCGACCTCCAGCTGTGAACCGAAGCGCGCCTGCTCGAGCGCGAGGTAGCTCTGGACGTGCTTGAGCTCCTCGGCCAGCGTGATGAACTCTCCCGGACGGGTGAGCGTCCAGCGGCAGTAGTCGGCGAACGCGAGGATCAGCTCGCGGGCGCGGTCGGGATCGGTGCGGATGAAGCTGGCGATCGTGTTCAGGCAGTTGAAGAGGAAGTGCGGCTCGATCTCCGCCTGCAGCGCCTTCAGCTCCGCGGATGCGGCGGCGCGCGCGGAGCCGGCGAGCTCGGAGAGCTGCAGCTGGACGGAGAGCTGGTCACCGAGCGAGGTAAGCAGGTCGACGTCGTCGTCGGCGAGCGGCGCGCCGTCGGTCGCGTAGGCAACGAGCGCCCCGACCGGCCCGTCGCTCAGCCGGAGCGGCACGATCGCCGCCGCGCCTAGCGGGCAGGCGCGATTTCCGCAGGCGACGCGAAGAGCGAGCGGCGCAACGCGCGTCTCGTCCTCGGCAAGCGCTTCGAAGACCGGGCGGATCGGCACGTCTCCGGGGCCGTGGTGGTCGGCGCCGGCCCCGACGAAGGCCAGGACTTGGCTTGTGTCCGTGACCGCGACGGCCCCGTAGCCGAGCTTCTCGAAGACCTCGTAGGCGAGGGTGCGGGCGCCGGAGTCCGAGAGGCCGGCCCGCAGCTCGGGTAGGGTCGCAGCGAGCAGCTCGAGCGTGGGAGCCTCGCGGCGCAAGCGGCGGACGCGGGGCATGGTTTTCGGACCGTACCATCGGCTTCGTGCATGTCGACGAGGCCGTCCTCGCTCCGTTGCGCGAGCGCTTCGGCGAACCCATCAGGCTCGAGTGGGACGGCGAGATCTCCGAGCGCGAGTACTCGCTCGCGACCTACAACCCGAAACGAAGCCACGACGTGACGCTGTTCATCTTCAATCGCGAGCGGCTGGCTCTGATCCGCAAACACGGCTTCGAGCCCGGAATCTGGCGGCCGCCGGGAGGAGGCGTGAAGCCGGGCGAGGACTTCGTCGCCGGGGTTCGGCGGGAGGCGCTGGAGGAGACCGGGTTACGGGTCGAGCTGCAGCGCTATCTCGTCGACGCGACCGCTCGGTTCGTCTACGAACCGTGCGACGTTCCGTGGCGCACGCACGTCTTCATGGCCACGACCGGCGACGACGAGCTCATTCCTGAAGACAAGCACGAAATCGAGGCCGCCCGCTGGGGCACGCTGGTCGAGCTGTCAGGGCCGCTGCGCGGGCGGCTCCTCGCCACCGGCCGCGCGTTCTGGCGCTACCGGGTGGTCCTGCACGACGCGGCCGCGGAGGCCCTCAGCGACTGACCCGGCACGACTAGTCACACATTCGGCACGTTTTGCTCTTGACAACCACAAAAGTCAAAACCAAGTGTCGGACACCTGGTTTGAAGCGCCACGTCCGGCGCAACCGTCGCTAGTCCCGACGGTCGAAGACGACCATGGAGTCACGCCTTGCGCACGCGAACCGCCGTGCCGTAGGCGCAGATCTCGGTCCAGGTATTGCCCATCTCGGACGTGTCGAAGCGCATGCCGACGACCGCATTCGCGCCCCTAGCCTCCGCCTCCTCGACCATCCGGTCGATCACCTGCTGTCGACTGTCGACGAGAGCTTTCGTCATGCCCTTCAGCTCGCCGCCGGCGATTGACTTCAGGCCGGCGCCGAACTGGGAGAACACGTTCCGCGAGCGGACCGTTAGCCCAAAGACCTCGCCGTACACCTCGTCGATCTCGTGTCCGGCCATTTCGTTCGTGGTTGCGATCAGCATCAAGCCTCCCTTCGTAGGACTTCCCATGCCCGCGCGACGTCAGCCTCCGTCGTCCGCGCGTTCCCGATCGCGAGCCGCAACACGTAACGCCCGTCGAGCGCCGTGTGCGACAGGAACGCCTCGCCGCTCGCGTTCACGCGCTCGAGCAGGTCTGCGTTCTCTTCATCAGACCCCTCGCGCCTGAAGCAGACGACCGAGAACGGCCGCGGCGCAACGACCTCCCAGCCCGGCTCCTCCCGCACCCAGCCCTCGAACAGCTCGGCCAGCCGCACCGCCTCGCGGATCCTCGATTGCAAGCCTTCCCGCCCGTAACAGCGAAGCACGGCCCAGAGCTTCAGCGAGCGAAACCGCCGTCCGAGCGCCGGCCCGTACTCGCTCAGATTCAAAGCGTCCTCGTCGCCGGTTCGCAGGTACTCCGGGACGAGCGTCATCGCCGTGTGCAAGTCCTCCGGCCGCCGGGTCCACAGCGCCGAGCAGTCGACCGGGGTTGACAGCCACTTGTGTGGGTTGACGACGACTGAATCGGCGCGCTCGATGCCGTCCCACGCCCAACGAAACTCGGGACAGACCATCGCCGAGCCGGCGTAGGCCGCGTCGACATGGAGCCAGACGTGCTCCCGCTCGCAGATCTCTGCCAGGTCGGCGACCGGGTCGACCGAGGTCGACGAGGTCGTGCCAACCGTGGCGACGAGCGCACACACGCCGGAGAGCTCTCGGAGATCGTCGGTCCGGATCCGGAACTGGCCATCCACCGGCACCTTCTGCACAGCCAGGCCGAGTAACCGTGCCGCCTTCTCCACCGACGAATGCGCGTGCTCCGAGCAGAGCACGACGCGACCCGGGTAGGCCTGCCGCGCCGCCGCCAGCGCAGCGAGCGTCGAAGTCGACGCCGTGTCCTCGATGTGACCGTGCCACTCGCGCGGCAGCCCCAGCAGCTGGGCGAGCCAGTCCATCGTCACCAGCTCGAGCTCGGTAGCTGCCGGCGACGCGCGCCAGACGAACGCCGCCTGATTCAAGGTCGCAATCAGCAGCTCCGCGAGGATCCCGGGCTCCGAGCCCGTGGTCGCGAAGTACGCGAAGAAGCCGGGATGCTGCCAGTGCGTGATCCCGGGCAGCAGGACCTCGTCCAGGTCGCGCAGTACCGCTGCGAACGGCTCTCCCACCTCCGGCGGAGCCGAAGGCAACGCGCGCTGAATGTCGCCAGGCTCGACCTGTGCGAGCACAGGCAGCTCGCGCAGCCGCTCGAGGTACGACGCCGCCCACTCCAGGGCCGCTGCGCCGTCCTCGCGGAAATTCACCCCAGAAGTTTCTTGATCTGCGGCCACGTTCGCGTGTTCAGAACCTGCTCCTTCGTCAGCCAAGCTCGCCGGGCCTGGCCGACGCCGAGCTCCGGATACGCGAGCGCGCTCGTCGAGTGGGCGTCGCTCGAAATCGACAGCAAGACACCCGCCTCACCCGCCGCCCGCGCATGAGCGTCACGAAGGTCGAGCCGGTCGGGCTGGGAGTTGATCTCGAGAAACGTCTTGGTTGCCAACGCCGTCTCGAAGACGCGCCCGAGGTCGATGTCCGCCGGCCCCCGCCGGTTGATCTTGCGCGCGGTCAGATGCCCGATGCAGTCGACGTTCGGGTTCTCCATCGCCGCCAGCACGCGCTCGGTCGGGTTCTTGTCGAAGGCCGTGTGGAGCGAGGCCACGACCCAGTCGCGACCGGCGAGCGTCTCATCGTCGACGTCGAGCGAGCCGTCGGCGCGGATGTTCACCTCGATGCCCTTGAGCAGCCGGAAGCGGCCGAGTGTCTCGTTGAGCGCCTCGATCTCACGGTTCTGCTGCTCGAGCCGGCCTTCGCGGAGGTAGTGCGAGTGATCGGTAACGGCGAGGTAGGAGTAGCCGCGGCTCTTCGCCTCCGCCGCCATCTCCTCGATCGTGTTCTTGCCGTCGCTCGACCAGGTTGAGTGCGAGTGCAGGTCGCCGCGCAGGTCGCCGAGCTCGACGAGCTCCGGCAGGTCGCCGTTCCGCGCGGCTTCGAGCTCGCCCATGTTCTCGCGCAGCTCCGGCGGGATGTACTGGTAACCGAGGAACTCGTAAAGAGCTTCCTCACTCCCGGTCTTGAAGATCTCGCCCGACTCGACCTCCTTGACGCCGTTCTCGGAGATCGAGAGTCCGCGGCGGACAGCATCCTCGCGCAGGGCGACGTTGTGGTGCTTCGAGCCGGTGAAGTGCTGGAGCAGGTTTCCGTAGAGGCCGGCCGGGACGACGCGGAGATCGAATCTCAGCCCGTCGTTCGAGACCACCGTCGCCTTCGACTCGCCCTTGGCCACGACCTTCTCGACCCAGCGGAGCTTCGTGAAGTAGTCCGTCAGCTCGGCGGGCTCGGTCGCGGTGGCGATGATGTCGAGGTCTCTAAAGGTCTCCTTGCGCCGCCGGACGCTCCCCGCCTCGGAAACCTCGAGCGCGGACGGATGCTCACGCAGGACCTCGACGACGGCCTGCACAGCGGGCAGCCCGGCGCCGAGCAATGGCCGAACCTCCTCGGGGGCCTTCCGCTTGCCGGAGAGCTCCTTGACGATCCGCTCCTCGAGCTTCGCGCCGATTCCGGGGAGAACGCGCAGGCGCTCGGCCTTCGCCGCCGCCTTCAGGTCGGCGAGCGTGGTGACGCCGAGCTCCTGCCAGATCTTTCGCGCCGTCTTCGGGCCGAGGCCCGGCAGGCGGGTGAACTGGATGACGTCCGGCGGCACCAGCGCCTTGTGCTTCGTCAGCGCGCGGATCTCGCCCTCGTTGACGATCTCGACGATCTTGCCCTCGATCGTCTTGCCGATGCCGGGCAGCTCCTTGGCCTTGCCCTCGAGGGCGAGCTCAGCGACGAGGCCCGGCTGCTCGCGGACGAGGGCCGCGGCCCGCCTGTAGGCGAGCAGGCGGTAGGCGGCCTCGCCTTCGAGCTCGAGGATGTCGGAGAGCAGCTCGAGCTGCTCCGCGACGTCGGCGTTGCGCGGGAGCGTCTTTGCCATGGCAGCGATCATAGGCGGGGGCGGCAACGCGGCTTCACGCAGGCTTAAAGCGCGGGCAAACGGGGCTTAATGGGCGACCGTTAGAACCCAAGCGACAACGTGACCGCGAGCGAGCCGCCTACCGAATCGGCCCGCGGGGTGCGCGTGGCGCTGGCATCGGGTGCCACTGCCGCGGCGCTTGCCGCCGTGCTCGCGGGAGCCGCGTTCGGGCTGCAGGCGGTCGCATTGCCACGGCCGACGCGCGGGCAGCTGATCGCAGCGAAGACCTTGCGCGGGTTGACGCGGCAGGGAGCGGTCGAGAGCACGACGCTCGTCGGCGGCCGGCCGGTCTCCACAGTGTGCGTCAACGCCAAGGTGATTCGACTCGGCAGGACGCGCCGCAGCCTCAGCGGCTCGCTCCTGATCACAGGTCGGCGCCGCCTCGTCGAGACCCGGTTTGCCTCCTTCCGCATCGGGTCGACGCTCCGCGAAGAAGACGGGCCGCTCCCTGCGATCCGCGCAGTGCTCGCGGGCTGTCCGCGAGCGCTGGAGCGCCGGATCGGCCGCTTCCTCGACGATCGCGCCCCGGTAGCGGTGAAGCGTGACTTCGTGAGCGGTCAGCCGAGAGTTCGCCTGTCTTTCCGGCGCGGCCGCAGCCGCCTGTTCCTGCTTGTCGAGCCGCGGACGTTCGCGCCCGTCGCGGTCAGAATCGGCCGGCGCGGAACGGGCTGGTCCTGGCTCGCTCCGGCCGGTCCGCGCCCGCTCGCGCTGCTCGAGTTCCGCAGCTCTCACGGCCTTCGCGTGATCGTCGAGGAAAACGCGTGAGCACGTGGCTGCGCGAGCGGCGCGTCATCCTCGCCGCCGCACTGGGCTCACGGATGCTTGTCCTGGCCTCCGCTGCGGCCGACCATTACCTGCACTTGCCCCACGGACCCCTCCCGGTCCGCAGCACCTCGACCGCGCACACGCTGTCGATCCTCAGCTACTGGGACGGCGTCTGGTACCGGACGGTCGCCGAACAGGGCTACCTCCTGATCCCCGGGCGACAGAGCGATCCCGCCTTCTTTCCACTGTTTCCGATCGTCCTGCGGGCGATGCGGGGACTCGGCATCTCCTTCCTGACTAGCGGGGTCCTGGTCGCGAACGTCGCGTTCGTAGTCGGAATCCTTGCCTTCTACGAGCTCAGTCGGCGGCTCGTAGCCGAAGACGTGGCGAGGGCCGCCGCCCTGATCGCGGCCTTCTTCCCGATGAGCTTCGTCTTCTCGATGACGTATCCAGAGAGCCTCGTGCTCGCCGCGCTTGCGCTCGCCCTTCTGTTCGCCCTCAACGGTCGCTGGACGCTCGGCGCCGTCGCCGCTGCGCTCGCCGCGCTCGGCAGGCCGGAGGCCGTCCTCTTCGCGCTCCCGCTCGCGGCGATCGCGGTCGGCCGTTCCAGGAGATCCGGCCGCGCCTTCGGGGTTGCGTTGGCACCCGTCGTGTCGGTCGCGACCTTCCCCCTCTACCTTGGCTGGGCTCTGCACAACGTCTCCGCCTGGAACCTCGCCCAGCATGCGTGGGGACGGTCGTTCCGGCTGGACGGGATCGTGCGGGCCATCCAGCAGCTGTCGCAACGAGGACAGAGCCCATGGCTCTGGCGCGACGTTGGGTTCTGCCTCATCTATCTCGCGCTGATCGCGGCCGCTCGCCGGGTCGGCGTCGCCTGGCCGTGGCTCGTTGCGGGCGCCGCCCTCGTCCTGCTGCCGCTCGCGAGCGGGACGTTCCTCTCCGACGCGCGCTTCGGCGTGCTCGCACTGCCCGCCTACTGGGGAGCGGGGGCGCTCGCGCGTCGCCGAATCATTCGTTTCCCCGTTCTCGTACTCTCTGCCGGGCTACTCGTGGCCGGAACCATGACGATTCCGCTTGCCAACCCCTAACGCAACCGTCTGTCTCCCCACCTACAACGAGCACGAGAATCTCGAGCCGATGCTGCGCGCGCTCGGCGAGTACGACGTGCGCGTGCTCGTGATCGACGACAACTCGCCCGACGGCACCGGCAGGCTCGCCGACCGCCTGGCCGAGGAGCTCGACTACGTGGAAGTCCTCCACCGGCCTCACAAGGAAGGCCTCGGCCCCGCCTACATCGCAGGCTTCCGGCAGGCGCTGGCCGACGGCGCCGAGCGCATCCTGGAGATGGACTGCGACTTCTCGCACAACCCTAAGGACGTGCCCCGCCTGATCGCGGCGACCGAAGATGCGGACGTGGCGATTGGCTCACGCTATGTCGAGGGCGGCGGAACCAAGAACTGGGGCGCTTTGCGCCGGGCAATCTCGGGCGCCGGCTCGCTCTACGCCCGCGTCCTGCTGTCGATCAATGTTAGAGACCCCACGGCCGGCTTCAAGTGCTATCGCCGGGAGGTGCTGGCAACGATCGACCTCGACGCAGTCCATTCGAAG
>Ga0134123_10001541_pt1 | contig 14997 bp, 10 predicted proteins | sample KB303_FD_96460 | JGI IMG/M metagenome (GOLD analysis project Ga0134123, IMG submission 96460) | Terrestrial soil microbial communities without Nitrogen fertilizer from Kellogg Biological Station, Michigan, USA - KB3-0-3 | ecosystem: Environmental > Terrestrial > Soil > Unclassified ...
CAAGTCTGTTTGTTAAATAATTTGTCCCGAGCAATTAGCGGCATTAAGAATTACAGCAACTCTACAGCAAATGAGTTCGGAGCAAAGCGAGAGTTGCTGTAAAGGCGTCGTAGTTTCTCGCAAAAGCTCGGTCTAATCGCACTGCAAATATTTAAAAATGCTCAGATCTTTCACTTATCTCTGTGCAAGTCTTGCAGTACTTGGGAACACCAACCCCAATTCGCCGCTATCTCATCGAACGTCAAATTAACATTCCTTGTGATAACACACTGATCACCGACCAGACTTCACCGCTAGCACAGCCGATCGACATAGGTGGCACTAAGGTTGGCAATCGCATCGCTGCTCAACCGATGGAAGGTTGGGATGGCACCCGCGAAGGAAGACCTACAGAACTAACGTTTCGCCGCTGGGGACGGTTCGGAGCGAGTGGCGCGAAACTGATCTGGGGAGCGAAGCGGTTGCAGTGCGGCACGACGGTCGTGCCAATCCAAACCAACTACTCATCAACAAAGACTCGCGAGATGATTTAAGCCGGCTTCGAGAAACGCTTGTCACCGCTCACAAACAAGGGGTGGGTTCCGATTCAGATCTGATCATCGGTCTTCAACTCACCCACTCCGGTCGATACAGTCGTCCGAATGCGCACGATCGTCCCGAGCCGAAGATTGTGCATCATCATCCGATCTCGGATTGTCGTTTGGGTATCACTCCCGAATACCCGGTGCTCAGCGATCTTGAGCTCAAGGAAATAATGGAAGACTTTCACAACGCAGCGGTCGTCGCAGCCCACGCTGGTTTTGACTTTATCGATATCAAGCATTGCCACGGCTACCTGGGCCATGAACTTCTGAGTGCACACACGCGTGAAGGCGAGTTTGGCGGTTCTTTTGAGAATCGAACGAGGTTCTTACGCGAAATCACACACGCCGTGCGGGCGGCAAACCCAACGCTCTCGATCGCGGTACGGTTTTCTGCGTTCGATATGATTCCGTTCCGCAAAGCGGAGATCGACAGACGTGAAACTCCTGAGCCGATCCGTGGCCTACTTCCCTATCGTTGGGCGTTTGGCGCGAACGCAGACGATCCGATCGAACCCGATCTGCGCGAGCCGCTCAAATTCGTTTCGCTGCTTCGCGAGCTCGGAGTGAAACTCGTTAACGTTTCGGCAGGAAGCCCTTACTACAATCACATTCAGCGGCCGGCGTTTTATCCTCCGTCCGACGGTTATTCTTCACCCGAGGATCCGCTGGTGGGAGTTTCGCGGCAGATGCGAGTCACGCGCGAGATCAAACAGCAGTTTCCCGAATTGATGGTTGTCGGCTCAGCTTACAGTTACCTTCAGGATTTCTTACCTTATGTCGCCCAGGCTGCGATACGAGAGGGATGGAGCGACTTCGTCGGCCTCGGACGCATGCTGCTGACGTATCCATCTTTATGACGACGAGACGATACGCGGACTGATGGAGATCCCGGAGCTGACCGGGTTGAAACACTCGTCGCTCGATCGAGTGAAGGAACTAGAGCGGCTGGCCTTGCGCGACGAGATGCGCCCGGAGTTCACGATTTATACCGGAAACGACCTGGCGATCAATATGATCGAATACGGCTCCGATTACCTACTCGGCCTCGCGACCTTTGCTCCTGAAAAATTTGCCGAGCGCGACCGTCTTTGGGAAACCGGCGATCCAGCCTACTACACGCTCTCCGACGCATTGCAACACCTCGGTTCGGTAGCGTTCGTCCGCCAGTCCCGGCTTATAAACATTCGGCAGCGATCTTTTTGAACCTAACCGGCCGGATCCCTTCCGCTAAAGCACACGCAAAGAACCCGACTCGACCGGCATGGGAATCGGAACTCATGCGCGAATGCGCTCAGCGGTTGAAGCTGGTATAACTGCCGGCCGCTTGCGTTGCCACAGTCCTCTCGTGAAGTCTGGAAACTTAACCGGCATACTTCCCTTCGCAACCGAAATCTGACTCAGTGGACCAGGCACACTCCACGCCGCCGCATCGTATACATCGATGTCAGGCTCGAGTCCCTCGCGCATGCACTCGACCAACCGGTAACACATGAGGTAATCCATGCCACCATGCCCGCCAAGCTTCCGCGCCATCTCGCCCTGCTTCTTCCAGAGGGGCGATTCAAACTGCTCTTTATATTTATCGAGCGTGGTCCAGGTGTGACCACCCGCTTGTCCCTCGATAAAAATACGCGGCGGATAGTCGCGAAAAATTCCTTTCGTGCCCTGGATCAGGTTTATGCGATCGTAGGGCCGCGGCGTACTGACGTTGTGCTGCAACATGATCGTGCGCCCTCGCGCCGTCTTGATGATGCTGGTGTTGTAGTCGCCCGTTTTATAAACCTCTTTCCACTTCGGATCTCCCGGCGGCACGTGTTCCTTCCGGTAAGCATCCAGACCGAGATGCGTCGAGCTCATCGATACGACGTGATCGAAGCGATCGCCGCGGTTGATGTCCATGTATTGCGCCATTGGTCCAAGCCCGTGTGTGGGATAAAGATTGCTGTCACGGAGCGTATGATGCCGGCGGCGCCACAGTCCCTCGTCCTTGTTCTCAAACAGGATCTCGCGCAGGTCGTGGTTGTAGGCACACTCGCCATGTACAAGAGCGCCAAACATGCCCGCGCGCACCATGTTCAGGACCATTGTTTCCGAATCGTCGTAACAACAGTTCTCCATGATCAGACAATGACGCCGCGTTCGTTCAGACGCGTCAACAATGTTCCAACAATCTTCGAGCGTGTAAGCGGCCGGCACTTCAGTCCCGACGTGCTTTCCTGCTCGTAACGCAGCAAGCACTTGCGGCACATGCCATTCCCAAGGAGTGGCGATGTAAACGAAGTCGAGATCGTCACGAGCCACGAGTTTTTCAAAGTCGCGTTCGCCGTTTGCGTAGATGCCTGGCGTCTTCTGACCAGCCTTCTCGATCATTTGCGCCGCGCGCGTGCACTTCTCTTTCACGACGTCACACACGGCGTTAACGACGACCTTATCAACCGCGAGAAATTCCCGCAGCACGTCCGTGCCACGAAGACCGACGCCGATGATTCCGAGACGCACCACGTCGTGCGGTTCAAACTCGACCCCGATCATCGTCCGCTGCTGCGCACGTCGAGCTTGTACTGCTTCCTCTTCAGACGAATGCGCGCCGGCAACACTCGACGCGGTCAATCCGATGGCCGCGAGACCGGCAACTCTTAACAACTCGCGTCGCGACAGCGTTCCATCATCTTCTGGTTTACGATCGTCCATGGTGCACTCTCCAAATCAAGCTTGAAGCTGTTTTTTGCCGATCTCTTTTATGCGTTCGTCGGGCCACTTTTCAAGATAGCTGTATTCAGGATGGTTGGGTCTGCCTTTGCACGGATTGCGAGCCGCGTTGTAACAACAGATCAGCGACCAGCGCGGATTGGGACTGCGGTTCGCGTCCGAACGGTGTAACAGGTTCGCATGAAAGAACAGCGCGCTGCCCGGTTCCATCTCGCAATATACCAGCTCGAGATGTTTCAGCGCTTCGTTGACGCGGTCCATGTCAGCGCCGGTCTGATCGCCGGTCTTGTTGTGATCTATGCGCCCCATCAGATGCGAGCCTTTGATCACCTGGAGGCAGCCATTCTCTCTACTCGCGCGATCGACGGCTATCAAACAACTCGCCATGTAAGGAAAAAGACAGTTGTTCGAATACCAGTAACCGTAGTCCTGGTGCCATTCCCACGAGCCGCCGACGAACTGCTCCTTCAGCATCATCTTGTGGTGATAATGATAGATCTCTCCGCCGAGTAACTGTTCCAGAGGTTCGACGATCCGCAGGCAACGCACGAATGCGCTGTAGATGTCGTCTTCGAGAACATCCGTGAGCCACAGCTTGCTCGTGCCGGCGTGAGCGTCGCGACGCTCCAAAGCTTCGCGTTCGAGTCGCTGATCATTTTTCGCGATCGTGATCAACAGGTCCATCTCTTCCGCGTCGAACAGCGCGGGCTTCATCAGATAACCGTCGTTATTGAATCGAGTGATTTCCTGGTCCGTTAGCATAGACATCTCAGCACTTAAACGACCACTTCTTCCGCCGTTGCGAAAGGCCACTGTTTTGTTTGGCGCGACCAGATGAGAAAACATACGAAACCCAGCATGAGCGTGCCGAGACCGAAGGCGATGATCGTCCAATCCGTCGTTGCGAACACAAACATCCAACCGAAGAGCGCCAGCAAGTTTGGTAACGGGTACAGCCAGATTCGATAAGGGCGTTTCAGTTCCGGTTCGTTTCGACGTAACAACGTCACCGCGACGATCTGCCCGATGAACTGAATCAGAATCCGCGTCGTGATCAGCGCGTCGATCACCATTCCGAGCGAAAAGAAACTGCAGATCATCGCGATCACTCCGAGCACGACGAGGGACACATAAGGGAAGTTTTTCTTGGGATGAAGCCGTCCGAAGATTCTGAAGAAATAACCGTCGATGGCGGCGGCGTATGGCACCCGCGAGTAGCCGAGCAACAGTGCAAACACCGATCCGAAGGCGGTCCAGAGCACCATCGCGGTGAAAAGAGTTGCGACTGAACCACCGTAAATCCGCTCCATGAAAATCGAAACGATGAAGTTTGATTGCGGGTGCTGATCGGCGGGGACAAACTCACGCCACGGCACCACGCCGATCACCGAGAAATTTATGGCGATGTAGATCAACGCCACGGCGATCACGCTGATGATCACCGAGCGAGGAATCGTGCGTCCCGGTTCTTTGACTTCTTCGCCGATGTAGCAGATGTCGTAGTAGCCGAGATAATCAAAAATGCCGATGCGCGTCGCCGCGCCCAAACCCAAAAAGAAGCCGAGCGAGAAGTTGAACGCGCCGGGTGGAAAGTCAAAAGCAATACTTGAGTTGAAATTGAAAACACCCGTGACGATCACCGCGAGCGTCGTCAGAATCGTCCCAATCCACAAACTGACTGTTAACTTGCCGATGAACGTGATGCGTCGATACAGAAGCGTGATGTTCAAGAGTCCGAGCGCGACGATCACTGCGATCGATTGAGGCCGGCCCATGTCTTTCCAGATGTAGCCGAGATACTGAGTGAAGCCGATGTAGCCCGAGGCAATCTCCAATGGACCACTCAGAATGAATTGCCAGATAAACAAAAAGCCCATGAGCCGGCCAAACGTTTCGCGTCTAAAACCCTCGCGCAGGTAAATGTACGAGCCACCCGATCCCGGCATCGAAGCACCAAGCTCGCTCCAGATCATGCCGTCCGAGATCGTTATGACTAGCGCAATCAGCCAACCCAGCATCGCCTGTGGCCCACCCAACGTGGTGAGAAGCAACGGGATCGTAATGAACGGCCCGATGCCGATCATGTTCGTCATGTTCAGCGCCGTAGCTTCGAGCAATCCAAAGCGCCGCAGCAGATGCGGTGCTTCCGTACCGTTTCCGTGGCTTGAATGATCAGCGCTCATTTGGTTTCGACAGGTCGAGCGAAACTCCTCTTCCTTTTATTTTTGAACGTGCAGTGGCCATCCAAGTCTCATAGCTCGTGCCGGCGCCCCCGTTGAGTTTTGGATCAGCATTGCTGAAGCCGGGCTCCTGATTCGGATCCGCGAGACCGCCGACCGGAATCTCATGTCCGTTGTTGAAGAACGTGTTGTCGCGATGATCGAAGTTACTGACTTTCACGCCTTCGCCCGTTACCTCGTAAAGCATCGTCTCGTCAACCACGCCGGAGAGTATGAAGATGTTGTTTTTCAGCGCGAGATTTTCCGTTTGCGTCAATCGCACCGAGCGCTCGCAACCTTTACCGCGACTATCAACCTCGTTTCCCGGTCGAATCAGCAGCACGCCTCGCTCGCCGATGCCTACGAAGGTGTTGTTTTCGATCCGTGCGTTCTTTGCCGCCCAGATCGAAACCGGTTCGACGGGCCGTTCACCCGAACGTGTTGAAACCACGAGGTTGTTGCGCGCAGTCAGGTCATACGATTCGAACTTTGCAAACGAGCAGGGATCGCCGTAGCGCCCGTCAATAAATAAATTCGGATCCGTTGAACCGCCTGAGAATGCCGCTCCCGAGTTGTCGACGAACACGTTTGCTTCGATCAGCACGCGACTTCCGCCGCCTTTAGACACGACGCCACGATGAGAGTTGCGAATGAGGTTTCGCCGCACGATCGTGTCGTCCACACACGGCAGGTCAATCGCCGGCTTGCGTTGATAGTTCTTGCCGTCAAACAGCTCGTTGTCTTCAATCGTGATGTGATGCGACTGGTTAAACTTGATCAGGTACAGGCGGTCGGCGTCCTGTAGCGGGTCGTAAGACGACGTGCACCCGCGCGGCGGACATTCGTAATGCACTTTGCAGTTGCGAATTGTGATGTGGCTGGTCCAAAGACTTCGGTCGTACCACGCGGCTGTGTAACCACCCGGAGGATCGTTTGTCTTAACGCGATTGAAGGACTCTTCCGGTTCATAAACACTATCGCCGTGAATTCCGTTGCGACGCGAGTTGAGCTTTTTCCCTGAAGCGTCGCGATAGTATGGATTCGGAAAGATGTCGAAGCCGTCGATCACGATGCCCTGGGCGAGATGAAAGCGAATGTGATCGATGATCACGCCGTGCTTCGATTCGGCGCGGATCGTGAGAGGCCGGCGGGGATCGTAGCGATAGATACCGGTCGTGTCCGGGCGCACGGTCACCGGCGGATGCGGATCGTCTTTTCGCAGCTCATCGGCGAGCGTGAGCGTGAAGGTTAGCCCGCCCCATCGCGCGGTAGCGCCAGCTTTGCGATAGTCGCCATTCTTCGCGACGATCGTATCGCCACTCGTAACGTGCTGAAGCGCAACTCGCCACGATTTGTAAGGACGATCGTAACTTCCATCCGCAGGACGCGCGTCTGTGCTGAGCAGATCCACGTAAACAGTCTTCGCCGAAACCAGCGCGCCGGCCGCGGTCATGACTACTAACAGGATGAAGGCGCGACAAAGTTTGCTCCTCATCTGTTAATCGCCTTCGGCTCGTTGCCACACTCCATTGAGCATGACTCGCTTAATATGACGCATGTTGCTGATGTTCTTCAACGGATCGCCTTCGACCAAAATGAGGTCCGCGAGCTTGCCCGGTTCCACGCTTCCCAATCGATCGGCGATGTGAAAGTAACGAGCGTTTTCCATCGTTCCCGCGACGAGCGCCTGCATCGGCGTCAAGCCCGATTCGACCAGCAACTCGAGCTCGCGTTGATAAGCCCAGCCGCGCTTTGCGTGCGGCACATCGGAATGCGAGCCGACGACGATCCTCGCGCCTGCCTTACTCGCGAGGCCGACAAACGCCTCCATCTGCTTGAACCCGTGAACGTGTATCTCGCCAGTGTCCTTGTCTCCACGTTGCTTCTCAAAGACCGCCAGAGTGGGCGAAACCACGACGCCATGGTCCACGATCAGCTTCAAGAGCGATTCGGCCTGCGGCGTATTCAGATTTATCGCGTTCCAAACCTTGTAGCGTCCTTCGCGCCTGGCGTTGTTGTCAGCCAACATTGCCTGTCGATATTTTTCCGCTTCACGGAGTGGCAGCAACGCGGTGCCAAAGGACGTCGCATGCTCGATGCCGTCAATGCCGGCGCGGATCGCGTCGCGCGCATCAACGATCTCGAGATGACCCATCACCGGAACACCTCGCGCGTGCGCGGTTTCAATCGCGACTTTCACTAACGCGAGCGGCAGACGGAAGTAGACCTTGATCCCAGAAGCGCCGTCGTCAACGAAACGATTCACTGCGAGCCGCGTCTCGTCGGCGTCGCGCACGATGAAGGAATCTGCGGGATAAGCCGGCGGCGGTGAATCGAGGTGAGGCCCACACAGAAACAGACGCGGAGTCGGAGCCGAGGCTTTTCGTGCTGCGTCATACGCTTCGATCCACTGACCCGGATCGCGCAGCGACGTCACGCCATGCGACAGGAAGAGCGCCGGCAACGGATCGTCACCGTCGATGTGGAAGTGCGAATCGATCAGTCCCGGTAAAAGTGTGAGGCCCTTTGCGTCGATCACCTCCGCGCCCGACGGAATCTTCACCTCGCCTTGCTTGCCAACCGCCGCAATCTGTTCGCCGCGAATGACGACGACAGCATCCGGGACGACTGGTCCACCACGGCCGTCGATCAGAGTTGCGCCCACGATCGCGATCACAGACGCTGCCGCAGGCTGCGCGACCTTGTTGACCTCGCGCAGCGACGACTTCAGCGCGTCGCGCCGTTGTGCTTGTCCCAAAACACAAAGAGTAGCGATGAGTAAAAGCGAGAGATAAAATTTCATGTTGTACGAATTAACGAGTCGCAAGCACGCGCAGCCGCAGCCGCCCGTCTTTCTGTCCCTTGAACGGTACATACAAGACGCCCGATTCGTTCGCCGTGCCGATGAACGTTCCCGCGGGAACGCCGTTGAATAAACCGCCACGCCAGTTTGCGCGACCGCCGGTCATTTGCAGCTCATACTTGGCGTGCGGCTTCAGACCGCTGATGAGCAGGTTCGCTGTCTCGACGTCGGGAATCGTCACTTCAGCGTCGGTGACAAAATTTTCGCCGGTGGCAAACAACGTCACCGTACCACCTTCAACGAGCGCGCCGATCAGGTTAGAGCCGTCAACCAGCTCGACTTTCGGCACGCGCGAATCGCCTTTGTCGCCGATCTCGAACACGTGCAGAAAAAAATCTTCCTTCGCCGGCTTCGCTGGTGAAACCTCGACACGCCATGCCGCCGGCACGACCGCACGAGTATTCGAGGGCAGCAGCTTTTCAAAATCTTCCCCCCAGAACGTCTTCCACATTTTTCGCAGGTATGGATCAGCCGGCAATGGACCACCAGCCGCGGGATCGAGCGGCCAGTTTTTTCCCGAACCCCACGCGCCGCCAAACTCATCACCCGGCGTCCAAAACTCCCAACCCGGACCACCGCGCGCGATCACGTCGCGTTCGCGCGGAAGCAACGAGTGAACTCGCAAACGGCCGCCGCCATCTTCGTACGTGAAAGTCGACGCGTTTGCATATCCGGTTCCACCGTGCCCGGCGTCGTTTGCTTTCGGCCCGCCGCCGATCGACGGCTTGCCGACACCGTGCAACAACCACACCTTCTTGAGATTCGGATCGGTGGTTCGCACTCGATCGAAAACAACGAAAACATTGTTCGCGGGCGCGTACGCAACCTCGCGAGTGAAGCGCTCCATCTTTGACGGTTGATACGCGTTCGTTGCGTTGCCGCGCGCGTAGACGTATGAACCCTCGTGGAGATCCGTCGCTTCCATCTTACCCGTGGCCCACAAGTCACGCGTGCGCTCAAAGTCTTCCCTGCTTCGAACCGTGTTCCAGTAGCGCGACGAATCCATTCGCTGGCCGCCGTCGTTCGACGCGGGCCAGAGATTCTCGGCCCAGAAAAACTTCTCGCCGGGCTGGTAAACAAGCATCGAGTTGTGCGCAATCGTGCGCCGGTAATAGTTGAGATAATGCGGACTCTCGGTGTCCGTGTAGTCTGCGCCGCTCTCAGTTGCCAGGTAGCCTTTGTGGTAGATGACGAAATGGTTCTGGTCCAGGTGATCGTGTTTACCGAGATACGGACCGGAGTTGAATTGGATCCACGTCGAATCGGGACCAAAGCCGTCGCGCATGATCAAATGACCGATGCCGCGAAAGAAATAGGCACGAGGAATCTCGGCGCTCGTGCTGTCAGCGGGATTTCGGGGAGTCACGTTTGGGTCATCCCAAAGAAACTGAGTAATGGCAACACGCCACTGAGGTCGCGCAGGCCAACCACTCTTGCGCAGCATCCACGCGGCGTAAGGATCCTTGAAACGGTTGATCGCATAGCCGAAACAGATGTTGTCTTCCCACTGCAAGTAGGGAAACTCGTTATCGTCGTCGCGAGCAGTGGTGCCGTCAGGCAAAACTTTGTAGAGATACGTGTCGGTGTAATGCTGAAAGAGCGTGTAACGCAGCGCGGGATCGCTGTTGGCCGTAGTGCGCAAAAGCTCGGCCATCATTGCGAGCGGCGCAAACGTGATGCGCTGGTAGTCCATCGATTCGTGATAGCCGCCATCGGGTGTGAGGAAGTTGGTAAGGTCGAGTATGTGATCGAGCACCGCGCGCGCATGTTTTCGCAATGGCGCAGCACGAGCTTCAACCGAAGCATGACCTTCGATCGCGGTCAACGCAAAGAGCGCCAGCGTCAGATAACGAACGGTGTAGTTGTGATACATCGCGAGCTGCACTTCTTTCAACGACTGGTCCTGCAACATCTTCTCAGCCGCACGTAAAAGCTCAGCCGCGACGCGATCCTTCAGCTCGTTATCAAAACCGGGATAGTTGTAAAGCCAATCAAACGCGAGTGACCATTTGACGTATTCGGGATAAGTACGGGAGCCGACCTGTTCCGGCGTGTGAGTTTCGCGCATCTTTTGAACAGCACGTCTTGCAAACGTTTCGTCACCCATGAGGAGGTAAGTCAGTGCCCAACCGTCAATGTCATCAGGGGGACGAGCACCAGCTTCATACCTCGCGCGCAGAATTTTTAAACCCGTAAGTGGATCGTTCTCTCCGATCAACATGCGCGGACGCGTAAGCGAACTGGTCTGTGCACAAGTGAGCGGCAGGCAGACCCATAGACAGCAAGCTACTATGATTATCCTCGTCAGAGTCAGCATTTAATTACGCTTATTGTGTTCCTTCCGCTTTGTCACCGCGTGCCCGCGAGATACTTCAGCCACTCCTTCGCCATCAACCGGTGATACGGCTCGGTCATGTGAATACCGTCGAGACAGATAAACTTCGATCGTTCGGGCGAGTTTGCAAGCACACTGCCGACTTCAATGACTTCGATACGGGCATCTGCGGCAGTCTTGCGTGCGCGTTCAACTGTGCCGGGTGTTGCCGCTGCGGGATCGTGCACCTCGTCAAACATGTAGGGCTGGACGCCACCAACGTTAAGACCCTGGCCCATCTGTTTCAACGCCTCGTAATCTTCATCAGTACGCGTCATTACAACGAGCAAAACTTTGTCAGGCTTCCAGGCGAGCACGTCTTTATAAAAACGCTTCTGAGCTCGCGAAGCCGTCAGACCTCCCGCCGCAAATTGCCTGAACTCCACTTTCGGATTCTCACGACGAAACACATCGATGACAATAGGCACGAAACTCGACGGTGAAGACCAGTGCAATCCCATCGTGAATGAGTGACCTACCACAGCGATTCGCTGAGGCGGCAACGCGCGCAGGCGCGGCTGGAGTTGTTTTACTTCCGGCTCCTTCAGCAACTCCGCCGCAAGCACGCGCTCATCGCGAATGTGAAGATTCTTTTCGCCCCAATTCCAAATCTTCCGGCCCGCTATCTGCCACTCAGCCGCACTCGTACCCACCGGTGCTTCGCACGAATGCCCTGCGAGCTTGCGACCGGATGTCAGCAGGTCTGCGTCGGCCCCCGGTAAGTTGAATTGGCCGATGTAAACCGGCAATCCGAGTCCGATGTAAAAGGCAAACTCTTCCTGCAAGCGATCGCCGTCGCGCTCGACTTCGAGAACTGTTTGATAGAGGCTCGCAACTGCACGGATCTTTACATCACTGGCGTTGGTGTTTTGCCGTAAGTAACGAGTGAAGACGTTTACTGGAGCGCGGTCGGGGATCTTCAATCCGGAACTCAGGATTGGTTCGAGGTCTACTGCCGGATCGAATGTGCTCTCATGGCCGTGGACCCACAGCTTTACTTGTTTGAGATCCGATTCAAGCAATTTTGCCTGATGCTGTGACAGAGCATTCAACGCCGCATCAGACAACTCGCCTGTTGAAAAGCATGCCTGGCCCTTTCCGGAGGCCTTCGCCAATAGCACCTGAAACGCATGAACGGCAATGATGTTTGCTTCAACAAGTTGCGCGAGCCGCGCTTCCGAGTTTTCGCGGTGTTTTGCGTTCTGCGCGTGTGGGGAATGGATCGAGGCGAATGCCACGAGCACGGCAAGCACTAAAAGCCCTGTTTTGATTCTATGCTTCATCCCTGTTGCTCATGCCACGTCGACAGCATGTGACCGTATATTCGCGTCGCAAGTTCCACTTGTTTGATTTCGATGAATTCCGTCGCGGTGTGGGCCTGTGCGATATTGCCTGGCCCGCACACCACGGCTTGAATCCCGGCGCGCGATAGCTTGCTTCCGTCTGTGCCGTAATTCGCTCCTGCCACTTCCCTTTCGAACCCGAGCACCTGTTGCTGCGAACGCCTCTGACGTTGGCAATCGATTCCGGCCCGCGAGAGTATCGTTTCAACGAAGTTCGCCATTCCCTCTTCGACAAACTCACCGCTATTCACCCGCATCGGGTTCACACTCGGAATCGCGATCATGTCGCGCAGGAGTTGTAGAACGCTCGCCATTAGTTCCGTGCCGCGCCGACAGTTGAATTAACGCCGCGTTTTAGTTCTGCTAATTGTGAAATAGCGAGCTCGTTCTGAGGATCGAGCTTGAGCGCGCGCTCGAGTGCGACACGTGCCTCCTCAGTTCGACCAAGAGCCTTCAACGCCGCGCCCGCGAGTACAAAGCGAATCGCGCCGGACGCGGGCCACGGTTCTGCTTCCAGCATTTTCTGGTCGTCGTTCAACACGGCGAGACGTTCGTATAGTTTTCGCGCTTCAGCCTTGCGCCCGACGTGGTCCAACGCGACGGCCTTATAGTAATAATTTTCAGACCAGGGCTCTTCGGGTTGTGAAGGTGGATTCAGTTCTTCAGCAGCAGCGCGCTGCCACCAACGCTCGGCTTCAGCGGTTTTTCCGCCCGCATCGTACTCGCGCGCGGCTGCAACGTAATACTGCGCCTGCGACTGCATCGCGGGCCGGCCCACGCCGAAGTTGCGCGGAAACTCGGTAACTACCGCAAACTCAGCGGCCGCTTGTAAGTGATCGCCCGCCTCGCGATATTTGCGAGCCAGACCGAGATGCGCTTTGCGATAGAGTCCGAGCGCGGCGTCCTCGCCCTCACCGGAGGTGAACGTTGTTTTCGCAAGCAAGGCCGCGGCTTCAGAGAAACGGCGCGCCTCGATGTACGCAGCAGCTAACGATTGCACCACCGGCGATTGGGCGATCACCGCAGCCGGAACACCTTCCAACAACTTGATGCGACGCTCAGTCGCGCTCATCTCCGCCAGCAGCTTGTCGAACTCGACGTAAAGACGAAAGTCAGTGGGAGACACGTTGATGGCTCGCTGATACTGAGCTGCCGCTTCGTCTCTGTGTTGCGACACGAGCCATAGCGCTCGAGCGTAGTTTCGTTGTGCGATCGTGTTTGCCGGATCGAGTTTTACGGCTTCACGCCACGCAGCGAGCGCTTCATTGTCGCGGTTCTTCGAGGCCAGTACGTTGACGAGGTAGTACGCTGCGCGGCCATCGTGTGGGTTAGCCGCGAGCGCGGCGCGCAGCACGTCGATCTCTTCCACGCGATGCGGAAATACAAACGCCGCGTCACCTTTCATGCCCAGCGCAAACTGATTCGGGGCGCGCTCGCGGTTGCCGGCGTTTTCGTACAAGTAGCCGAGCGTGTAATACAGCATCGGGTGAATGCGCGTCTTATCCACTACTAGGATTCCGGAGGGACCAATCTTGACCGCCTCTTCGAGAACATCGATGGCTTCCCGGTGCCGCCCAATAGCAACGTAGTCAAACGCGAGCTCGAGTATTGCGTCAGGCTCGCGTGACAAGAGATGTCGCAGTCGATCAGCCGCAAGCTTCTCGTTTTCTGCATTACCGGCAGCCTTGCTGATCAAATACTCTTCGCGAACCGCGAAGTAATCGATCGGCAACTCGCTCACCACCCGGTTGATCCGTGTGAGCGCCGACTGCAGGTTTCCGTCCAAACGTTCCGCGACCGCTAAAACCGTGCGCGCCTTTAAATCGCGAGGATCGAGCATCACAGCGTGTCCGAGATGCTCAAGCGCAAGTTTTGTGTTGCCTTTCGACAACGCGATCTCTCCGAGCACGTAACGCGCGAGCGACTCGCGGTAACCCGAGCGCACCAGCCACAGCAGGTGATGTTCAGCTTCGGACGTCTGGCCCAACGCACGCTGTACGAGCGCGAGGTAATAATGAGCGTCGCCCGCATCTTTGTTGCGCACGAGCGCGGTTTTGAGATGTTTCTTTGCGGCTTCGTACTCGCCGCTTCTATAAAAGGACAGCCCGAGAGCGATGTGCGCGGGCGCAAAACCGGGATCGCGTTTCAAAGCCTCGACGTAAGCGGCGCGCGCTTCACGTTCCTTACTCTTCTTGTCGAACGCTAACCCTTCAACGTAGCTCTGTTCGGCGCTGGCGGGATTCCTCGGATCGGGAATCGGACGCGTGGCGGCTTTGAAATCGGGATTGTTGTCGACCGGAGAATCCGTCGCATAATGAAGCAACACACGACCGTCTCTGCTCTTGAGCGTCAAAACTAAAGGCCCGCGCGGAACCTCGATCGCTGTCGTATAAATCTTTGCCGGATCCAGATCCACCCGCGCTGTGTGTACCTGTTTCTCGCCACTCGCTAAACTGAGCTCAGCTTGCTCGAATCGTTGATTAGCAGCGACTGAAACACTCGCCCGGTTTCCCTGCAAATTGATCCTGACGGCTGCGTCGCGAGTCGCTTCATTCCACGCGCCGCCCATCTGGTTCACACCAAACCAGTACTCGAAAAAATGTTCGACGCGATGCGGCGCGATGAATTGATGCTCCATCTGAGTCTCAAAACGGCCGCCTTGAAACTCGACGTACTGCCCGCCGCCGTCAGTCAGCTTGTCGATCCAGATGTCGCCGTTATCATCGGTGCCCCACGTCCACGTCTTCTTGCCGGGCAGCTCGCGATGATCGGCAACGTGGACCACGCCCCAATCAGACTTCTCGTAATAGATCCCGAAATAGTCGCGCTCCGAATCGCGTGCAAACAACGAAAGAAAGTTTGGCACTTCGCTAAACCGGCCGATGTCGACGCCCTTTTCAATCGG
>Ga0134123_10001543_pt1 | contig 14990 bp, 10 predicted proteins | sample KB303_FD_96460 | JGI IMG/M metagenome (GOLD analysis project Ga0134123, IMG submission 96460) | Terrestrial soil microbial communities without Nitrogen fertilizer from Kellogg Biological Station, Michigan, USA - KB3-0-3 | ecosystem: Environmental > Terrestrial > Soil > Unclassified ...
CGGCGTGGCCCGCATGGAGAGCCTGGCCCGCCTCGAGCCGCACGGCATAGCGATCAATGTCACCCGGCCCGGAGATCGTCCCCCCGACGCTCGTCGGGGGGACGATGGGTTGCGCCATGGCTCACCGGGTCATTCGGCTCGGTCTCCCGGCGGAGATCCGCCAGCGCGGGAAAGGCCAGGCCCGCCAGGAGCAAGCCGAGGAGAAAGCGCTTCACCCGTCACCGGGGACCCTTGTTCAGGACCTTCATCAGCATGCAGGCCTCGAAATTCTGGCCGTCCAATGTCCCGGCGATGCAGACGGTGGCATTGGTGTTGTCCGGGATCGCACTCAACCGGGCGGAGAAGTCCTGCCGGTCACCGTCGAGCGTGGAACAGTCGCCGTCGCTGGGCAGGTTGAATTTGAACGCGACGGAAGGGTCGGAGACTCCGCGGATCGCCATGTTTTCGGAGATCCCCCGCTCGTAGAGGGTGCCCAGGACGGGATCCGGGCAGGGAAGCGTCGAAGGATCGGGCAGGATCACGTCGTCGCTGGACGTGTCGGCGCTGTCCAGCCTCGACACGTAGACCTGGCTGGCCGCCGAGCCCGAGATCGGGAACTGGCAGGTCATCACGATCACGCCTCCCTGCGCTGAGAGGTTCAAGGTAGCCGGGTTGGGAACGCAGTTCACAGTAATGAGATTACACCCCTCATCAACCGAACCGTCGCAATCGTCGTCGATGCTGTTGTTGCAGGCTTCCGGGCTGGGAGTGCCGGGCACGCAGGTTTGGGGGACACCATTCACGCAGGCTTGCACCGTGCGCTGGCAGGCCCCGACTCCGCAGGTAACCTGGCCGCCGGTGGCGGGCTGGTGGGCGCATCCCGTTGCCGGATCGCAGGTGTCGAGGGTACACGCGTTTCCGTCATCGCAGATGATTGCGAAATGGTAGCAACCGCTGGCAGTATTGCATAGGTCATGGGTGCAGACGTTGAAATCAGTGCAATCCACAGGCACGCCCCCCCTGCAGCCACCCGCGAGGCAGGTCTCTCCCGTTGTGCAAGCATTACCGTCGTCGCAAGGGCCCGTAAGCTGCTGGCCCTGACAGATCCCGTTGTTGCAGGTGTCATTCGCCGTGCAGACATTGCCGTCGTTGCAAGGGTCCGTAGAGGGCTGGCCCTGGCAGCGGTTGTTGCTGCAGGTGTCATTCGTCGTGCAGACATTGCCGTCGTTGCAAGGGTCCGTAGAGGGCTGGCCCTGGCAGCTGCCGTTGCTGCAGGTGTCATTCGTCGTGCAGATATCGCCGTCGTTGCAAGGGTCCGTAGAGGGCTGGTGGACGCATCCCGTAGCCGGAACGCAGGTGTCGATCGTACAGGCGTTCGCATCATTGCAAGAGATGTTGGAATGCGCGCAACTGCCGCCGGTACAGGAGTCTGCTGTGCAGGCGTTGCCATCATTGCAGTTTATCGGCGTCCCCTGGCAGAGGCCTTGGTTGTTGCAGACATCTCCCGTGGTGCAGGAATTGTTGTCGCTGCAGGGGTTCCCCGTGAGGGGTACGCTGATACAACCGCTGGGAGCGGGGCCGAAAGGTTGGCATGAAATGTTCAGGCAAGCCGTGCTGGGAGGACAAAGAAAATTGTTGGGGGTATTCTGACAAAAGCCACTCCCGTTGGGGTTTTGGATACAGCGGTCATCCGTGCAATTGAGACTATCTCTGCAATCCCGCCCTGCGTTTCCCTGGCAGTTGCCTGAGGAACAGAAATCGCTCACGCTGCAGAAGATGCCGTCCTCGCAGCTCCCGGACTGCGCGGTATGGACGCATCCGCCCGCCGCCACATTGCAGGCGTCCAGCGTGCAGACGTTCCCGTCGTTGCAATTCTGCGGTGCAGTACCGCAGATTCCGCTGGCTGGATCGCAGGCGTCCTGGGTGCACGGGTCGCCGTCATCACACGGTTGAACGGTTCCCTCGCAGGTGACGTTTCCCGACCCTGCGGGACTTTCCACGCAAGAATCGGCCGAGGTGCACGCGTTCTGATCGTCGCACCCTGACCCGGGGGACAACACGGTGCCGAGACACTGTCCCTCGGCAGTGCAGGATTCCGATTGCGTGCAGGCGTTGCTGTCGTCGCAGGATGTTCCGGGAGCAAGCAACGAGCCGGTACATACTCGCGGTGTTCCGGTGCAGCTGTCTGCGGCGGAGCATGGGTTTGCATCGTCGCAAGCCGTTCCCACCGGCCGGGCGACGAACTGGCAACCGATGAACGCATTGCAAGAGTCGGCGGTGCAGGGATTCCCATCGTTACAGACGATCGGATCATGGCGGCAGAATCCCGTGGTGGTGTCGCACGAGTCGATCGTACAAACGCTATGGTCGTCGCATGAGGGGCAGGCGACCTCCGGCTGGGGGCCTGTCGCGGCCGCCGGCGCCAGGGCCGAAGCCAGCAGAAGGACCGAGAAGAACATGAAACCACGAGGAAGATGGGGATTACGAAGGACTCTCATTGGCAGGACCTCCGGAGGAGTCGGTTAGCGCAGATCTTCGAGCGCGTGGGCAAGTTCCTTTGGGGGGGGTCGGAAGTGAGCATACTCCCCCACTTCCCGCGACGTCAATACCGCGTATCGCGCCATCCAAAATGTTACCGAACGGGGGCATCGTCGCGCCGGAAAGCGGAGAGGAAAGCGGGTCGGGTCAGGCTTGCGGGTTTTGGGGAGCGGTCAATCCTTCACGACCTTGAGGGTGACTCGGAGCTTCGTCATTGGGTCTCGAGTCAGATCCGACGCGGCCAGGTCGAACGGCGCGGTGAGGGTTTTCTCGTTACCCTCTTCGACGGATTTCTTGACCGTTCGGGACGCGATGACCTTGCCGTTCTGGATCACATCGAAGCGCGCCTCGACCAGCCGATCATGGTTGTCGTCCGGATTGTCGACCACTGCTCGCACGCTGACCTTGAGCTTTCCATACGGGGTCTGGGTGACTGACATGGCGAGGCCAGGCTGCCAGGTTTCCTGGCGCCGATTGTACTTGTGGCGCAGGAAGACTCCGTCGCAGCTGTAGCGGCCGAGATCCTTGTAATCCTCTATGGAGAACCAGGCGCCGGGCTGGTGCCCCTGGGAAGGATCCCACAGGGAGGGATCCGCCGCCGCGAAGACCGTCTCCAGGGTCATCGGGGATTCGTAACTGGTTTTCTCGACCGAGGCCTGTTGCGCTACGACAGGCTCGGCAAGGGAGATCGGAACACTGAAGACCGTCAGGAAGAGAGTAGCGAGGGCTATGCGGATTGATATGCGGAACATCCTGAACCTCATAAGAAAGCGATCCTGGCCTCCGGCTCCGTACCCTCGAGAAGTTATTCCTTTTCGAGGTGCAGTCCAGCCAAAAGCCTCGATCGGCCCAAGGTGTCTCGAATCTGAACAGGAAAGGATGGGTTGTGTCAGCAGGACGTCCTTCGGACAAGCTGCGGACATCCAGGCCAGAGCCGATTCAGCGCACCAGGAAGTCCACTCTCTGAGTCACACCGCGGTTGCCTACCTCGTCCAGAGTCGAAATCTCCAGCGAGTAAACACCGGGGCTCAGGCTGGACAGGGGGAGGGGAAACTCCAGCGGGACGACATCGGTCCGGGTGTCGCGCTGGAACGTGTGCACCGTGTCAGCGATGGGCTGTACCGTCTCGTCTCCCCGTCGAATCGATCCCTTCACCCGAACCCTGGCTTCTCCGGTGCTCGGCTCGCGCTGCGGGTGATAAACGATGCAGGACCCCGACACCTGCGCGGTCTGCGCGAAGACTCTCAAGGGCACGGGTACAACCAAGCCCGGATCGGATTCCGTTGCCGGGTCGACGTCCACCCGCCTCGCTTTGAATTGCGGGCTCTCCAGGACCAGCGAGCTCACGGCGATCCGATCGGATGAAAAAGCAGGAACCTTGATGGAGGACCGCAGGGCGCCGATGTTCTCGGTCCCGAGATCCCGGACGACCGTGACCGCCTCGTACTCGCCGGGGGGCACCTCCCGCCGGGAAATCAGGGTCAGGTAGCCGCGCTCGGAGAAAACTTTCTCGGTCATCGTTGCCTCGACCTTTCGGCTGAACTGGTCCACGACCCGGCTGCGCCCTTGACGCAGGATGACGCCCGCCTCCAGATGGGCCGTATAGCGTCCCTGTTGCGGGAGAAAGAGCAGCGAGGTGTCGGGCACCGCGATAGCGATTTCGAGATACGCCTTCTCGCCCTCCCCAAGGTAGGAACGCGCTTCCAAGGCCAGCGGAAAATCATGGAACAGCTCGGGTGACAGATGTGCCGCCAGCACGGTCCTTTCCTGGTTCTCCTCGTCGGTCAGCCACAGGAACCCCTCCTTGGCCCTGACTTTGACGCCCTTGCGGAGCACCTCGACCTGGGTGGAATGGTACCGGCCGTCGGGGTTCCCTTGCGGAACGTAGCTGACCAGGTAGGAAGAGCGCGTCTGCGCTTCAATCCGCACCATGTCCGCCTCGAAGCTGCTTTTCTGGCGGATCGCCTGGCCTCCCGTCCCGATGGCAAACGCCGCGAGAGTATCCGAAGCCCGGCTTTCGATGAGGGAATTCCAGTCGACGTTGGGAGCCGTCGACAGGCGCACGAGGGTCCCTCCGGGAGGCATACCCTGGGTGTTGATTGGATTGATGATCACCTGGGCGGCGCTCGCCTCGCGGGCGAGACGCATGATTTCATCCTTAACATCCGGCTCGTCGGGAGCTCCGTAGAAAGCTCCCGGATCGTCAGCGAACCCGTCGGTGAAGTAGAACAGCTCGGAACGCCCCGTTCCCGAATGAAGGTAGGCGACGATGGCGCGCAGCGATTCGAGGGAACGGAGAATCCGCATCCGGTCATCCCGGGCGTACAGTGCCGCGGCCCGCTGCACCGCCATCTGCAGCATCTGGTAGGTGCAGAAGCTACAATCCGCCTCGGCCTCTTGGAGTTTCAGGAGGTTCTGGCGGACCCGGTTTTCGCCCGCATTTCTGATCTGCGGATCCGATTCGACGGCCTGGATGGCGGCGAGCATTTTCGCCGGATCGGCGGTGAACTCCTGGTAGATCTTCAATCCCCTCCCCTGCCCGGCGACCATTACTTCATCTCCCCGCGGCAGCCCCTTCTGGAGAAAACCGCGGGCGGCCTGGATGGCTTTGGGTCCCAGCCCTCTTTCGCTGTTCAATCCGTCGAAAAAGAGGACGAATCGCCGGTTCATCCGAATTCCGGCGCCGGGGCCCGCCGTCTCCGCCGGGCCCTTTCCTCCTTCTTCTTTCTGGGGGGAGCCTGCCGCAGGCTCGGCACTCACGCGCAGCAGCTCCACCGACTCGATGGGGTAAGGCTTGCCATCCACCCGCAGGCGGAACTCTTCGGGGCGCAGGTCTTCGACGCGATTCCCCTTGCGATCAGTCACGACCACATCGATGAGAATGAGATGGACCCGCTCGCGCTGGATGCCGGGTGCGACAGCCGGTTCCCCAGGCTTTTGATCGCCGCGGGGCTGGGAGGGAAACACCAGGCAGAGAAGCAGAACCGAAACAAGACCTTTGTTGGGAATGGGGTCAACCTCGCTGGTCTTGGGGAGACAACCGGAGGTATTTTCGACCCCTGATGCATGAAATGCAAGGAACGAGTCCGGGCCGCGCGGGGTGAAGGCCGCTTTCCCGACGAGCGCCACCCCTTCATCGTACAATCTCCCCGGATTGTCAGAACCCGCGCCGGAATTGCGGGACCAGGAGGAGTTTCATGAGGACCCTGCGGTTGGGCGCGACTCGTCTGCTCGTGACCGCGGGAGTGCTGATCCTGGCGCTTGGGGCTCAGGCCACCGAAGGCGAACCCGAGCTGACGCTGCGATGGGCAGCCGGGAGCCGAAGCTACACCCGTTCTGAGCTTCTCGGGCGCCCCGATCGGATCCATATTCAAATCGCTCAGGATCCCGCCTACGATGGCAAACCCCGGACTTATCAGGCAGTGCCCTTTCACGCCCTCTGGAAGGACATCCCGCTACCGGGTGATGCGCTGCTGCAATTCGATTGCCTCGACGGCTTTTCCGCCCCCATCGCCAAGGACCGCGTGTTGAACGCGTCCGGGTTTGCCTCCATCGCTTATCTCGCCGTGGAGCCCGCCGACGAGCCCTGGCCGAAGAGCGCCAAAGGCATTTCGCCGGGTCCCTTCTACCTCGTGTGGGTGAATCCGGAGAAATCGGGGATCCAACGGGAGGAGTGGCCGTTTCAGCTCGCTTCCTTCGAAGTGAAGGGCACTCTTGCGTCGAGCTACCCCGCCATTCTTCCCGACGCCAAGGCATCGGCCTCGGTTCAGCGGGGCTTTCAGCTTTTCGTGCAGAACTGCTTTGCCTGTCACACCATGAACCGGCAGGGTGAGTCGGAGCTGGGACCCGATCTCAACGTACCGATGAACGTCACTGAGTCTTGGAAGCCGGCAGCCATCACCGCGCAGGTGCGCAACCCTCAAAGCGTGCGCTATTGGCCGCAGGGGAAGATGCCGGCGTTTCCGACCGAGCAGATCTCCGACGCGGACCTGAAGCTACTGCTCGAGTACCTGCGTCACATGGCCGGACGGAAAGTGAGATAGTCGCGTAAGCAAATTTGATATGATCCTGGCCAAATTCAGGGGAGATGAATTGTGACGGCCACGCTCATGGGCGGAATCATGTTCGTGTTCGTCTTCGGAGGCGCGCTGGGCGGCATGTATCTGCGCAAGGCGCTGCCCGAGCATCACCTGACCGCGGAATCCCGGGATCTGATAAAGCTCGGCGTTGGGTTGATTGCGACGATGAGCGCGCTGATCCTCGGTCTTCTGATCGCCTCGGCGAAGGGCTCCTACGACTCCCAGAGGAACGAAATCCTGCAACTGTCCGGCGAGGTCGTCGTACTCGACCGCGTCTTGGCGCATTACGGCAGCGAGGCTAAGGAGGCTCGCGATGCGCTGAAGACCGTTGTTGGAAATATGATTGATCGACTCTGGTCCAGATCCCCACGAGGGTCGGAATCGATGGCGGGCGAAATTCTTCTGGACAAGATTCAGGAGCTTTCGCCGGCGAGCGACGCTCAACGATCGCTCCAATCCCAGGCAGTGAACATGACGATCAAGCTTGGCCAGACTCGCTGGTTGCTCGTCGCGCAAAGTCGCAGGTCGATCCCCCTGCCCTTCCTGGTGGCGGTTGTCTTCTGGTTCTGCATCATCTTTGCCAGTTTTGGCCTCTCCGCACCGTCTAACCCAGTGGTCATCATGACCCTGTTGATCTGCGCAGTATCGGTTTCCCTGGCGATCTTCATGATCCTGGAGCTGGACCAGCCATTCCAGGGGGCGGTTCAGATCTCCAGTGAGCCATTGCGCAACGCCCTGGCGCACCTTGGCCGTTGAGGCGTGCCCGATGTTGGGTTAGCAGCTAAGAGCTGCTCCCAGACTTAGTCCCCCGACGATCCCGTCGCGTCCAGTGATTCGGGGTCAAGATCAACCGCTTGAATGAGGGAGAAGACCATGATTCGCCGTCATGCTGCGAAGGTCGTGCTGGCTTTGATGGCCGCGACGCTGCTGGGAGCGGCTCCCCCGCCGCAGCTGGTCGCGCAGTGGAGCTCGCCGGCGGACACCGGGCAGAAGGTCCTGAAGATATTGGCCATCGGAATCACCGACGATCGCGAGCTCCGGCACCGCTTTGAAGACAACGTGGTCACCCACCTGCGCGGAAAGGACATCCTCGCCGTGACGAGCTACTCGCTGGTGCCGGACCTGAAGGCACCGGGAAGCCGGGAGGAGATTCTCCAGAAGATCGAGGCCCAGAAGATTGATTCAGCACTCAGCTTCCGGGCCGTTCCTCTCGAGAAAAGCGACGAAGCAGCCTGGGACGCGGCATGGATGCGCGAGGCCGAAGGCACGGGCACGCTGCGGGAGCTGATTCAAAGGTCCCTGCCGGTCAAGGCGACCAAATCGAAACTGTATGGCGTGGAGGTGACCCTCTGGGTCACCGGGACGCCGGCACGTCTCTGGAGCGGCCGTACCGGCGCCTACAAGCTGAGCGACCTGCGTAACGGCGCCAGCGCCCTCATCGAGGACGTGATCGACACCCTCCGCTACTCTCACAGGATTTGATTTCCCCAGCAGGCTGGGCAGGCAACCGCGCCTGACACGCTTCACCCCGATAGACCGATTCGTCGAATCAAATCCGCGAACCGCGGGTCCGAGCGCAAGCCGGCGAGCCTCGGGTCCAGCTGCAGGTAGGCCAGCAGGGTCGAGCGCTCCGCAAACGCCTTGTCCAGCCAGCCAAAGGCCCGATCCTTGTCGCCCAGTCCGGCGTAGATCAAAGCAAAGTAATAGGAGGGCACATACTTTTGCTTCGACTGCTCCGCCAGCGTATCGATGACCGACTGGGCTTCACGCCGTTTCCCCGCAGCCGCATAGGTATGGCCTAGAGATGCTTTGAAATTCAGGCTGGGGGAAAGGCTTGTCGCCTTCTGCATGGAGGCGAGGGCTTTCTCAAACATTCCCTTTTGCTCATAGGACAATCCGAGCCCCCAGATTGCGACGGGAAAATCAGGATTCAGCTCGAGCGTGACTTCTAGCTCGCTGATGGCTTGGTCGTACCGGCCTCCGAAGTAGGCCAGCATCGCCTTGTTTGCCTTGAGCAAGGTTTCGAGCGGATCCAGCTCCTGGGCACGCTCGATCTCCGTGATTGCCTCATCCAGGCGGCCCCTCGCCGCGAGGTATCGGCTGTAGGAGTGATGCGCCGAGGCATAACTGGGGTTCAGCTCCAGCGCTCTTTTGAACTCCCGCTCCGCCCCTTTCCAGTCCCACTCGTAATAGGCCAGGACATAGGCCAGAGATGCATGCGCCTCGGCCAATTCCTCATCGATCTCCAGCGCCTTCGTCACGGCGGCCTTCGCCTGGGGGAAGGCCTCATTGGGAGCGAGCCGGCTGTAGAAGGGAAGGATGCTGTAATAATCCGCGATGCCGGTATAGGCCAGTGCGTAGCGGGGCTCCTTGTCGAGCGCTTCGTGAAAATGCTTGATCGCCTTCTGAAGTCCCTCCGGGCTCCCCTCGTCGAGGTAACGACGGCCGATGAGATAGGCGTTGAGAGCTCCCGGGTCGATCGCACGCTGGGTCCGCAGCCGGGACCACTCTTGAGGTGTGAGCGCAACCCGGATCTCTTCGGCAATCGCGCGCGCGACTTCGTTCTGCAGCGCCAGAACGTCCTTCAAGTCGCGCTCGTAGCTTTTCGCCCAAAGATGCCGATCGCTCTTCGCCTCAATCAGCTGCACCGTAATCCGCACGCGGTCTCCCGAGCGGAGAATCGACCCTTCGACGAGCGCGTCCACATTCAGCTCCCGCGCCACCTCGGGCAGCGGCTTCTTCGCCCCTTTGTAACCCATCACCGAAGTGCGAGAGATCACCCGGAGCGCGCCGATCTGGGAGATATCGGCGATGAGCACCTCCGTCATCCCATCGGCGAAGTACTCCTGCTCCGGGTCGCGCGACAGGTTCTCCAGGGGCAACACGGCAAGCGACTGGATCGGAGCGGGTGCGCTGGACCCAAAGACCCGCTCGCGAAGCCCGCCCGTATCGGACGCGAGCAGCGCAGCCAGCAAGGCCACCAGGCCCAGGGGCGCGAGCCAGAGGATCGCGCGGGATCGCGGCCTGGGCGAGAGAGCCGATGGTGGGCTGGCGGAGGCACTCGAGCTTTCTCGCAGAGAGAACGCCAGGTCCCGTGCAGACTGAAAGCGCTCCTGTGGGCTCTTTTCCAGACAGCGACGGACGATGCGCACCAACGTTGGCGTGGCGCCCGGGAGGCTCGCGGCGAGCTCCGGCTCCTCCTTTAGGATTGCGCTCATGGTATCGGCGGGGGAGCTGCCGCGAAACGCCCGCTGTCCCGTCAGCATTTCGTAAAGGATTGCCCCAAACGCGAAGATGTCCGAGCGGGGATCCGCCGGCTGGCCGCGCACCTGCTCCGGCGACATGTAGCCTACCGTTCCCATCACCAGGCCCGGCTCGGTTTCCGCAATGCTGGTCGGAGCCTGCGTCAGCAGGGCGCTGGGAACTTCGGGTCGCGTCACCTTGGCCAGGCCGAAATCCAGGATTTTGACCCGGCCGTCCCCCATCACGAAGAGGTTCTCGGGCTTCAGGTCGCGATGAACAATTCCCTTTTCCTGCGCGGCAGCCAGGCCTTCGGCGATCTGGCTCGCGTAGTCCATGGCTTTGCGCGGCGGGAGAGGTGCCTCGGCAAGCCGCTGTCGCAGCGTCTCCCCGTCCAGCAGCTCCGAGACCACGTACGGCACATCGCCGTACTTGCCGACATCGAAGATCGTGAGGATGTTGGGGTGATTCAAAGCCGAGGCCGCTCGGGCTTCCTGCTCGAAGCGACGCAGCCGCTCCGGATCCGCGGAGAAATCCTTTGGGAGTATCTTGATGGCGACTTCTCGGCCCAGTCGCGGATCGCGGGCGCGATACACCTCGCCCATTCCGCCTGCGCCGATGAGCGCGATGATCTCGTAGGGACCCAGCCGGGCACCGGGTGTGAGAGGCATCTTGCGCGCATTATAAGCCTGTCGCGACCCAATGCGCCTTCCCATCCATTCATCGCGGTGGGGTTCATGGAGGGGGCCAGACCGTGCGTTTGCCGTGCGCTGTACCGGAAATGTGATTGAAGCCAAGAAACCCGCACACCCCGCCTTGGACGGCGCTCCGGGACAGCAGAGGAAGACCGGTAGCCCAGGAGTGCGGTTACGATTGTGTACCGACGAGCTTCCCCTTGATTGAGACCTACTTAAACCTATATTTGAAATTGTCCTTGAAATGGCGAGGGACCGGTCGGAGACCCTCGGCTCGAGGCTGGAAGGCGGGCGTGCTATCTCCCTGAGAGTTCTGACCGAGAAATGATTACGGGGGGCCCAGCGTGAAATCCGGGAGCCGCGAGATTCGGCTTGTCTGCCTCCTCCTGGCGGCAGCGGTCGCCTCGGCCTGTGCCACGGTCGAAAGCCAACCGACACTCACACTCGAACAGCATACCCTTCGCATTCCGCTCAAAGTCGGTGCGAACGGTTCGGTAAGCCTCGCAGAGCAGCCACCCCTGACCGGCCGCATGAATCTCACTCCGATTCTCGAGGCGGAAGGCTTTGATGCCTCATCGACGACGGTCACCACCGTTCAAGTCATGATGTACTATGGGCGCTTCTACGTTGTTGCTAACGGCTTTCACTCGCTCTGGCAGATCACTCCCCGGCCAGGCACTTCCACCGCATCCTACCGCCGCATCCCCATCACTCCAGATTCGGATGAATCCGTGCTCAGGGGTTCCCGGCTCTCCCGATACGGTTCGTCGCAGTCTTCGTGCCTGCGCCTCGATCGCAAGGATGCTGCTCCCCTCTTCATCAATCCCCGGGGTGAGGTCTCCCGTGCCTGTCCGTAGGCTCCCGGCTTGTCTGGGAGTCTTCCTCCTGGCGATCACTTGTTTGCGCGCCTCGCCCTTGGAGGCGGATCCCCACGAGCTGTATGAGGCCGCACGCAACCACCTGAGAAACGGTCAGCTGCAGTCTGCCGAGGTCCTGCTCACCCGGCTTCGAAACATGGTCTCCCGCGGCTCGCAGTGGGATCCGGACGGCGTTTTTGCGAACGAGCTTCTCCCTCCTCTGCTGGGACGGCTGCGGCGCATGAAGTCTGTCTCCCTCCAGCTGGATGAATTCAGCGATCGTGCGCTCAAGGATCTGCAGCCCCCCGAGATTAGCGGCGACGACTCGGCTTTGCATCGGTATGCCGATTGGGCTGCCTCTGTCGTCCAACGATTGCGCAGTGAGCGTGACCAGATTATCAGCGCAGGACTTTCGAATCCCGAAGAACAGGCGGCCCTGACCCGAACGGCGAGCTACGCTCGGACTGAGCAGCTCCTGGAAACGGATGTGTTGAAAGTTATCGCCGATGCCAGTGCGGGCAGCGCCGTGGAACCCCCGGCGGAGGACCCGAATGACGATCCGGTGCAGGTCCGATTCCGCCAGCTCAAGCAAGACCTCGTGCGGATCATGATCGAGCGTGACCAGCTCCAGCAACGAGTAAAAGCGTCGCGCTCAGACGACAAGGTCTATCTCGACGCCCTGGTCGTTCTGGTTACCGAAGGCACCCTGACAGCACCCCAGCGGAACATTCGACCGGCGGATGTGTCAGAGCTCTTCGGGCAGCACCTGGACCGCGAGATGGAAACTGCGCGCCTGTTCTCTGCCCAGACTTCCCTGGAACGCGATGCACGGTTGTCCGCACTAGCCCGCTATCGGCGGTACAACGAAATCCTCACCCGCGCCAGGTTGGGAGCGGACCAGAGCCGGCGGATTCAAACCCTTGCACAGATGGTGGAGAACTGTCCGGTCCAGGATCAGAGGCTCGCGACCTCCTCGGCAACCAAATGGTCCTACGGCCTGCTCACGAGCGCACTGGCCCTCATCGCCGGATTCTCCCTATGGCTGGCTGTGGTCCGAGGCAGACAGCTGTCCTCTGCGCGTGTGCCCGTCCAACCCATCAGCTCTGATCTAGAGACAACTCTCCCCGAGAGAAAGGTCCATGGGAATGCGGCTTAGCACGGGGCCCTCGCATCGCCGCCGTCCCGCCTCCGAACAATCGGGGGAGGCGGATACTCATCAAATTCTGGATGCTGTCGGCCCCATGCTGCGTTCGAAGACGCTCCAGTATTCCGCACTGGGCTTTGCATTTGGCCTGGGTCTCACCTTCGTGGGGTACCTGGTCGACTATTACGCGCTCTACAAGACCTTCCCCGAATCGATGAGTCTCGCTATGATCCAGGGCCTCCACGAGGTCACGCCGGTTCATTTCTTCACGGACGGGTTCGCCCTGATCCTGGCGTTAGTGGGTGGCGTGGCCGGCAGACTCCAGGACAGGCTCATCTATCACTCGGGCCACCTCGAAGACCTTGTGGCAACTCGGACCGAAGCCCTCCGGCACAGTCAGGAGCGCTATGCACTCGCGGCGCAAGGGGCCAATGACGGGCTCTGGGATTGGGATCTCTTCACCAACAAGATCTATTACTCGGCTCGATGGAAGCAGACGCTGGGCCACGAGGAGGCTGCCCTGGGGGACGACCCGGAAGAGTGGCTGAACCGGGTCCACGCGGAGGATCGAGCCGGCCTTGAAGCCCGGATCAAAAGTCACCTAGCAGGCGGAGCTGCCCACCTGGTAGCCGAATACCGAATCCGCCACGCCGACGGCTCGTACCGTTGGATGTTGGCGCGCGGGATGGCCGTCCGGGACGAGATCTCCGGTCGACCCTCTCGACTCGCAGGCTCCCAGACCGATGTGCACGATCGCAAGAAGATGGAAGAGCAGCAGATCCACCTGGCGCTGCACGATCCCCTGACCGACCTTCCCAATCGCACCCTGTTCTTCGACCGCCTTTCGCACGCCTTCGATCGAGCGCGAAAGCGAGAATCGGACGAAAGCGTCGCTATCATCTTTCTGGACGTGGACCAGTTCAAAAACATCAACGACAGCCTGGGCCACATCGTCGGCGACAGCGTGCTCCGCCTGGTCGCCCAGAGGGTTCAGGCCTGTCTCGAGCAGGTGGTCCACACCCTGTCCCATGAGGCTGCAGGAGAGCTTGGACGGCCCGCGAGAAGCATCGACTGGACGGTTTCAAGGATGGGCGGCGACGAATTCACCATTCTCCTGGCGGACATAAGCTCGCTCCACGACGCGACCCGTGTGGTGCGTCACCTGGAGGACGCATTTCGGCAACCCCTGCATCCCGAAGGGAGGGAGCTCTATGTGACGCTCAGTACCGGAATCGTCATGGGCCCGGCGGCCTATGATCGCCCGGGGGACCTGCTGCGGGACGCCGATACAGCCATGTACAGGGCCAAGGCCGATGGCCGCGGACGCAGTGAGGTGTTCGACAAGCAAATGCTGGCCCGCGTACAGGAGCAGCTGCGCCTCGAGACCGACCTCCATTCGGCCCTGACACGCCAGGAGTTCCACGTCGTCTACCAGCCGATCGTGGACCTTGCCTCGGAAAGACTGCGGGGCTTCGAGGCCCTCTTGAGGTGGCGTCATCCCGAAAGAGGGCTGGTCCCTCCGGGGATGTTCATCCCCCTTGCCGAAGAGACTGGAATCATCGTGCCACTCGGGCGCTGGGTCCTGATCGAGGCCGTTCGCCAGGTGCGGCGTTGGCAGGATCTCGACGCAAAATGGGCCGATTTGATCATCACCGTAAACCTTTCGCTCAGGCAGATCTACCATCCTCAGCTCGAAGCGGATCTTGCGGCTCTCACAGTAGAGACCGGTCTGGACCCGTCACTTCTGCACCTTGAAATCACCGAAAACGTCCTCATCGAACACCCCAAGCAAGTTACCAATGTGCTCCTGCGCCTGAGAAAGCGGGGCTTCAAGGTGGCCATCGACGATTTTGGAACGGGGTACTCGCCGCTTGCCGTGTTACAGAGCCTGCCGGTGGACGTCCTGAAAATGGATCAGGCGTTCGTGGGACAGATAGGAACGAGCGCCAAGGCACGCCACATCGTCGCGACGATTGTCGAGCTCGGCAGCGCGCTGGGCCATGAGGTCGTTGCCGAGGGGATCGAAACCGAGACCCAGCTCAGAGAGCTGCGCAGGATGCATTGCGCCCTTGGCCAGGGAAACCTCTTCTCGTCGCCGCTGGAGGGCCGTTTAGTGGAGAAGGAGGTGCTCAGCCGATTCGGTCCGAGCCTCCAGGCGCGCAGACACGAGGTTCCAGCCGCGCGACGCACCCGCCTGAAGTAGACAGAATCAGGTGATCTCCATACTTACAGGGGCGACAGAGCCTTAGTTTTCATGTCAATTAACTGCCACAAAGAAAAGACTTGCCAACAAAACCCACTTGGCGTATACACCCCTCATACAATTAAGTAATCAGCTAACGAGACTCGCCCGGGTCATCGAAAAGGGTGTCAACCTTTCTTTCAACGAACTGGTGCTCATCCGAAGGGAGGTGAGAGACGATGAAGGGCGAAGAAATCCGTCCGAAGGCCGAGGAGC
>Ga0134123_10001544_pt1 | contig 14989 bp, 18 predicted proteins | sample KB303_FD_96460 | JGI IMG/M metagenome (GOLD analysis project Ga0134123, IMG submission 96460) | Terrestrial soil microbial communities without Nitrogen fertilizer from Kellogg Biological Station, Michigan, USA - KB3-0-3 | ecosystem: Environmental > Terrestrial > Soil > Unclassified ...
ATTACCTCGGCGATGGCGCCGCTGACGATCCTCTCGCCTTTTCGAATGCCGGATCGTACAACGCGCTTTACGAGCGTATCGCCGCCCGGCGCACGCCCTATGAAGATATTCGGGGGAGTGCGGGCGAGGCTCTCAACCAGCTGCGTGGCGCCTGGTCCCCGAACAAGTTCTGGGCCCGCTATCTCGGCGGCAGCACCCTGGAAACCTATCCCTCGCAGGCCTGGGAAAACATGGTCCCGATCGTGGCAACGCTCACCGAGCGCGTCGAGATCGTGCTCCCCGACGGTCTCGGTGTGAAAGTCAGCCCGGTGCCGAGCGTCCTGCTGTATCCCTGCGGGTGGTCGACCTGGATCAGTTTTCAGGTCACCGGCGATCACTCCCTGGACGGGCTTGCGACGCTGATGACGCATCTCACGGAGGGCGAGGCTTACAGCCTGGCCGAAGTGCCCGGGAAGCAGCTTACGCTGATGCAATACCTCGGCAGGGTGGGGCGGGGCGTGCAGAGCGACGCCTACGGAGGGAAGAAGGTTGCGGTCTTCAATCCGCAGGACACGCTGGCCGTGACGACGGTCGTGGGAAAGCACGGCGGCAGTCTTTCGCGCGAAGCGCTGGACGACGTGACGGAGGCCGCATTGAAGAAGATCGTGCGGTCGGCCGGTCACGAGTCGGTGACGGAGCTCATCGCCGCGCTGCCGCGCGGTGAGCGAGAACTGCTCGATTTCGTGGTGCACGATGGACTGTCGTGGTTTCTCTGGGCCGAGCATCGCCTGAAACCGCAGGAGCGCGAGGCACAGCGGCTGGGCTGCTATCACACCAATACGTTTCGCTCCCTGCAGCATGCCTGGCTCCTGCAGACGCTGCTCGCGCGCGCGCTGCGGACGAAGGTGTGGAGCGCCAGCCTCACCGACCTCGTGGAGCGCGCGATGCAACTCCTCGGGGACCCGGTCTACCGGAACTTCCACATGCTCTCCTTCGTCGATCGCGAGGAATACCAGCGCACACGCGCCGCGGTGGAGAAGCGCCTCGCGCCGTCCGGCTGAGCGATGAGATGGATGGCAATACGTCTGTCTCGCATGATGTAAAGCCTTTGAATACCTCGACTTAGGCTATACTCCGTCCGGTCCAATCCAAACAACGAGAGAGGGGCGCGTCGGATGAACTTCGACTGGGCGACCATCAACTATCCCGACGGGCGTGTGGCCAAAATCACGCCGCCGGAGTTTTACGCCATCCCCCTCGGGGAGCGGATCCAGCTGTTGACGTCGAGCCGCATCAAGTTCGAGAAGGACCAGCATCCGATCTCGCCGCTGGAGGCGGTGCGAAAAAAATGAGAGCTGCTCTTGCCGCCGCCGCTTTGCTCTGGGTCGCCACGATCGCCACGGCGTTTCAAGCCGTGCGCCGCTTCGAGACGACGCCCGGCCGCGCGGCCGACGCGCGCGCGTTCTGGCCGGCGGGGAGCAGCATCGACCGCCGCGGCGACGACTGGACGCTGGTGATGCTGATCCACCCGCACTGCTCCTGCAGCCGCGCGAGCGTGCAGGAGCTGCAGGCGGTGCTGGAGAAGGCGCCGTCGGTGCGGCCGTGGGTATTGGTGTACCGGCCGGAGGATTTCAAGCGGGGATGGGAACAGACCGAGGTCGTGAAGGCGGCGTCGCGGCTCCGGCGTGCGCACGTGAAGATCGACGTGAACGGGCGGGAGGCGAAGCTGTTCGGCGGGTTCACCTCAGGACAGACGTTTCTGTATGACCGCAACGGGAAGCTCCGCTTTGCGGGCGGCATCACCTCACTGCGCGGACACGCGGGGATCAACCGCGGCCGCGTCGACATCATCGACATCGTGAGCTCGCGCGCGGCCGCCGGATCGCATCCGGTGTTCGGCTGCGCGATCGCGAGCAGATCGGAGACACTCAGATGAGCAGCACGAGCATCACCGAACGCGCCGGCGAGCTCCTCAGCGCGCAGCTGACCGCCCGCCGCGCCAAAGTCGACCGCATGTTCGCCGGCCTCCTCACGCTGCAGTACGTGGCCGGCATTTTCGCGGCGTTCGTGGTCTCGCCGTATGCGTGGGAAGGGAAGGAGCGCGCGCTGCACACGCACGTCTGGATCGCGATCCTCGGCGGCGCGGGCATCGTGATCCTGCCGATCCTGCTGGCGATCTTCCGCCCGGGGACGGCGCTGACGCGACACGTGATCGCGGCCTCGCAGATGCTGTCGTCGGCGCTGCTGATCCATCTCACCGGCGGGCGCATCGAGACGCATTTTCACGTCTTCGGCTCGCTGGCGTTCCTCGCGTTCTATCTCGACTGGAAGGTGATCCTCACGGCGACGGTGGTCATCGCCGGCGATCATTTCGCCCGCGGCATCTTCTTCCCGGAGTCGGTGTACGGCGTGGCGAATCCGGAGTGGTGGCGCTTTCTCGAGCACGCGGGCTGGGTGGCCTTCGAGGACGTCTTCCTGATCTGGGCCTGTTTCCTCGGCATGCGCGAGATCGGCCAGGCCGCGATGCGCCAGGCCGAAGTGGAGCAGCTGTCGGAGCGCGAGCAGCTGAAGACCGCCGCGCTGGAGATGGCGCTGGCGGAGATGCAGGCGACGGCGTAGCTCAGCCCGCATCGGCACGAGAGCGGCGGCCGATACGCCGCCGCTCTCCGAAAGACGTCTATGGGTGATGGGACGCGCACGAAGTGCCGGTTGCGGTCATCGTTCCGGCGACTGTAAGACCGGTCACGACCGCGCCGCTGTCGATCACCTCCACGGTCAGGCAATTCGAACCAGCGACGAACAAGCCGTCGCCGACGGCGCCCGTACGATGGATGGTGAGCGGAGCCCCGAAGAACGCACCGCCCTTACCGAGCTCATTCCCATTGAGTGAAACGATCGCGCCGTCGTCCGCGAGCAGCGAGAGGTCCAGCGTGACGGCATCGGCGTCCGTGCCGAGGCAGAAGCAGCGCTGGAAAATCGTCCGGCTCACACCCGGCGTCGAACGTCCCTGATCGGGATTGGATGCGATCCACTGCGTATTCGCGAGTGGCGGCGGCCAGCCGGCGGAGGGCTGAATCACGATCTTTGCCGGCCGTTCGGGACCCGGCGACACGATGCGCCAGTCGTCGTCGTTCGCGCCATTGGGTAGCGTACCCGCAGGCAGCAGCGTGCCTCTCACATCGTCAAACCCGCTATTGAGATCGGCTCGATTCGCGGAGCCGTCGCACTCGTCCGGAATATCGTTGTGATTGAGATCGAGCGAGGTGCCGTTGGCGATGTCTTCGGCATCCGCGACGCCGTTGTCATTGCAGTCCACGGTGATGGAAGTCGCGGTGACGACGATCTCCGGAATGTTCGCCGCTCGCAGCTCGAAGGTGTCGATCTTCAGGCCCTCGTGGACGAGCGGCTGCTCCGCGGTAATGCGGAACACATCGCCGGTCAGCGTCGATCCATCGGCGAACTGCCACGCCACGGACTCGCCTGCATCGAGAGTGAACGCGAGCGTATCGCCGTGATCCGTCTGAGTGAGGTGCGCCACTTCTGCGCCGCCCCCAACCGGCCAGATCACAATCACGTTGATTCCGGCCTGTCCGGTACGGGTGCCGGCAAGCTCTCCGCCGCGATATACCTCCACTTTGTACGTGCGCGCGCTATCGATCGAGGTCGCGATCTGGTACTTGCCGTCCGTCTTCGTCACGCGCAGCTTGCCGCTCGGTTGACCGGCGGCAGGCGCTGCCCGCATCTCGATGAACGCGCCGTTCGGCAGCGGTCCCGCGGCATCGAGCGGACGCCAGGACAGCGCGACGGTCTCGGCGCCGTCGGTGTCGAGCCGCACGCCGTCCTCACCGGTGGTTCCGATTGCGCTGATGCGGAATCCGGTCTCGAGCCGCGTGACGGTCGCGCCGCCAAGAGGACGGAAGTGGTCGTCGATGACGGGCGCGCAGCTGGGCAGCGTGAAGCATCGCGTGATCGAACAGCAGTCGTCGATCTCCCTGTCGTTCAGGCTGATGTTCAGACAGACCTTCTGTCCGCCGGTCGCGAGCGGACCGCTGAGCGAAAGCTTCAACGGCCCGATCGTTCCGCCGGGTAACGTCGGAGGAACGGTATTCACCGCTTTAGCGACGAGGAGCTGAGACGTCGCAATCGGTGTAACGAGATCCGACGGCGACACCGCGGCGACGAGCACTTTCTCCGCCAGGATGGCGGAGAGGTTCTGCAGCGTGAACGTGTAGACGTACGGCGGCGGCACCTTCCAGATGGGAAACGCAAAGCACGAGGGCGTGGCCTCGCTCACGATCTGCGCGCATTCGCACTTCGGAAGATCGAGCGTCACCTCGGTGGAGCAGCAGCGCGCGAGCTTCGAATCATGCAGCGAGACGATGAACGTCAGCGGTCCCGGCGTCGTGTTCCTGAAGATGATCTGCTGCACCGGAGAGGTCGCGGTGATCGCCGGACTGAAGACCAGATGGTCCGGGATTGCGACCACCGGACTCGGTAAGCCGGAGACGAAGAGGTGCGCCGCCGGCGTACCGCTGAGGTTCTGTACGCGGAACTGCCAGATGTAGTTGCCGGTCGGCCTTCCGGCTGAATCGACCTCGCAAAGTACTTTGCTTCCCTGAATGCGCATGCACGACTTGGGCGTGTGGACCCAGTCCTTGCGCGCGATGTTCGATGTCTGCGTCTTTCCGCCTTTCGTGAACTGCGCCTCGATGAAGTCCGTGCCTGGGACGGAGCTCGCCCACGTGAATGTCGCTTTGCCGCTGGCATCCGTGATCGCCGTGCCGGTAAGTCCGACGTTCGGTCCGGAAATGACTTTGAACGTGACGACAACGCCGGGTAGTGTCCTAATTTGCCCGGACCGGCCCGCCCGGAAAAAAGTACGCCTCTCGGTATCCCGGCGCAATCCTGTCCATGCGTTCGGCCATCGTTCCGGCGAAGTCAATCAGCTCGCCGTGCAGCGCACCTTCCAGCGTTGTCCCGTTCTCCGCCGCGACCGTCTCCAGCGCACGCACGATGAACTCAGGAAGCCGGACGGTAACGGCCCGAAGGCTCAGCAAGGGCGGCAGGGCACCGGTAGCGGCGTCTCCGAGCGCGTCCTGTATCTCGGCAGGCGTCCAGCGTCGCTGCGCCACGTAGACGGCCTGACGCCACAGGAAGCGTCATCGGCCGCGCACCTTCACAGCGTCGTGACCCCCGCGTGCGACCTCGCGCCGCAGGGCGCGGACGGGCGTGTCCGTGAGCGTCGCGACTTCCTGCAACGCATACGAGTCTGCTGGGTCGAGAAAGAGCGAACGGATGCGCTGACATCTGTCCATCGAAGCCTCCCACCTGACCATAGTGGGATGGAGGTTACACCGATCTATGGTTAGGGTAAAGGGTGATGTCACGTCGGAAGGAACGGAGCCCGGAGGGGCAGCGGTTCGGCGACACGTTGCGCCGACTTCGGAACGAGCGCGGTCTGAGTCAGGAACGGCTCGCGGAGGCGGCGAACCTGACGGCCGATTACATCGGCTTCATCGAGCGCGGGGAGAACGTGCCGACGCTGACCGTTCTGCTCAAGTTGGCGAAGGCGCTCAACGTCGATGCGTCGGAGCTGCTGAGCGAGTTCACGGTAGCGACGTTGAAGCGCATGAAGTTGTAGAGCGTCGGCTACTTGTCGCTTACGCCGTAAAGGTCGTAGGGGCCACGATCTTGTGCGCTGTAATCCAGTTCATGGCTATGGCCCATTTGAAAAGCCTTCTTGATCGGCCAATAAATGCCATCAACTTCCGCGTGGTGAAGGTTGCCAAAAATGTCATGGTAGTCAACTACGCAATCGAGGTGCAGTTTCTTGTCACCATTGTTGATCTCGTCAATGATATGTGGCTGAAGACGATCGCCGACCGCCCTGAGATTCGCTATGGCGGGTTCCCCGGGGGCAAGTTCATACGGCAAGCTGTTAGTCATCCAATCATGATGCAAATCTTCATGATTAACGAGTCGGAGCCTGCACAGATGGGTGAGGTGTTTAGCCTTGCTTCTACCCACATTCTTGAAAACGACGGATATGCGGGTATTCCAGCGAAGCGCAGCGACGGGGGTGTCCTGTGGGATTTCAACGTCGTCGGGATTGTCAAGTCTTACTTCGGTGACCATTATGTCGGCGCGCTCCAGCGTTTCAAGAGCACGCTTAGCGATATTCGCGCTGAGAATGGCGGCATCGGCGGCTTTCTTAGTTTCCTTCAATGCGCCGCGCATGTAGACCGCTTGCCGTTTCATCGCTTGGTGCTGGCGATGGGCGAGCCACGCGAGAGCGCCGGTAAACGACGTCAACAGGGCGGTGTTGAAGATGTTCCAAATGAACCCCCAATCGGCCGTCGCTTGGGCTTTATATGGCTTACCGGCCTTGGGTTGTTCCCCTGTTGTTGCTACGGAACGCGGTTGCGTGAGCGCGGACGAAGCATTGCCGGTAGGCTGTTGATTGGAGCTGGGTTCGCTGCCTTTTGGGGTAGTTTGATTCTGGGGTTCCTGACCGGCTTTAGCTGGAGCTGGGGTTGGCCCCTTTGATGGTATGGCAAGGAGAAGCACGGCAAGAAGCGCCAGCGTCGGAGTCGTCATCGCGTGGAAACTGTAACACAAAAACTATGGACACGCGCGGATTGTTGTAATACACTTACTCACATGGCAAACGTCCTCAACCTCGACAAGCAGACCGTTATCATCGGCTCACTCGCCGAGGGGTCAAGCATCCGCTCCATCGAGCGCATGACCGGAGTCCACCGCGACACCATCATGCGTCTCGGCGTGAAGGTCGGAGAGGGATGCGCGAAGATTCTGGACGCCATCATGCGCGATCTCCCCTGCACGCATTTGCAGATGGATGAGATTTGGGGATACATCGGCAAGAAGCAACGCCACGTCGCGCCGTCCGATGATCCGTCGATGGGTGATGCGTGGACGTTCTGCGCGATCGACTCTGAAACCAAACTCGTTCCGGCGTTCAAGGTTGGGAAACGCGACAGCGAGACGGCGAACGCGTTCGTCGCGGACCTCGCGTCGCGTATGCGCAATCGTGTACAGCTTTCCTCCGATGGTCTCAAGGCGTACGTTGAAGCCGTAGAGTTGGCGTTCGGTGCCGAGGTTGATTACGCGCAGGTCATCAAGACGTACGCGGAAGATCAGTCAAAAACGCCAGAGCGCCGCTACAGCGCCGCGCGCATCCTGACCATAGAGAAGCGCGCCGTGCAGGGCGATCCCGACATGAAAGCGGCGAACACCAGCTATGTCGAGCGTCTGAACGCGACGACGCGCCAGCACATGCGCCGCCTTACCAGGTTGACGCATGCGTTCAGCAAGAAGCTGGAGAACTTTGAAGCGGCGGTTGCGCTGCACTTCGCGTACTACAACCTCGTGAAACGTCACGACACTCTCCGCTGCACGCCCGCTATAGCTGCCGAGGTTGTGTCGTCGCCGTGGACGGTGCGTCAGCTAGTGGAGATCGCGCTCGCATGACCTACCTCGATGAACTGAGGGACGTGATCCGGCGACTACACGGTGCCGAGTCAACACACGTCGAGAGCGTGCCGGTCAAGGAGACGTTCAGAGGGCAGACGGTATGGGATGGAGTCGTGGAGGTATTCGACCTGCACGGCCATCCCACGGTCAGCCGCGTCTACGCATGGGCGCACGATACCGATGACCCCAACGCACCACGGCGACACGTCACGGTGCTGCACAGCCATCCAATCGAATCAGCACGGCAAGCGGTGCAAGCCGCCATCGTGCAGGAGTTCAGAAATCTTGAGCCAGCCTAAAGCAAAAAAGGTCGGGCGTCCGAAGTTGGCAAAGGGTCATGCGAAGGCGCACATCGTTCCGGTGCGGTTCAATCCTGACTTGCTCCGACGAATCGAGAAAGCGGCGAAGGCGAGCAACCAGAACGTTTCCGAATGGATCAGGAGCACCCTCGATGCCGCAACGAACTGAGCCGGTCAAATTAGGACACTACCCAACGCCGGGCAGCGGCGGCTTGATGGTGGCCGTCACGGTGTGCGCCGTGCCGGTCTGGTTCACAGCCGTCGCCGGCGTCAGCGAGATGTCGGAAAGGACGGCGATGTCGCCACGCGCGAGGATGTAAGGGCTACCGACGGTGCCGTCGGGCGCCGTGTAGCTCGAGCCGGAGTTTTTCGCGATCGCGAGCACGACGAAGTCGGCGGGCCAGGAGTCGAAGACCTCGTGGACCGAGCAACCCCAGCCCGAGAGCGTTGTATCCGTCAGACCTGTGAGGGCGGGGTGAGTGGCAGTGATGTGCGCATTGTTGAAGCATGTATCCGGCGGATCTGACAACCCGTGCGTGGTGAAATTGCCGGCCGACGAGGCAAAGGCATTGTCGAGGAGCGGGACCGGTGTTCCCGGAGGCGCCGGAACGTCGTAGTCGTAGTAGCAACTCAGACTGATGAACGCGCCTGTTTTTGGATTGGACAGAATGTAAGCCATCGACTTTTGAACGAGCTGATTTCCGCCGGACAAGGAGTGGTATGCGTTGTCGGTACCGATGACGACCACATTTCCGGTGATGTCTTTCCCCAGCTCCCGGCGATCACGGGGAGCGCGGGCCGGTGCCCGCACTGCGGATCGGCGAGGATGACGACGCGATACGCGCTCAGACCACCACTGGACGCGAGCGTGCTCAATGTCGCCGCGTCGACGACGTCGACGACGTCGACCGTCGACCCTGACGGCAGCAGCGCAAGCGCCGCCTGCGCTTCCTGGCTGCTGCCATTGCCGGTGGTGTCGAGAATGAGAACCTTGTCCGCCGCCGCCGGCAACGCGGCGAGCAACGCAACGATGAACGTGATTACGAGAGCTCGGAGCTTCATAACCATCCCTCCGGTGGGAGGGACTGCCGCGCCGGGACCATTTCCGAAATAAGGATTCAGCGGCTCAGCGCAGGTTCCAGAACTCCGACGTGAAACCGAGCGAGGCGAAGACAGCCTCGGTCTCCTCGAGCGTGCGCCGGCGCCACGCGGGATCGCGCCGGTCTTCGCCGTACCAGACCCGCGCGAGCTCCCAGCCTTTCGCAAGCGGGATGACCGCGCCGCGGTCGAGACGCCAGGCCGCGCACCAGCGATCGATGTGCTCTTCCGACCGGAAGAAGAGCATCGTCTTTCAGGTGAAGACGATGTCTTTCCACCAGTGGCGCGCGGGAATGGCGAAGTGCATCAGCCCTTGGCTGATGAGCGCTCCATCGACGATGCGGATCGACGCGGACGTCCCGCAGTCGGCGCAGCTGGTGTCGATCTCGGCGTCGCTCCGCAGCATCGCCGGGATGCCGAGGGCGTCCCAGATGCAGTTGCCGTACGCCGCGACGCCATTCGCGCGAACGCGGAACGGAGTCGGCACCGCGGAGTACGGGCCGGCCATCAATATCTCGCCGCCCTCCGACTGCAGGACGAGCATGTGCGCATCGGCCAGACGCCGGAAGGACGCGAGCACCGCGGATTGCGCGCCTGCGATGCGGGAGGACAAGGGCGGCGTGCCCTCGCGCATGGTGAGGTCGTAGACCTGCGAGCGGACTTGTTTGTCGAAATCGTCGTTCAACGTGTTCCGTGTTCCGTGACCCGGGCTTTTCGGGTGTCAGCGAACGTTACCGCAAGAGCCCAAAGGCCCGGGTCACGGAACACGGAACACGGCTTGCTACGCACGCCCGGCAGTGTCGAGAGCGAAGCTGATCGCGCGCAGGGCGGCCATCCTCGCGGTCCCGTTTTTCACCGGGATCGGCGTCGCGCTGACGTTGTTCGCGTGCTGTTGTCCGGGACGGATGGCGCGCGACGGCGGGATCGCTCCCGTGCCCACGCCGCCGATCGGGCTCGCGCATTTCGACGAGCCGGCGGAGGTCGCGCCGGCGGCGCATACGCAGGCGGAGATGCACAACGTCCTGTTTCACGTCGATCCGACGATCGTGCTGCGCATTCACACGCTGCGCGGCGAGTTCTTCGACCGCACCGAAGGGCGGCCGCTGAACTTCGACGACAAGAGCTCGTTCATCGTCCGCATCTTCCGCGGGCGCATCGGCGTCGACAGCCGCGGCCTGACCGATCTGCTGAATCACTACGCCTTCAACTACGAAGGCTCGCCGCTGAAGAACCTCTCGGTGCAGGTGCACGCGGGGCGGATGGTGCAGCAGGGCATCATGCACAAGCTGATCGACATCCCGTTCGAGATGACGGCGAGCGTGACTGTCGAGGACGACGGCTGGCTGCGCATCCATCCGATCGACATGAAGATCTGCAACGTCGACGGCACGCTGCTGATGAAGGCGTTCGGCATCTCGCTCGACGAGATCCTGAAGAAACTGCCGAAGACCGTGCGCGTGGAGAAGAACGATCTGCTGATCGACGCGCTGGCGATCCTCCCGCCGCCCGCGATCCAGGGGCGGCTCACCGACGTCGAGCTGCACGAGAACGAGCTGCTGCAGATTTTCGAGAGCGGCGCGGCGGCGGCCCCGCTCGATCCGCCCGATCCGGCGGAGAAGAACTGGATGTTCTTCCGCGACGGCACGCTGCGGATGGGCAAGCTGTTCTTCGTCCGCGCCGACATGCAGGTCGTCGATACCGACCCGCGCGATCCGTTCGATTTCTTCGTCGACTATTACAACAACCAGCTCACCGCCGGCTTCACGCGCAATCAGCCCGATTACGGGCTGAAGGTGTTCATGCGCGACTTCGACGACCTCGGCAAGCCGCCGCAGCCGGGCGAGCGGCTCGCGCCCGATTAAAGCGCCGCGCGCAGCACGTCGCGCACCCGCTTCAGCCCCTCGGCGATGTCGTGCAGGGAGACGGCGCCGGCGCTGAGGCGGAACCAGCCGTCTTCCTGTTTCTGGCCGAAGGCCTGGAAGGGGACGACGGCGAAGCCGGCTTTCTCGAGCAGGAACTTCCGGATCTCCTCGTTCGTGCTGAAGCCGCGTCCCACGAGATCGAACTGCGCGGAGAGATAGATCGCGCCCTGCGGCGCGATCGCGTTCACCGGCAGTCCTTCGCGGCGCATCGCCATCAGTCCGTCGTACAGCGCGTCGAGGCGGAGGCGCAGCTCGCGGATCATCACGTCGTGGTACGCGGCGATCTCGTCCTTCTGCCGGAGGAACGACGCGACCGCGAGCTGTTCGGGCTTCGGCGCCCACGCGCCCATGTGTCCGATGATGTCGCGCATGCGCGCGGCAACGGCGGGCGGCGCGACGGTCCAGCCGACGCGCAGGCCGGTGGCGGCGAAGGCCTTCGAGATGCCGTCGACGAAGATCGTCCACGCCGCGACTTCCGGCACGACCTGCGGGGGCGGGTAGTGGCGGTTGTCGCCGAACGTCAGCATCCAGTAGACCTGATCCCACAGCAGGAACAGCGCGCGCTCGCCGGTGGCGGCGCGGCGCTCGTTCTCTTCGACGACGAGCCGCGCGATCGCCTCGACTTCGGCGCGCGACATCACGGTGCCGGTCGGATTGAGCGGCGTGCAGACGGCGATCATGCGCGCGTCGCGAACGTGGGGACGGATCATCTCCGCGGTCGGCATGAAGTTCGTGTCGGCGCCGACCACGAGCTCCACCGGGATCCCGCGCATCAGATACGTGTAGTGGTTGTTGTTCCAGGACGGCGTCGGATAGATCACCTTGTCGCCGGGATCGACGACCGTCGCGTAGGCGGCATAGATGACGGGGCGCGCGCCGCCGGCGATGACGACCGACTCGAGCGGGTAGTCGAGGTGCCACTCGTCGCGATAGAGATCGAGGACCGAGCGGCGCAGTTCGAGCGTGCCGTCCGAGGGAGGGTAATTCGTCTGTCCCGCCGCGAGCGCATCGGCGATCAGCGACTCGAGCAGGCGAGGGATGCGGAACTCGCTCGGCGAGAAATCGCCGACGGTGAGATTCGCGACCTCGCGTCCCGCGGCCGTGATCGCGCGGACCTCGCTCGCGACTTTCAGCACTTCGGAGCCGATCATTCCCTGCGCGAGCGTGGACAGCGAGAGGTTGGTTGCGTGTGCCAGTGTGTCGGTCATGATGCCTTTCGATTGTACGCGCGATGAATCTTCCAGAGATCGCGCAGCGCGCGAATGAAGTCGGTGGATTTGACCTTCGAGCCCGTCACATCGTGCCACACCTTGATCGGCAGCTCGTAGATCGCGTTCGCCGCGGCGTCGCGTCCGCGCTGCCGGACGAAACGGGCGATGATCTCGACGTCGAAGATCCAGCGGGAGAGAAACGGCCGCTCGAAGATGTCGCGCATCGCGTCGCTGGTGCGGAAGAGCTTCGCGCCGCACTGGGTGTCGTAGACCGCCAGGCCGAGGGAGGACGAGATCAGGGTCGCGCCGACGCGGCCGAAGTAATGGCGCGAGGGGTTGCGGCTGATGGAGCGGCCGAGGAGCCGGACGCGCGCGGCGAAGACCATCTCGATGTTCGGCGAGCTCGCGAAGACATCGAGAAAGTCGGGGAGCTGGTCGAGCGGGGTGGCGAGGTCGGCGTCCCAGAATCCGACGAAGTCGGGCTTGCGCTCCATCGCCGCCAGGATCCCCCTCCGCACCGCCTCGGCTTTTCCCTGGTTCTGCGGGAGGTCGAGCACGGAGAAGCGCGAGGGGTCTTCGTCGCGCAGCGATTGGAGGAGCCGGAGCGTGCCGTCGCGGCTGCCGTCGTTGACGAACAGCAGCTCGATTCGCGCGCCCGGAACGGCGAAGCTCCGCAGCTCGCCGACGGGCAGACGCTGCTCTTCGTTGTAGCAGGGGACGACCAGGATCAAATGCACGGCGCATTATCTACCCGCCCGCCCGCCCGGTTGCGCGGTTGCTCCCGCCCACCCCTCCGCCGGTTTTCCACCAGCCGCACACCCGTTGCTCCACGCGCGCGCAAGCGCGCGCTGTTTTTCGCGAAAAGCAGCACGCCGCAAGGCGTGCGTGGAGGAACGGGTGCGCGGGCGGGGGTAAACCGGGGGAGGGGCGGGTGGGAGCAACCGCGTAACCGGGCGGGCGGGCGGGTATAATGACCCGTCAACATCTTGACCAGTCAGTCGGCTGACAGATGAACATTCGCACGATCGAGACGCCGGTTCATGGACGCTTCCTCTACGAGGAGAGGGGAGGCGACCGCCTGCTGGTCGGGTTCCATGGGTATGCGGAGAACGCGGACATTCATCTCGCGGAGCTGCACAGGATCGAGGGCAGTTCGGGGTGGTCGCTGGCGGCGATTCAGGCGCTGCATCCGTTCTATACGAAGAGCGGGGAGGTGGTGGCGAACTGGATGACGAAGGTCGATCGCGAGCTGGCGATGGCGGACAACATTGAATATGTGCGCCGCGTCCTCGCTTCGCTGCCACGGCCGCGCACGCTGGCGTTCCTCGGGTTCTCGCAGGGGGCGACGATGGCGGCGCGTGCGGCCGCGTTCGCCGGGCCGGCGGACGGGCTCATCCTGCTCGGCGGCGACGTTCCGCCCGACGTGAAGGAGTCGGACGCGAAGTTGCCGCCGGTCCTGCTCGCTCGCGGCGTGCGCGACGAGTGGTACTCGGAAGCAAAGTTCAAGGATGACTTGAGGTTTCTGGAAGGGCGGACGCGGGTCACGGCGCTGGAGCTGGATGCGGGGCACGAGTGGACGGATCCGTTTCGGCAGGCGGCAACGGAGTTTCTGGAGGCGCTTGAACGCAGAACGCAGAGCGCAGAACGATGAATTGAGAACTTCTCCGTTCTGAATTCTTCGCTCTGCGTTCTGCGTTCTGCCTGATCTCGATGTCCGATCGCCTCACACGACTCAAGCTCCGCCTGAAAGAGATCCCCGACCGGCCGGGCGTCTATCTCCACAAAAATGCCGAGGGGCAGGTGATCTATGTCGGGAAGGCGCGCAATCTCAGGAACCGGGTCACGTCGTACGTGGTCGGGAAGGGCACGCGCAGCCATCCGCTGACGAACGCGCTGATCCCGGAGATCGAGGACATCGACTTCGTCACGACGAACAACGAGCTCGAGGCGATTCTCCTCGAGAACAACCTCATCAAGACGCACCAGCCGCGCTACAACGTCCTGCTCCGCGACGACAAGACGTATCCGTACATCAAAGTCACGATGTCCGAGGACTACCCGCGGGTCGTCTTCACGCGGCGAGTGGATCGCAAGAAGGGCGACCTCTTCTTCGGACCGTTCTTCGCCGGCACGGCGCGGCGCATCCTCAAGCTCGTCGCCGACCAGTTCAAGCTGCGCAGCTGCGACCTCGACATCACCGAGGGAAAGAGCGCGCTGATCAGGCCCTGTCTCTACTACGACATGCACCAGTGCCTCGGGCCGTGCGTCGTCGGCCTCACGACCTCCGGGGAGTATCACGAGATGGTCGACGACGTCGTGCTGTTCCTCAGCGGCAAGTCGAAGGAACTGCAGGACCGGCTGCGGACGCGGATGTATCGCGCGGCCGAGGAGGAGCGGTTCGAGATCGCGACCTACTACCGCGACATCATCCGCACCGTCGAGCGCATCCAGGCCGAGCAGCAGGTGGCGTCCGCCGGGGACGAGGAGACGGACGTGTGGGGGCTGTACGAGGAAGGCGGCGACGTCGCGGTGCAGCTCTTCGTCATCCGCGACGGCCACGTCGTCGATCGCCGCGAGCTATTCTGGGAGAAAGTCGGCGACTACCAGCCCGGCTACTTCCTCAGCGAGATTCTCCAGCGCTATTACCAGGACAACCTGTTCATTCCGCCGGAGATCCTGCTGCCCTTCGACGTGGAGGAGAAGGAGCTGATCACTGAGTGGCTGACGTCGCAGTCGCGCCGCAAGGTGTCGGTGCGCGTGCCGCAGCGAGGCAGGGGCGTCGACCGTGTGGAGCTGGCGAACCGCAACGCGCGGCTCTCGCACGAGTCGCGGTTCCGGAAGTCGCAGCAGGACCGGTTGCAGATTGCGGCGTCGCGCCTGGCGCAGATCCTCGGCTACAGCGATCGCGAGATTCAGAAGATCGAGTCGTTCGACATCTCGAATATCCAGGGCAGCGACTCGGTGGCCGGGATGGTGGTGCTGGACC
>Ga0134123_10001545_pt1 | contig 14985 bp, 19 predicted proteins | sample KB303_FD_96460 | JGI IMG/M metagenome (GOLD analysis project Ga0134123, IMG submission 96460) | Terrestrial soil microbial communities without Nitrogen fertilizer from Kellogg Biological Station, Michigan, USA - KB3-0-3 | ecosystem: Environmental > Terrestrial > Soil > Unclassified ...
GGCTGCGACGAGATGCAGGGCTTCCTCTTTGCCAAGCCTGCGCCGGCGCGTGCAATCGATGCACTGCTGGAAAAGGCCCGGCAGGACGGCATGCCCAGACCGGCGTCGGGCGAGGCGCTGACAGCGTGACGAACAGCTTATAAAGTCGCCGACGGCGCCAGTTCGGGCGCGCGAGCGGAGGCGGCGCATGATTCCCAACGCATGGGCGGGTTTTGATTTCGGGCTTGGGCCCGACGTCGACATGCTGCGGAAATCCGTAAACGGCTTCGCGCAGGATCGTATCGCGCCGCGCGCCGACGCGATCGACCGCGATAATGCCTTTCCGCGCGACCTGTGGCCGGAGATGGGGGCGCTCGGCCTTCACGGCATAACGGTCGAGGAAGAATATGGAGGCTCCGGTCTCGGCTATCTCGAGCATTGCGTGGCAATGGAGGAAATCTCCCGCGCCAGCGCTGCCGTTGGGCTGTCATATGGCGCCCATTCCAATCTTTGCGTGAACCAGCTCCGGCGCAATGGCAGTGAACAGCAAAAGCGCAAATATCTGCCGAAACTGATATCGGGCGAGCATGTCGGCGCCCTGGCCATGTCTGAGCCGGGGGCGGGTTCCGACGTCGTGTCGATGCGCACGCGCGCCGACAAGAAGGGCGACCGCTACGTGCTCAATGGCTCCAAGATGTGGATCACCAACGGGCCGGTAGCGGACACAATGGTGATCTATGCCAAGACCGACCGCACCGCCGGCGCGCGCGGCATCACCGCGTTCATCGTTGAAAAAGGTTTCAAGGGTTTCGCGCCCGCGCAGAAGCTCGACAAGCTCGGCATGCGCGGCTCCGACACCAGCGAACTGGTGTTCACCGACTGCGAGGTGCCGGAGGAAAACATGCTCGGCGCGGTCGGCAACGGCGTCAACGTCCTGATGTCCGGCCTCGACTATGAGCGGGTGGTTCTTGCAGCCGGCCCGCTCGGGATCATGCAGGCCTGTCTGGACGTCGTGATTCCCTATGTGCATGAGCGCCAGCAGTTCGGTCAGGCGATCGGGCGGTTCCAGCTGGTGCAGGCCAAACTCGCCGACATGTATGTCACGATGAATGCCGCCAAGGCCTACGTGTACACGGTCGCGCGCGCCTGTGATGACGGTCGCACGACGCGTGAGGATGCCGCCGGCGCCATTCTCTATGCCGCCGAGCGCGCGACCTGGATGGCGCTGGAGGCGATCCAGTGCCTGGGCGGCAATGGATACATCAACGACTATCCGACCGGCCGCCTGTTGCGCGATGCGAAGCTTTACGAGATCGGGGCAGGGACGTCCGAGATCCGCCGTATGCTGATCGGGCGTGAGATCTTCGAGAAGACGCGCTAGGCGCGGGCATTAACTTTTCTCCGTCCCGAATCAGCTAGTGCATTGGCCGACACCACCAGTGGAGGGGTCGCGGGCCATGATGCGGGTGCGGCTGAAGGCCGACGGACGGATCGTCGAAATCCTGCCGGACGGCAGCGAACGGACGGTCGATCACAGCAACCCGGCAGATTTCGTGCGCCAGGTGCGCGCGCGCTGCGGGCTGACGCAGGCTGCTTTCGCTGAAAAGATCGAAGTCCCGATCGAGACCGTGCGCAACTGGGAGCAGGGCAAGCGTCAGCCGCGCGGACCAGCGCGAGCGCTGCTCAAACTGATCGATCAGGCGCCGGACGTTGCCTTCGCCACATTGGGGCGGCGCCGCTGACGCTCACTCCGCGGCAGCGGGCATCGGATTGCGCGGCGACGGACGTGCAATCCGCATCAATACGTACATCGCTATGAGGATTGCGACGTAAACGAGGAGCTGCATCTCCGTCGGCCGTTCCGTGTAGCCGATCAGGATATGCAGAAGGCGCCCGAGGATGCTTCCTTCAGACAGAAGCCACGACGTGTCCCACACAGTCTGATCGAGCGATTCGACAAGGCCGGCGCTGTTGAGGAACTGCACCGACTGTGCGGCCATGCCTGCCGCGAGCAGCGCGATCAGCCAGCTGGTGACCGAGAAGATGTGACGGTTCGGAATCGCCAGCAGACCGAAATAGGTCAAAGCGGTGAAAGCCGCGCCGGCCGCGATGCCGAGTACGCCGCCGGCAAGAAGAGCAGAGCCGGACGTTCCCTGAGCCATGATGCCGTAGAGGAACAGGACGACTTCGGAGCCCTCGCGCAGCACAGCGAGGCCGATGACGACAGCCAGTGCTGTGAGCGGCTTGCTGCCTTCACTCACTGCCGTGCCCACGCGCCGCATTTCGTCGGCGATCTCGCGGCCATGGCGTGCCATCCAGGCATTGTGCCACATCAACATGACGACCGCGATGCCGAGCACGCTGGCGTTGAACAGCTCCTGACCGGAGCCCTGGAAGGCTTCCGAAATGACGCCGGCAAACATGGCGACGACTCCGGCGCCAAGCACGCCGGCCGCGATGCCGATCGTGATCCAGCGGCCGCGGCCTGGAACGCCACGCGTTGCCGCCATCACGATGCCGACAATCAGCCCGGCTTCGAGAACTTCACGAAAAACGATGAGGAGTGCACCGAGCATGATTTATTCCGCGATGAGCGTGCCCTTTGCGGTGGCTTCGTGAAATTCGCCGAAGAAGGGATAGCGGCCCGGCTTGAGCGGACCGACCCGCACCACACCTTTTGACTTACCGGGGATCACTTTCTCGACTTTCATCTCTTTGCTTTCAAATTCCTCGGGCGTCGGATCGTCGTTGACGACCGTAATCTCCACCCGTTTGTTGGCCGGGATTTTGATCTCGGTCGGGGTGAAACGGTGATCCTTGATGGTCAGTACATAGTTCTGCGCGTGGGCGCTTGTAGTCCCCACGACGAGCAGCCCCGCTAATCCAACAAGAAACAGTATTTTGCGCATTTGATCCTCGCTGCAAATGGTGATCTTCAGAAACGCAATAAATGCTGATCATGCAATAACTTTCTTTTACTCTCGAATTATTCCAATGTAAGAACCTTGCCGAAAAGCTTGTGCCGACAGGTAATGCTTAAGGTGGAAATTTTGCGTGATCTTTCGACGCAGGTGTTTGACGCCGCCACGGGAATCCCCGTTGGCACCGCGATGGCGGCAGGCATTCTGCACGCCCTTCCGCCGACCTCTCACCTAACGTTGTTGCAAGGAGATTGTGATGCAAGTGGTTGACGCTCATGGCGCCCGCATTCCGACCATTGGACTTGGGACTATGACCTTGAAAGACGACGTCTGTGTCCAGGCGGTCAAAACGGCCCTGCAAACCGGCTATCGGCATCTCGACACCGCGGCGTTCTACGGCAACGAAACAGAAAACGGCGAAGGCCTGCGCCAGGCCGGGACAAAGCGTGAGGACGTCTTCATCTGCACCAAGGTCAGGCAGGGCGACCTGATGCCCGATGCATTTGCCAAAGTGCTCGAGCAAAGTCTCGCCAACCTCAAGCTTCCTTACGTCGATCTCCTGCTGATCCACTGGAATAACCCTGAAATTCCCCTCAAGCTTTCAGTCGGCGCGCTCTGCAAGGCGAAGAAGGAAGGCAAGGCCAAGCATGTCGGCGTCGCCAATTTCACGACGACGATGCTAGACGAGGCCTGGGCGGTGACGTCGGAGCCGCTCGTCTGCAATCAGATTGAGATGCATCCCTTCATCAACCAGGACAAGGTGCTCGCTGCCTGCAAGAAGCATGGCATGGCGGTGGTTGCCTATTGCCCGATCGCGCGCGGGAAGGTGCCCGGCGCCGACGTGCTCGAGCGCATCGGCAAGGCGCACGGCAAGAGTGCCGCGCAGGTATCGCTCCGTTATCTGGTGCAAATGGGCGTCTGCTCGATCCCGCGCACCGCGACGCCCGACCACCTGAAGCAGAACATCGAGGTGTTTGACTTCAAGCTTTCGGACGCAGAGATGGCGGAACTCAAGAAGCTCAACGCAAACAATATGCGCGTGGTCAACCCGCCGCACGCACCGAAATGGGATACGCCGTGAGACGGAGCGGCGTTGCATCCGTCGTCTTTTGCCTTCTGGCTGCATTGCCGGCCAAGGCAGAGGACGACAAGCCGGATCCCCGCGACGCCGCAGCACTTCAGGAATGCATCAAGGCCAAGACCGGCCGGAGCTGGGCGTGGGAAAATTGCATTGGTACCGTATCGGAGCCGTGCATCAAGGACGAGATGGCAATGCCACCGTCGGAGATCATGGCGTGCTACGAACGCGAGAGGCTCGTCTGGGACAGCATCCTCAATGACAGTTTCCGCCGCCTGCGCGCAAAACTCGAGGACAAGCAGGTGCGCAAGATGCGTGAGATGCAGCGCGCCTGGATCGCGTCACGCGACAAAAGCTGCGGCTTCATCTATGACTATTTCGAAGGTAGCATGGCGAATACGATGATCGCGGCTTGCCAGAGTCGCGAGACCGGCCGGCGGGCACTGTTCCTTCGAGGCTTTGCCGACGATGCCGAGGGCAAGTAGCAAAGCATGCAATCTGTCGAGGGGAAAGGTTTCAAGATCCCGATTGTCGGTCTCGGGACGTGGGCCCTGCGCGGCCGCGACTGCGCGCGGCTGACCGAGCAGGCCATCCGCATCGGCTACCGGCATATCGACACGGCGCAGATGTATGACAACGAGCGTGAGGTGGGCGAGGGCGTGCGCGCGTCCGGCCTGCGATCCGAGGTCATGGTCACGACCAAGGTGCAGCCCACGCTGCTGGCGCCGCATGATCTCGAACGTTCGGTGAAGGAAAGCCTGGCGCGGCTGCGTTTCGACGTGATCGATCTGCTGTTGATTCACTGGCCGAATCCGCGCGTTCCGCTCGCGGAAACGCTCGGTGCCATGGCCAAGATGAAGCGGGAAGGTTATGCGCGGCAGATTGGCGTATCGAATTTCACCGTGGCGCTGCTCGAAGAGGCCAACAGGATTTCGAGCGAACCCCTGGTCTGCGACCAGGTCGAATGCCATCCGTTCCTGAACCAGGACAAAGTCGTTGCCGCGTGCCGCAAGCACAAGATGGCCGTCGTTGCCTACAGCCCGATCGCACGTGGCGGCGCCAAAGGCGACAAGCTGTTGGAGAAAATCGGCAAGGTGCATGGAAAGTCGGCGGCGCAGATCAGCCTCCGCTGGCTGGTGCAGCAGGGGATTGTCGTCATTCCGCGCACCAGCAAGGTCGAGCGGCTGGAGGAGAATTTTGCGCTGTTTGATTTCGAGTTGAGCGATGCCGAGATGCGCGAGATCGCCGGGCTTGCTCGCCGCGGCGGCCGCATCGTCGACTGGACCTGGTCGCCGAACTGGGACTGATCGTCAGAAAAATCCGAGCGATTCACAGCCGGTGCCGGCCTGGAAGCTCTGCTTCCAGCGTTTGCTCGGAATATCGATCACATGGACCGAGCCGTCGCCCTGGCAGGCGACGAACAGTTCGCTGCCACGATAGACCATGTCCATCGGCTGGCTGCCGACCTTGACTGCGGTCTGCTCGCGGAACGACGCGTCGATCAGGCTCACGGTGTCGCTATTAAGGCTGGTGACACCGAGCATCCGCCAGTCAGGGCTGTAGCGGGCGATCTGGGCGGGTTTTGCCACCTCCTTGAGGCGGACGGTCTCTCTGACTTTTTGAGTTTTTGTGTCGATCAGAAACAGCACGGGTTCTTGGTCCGACACGACGGTCACCGTCGCCCCGTCACCTGAGATCGTGATGCCCGCGAGCGGTTGCGGTGTCTTGATTTTCCCGAGCAGCTTGCGGTTGGGGAGGTCGATGACCGAGACCTCGCCGTCTTCCTCGTTTTCGGTATAGAGCCGCTGCCCGTCAGGCGCGATGATAAGGCGATGCGCATTCGTCGATCCGGAATCGATCGCCCCTACAACTTTGTTCGTCGCGCGATCGATGATCGCAACGACCGCCGTATTCTCGCAGGTGATGTAGATCAGTCCGTCCGGACCAAGCTTCAGCGTGTGGGGTGCAATATAGGGACGTAGATCGATGTCTGCGGCATGGCTGCGCGTCTTGAGATCGATGACGCACAAGGTGTGACCGGGGTTCGGATTTCGGCCGTGGATGCCATCGCCGTAGATCGGCACATAGGCAAGCCCGGTTTCGGGTACGACCAGCAGCTCGTGCACGGTGCGTTGGTAGCCGTCGAGCACCTTTTGCGTCTCGTAGGTCGCGGGATCGATGAACAGGATCTTGGCGCCCATCTTGTCGACGCCGATCATCCCGTGTGCAGCTTCGTTTCCTGCCATGACGTTCTCTTCGTTACGGGTCGCCACTCAATAGCATGCGCAGCGGCAAATGGTGTAGGGAAGAGCCATGAATTCCGAGACGGCTCTTGTCCTGTTCTCCGGCGGGCAGGATTCAACCGTATGTCTGGCCTGGGCGCTGGAACGGTTTTCGCGCGTTGAAACGATCGGGTTCGATTACGGCCAGCGCCACGCCGTCGAGCTCAGCGTTCGCGCGCGCCTGCGCGAGAAGATGTCGGCGCTGAAATCTAGCTGGGCTTCGCGCCTCGGCAATGACCATATGATCAAGCTCGACGCCTTGGCGGCGATTTCGGATACGGCCCTCACGCGCCAAACGGCAATCGAAATTGCCGACAGCGGATTGCCGACGACGTTCGTTCCCGGTCGCAACCTCATGTTCTTCTGCTTCGCGGGGGCGCTTGCCTACCGGCGCGGCGCCCGCCATCTCGTTGCTGGCATGTGCGAGACTGACTACTCCGGTTATCCGGACTGCCGCGATGACACCATTAAGGCCATGCAGGTGGCGCTCTCGCTCGGACTCGACAAGCGCGTGGCCATCCATACGCCGCTGATGTGGATCGACAAGGCGGAAACCTTTGCGCTGGCGGTCGAGATCGGCGGTGACGCATTTCTTGATCTCCTGATCGAAGACAGCCATAGCTGTTATCTGGGCGACCGCAGCAAGCGCCACGACTGGGGCTATGGCTGCGGTACATGCCCGGCCTGCCAATTGCGGGCGCAGGGATTTGCCAAGTTCATGAGCCGAAGAAAGTCATGATCGACAACGAGAGACGAAAAAACGTCGAAGGCACCATTTTTCTTGTGCTGTTCTGCCTGACGATCCCCGCGGCCAACTGGATGATCGGGCATGTAGGGACGGTTTGCGTGCCCAACGGGCCGTGCCTCGTCCCGGTCGCGCCCGGCGTCATGGCGCCATCTGGCGTTCTCATGATTGGTGCTGCTCTTGTTCTGCGCGACCTGGTGCAGCGGCGGCTGGGCGTCGAATTCGGCGTCGGTGCGATCATCGCGGGCGCCGCGCTGTCGGCCGGTCTTGCGCCGCCCTCGCTGGTGCTTGCTTCCGCGGCGGCGTTTTTGCTTTCCGAGTTCGCGGATTTCGTCGTCTATACCCCGCTTGCGCGCCGGCGCCTTGTGGCAGCCGTGATCGCATCAAGCATTGTGGGGTTGATCGTCGACTCGATCGTATTTTTGTGGCTGGCGTTTGGATCGCTTGAATTCCTGTTCGGCCAGGTCATCGGCAAGCTCTGGATGGTGCTGCTCGCAATTCCATTCGTTGCCTGGATCAGGCGGCGTGACGAGCGCCTTGGTTTGAACCCCGCGTGAGGATCGTCATGGCGTCTGCTCTCGAAATTCTTCGCAATGTTACGACCGGCACCATCACCACGATGCTGCTGAAGAAGGGAATTCGCCATTCGTGGATGGCCGGCGCGATGCCCTTCGGTTTTTCCGGCAAACGTGTCGCCGGTCCGGCCTTCACACTCCGCTTTGTGCCGGTGCGCGAGGACCTTGCGACACCGGAAAGCTGGTCGAAGCCGATTTCGACGCGCGGCGCCATCGAGGCCATGCCTGAAAACTGCGTGGTTGTCGCCGACGCGATGGGTGTGACCGGCGCCGGCATATTCGGCGATATCCTGTGCATGCGTATGGTCAAGCGCGGCGTGACCGCGCTCATTACCGACGGCGTGATGCGCGACAAGCATGGCGTGCTGGCGACCGGCCTGCCGGTCTGGTGCGCAGGCGTTGCTGCGCCCGCCTCGGTCAACCAACTGACATTTGTCGGCTGGAACGAGCCGATCGGTTGCGGCGGCTGCGCGATCTTCCCGGACGACGTCGTGGTCGCCGATGACGACGGCGCCGTGGTCATCCCCAAGGACCTGGTCGACTTCGTCGCGAATGAAGGCGCCGAGCACGAATTGCTCGAAAGCTGGCTGGTGCAGGAGGTGGAGAAGGGGGCAAAACTGCCCGGTCTTTATCCTCCCAATGAAGAAAACAAGAAACGCTACGAGGACTGGAAGAAGAAACGCTGATGTTCTTCATTCTTTCGAAGACCGTCGGCTTCCTTCTCCTGCCCTCCAATTTTTTGCTTCTTGTTGCGCTTGCGGGCGCGGTGCTGCTGGCGACACGCTGGAGACGCGCGGGCCTGCGCATCCTCATCGGCGCCGTCGTTCTGCTCACAATCGCCGGGCTGCTCCCGGTTGGGACCTTCTTCATCCACGGCCTCGAAAGCCGCTTCCCGCGGTGGGACGCGGCGCGCGGCACGCCCGACGGCATCATCGTGCTCGGAACCGCCATCTCGCCGAAGCTCTCGAGCGTGTTCGGCGAACCGGTCTTTACGGGCAGCGGGTCACGCATGCTCGCCATGGCTAGGTTGGCCCGTGCCTATCCAAACGCACGTATCGTTTACTCAGGCGGGGATGGGAGCCTTTTCGGCAATGGCGCACGCGAAACCGATTTCGTGTATCCGGCTCTTGAAAGTTTGGGCATCGCGCGTGAGCGCGTGCAGCTCGAAACGCAGTCGCGCAATACCGCTGAAAATGCAGCTTTTACGAAACTGCTGGTGAATGCAAAACCTGGCGAGCGTTGGCTGCTTGTGACATCCGCGCGTCACATGCCGCGTGCGATCGGTTGTTTCCGGAAGACTGGCTTTCATGTCGAAGCCTATCCGGTTGGTTGGTGGGCTGCGGACGCTCTGGACGCCGAATGGGGGCGAGGACTGGCGGATGGCCTAGAGCGTCTCGATGCGGCCGCGTATGAGTGGATTGGTCTGTTGGCTTATCGGTTGAGCGGACGAACGGCAGAACTATTCCCGTCGCCATAATTAAAAGCGCGAGCGGTCAACGTTTACGCACTTTTCGGCAGAACACGTCGTAGATTGCGCCGATGATGATACGTGCGTCCTCGCTCGCAAGTTTGTAGTAGATCGCCTTGCCGTCGCGACGGGTCGACACCAGGCCATCGGCCCGCAGCCGTGCGAGCTGTTGTGATACCGTCGGTTGACGAAGTCGGAGCAAATCCTCGAGCTCGCTGACCGATTTTTCGCCCTCCGCCAATATGCAGAGAATCATCAGGCGGCTTTCGTGCGCGAGCGCCTTGAGAAAATTGGTGGCGCGCGTCGCGTTCTCGACCATCTTGTCGAGCTCGCTGGCGCGGTTGCGCCCTTCCAGGTGATGCAATTCCATACGTACACCAACAACTCTTGTTCGGGTGCGGGCTGAATACAGACGATCAACAGTCAACGTGCAACTTAATTCGCGCGGTCAGGAACGTTCCCGGCTCGTTCCGTCCGCGTCCAATTTCTTGATCAGGACTCCAAGCAGACCCCAGAAATGGTCTTCGCCGGGATAGCCGCGGATACGACCGACTTCGCGGCCTTTGTCGACCAATACGAACAGCGGTGCAAGCCGTTCCACTGCAATGAAACCCAAATCTGCGGGCAATGGATAATCGATGTTTACGCGCCGTAAGGGCGCGCGCTGGCCTTCCGTTGTTTTTGCATAAATAGGCGCGATTTCGCGGTCAAATGTCTCGCACCAGACGCAACCAGCCTGCTCAAACATAACAAGTTCCGCAGCAAATGCGCTTGTTGTGCTGAAAGCGGCGATGACCACAGACAAAATGATGCCGCGAGAAAAAAATTCCAGAATCCGTGACGTGCGAACCAACTTTATTCTCTCGTACAAGCGAACGACGATCGGTGCTCTCTTCGAATATAACACGAATAGAGTAGGCGGCGTCAGCCGAAGCGGAAATCGAGCAAATTGTCGAATGAACGGAGTTCGATCAGAACGCGGTGCAGAAGATCGGCGTCGCGGGTGGCAATTGCCTTTGGAATAAGCGCGAGACTTGCTTTGGCGCCGTCAATCAAACGGCGGAACTCCGGCATTTGGCGGACCGATTCGCTGGCGGTGCTGTCGCAACGATCCAGCACAGTGCCATAGGCCGATGCCTTGCTTGCGATGCCGGCGTCCGTGCCGGGCTCGCTCCAGTCGAGTGCGCGGTCGTTGTAGACCATGAGCGCATCCATGGCGGCATTCGCGTCGCGCACGCAATCGGCCAGCACGACCACGCCGCTTGCCTTGCGCAGGTCGTAGAAGTCTTTCCGGATTGCGTTGAGCCCGGTTCGCGCGGCATCAAACCGCCCAGTCTTGAGCATGAGGTCGACGCCGACCAGTCGCGCGTTCACGGCGGTGAAGAGATTGCTGTAATGTGGGTTCCCTTCGAATACGTTTGGCCGGTTGCCGGCAAAACGCTCGGTGAACGTGACCCAGGCGTTGCGCATGCGGTCGATTTCGAGCGCGGCAAAGTCGAGGTTCTCGGTGCGCAGATAGCCGATGGCAACCCGATTGTGCGCGCTGACGTCCTCCACCGCCGCGTTGAATTCGGCAAGGTCGGCGGCATGCGAATTGGAGAGGCCTCCGACGAGCAAGCCAACCAGACATGCAATGCGGGCAACCCAGGCAATCATGGCATTCACCGGATTTTGACGCGCGCCAGAATAGAACTATGAATATATGCATGACCACGGCGGGCGAGGAGCAGCCTTTCCTGTCGTGGTTTACGGAATGCGACCATGATCGGACGGCGGAATTTACTGGTTGGCGCGACATCTTTGGCGGTGTTTGCCGTCGCGCGCGCCCGTGCAGAGCAGCCGATCCTGACGGACGACGGCCTTTATAAACAGTCGTGGTTTTTGGAGAGCTTCCTCGACCTGGCTGACGACCTCGAGGGTGCGCGCAAGGAGGGAAAGCGTTTTGCGATCATGTGGGAATTGAGAGGCTGCCCGTACTGCAAGGAAACCCACCTTGTGAATTTCGCGCAGCCGAGAATTTCCGACTACGTGAAAGCCAATTTCGAGGTTCTCCAGCTCAACATCATCGGGTCGCGCAAGGTCACTGATTTCGATGGGCAGGAATTGTCGGAAAAGGAGATGGCTGCCAAATACGGAGTGCGCTTCACGCCGACATTCCAATTCTTCGGCGAAGGAGCGCTGAAAGATTTGCCGCCCGCCAAACGTGAGGTCAGCCGGTCGGCCGGCTACATGCTGCCGGACGATTTTCTCGCGATGTTTCGCTACGTGAGGGAAAAAGTGTACGAGGGCAAGAGCTTCCGCGACTACCTCAAATCGCGCCCGAGCTGAGCGTCGCATCCTCCGAAATCGGGATCGGTGAGAACTATATTCTCATTTATGAATATGATTTGAATAGCACCCCCGCCGCCGTTATGGTCCGGCCTGGGCGGGGCAGACTGCTGTCCCCGGATGCTCATTGGAGGAAATAGGAATGCGGCAACTGTCTCGTCGCGACGCATTGGTGCTCGGCGCCTCGGGTGCGGCGCTCACCGTCACCGGCTGGAGCGCGCGCGCATCTGCCGCGGCTAAGGAAGCGGCCGAGCAGATCGACAAGTTTACCGGCGGCAAGACGGCCGAGAAGGGGAAAGTCTCGATCGAACTTCCCGAGATCGCCGAGAACGGAAACACGGTGCCCCTGTCAGTTACGGTCGACGCACCGATGACCGCTGACAATTACGTCAGCGAAATCCTCGTCGTGGCCGACGGCAATCCGAACCCGGGCGTTGCGACCTTCCATTTGTCGCCGTTGGCCGGCAAGGCTGAAGCGTCCACGCGCATCCGTCTGGCGACGACCCAGAACATCATCGCGGTGGCGAAAACCAGCAAAGGTGAGTTCTTCACCAATCAGAAGCTGGTGAAGGTCACCATCGGCGGCTGCGGCGGCTGAGCGGACAACGAGAGAACCAGGAGACAATCATGGCAGAAAAACCGCGGCTCAAAATTCCAAAGGAAGCGAAGAAAGGCGAAGTCATCGAGATCAAGACGCTGTTGCCTCACGTGATGGAGTCTGGCCAGCGCAAGGACAAGGATGGCAAGCCGATCGCGCGCAAGATCATCAACAAGTTCGCATGCGAATTTAACGGCAAGCCGGTGTTCACGGCCAACATGGAGCCCGCGATCGCCGCCAATCCGTACATCCAGTTTCATGCCAAGGTGGAAGAGAGCGGGACGTTCAAGTTTACCTGGACCGATGACGACGGTACCGTCACCACCGCGGAAGAAAAAATCACCGTGAGCTGACACCCGGCGCGCCAGTTTGCGCGGCGGACAATGAAAATAATCGTTGGGAGGATCTGATGACGCGTGGAGGGATTCTGACGGGCACCGCGGCAATCGCATTACTCGTGGGGGTCGTTGTACTGGCGGGCGGTCCGATCGCTAGTGCGCAATCCAAGAAGGAAGTGCCGCTCGACACCAAGGGCGAGGCGTCTGAGCGTCCGTGGAAACGTTATGCCGGTTGGCCCACGCGCGATGAGTCGAAGTACAATACGCTCGGCAATCTGGCGACGCCGCCGGCGCCCAAGCAGCCGCGCAAGATCACCGGCCCGATTACCGGCGACGCGAAAAAAGGCGCCGAGCTGGCGGCAGACCGCAACCGTGGTGGTTCGTGTCTTGCCTGTCATGTGATGGGTCCTGCGGGCGGCGCCAACCTGCCTGGCAACGTGGCGCCAGATCTCTCGGAGATCGGCAATGCGGGCCGCGAGGACGAGTGGCTGTTCAACTACATCTATGATGCGCGCGTTTACAATCCCGATACGGTGATGCCGCCCTGGGGAAGCCACGGCTTTTTCAACGACCAGGACATCAACGACATGGTTGCGTTTCTGAAGACGCTGAAGTCGCCGGCCGCGTTTAAGACCACGCTTGACGACCCGACCAAGCGGCCGCCGCCGGTCGAAAAGCGCGACAACCTCGACCCGATTGAAAATCCGGGCATGTGGGCGGTCGACAAAGCGCAGGAGCTGTGGAAGCAGAAGAGCTCGATCGGCTTCTCATGCAACACCTGCCACAGCGACCCGCAGACCACGTTCAAGACCTGGGCGGCGTCGATGCCGAAATGGGAGCCGCGTCTCAACAAGGTGCTGGGCGTGGAAGAGTTTGTGACGCGTCACGCCAAGGCGACGACCGGCGCCAACTGGCTGATGGAAACGGACGACAACCTCGCGATGTCGGTCTATCTGCGCTTCCTTGCCAACGGCACGCCGATCCAGGTCGATACCAGCAGCGCCGAGGCAAAGGCTGCAATCGAGCGCGGCAAGGAGCTCTCGCACCGAAAGGTCGGCCAGCTCAACATGGCGTGTACTGACTGCCATGGCATCGTTGCGAACCACTGGATTCGTGGCCAATGGCTCGGCGAGCCGAAGGGCCAGTACGACCACTTTCCGACCTGGCGCACCAGTCTGCTGAAAGTCTGGGATATCCGTCAGCGCTTCCAGTGGTGCCAGGTCAATATTCGCGCCGACGAGCTGCCGCCGGACGCGAAGGAATATGGCGATCTTGAATTGTATCTGGCGTCGCAGAACGAAGGTCTAAAGTTGAGCGTGCCGGGCATCCGGCATTGACCAGATTTGGCCGGACTTAACCGTCGGGACATTCTTCAGATCGGCGCTGCGGCGGCCGCGCTCGTGGCGGGCGAAGGCACGTTGACGCGTGCCTTCGCGCAGCAACGCCTGACCGAAGCCGAACTGCTCAAGTTCGACGCGACCGGCAACGTCACGCTGCTGCATGTGGCGGATATTCATGGCCAGCTTACGCCGGTCTATTTTCGCGAGCCGTCGGTGAACATCGGCGTCGGCGAGGCGAGGGGACAGCCGCCACATCTCACCGGCAAGGACTTTCTCAAACGCTTCGGTATCCCGGAGAAATCGGCCTCGGCCTATGCGCTGACCGATCAGGGCTTCGAGGCGCTCGCCAAATCCTACGGCCGCATCGGGGGCCTCGACCGGCTGGCGGCCGTGGTCAAGCGCGTGCGCGCCGAGCGCGGCAACGACAAGGTTCTGTTTCTCGACGGCGGCGATACCTGGCAGGGTTCGCTGGGCGCGAACCGCAGCAAGGGCCAGGACATGGTCGACTGCATGGCTTTGCTCAGGCCCGACGCCATGACCGGCCACTGGGAGTTCACCTACGGCGAAGCGCGGGTCAACGAGTTGATCAAGCAGCTCGGTTTTCCGTTTCTCGCGCTCAACATCCGCGATACCGAATGGAACGAGCCGGCATTTGAGCCGATGAGGTTTTTCGAGAAAGGCGGCGTGAAAATCGCGGTGCTTGGCCAGGCGTTCCCCTATACGCCGGTCGCCAATCCCCGCTGGCTGATGCCGAAATGGTCGTTCGGCATCCGCGAAGAAGATGTGCGCGCCAACGTCGAAAAGGCGCGCAAAGCGGGCGCCCAGCTCGTTGTGCTCCTGTCGCATAACGGTTTCGATGTCGACCGCAAGCTTGCAGCGCGGGTGAAAGGGATCGACGTGATTTTGACCGGGCACACGCATGATGCGCTGCCGGAGACGATCAGGGTGGGGCAGACTTTATTAATCGCGTCCGGCAGTCACGGGAAATTCGTCTCGCGGCTCGATCTCGACGTCCGCGACGGCGCCGTCAAAGGGTTCCGTTACAAACTCATTCCGCTTTTCGCCGACGTCATCAAGCCAGATGCGGAGATGGCCGCCGCCGTTACAAAGGCGCGCGCGCCATATGCGCAAGAGCTTTCACGTGTCGTCGGGCGCGCCGAATCGCTTCTCTACCGGCGCGGTAATTTCAACGGCACGTTCGACGACCTGGTCTGCGCGGCGCTCCTGAAGGAGCGCGATGCCGAGATCGCGCTGTCGCCCGGCTTCCGCTGGGGCACGAGCGTGTTGCCGGGCCAGGCCATCACTGTCGAGGACATTCACAACGCCACGGCCA
>Ga0134123_10001546_pt1 | contig 14985 bp, 16 predicted proteins | sample KB303_FD_96460 | JGI IMG/M metagenome (GOLD analysis project Ga0134123, IMG submission 96460) | Terrestrial soil microbial communities without Nitrogen fertilizer from Kellogg Biological Station, Michigan, USA - KB3-0-3 | ecosystem: Environmental > Terrestrial > Soil > Unclassified ...
AACTGGATGTTGCCGTACAGGCGGTAGAAGTATTAGTTGCAGTTACAGTATAGGTATTTCCTGATGATACGCTGATGCTGCTTGTAGTAGCTCCTGTGCTCCACTGATAGGTGGCTGACGCACTGGGGCTGGCAGTAAGCAGGATGCTTGGTGTGGTACAGGTAATCGTTCCCGAGCCGGGGCTTACGCCTACGGTAAATGCAGATGGTTGGGTAATAGTAAAATTCTTTACAACATTGCCTCCGCCATTATCGGTGATGGTACATGTATAATTGCCCGCACAAAGCGAAGAGGCTGTAGCACCGCTTCCACCGGAAGGTGACCAGGAATAAAAATAAGGCGGTGTTCCATTGCTTGCAGTAACAGTTGCAGATCCGTTACACACACCGAAACAGCTCGCATTAGTCTGAGACTGCGTGGCGCTCAAAGGAACAAATGCACTTGCTTTGGCAATCACAATATCACCGTTGGGGAAAGCCGCAACTGCTGACACATTAAAACTGCCGAACGATATGGTCCCCCCGGTTCCTGATGAGTTCGATACACCCTGCCCAACCCATTCTAAAACATGATTACCCGTAGTGGAAGCAGCTATGCCATGACCCCTGGCACCACCCGAGGTGGCACCCCCGGCACCAAGCGCCATTAAACAATTTCCATTTGTTTCATCGTATTGCAACAGGAATGCATTATTGTTGCCGCCTCCTGAAATATCAGGCAGGCTTTTGGTTCCGAAAGTACCGGTGCCTGTATAGAACCCGGCAACAAATACAGATCCGGCATTGTCATAAGCAATAGCCTGTCCGCGTTCCTGTCCCGTTGCTCCACCGCCACTGACAGACCAGTTGAAAACATCGGTTGCAGGATTATAAGAAGCAAGAAACATATCATCACTACCGGCTGACATAGCAGTGAGAGCCGCGTTGCCGGGAAACTGAATGGTATTCTGGAAAAAGCCCGTGAAAATACATGAGCCGCTGCTAAGAGCCACAATGCCCAAACCATCATCATTGACACCCGAACCGGTTATCAATCCTTTGGCAGTAACCCAGGCGCCTGTGGAAGCATTTATTTCAGCAAGAATAATATCGGTGTTGGCAGCGGATGTAAAAACAAGCGGAATGGTTGTCGATCCATACACAGCATTTTGTCCGGAAGCAGTGGAAGTGGCGCTGCCAGTGAATACAATTTCATTGAGCCCGGCAATATAACATATACCGCTGCCATTATTGTTGTCGGCTGAGGCAACGGATCCTCCTGCAGCCACCCAGACTGCAGCCCCGGTGGCAGGGTTGATTTTTATTACACATGCTTCGCTGATGCCGTTAGCAGTCGTAGGAATGCCGAGGATATTGCAAGGGCTGGGACCGGCTGCATTGGAGAAATTGCCGGAAGCATATAGATTACCGGACGGGTCCAAAATCAAACTCTGGCAATTATCATTGAAACTGGTTCCTCCCCAACTAACTGCCCATATATACGCCCCGGTGGAAGCATTCAGCTTTCCGATAAAAGCATCCGTGCTACCGTTTGAATTTAATGTGGTGGCCCCGAAGGTAGCACCTGCGCCCTGGAACTGGGAGCCGAAATAGACGCTGCTTCCATCTGTGCAGATACCGCCTGCGGATAGATTATGCCCGTCAGCAAGGGTACCTCCACCGCGAACCGCCCACTGGCAGGTACCGGCTGAATTAAACTTTGCTACGAAAACATCGCCTACTCCAGCGGAAGTAACACTCTGTCCGTTGTTGAAAGTGGTAGTGCCCTGGAAAACTCCTGTCACATAATAGTTGCCGGAGGCATCGAGACAAACGGCTTTGCCCCATTCAGGGGTCCCTGTAGTTCCGAAAAGAGCGGCACCGGTCCACGCCTGGGAGTGAGCTTTTTCAATGATTCCTGAAAGAGTAAGGCAAACGAATGCGAGAACTATATTTCGCTTCATTTTGAGGATTTGTTTTTCCATTGTTTTATACATTTTTAGAGTTTAGATTTTGTTGGCTTTATTTATTTAAATTTTTTATGAATGAATCAAAATAAGTCTTTGGTGGTTCATCAATCCGGATGTCGCCACAACGGGATGCTTTTTATAATGGATATCTCACTACAGGTCAACAAGGGTTTCAAATCAGAGATTAACAATAAAGAAAAAGGCAATCATTAAAATCCTGCGCAAGATAGAAAAAAAATCGAATTAAAAAACATTTGTTGAAAAAAAATTGGAGGGTGAATATTCAATCTTCAAAAAACCCATTTCTTCAGGAGGAATCCCGGAAGGATTCATGGGTCTTTTACTTTTCTTCACTATCCACCCCGGCATGTTCTTCGTTTCCCAAATTGTAAATTTTTTCCTGGCTTTAGTGACCCGGTCAATAAAAATTCCAAATATCAATTTTCAAATTCAATACTCTAAACTATAATTCCAATATTCAATCCCATGATATTTCTGATCGTGCAACAGGCATCTACTTTTTACGGTTGACCGATCCTGATGGAAACATGCAGGTATTGAAGCTTGCTAAAAACTAAAGTTTTTTTTATCCTCATCCAGCGCAGGGAAAAAACCCTGCGCTGTTTTTATTTTGGCAGCTTGCCTGTGCAATGTATAGATAAAATTTGGGATGATGAAAACAAAAAATAGTTTTATCGTATGCGGGTTTCACGGTTAAAATAAATTTTCAATGGCAACAATATATTCATTTTCCAATCCGGGTTGCCTTCTGCCCATTTTAAAAAGCGAACATTTTACCTGTACTTTTTCCTTCTCTACGGTAAGAATTTCCAGCTCTAAACGCAACGTTTTCCAAAAGAAGAAAGAACTTTTTTTAGCGTTTAAAAAATAAAATTTTTCATTGCTCTCTTTTACTTTAAATCCGTTATCAGAACAAAATTTAAGCAGTTCCTGGTAAACCTCGTTTACTCCGTTATATAATAAGCAGGTGTTTTTGTACATACGTGGATCAAAAATAACGATTAATAGATAAGCATCTTCGTTATGGTTGAAAAAAATTAAATGGTGAAAACAAAAAATATTAATTTATCAGGTTATTTACGCTCCTCGATTTCCTTTGCAATAATTTTGTTTACATCTGTTTTTGCTCCCTGCAGAAGCAAAATGGACGTTCCAAATTCTCTTGCATCATGGTTTTCAACGTGGCCGGTAATTTTTGCAACTTCAAATAATGGCATAAACTTTTGTAAATCTCTTTCTGCTTCCTCAGCTTCTTTTACCCTGATCACATTTTTTATTTTTTTATCGAGATTAATCCAATTAATATAATCTGCATTGTAAGAAACCGCATGGATGTTTTTGAATGCAGAGTAATAATTAATTGCTCCCGCCTGCCCGTAATTGTCACACAAGACGAGTGTATGATCCTTTTCCGGAATTGTATTGTAAATACTGTCCACTTTACCGGCAAGTTCTTTCCAGCCGAGCATGTCGGCAAAATCCTGCGGCAGGTTATGTTCCCTGCCATCCTCCCATCGCAGGAGTCCAAATTTTTTGTAAGGCTCAATATGCTTCAGGATTTGTTCGGGACTTCGAACGGGAAACCCAATTAAGAAAAAAGGAATAGATAAAATAAGAACCAATGCCAATGATGCGGGTTTTAAATATTTTTTCCATCCGAAATTGAAAACGTATTCCAAATAAACCGAACCAAATGCCATCAGCACCGGATATAACCCAATGGCGTAATAACTTTTTGCTTTCAATAAAATAAATAATGACATAATAAAAATATAACTCCAAAGAAAAAACCTGAATTTCTTAAATGGTTTATAGGCAATGAGAGCAACAAAGGCTGCTATTATTATAAACAGTGAGCTGATAAAATATTTTACCTGGTCTGTCACAAAATCAAAACGGTTCACATTTACCAGCTGCGTTTCTGAAAGTTCCTTCAATTGACGAATAGTTGGAAAGTTATTGCGGTACTGCCACAACAGGTTTGGTAAAATAATAAGTAATGTCAGTGCTCCTGCTAAAAAGAGATTCTTGTTCAAAAACATTTTCCTGTTTTCACTTATCAGAAGAGCGGGCAACAAACCGGCTGCAAGAATCATGATATTGTATTTGCTCAAAATTCCAAACGCTAAAGTAATTGCAGCAGCGTAAAGCCATTTACTGTTCTCCGTATTTATATATTTTATTATTGTAAAATAAACCAGCGACCAAAAGAAAATATCCAATGAATTGGGTTGAAATAAAATATTAATCCGCAAAAGTGGCGAAACGAGTAAAGCTGTTGAAGCAAGGATAAGTGCAAACAAACCGCCCTTTAATTCTTCAACTGTTTTCCAAATTAAGATCATAGTTAATGCTCCGAAAAGCGCGGGAAAAAATTTAACCCAAAACACACTGTTTCCAAGAAGGTTTATGATAAATGAAATCCATGACGTGACAGGGGGTACTGAAATATATCCCCAGGCAAGATGTTTTCCCTGGTCGAGGTGAAGATACTCGTCCCGTTGCAAATCATAAACAGGATTAATAAGAATGTATTGCAGCAGGAATTTTACAGCTATAAAACCTATCAATACAAAACTGTTCTTTTTCACAGTAAATTATTTTCTGATATTCCTACTCAACCCTCTCGGTAACCGGGTCAGGTTTCTCTCCCAAAAATTCCACCCACGCTTTCTTGATACATGGATAATGTTTAACTGCTTCTGTAAGGCTCATAAAAGCTATAAGGTTATCTTCAAATCGTTTTGCCAGGGTTGCATCTGCAATGTTGCCTTCGGGTGTGAATGCTTTATGCGCCATGGCGAGTGAAAACATATTCGGAAATACTCTTGCACCAAGATGTTCAAAAGGAATTCGCAGCGACCAGAGTGCACGGTTGCCGCCAGCCATTGAAGGAGAAGCCGACATCAGCAGTGCATTCTTTTCATTAAATGGCTGCGGACGAAACCGGGAAACCCAGTCAATTGCATTTTTCAGGAAGCCCGGTATAGATCCATTATATTCAGGAGACGAAATAATAAATGCATCGTTCGCCTCAATGCGTTTACCAAATTCAATTGCTCCTTCCGGGTGGATGTCTTTCAATTCCAAATCCTGGTTGAACGAAGGACAATCAAACTCGCTCATATTTGCAAAATCCGCTTTGCCGCCATTTTTCTCAATTACCTGCACAGCCAACTTTGCTAACCGTGTATTCAGCGAATCGTTTCTCAGTGACGCTGAAAAAACAAGAAAGCGCAAAGGTTCGTTGTGACTTCCTTTTTTTACCGGATCATTTTCCATTTTATTTATTTTTTATTTGTGCAAAACAAAATTAAGATTGTTTTACCTATTAATTCAATTGCCACAGATTCACAGATTTTGAATGCAGATATTATCAGTTTAATCTGTGAATCTGTGGCCATCTATCTATTGTTTATTAACCAACGGTTTTATTTTCGTACCGATCAGCTCAATCGCCTGCATCAGCTTTTCATGCGGCACTTCGGCAGTATCCATCTGGAACGTCAACCTCACAAGGCCGCCAAGCGCTTCTGAATGACGAAGAATTTTTTCCGCCACTTCTTCAGCGCTGCCAACGAGCAATGCACCCTGCGGACCCGCTTGTGCCTCGAAGCTTGCTCTTGTCATAGGCGCCCAGCCGCGTTCTTTTCCAATCTTAGTCATAGCCGCAGCATAACCGGGGTAAAAATCATCATACGCCTCTTTCGTAGTGTTTGCCACATAACCCAGCGAGTGCATTCCCACCTTCAATTGTTCAGGCTCATGGCCTGCTCTTTTTCCAGCCTCGTAGTAAAGATCAACTAACGGTTTGAAGCGATGTGTTTCACCTCCGATAATAGCAACCATCAGCGGCAGGCCCAGCGTACCCGCACGGATGAAAGATTCAGGCGTGCCGCCAACGCCAACCCAAACCGGAAAAGGATGCTGTAACGGCCGCGGGTATACCGCCTGGTTATTCAGGGCAGGGCGGAATTTACCCGACCATGTTACAAACTCATTATCCCGGATTTTAAGCAGCAGGTCCAGCTTCTCAGCATACAATTCATCATAATCCTCCAGCGCATAGCCGAACAGCGGAAACGCCTCAATGAAAGAACCGCGCCCCGCCACCATTTCAGCCCGTCCACCTGAAATCAAATCCAGCGTTGCAAAGTTTTGAAACACCCTTACAGGATCGGCTGCGCTGAGCACCGTCACCGCACTTGTAAGACGAATACGCTTAGTGCGCGCAGCAGCAGCTGCGAGTAGGAGAGTAGGAGCAGAGTCAAGAAAACCCTTCCGGTGATGCTCCCCGATTCCAAAAATATCAAGACCCATTTTATCAGCATGGGCTATCCTGTCAAGCAACTGAGCCAATGCATCCGTATCGCTTATTGTTTTACTGCTGTCACCGCTGAACATAGCGGCAAAACTGTCAATTCCGATTTCCATTTTTTTTTCTAAAATATTTTTAAAAATTAATACTGCAAAGATGCATTAATGAAAAGTCTCAAAACGATGATAAAGGATAGAAAAATGTGTTGACAAATGTCAATGGAATGAATCTTTGTGTGTCCTCAAAATATTCACAGCGTTCTTTTATTTTAAAATTTATCTTTGTAAAGCACTTCATTAACCAATGCACGACTCTCTTATCAGATACATCAACAGTTTCGCTTCTGCACCGCTTACTGAAAGCGAGATGGAAGTGATTAAAAAAAATTTTATACCAAAAAAAATAAGAAAGAAACAATACCTTTTGCAGGAAGGCGAAGTGTGTAAATACATGGCGTTTATTGTTAAAGGTGCGATGCGGCAATATAGTGTGGATGATAAAGCTGTGGAACACATTGTCCGCCTGTCCATTGAAAACTGGTGGGCCGGAGACCGCGAAAGCTTTACCATGCTTACTCCTTCTATTTATAATATTGATGCGTGGGAAGACACCGATGCGCTGCTCATCACCAAAGCCGATATGAACCTGTTAGATAAAATTCCAGCTATAATTCAAATGACGAGAAAACTGGACGACAATCATGCTTTTGCTTACCAGAAAAGATTGAATGCATACATCAGCTTGTCCGCTGAACAGCGCTATGAAGATTTTGCAAAACAATATCCTGAATTCCTGCAACGCTTTCCGCAACATATCATTGCTTCTTATCTCGGCATCACTAAAGAAACACTCAGCCGCGTTCGCAGGCATGCAGTGAAGAAATAATTTCACTACAACCGCTAAGGCACTAAAAATTCTAAGTGTTTCTAAGTGACCTAAGTGTCTTAGTGGAGAGTATGTGTTGTTACTTTGTTGACATTTATCAATCGTTTTTTCTATCATTTATCATCGTTTTCTGCCCGCTGTTCGTTGCAATTTTGCAGCGTTAATTTAATAAATAATACAATGAAAAAGCAAATCAGTTTCTCAGCACAGGGACAAAGAGCCGACATCGGTGAATATAAAATTCAACGCATGTTGCCAAACCGGTATGCAGATGCAGTAGGACCATTTGTATTCCTTGATCATGTTCTGCCCGCGAAACATTCGAAAGACGAATTGCATAAAAAAGCAAACGGAACCGGAGCGCATCCGCACAGGGGCATCGCAACACTGACGTACCTGCTTAATGGTGAAGCCGACCATCTTGACAGCCGCGGGCATCATGCCATAGTACATTCAGGCGGAGCACAGTGGATGAAAGCCGGTAACGGAATTATTCATGATGAAGTTGTAAACACAGATCCCCGGGCAGGTGATTTACTGACGCATGGTTTTCAATTCTGGATTAACCTTCCTTCAAAGAACAAAGCCGAAGCACCGGAGTATCTTCCCCTGCAGGCAAATGATATTCCACAACAGGAGCTGGGTGATAACAAAGGATGGATTAAAGTAATTGTTGGCGAATATGAAAAGCTGGCTTCAAGGATTCCGAATTACTCAAAGCAGTTTTTATATCACATTCATCTCGAAGCAGGAAAACAGTTTTCAATAGAAACAGAAAACGGGTTGGAATATGCTGCCTTTCTTCCATTGCATAATACTGTGATTAACGACACTGAATATCATAAAGGGGAATTCATCGAGTTTGACAGAAACGGTGGAACGATTGAAATCAATAATAATTCAAAAGAGGCCATTGACATTATTCTGTTTGGCGGAGAAAGATATACTGAGCCGATTGTAGCCCAGGGACCGTTTGTCATGAACAGTGATGCTGAAATCGCAACGGCTTACAGGGATTTTCATGCAGGGAAATACGGGAAGATTAATTACAATCAGAAGAATTAAAAACAAAAAATAATTTATAAACAAAAATAAATAAAATGGAAACTACAGAAGTAATTACAAAAACAAAATGGGGCATTGACCCTGCACACAGTGAAATCGGTTTCAAAGTGAAACACCTGATGCTTACAAATATCAGGGGTACGTTCAAGGAATTTGACGCAAGCATTTACACCACCGGTGAAGATTTTATGACTGCCGAAATTGATTTCTGGTTAAACCCCGCATCCGTTGACACGGGAGATGAAAAAAGAGATGCGCATTTGAAAAGCGCTGATTTTTTTGATACGGAAAATTTTAAAGAAATAAATTTTACCGCTGATTCGTACAAAAACGTGGACAACGATGGCAGCTATGAGTTGTACGGTAACCTCACTATAAAGGGAGTTACGAAACAAATAAAATTAGATGTTGAATTTGGCGGAGTGGTAAAAGACCCATGGGGAAATCACAAAGCAGCTTTCTCTATTAATGGAAAAATTAACCGCAAAGACTGGGGATTGAATTGGAACGCTGCACTGGAAGCAGGCGGAGTTTTGGTAAGCGAAGATGTGCGGATCAGCTGCGAAGTGCAATTGGTAAAGCAATCATGAGTCATTCATTTCAGCATTTAATATGACGGGTGATGTGTTGCATAAACTGAGGTGAAAAATATTTACAGATTCGATTTCTTCACGTCCCCTGAGAAGCGAAGACTATGAAGGGACACAGGAGATGGTGTAAGCGGACGATGCAGTGATGCCATTTGCAGCGGTAATGCTGACTGCAACCGGATAAGATGTGACAAATGCCCCGGCAGTCATGCCGCAGGGGAGGATAAAGGTAAAAGCTGTGATCCTGATCCTGCCACAGGCTCAAATGATGCTGACAAATTTCAGTGTATTTCTTACAAATGTTTTATTAATGGTGACACATCTTTTGGTGATGCTGCCACGGATGCAGATGATCCTGACACGGGGATTGATCGTGCTGACATATTTGTTGCTCGTGGTGACAAATGCGCTTGTCGTGGTATGATATGGCTGTCTCACAGTGTGTTTTTGTTTGCCCGTACCTCCACGCGGGAGATTCTTACCTTCATACCTCGCGCTCACACTATCTTGCCGGAGATTTTTGGAATCATGCGGGAGATTCGCACCCTGTTGCGAAGGATTCACACATTCTCTTTTGTATCTCGTGGCAGATTATGAGCGGTGCATGGTGTGATGAGGATGACACATGTCTTCTTTTGGGGAAATGGCGGAAGGTTGGAAATGTACGTTCGTGTGTGGGGACACACGATGGCGAAAAATTGCCCATACTGTCTATTTATATATTTTTGAATCTTATAAATTAACACCATCAACCAATGGCAGAGCAATCAACGATACAGGTTTCCGAAAAAATAAAAATAATAACCCCCATACCCATGGCTATAACGATAGCAATTAGTTTGATAACCTTTGGCGCTTCTTTATATACTTTTTTCAAAAGTTTACCACGGTTGGAAGCGGTGGAAAAAACTACTATGCAACTCCAGATTAAAAATCAGTATTATGATGATTCCATAGAGCAACTAAAGAAGGACTTTGAATGGTTAAGGAATGTAGAAACTAATAAAGAATGAGAAAAGGCATTTATTACTTATTTTTTTGTCTATCTAGTGTTCTATTCTTGATTTTTTTTATCAGAGTTGATAAAGCAACAGCCGAATTAAATATCCAAATAAATAAATATAAAGAAAATCAAAAAATACTTGCAGGATATACCAAATTGTTAGACTCACTCGTTCATGTTCATAGATCTGAAATAATTATTATTTATTACGATTCTAATCTAATTGAATTAGCAAAATCTTTTAAACGAGGTTTAGAACTCAAAGGATATTATTGTAAACTAAAGGACATAAAGGTTTTAGGTGAATTTCACCTAATGAGTATAGAACATATTGAAATCACCCAGTTTGCACCTGGACCTTTTACAATTCCAGAAGAGGAATTGAACAAATTAACCAAAGGTGAAATTCCAACAGTCTTTAATCTTTATGCGGGTCGTCTTATTGTAACCTCACCCGGCCAAAGCTTTTAAATACAGCCCCCTTCTCCATCGGTTGTGTCCTCTCGACCGATGCAATTTAATATTTTATTCATTGTCTTATCTTATCTTCCAATCCTAATGCAGACTGGCACTTCTCCATAAGAGTCTTTCGGATGGACGAAGTGTTCCGTTTCCCATCTCATCGTTTGTGGGGACACGAAACGATGGCTTGCCCACTAACGATGGCGAAAGAGGTTTTATATCAGCGAGACGAATACTGAAGGGAAAAATTATGTGTGCTGAACACTCAAGTTGAAAAACTATTATTATGTGACCAGGTCCTGCAAGTGAAAAACAAGTTTGCCCGGAAGTTTAAAAATAAAGAAACTGCCCCTTTTTGAGACAGCTTCCTTATTGAATTTAAGATTAACTCTTTATTTATTGCAGACCATTTTCTTTGAATCTATAGTTACACCATCAGCTATTAATGTATAAGTATAAATACCACTTGATAAATCCTGTGCATACACGTTCAATTGACCATTCCCGGTTTGTGCAATTTCAACTTCTTTTAATACGGTGCCACGTGAATCTGTAAAGATGATTTTTACATCCTTTGAATCTTCAGGGATGAAGTACGTAATAGTTGTTTGTTCTTTGAACGGATTGGGTTGATTTTGGTCGAGCACAATTGAACCTGATGCAAGAGTGACGTCTGTTGCATTTCGTTCTGAATTTTTACCCTGGGTTTTAACTTGTTCCTGCAAAGCGGTAAGTTTGGCTTCTAATGCACGATTCTTTTCGTCCAGCGCCTGCACAGCAAGGAAAAGCACACCTGTCTTATCCATAGCCGATATTGTAGATTCAGTCCCAACCTTGAAGAAACCATAAAATTGGTCAGCCATAGGGCCAATATGGTACTCAGACTCGGTACCTTTTATTCTCCAACGTGGTACTTCTAATTGAACAACCTTATTTAGAATATCATTTTTATCTAATTGTGTAATTTGATCCTTTCTGTTTCTGCTTGATGGTACATCAGTCCAAACTCCACCACTGGTTAAATAAGCACCGTTGCCGTTGGCGGATGTACTTCCAACTTCAATGGCATGACCGGTTGCAGCACATACTCCGAATCCCCATCTTATTACAGAAGTATTTCCAAACCGCATGGTATTATCAGCACAAACCTGAGCACTGTTGCCAAATGCAGCAGCGTTAGTCAAAGTAGCGCCACTGGCATCGGCCAGGTAACCCACAAATGTATTATTAGTACCGCCCTGGTTAGTCCATCCTGCTTTATATCCCAAGCTCGTATTATTACCGGTTCCTGAAGTTCCTGATGTTTGGCCTAATGCCTGCACACCCACACTGGTATTATTGCTTGATGAGATGTTGTTATACCCTGCATCTAAGCCAATAAAAGTATTAGAGTTCCCGATCGTATTATCCTGCCCTGCGAGGTATCCTACAAAAGTGTTGAAATCCCCGGTTGCGTTACTTTCTCCTGCGGCATAGCCGATAAAGGTGCCATAGGAATCGGTATTGAGATAACCGGCTGCATACCCGACACAGGTATTAGCTATACCTGATATGTTGGTATAACCTGCACCGTATCCGAGCCCTACATTACCGGTGCCTGTTGTATTGGAAAACAAGGCATTCCCTCCTATACCGGTATTATATATACCGTTGGTTGTAAGCGTGGGCTGATTGGCATGCAGCGCTTTAAATCCTACTGCTACATTATAGCTGTTTACCGCGGTACCAAAAGATTGGGTTTCTAATGCGTAAGAACCTACTGCCACATTATAAGCCATCGCTGTGTTATTATAAAGTGCAATGTTTCCGATTGCTATATTATAATTTCCTGTTGTGTTAAATCTTAGTGCACTTTCGCCTATGGCAACGGTTCCACACCCGGTTGTATTTGCTTTTGACGCTTCCCATCCTAAGGCGCAACCACCGTATGCTGAGGTGTTAAGGAGCGAATTGTATCCAACGCCCGTATTTTGACCAATTGTAGTGGCGCAAAGATTACCCGCATTGTTTCCCACAAAAGTATTTTCATGTCCGCTCATCGTGGCATTACCGGCACCGACCCCAACAAAAATATCGCTGGTTGTTCCATCGTGCCAGAGAACCTTATTGCCGCCAATCTGGTAGGAAGAAGTAGAGGTGTTTAAGTTCAAATCCCCGGCTGTTCCAAGGGTCATGAGTTGAGTGCCGTTGATTTTAAAAGGAAGGGCGTTGGAAGAACTCCATCCTAAATACCACCCTGCAGTAAAAGTATTGTTGCCTGAGGACTGAGCATTTGATTCAATGCTCCATAATCCTAACATTAATGTTAGCATTAAGCAAATTGGTAGATTTTTTTTCATTTTTTTTATTTGATTTTTTAGATTAAAACAATTTTTATTTAAATAAGTTTTTCAGTTATAAAGGAATAAAAGAGTAATAATGCTTTACGGGAATTGAATCCGGTTTGCAGTGAAGGATTCATTGTAAATGTAATACGGCAATCAGCGTTTGTTAAGAAACTGTACGTGATGTGAAGAAAGTTTACCCCGGTCATTAGTTTTGTTTCCTCAAAGGCATTCTCACGGCCGGAAACAAACAGGCAGGTTCCTGAAAGAGTAATTTCTTTCCTCAAATGCAGAGCTATTACCTGAAATTCATTTTTGATCCACCGAAAGCGGAAAACCCGGACTGAAAGCGTAATTTCTGTTTCTGAAACGCAAAAAAGTTTCCTGAAAAGCGGGTGTTACATAAACCGTTCTTTAAATACCGATGGTTTTATCTGGTGATTGAGCTCGCATGAAAAGCCGGTGGTAAAAGTAATGAGCTTCTTTTTATGATTAAATCCAAGCGTAAGCAGCCAGTTCAGGAGATAAAATTTATTAATACGCTCAAATTTTTTGTCTGACAGCAGTAAAAGGAATTTGTCAAGCGAACAATTGCGCTCGCACCATTCATGGTGTTTGCCTGCAACGGCAAGCACTTTTACTTTATGCTTTTCAGCTTTTGCCATGAGTATTTTATCAGCCAGCACCCAAATAGTTCCCAGGCTGGAGTGTATAAGGCGAACAGATTTCTTTTTCGGTTCTGATCCAACATCTTCATTCTTACGGCTGGTTAATTTTTTCTTTTTCATGACAGGAAATTTAAAGAATAGTTTATTTTCAGAGAGAATTTTTTTCGATTTACAACAGCCATTAAAGATCATTCAAAACAAGTATTGTTTTCACTTTAATCGCCTGTTAAAAGGGAAAACAAATGTTAAGAAGTCACCGCTGTTGTTTTTTCATCACCCAGGGGGATGGGCGGTTCTGCCGGTGAAGCAAAACGATATTACAAATATATAACAAATTAAACGGACTTTTTCAAATTTGTGCAGATATAAATTGAACCGGGAAATAATACTGTGAAAATACGCAGCAGTTAAAAACGCAGGGGACAGCGTTAATATGGCGGGAGGTGGGGCTGCGCGACTGCCAGATGAAGAGGGATTATTCCTCTTTATATGTTCGTGAGCTATCGCTTATTTCTGTTCCGTTTTTGTAATATCCTGTCCTTCTGAATTTTCCGTCTTCATAATAACAATAAAAATTTCCATCCCTAACCCCATCGTCAGTAACGTTGAATTTACACATGACTTGTCCATTTTTAAAATACTCTGCAACATTCATTTCAGTTTTATTTATGAAAAATGCCATTGCGGTAATGGTTCCTTTTGGATCTTCAAACACTTGAAAAAATGTTCTTGCAGCGGTATTAGCATAGAGGGTTGCTTTTGGGGTGCGAAAATACTTTGCAGTATCAGGGCAGATAGTGTCAGACAACATTTTAAGAGTATCAAGAATTTCCAGGGAATTAATTATATCTCTGTTGAAATCAGATTTGCTGTACTTTAATATTGAAGATTGAGCTTGTTTGTCAAAGGATTTCTCATAAGGTTTGCTTGTCTGACTACAACTGACAATAATCAAAAACATCAGACCTATCAAGATTTGCCTGTTGTAAACCGTATATGGCCTCATAACTTATTATATGAGATTTGGGTTTCACAATTCTCTAAAATAAAATACCAGCCTTAATCCTGTGAAAGCAAAAAATAACTTCTTCATCCCAAAACACTATTCACTCCCATCCCAAACATGCGAAGCTTGTATCCCGGATAAAATCCTTCGCGGCAATAAAATACTTCGAGGCGGAGATATGTATTTTCAGCGCAGGCAACTAATGTTCCTTTTTCGGGGTTCATAGATACTATAGTTCCGGGTGCTACGGGCGCACCTTTCCAGCCTGCGGCAATTTCGGCTTCCGTTATTCCAAAAATCCAGCCTTTGCAACCGGTGATGGCTCCTTTTAAAGCGGGGTTACATGCTTTGACGAGCGCCTTTACGGATGCGGCATCCATTTCCGGCCAGCGGATGGTCATGTCCTGAACTGTTGGCCTTCCGTACCATTTGGCTTTTGATTCATCCTGGGGAACAGGGATTAGTTTGCCTGTTTGAAGCCTTTCGAGAAGTTTCATAGTGAGCTGCGCTCCTGCCCATGATAGTTGCGTACAATAAAATCCATTATTCTTATCAGGTGTTAAGGGCACAGGTTGCGACAATAGTATATCACCGGAATCATAACCGTTGTCCATTTTGTGAACGGTTACACCTCCATGAGTTTCCCTGTTCCTGATCATCCAGAAAATGGGATTTGCACCGCGGAATCCGGGAAG
>Ga0134123_10001550_pt1 | contig 14973 bp, 12 predicted proteins | sample KB303_FD_96460 | JGI IMG/M metagenome (GOLD analysis project Ga0134123, IMG submission 96460) | Terrestrial soil microbial communities without Nitrogen fertilizer from Kellogg Biological Station, Michigan, USA - KB3-0-3 | ecosystem: Environmental > Terrestrial > Soil > Unclassified ...
CCAGACACGACGACGAGCGGCGATGGCGGCGACTGATCCGGAAATCCGGCAGATTGCCGACGCCATCCGCGCGCGGCAGCGGTTCGTCATCTCCTCGCACTCCAGGCCCGATGGCGACTCGATCGGCAGCCAGCTCGCGATGGCGTTCGCGCTGCGCGCGCTCGGCAAGGACGTGACGGTCGTGAACTTCGACCCGGCCGCGCCGGCGCTGATGGCGTTTCCCGGCGTGGCGGACATCGTCATCGCGCCGGCCGTCCAGGGCGAGTTCGACGCCGCGATCGTCATGGAGTGCAGCGACTACGCGCGCACCGGCGTCACGGGCCTCGAGAAGTTCTTCACGATCAACATCGACCACCACCCCGGCAACACCGGCTACGGGCAGATCAACTGGTTCGACCCGTCGGCCGCCGCGTGCGCCGAGATGGTGTTCGACGTCGTGGAGGCGCTCGGCGTCAGGATGTCCGTCGAGATCGGGACGCACGTGTACGTCGCGATCCTCACCGACACCGGGTCGTTCCACTTCTCGAACCTCTCCCCGCGGACGTTCGAGATCTGCCGGCAGCTGCTCGAAGCCGGCGTCGACCCCGTCCGCGTGGCGCGGCAGGTCTACGACAACGCGACGGTGCCGAAGCTGAAGCTCTGCGGCGCGGTGCTCGAAGGCCTGCGCGTCGACGACACGGGCCGCATCGCGGCGCTGTATCTCGATCAGCAGATGGCGTCCGTCATCGGCGCCACGTACGACGACACCGAAGGCGTCATCAACCAGCCGCTGACGGTCAAGGAGATTCAGGCCGTGGTCTTCTTCAAGCAGGTCGAAGGCCAGCACTTCCGGGTGAGCCTGCGGTCGAAAGGCGAAGTCGACATCGGCGCCGTGGCGAAGGAGTTCGGCGGCGGCGGACACAAGAATGCGGCCGGCTGCTCGGTGGACGGACATATCGACGAGCTGCGGAACATCTTCGTGGAGAAGATGCGGCGCGCGATTGAATTGCAGGATGGCAGAATGGCAGGATTGCAGAAGTAATCCTGCAATCTCCTGCCATTCTGCCACCTGCCATCCTGCCATTCATGGACGGTTTACTCGTCATCGACAAACCGGCGGGACCCACGTCTCACGACGTCGTCGCGCGTATGCGGCGCGTGCTCGGCGAGCGCCGCATCGGGCACACGGGCACGCTCGATCCCAATGCCAGCGGCGTCCTGCCGCTCGTCGTCGGGCGCGCGACGCGCCTGGCGAAGTTCCTGAGCGGCGGCAGCAAGACGTACGAGGCGATCGTGCGCCTCGGGATCGCCACGAACACGTACGACGCCGACGGATCGCCGGTCGGCACGGCGTGGAGCGGTCCGCTGCCGTCCCGCGACGCGATCGACGCGGCGCTCGGCGCGTTCCGCGGCGCGTTCCTGCAGCAGCCCCCGATCTATTCAGCCAAGAAGATCGACGGCGAACGCAGCTACCACGCGGCGCGCGCCGGCCACGCGGTGATGCCGGCGCCGGTCGAGGTCACGGCGCGGTCGCTCGAGATCATGGGCATCGACGGCGCGGACGTGACGCTGCGCCTGGATTGCTCCGCCGGTTTCTACGTGCGGTCGCTCGCCCACGATCTCGGAACACAGCTCGGGACGGGCGCGCATCTGTCGGCGCTCCGGCGGACGCAGGCGTCGGGGTTGAGGCTGGAAGACGCGACGCCGCTCGAATTCGCGGAACAGAGCCGCGAGGACGCGCTGGGCGCCCTGGTGCCGATGGAGTTGATGCTCCCGCAGCTGGCGGCCGTCGTCCTGAACGACGAGACGCTGATCAAGGCCCTCCACGGGAGCAATATCAGGGCGACAGGCCCCGCAACGCCGATTACAGGGCCTGTCCGGCTGATTGATCCGTCCGGCCAGCTCGTCGGGATCGGCGAGCCGACGGGCGTCCCGGGCGTTTTGCACCCCGCCGTTGTCCTGAGGTAAAATATTGAGCTTGTTCGACTAAGAAAGACGCGCACATACGGCGGTCTGGTGCATGAGAAGTCATGAATGTCTGGACCGTTCGTGGAGGTAATGACCGTTGGCTCTGAGCAAAGACCGCAAGACCGAACTGATCGGCACGTACAAGACGCACGAAGGCGACACTGGTTCCCCGGAAGTTCAAGTCGCAATTCTCAGCGAGCGCATCAACTACCTCACCGAGCACTTCAAGTCGCACGCGAAGGATCACCATTCGCGGCGCGGCCTGCTGATGCTCGTCGGCAAGCGCCGCCGGCTGCTCGACTACCTGAAAACCAAAGACGTGCAGCGCTACTCTGACCTGATCAGAAAACTGAACATCCGGAAGTAAAGGCCGCCATCTTCGATATGACAACACGCGAAATCTCTATCAACGGCAAACCGCTCCGCCTCGAAACCGGAAAGCTGGCGAAGCAGGCTGCCGGCTCCGTCGTCGTCCGTCATGGCGACTCCGTCGTGCTGGTCACGGCGAGCCGCGCGGCCAACCCGCGCGAAGGCATCGACTTCCTGCCGCTCACGGTCGACTACCGCGAGTATGCGTACGCGTCGGGCCGCATCCCCGGCGGGTTCTTCAAGCGCGAAGGCAAGCCGGCCGAAAAGGAAGTCCTGACGAGCCGCGTCATCGACCGGCCCATCCGGCCGCTCTTCCCCGCCGGCTGGCGCTACGAGACGCAGGTCATCGCGCTCGTGCTGTCGGCTGACGGCGAAAACGACACGGACGTCCTCGCGCTCACCGGCGCGTCGGCCGCGCTCGCGCTGTCGGAGATCCCGTTCATGAAGACGATTGCCGGCGTCCGCGTCGGCCTCGTCGAGGATCAGTACGTCATCAACCCGACGTTCGCGCAGCGCAAGGTCAGCAAGCTCGACCTCGTCGTCGCCGGCCACAACGACGGCCTCGTGATGGTCGAAGCCGGCGCGAAGGAAGTGAGCGAAGCGCAGGTCGTCGAGGCCCTGAGCCAGGCGCACGCCGCGATCAAGAAGATCATCGCGGAGATCGACGCGATGGCGAAGGAAGCGGGCAAGAAGAAGGTCACGGTCGACGTGAAGGCCATCGACCCGGCGCTCGTCGCCGAAGTCGAGGGCAAGGCGTTCGAGCCGCTCGCGAAGGCGATGCGTCTGCCCGACAAGCTCGAAAACTACGCGACCGTCGACAAGGTGAAGAAGGAACTCATCGAGTCGATTCCCGAGTCGGAGCCCGAGAAGCGTGCGGGTGCGAAGGCGATCTTCAGCGAGCTGAAGGAAAAAGTGCTCCGCGACGGCGTCCTCAACAAGGGCCTCCGTCTCGACGGCCGCAAGTTCGACGAGATCCGTCCCATCTGGATCGAAACCGGCGTCCTGCCGCGCACGCACGGCTCGGCCGTCTTCACGCGCGGCGAGACGCAGGCGCTCGTCACCTGCACCCTCGGCACCGACGACGACGCGCAGAAGATCGAGACGTTCGAGGGCGAGACGTGGCGGACCTTCATGCTCCACTACAACTTCCCGCCGTTCTCGGTCGGCGAAGTCGGCCGCATGTCGGGCCCGGGACGCCGCGAAGTCGGCCACGGCGCGCTGGCGGAGCGGTCGCTGCTCAACATGCTGCCCGGCGAAGACAAGTGGCCGTACACCATCCGCCTCGTCTCGGACATCCTCGAGAGCAACGGTTCCTCGTCGATGGCGTCGGTCTGCGGCGGATCGCTCGCGATGATGGACGCGGGCGTGCCGCTCAAGGCCCCGGTCGCCGGCGTGGCGATGGGCCTCGTGATGGACGAGAAGACGGGCAAGTACGCCGTCCTCACCGACATCGCGGGCGCCGAAGATCACTACGGCGACATGGACTTCAAGGTCGCCGGCACGGCCGCGGGCATCACGGCCCTGCAGATGGACATCAAAGTGTCCGGCATCAACGCCGAGATCATGACGAAGGCGCTCGAGCAGGCGCGCCGCGGACGGCTCTTCATCCTCGACAAGATGGCGGAAGCCATCGCCGCCCCGCGTCAGAACATCTCGCTGTTCGCCCCGCGCATCGTCACGATCCGCATCCCGGTCGACAAGATCCGCGACGTCATCGGCCCCGGCGGCAAGATGATCCGCAGCATCATCGAGCGGACCGGCGTGAAGATCGACGTCGAAGACGACGGCCGCGTGAACGTGGCGTCGGTGGACGGCGACTCGGCCGCCAAGGCGATCTCGATCATCCAGGAACTGACGGCGACGCCCGAGCTCAACAAGACCTACGTCGGCAAGGTGCAGCGGATCACGGATTTCGGCGCGTTCGTCGAGATCATGCCGGGCACCGACGGCCTGCTCCACGTCTCGGAGATCGCCAACCACCGCGTGAAGGACGTCCGCGACGAGCTCAAAGAGGGCGAGCAGATCGCGGTGAAGGTCATCAACATCGACCCGACGGGCAAGATTCGCCTGTCACGCAAAGCGCTGCTCCAGGAACAAAGCGGCACGACGGCTCCACCACCGGCCACACCCGCGAAGTCTTAAAGCCACACTCTTCGGGCCCTGATTCCTTGAAATCCCTTGGAATCAGGGCCTTTTCATTTGGAACGCCCATTGCACCTCGGCTGAGCTGAGGTCATCCGAGGGGGCGTTACATGGACGTTGACATCAAGCTGTTGAAGTGCGGCAACTGCGAAGAGCTGAAACTCGGCGTACATGGGACAGCTCTTGCGTTGGCGGTGGTGATGGGCGCCTATAACACCGCGGCGTGGCTGCTGCGGCGCGAGCGGCATCTGGCCATCAATGCCGTGATGTACAGCGCGCTGACGGCGTGGGAGATTCAGCACGTCGCGCACCACTGGGCGGAGTTGTCGAGGTGCCGTACTCCGCGCGGACGCGACCAGGCCACCGGCACCAGCGCCGAGACCGTTCAGGCGGCCGCCTGACCGTTACCAGGCCGGCAAATCAGCGATCCGCCACAAGGCGAGTGATTTGTCCGGGAACGCGCCGAGGTCCTCATCGACTTCGTCGCTCTCTTCGTTGATCACGTCGACCGGCCGGGGAAATCCGTAAGGCGCGCGCTCGAGGTTGATCGGCCGCCAGTCGCCGATCTCGATGTCGCGGTTGGTGCGATCGCCGGTGAACGTCGTCGTCAGCAGCCAGGTCGCGCCGCTCCGCCGGAAGTTGTCGATCGCGCGCCGCGTCTCCGCATACGGCAGGTGGACCAGACAGTCGCGGCACAGAATCAAGTCGGCCTTCGGCAGCGGGCCGTCCACGAGATCGCACAGGACGAACCGGCGCCGCGGTCCCGCATACCACTCGATATCCCGTTCGACGATGTCCGGGACGATGTCGGCCCCTGTGTAGTCGATGTCGCCCAGCGCGACTTCCTTCATCCAGTAGAAATCGCCGCAGGGCGCATCGAGAATCGAGCGGACGCCGTGGTGCGCGAGCAGGCCAGGCAGCTTCGCCCGAACGACCTTCGTACGCTCGAGATTCGAGCCCTCACCCGAGATCGACTCGCTGTTGCCCCAGGCGTTTTCGTTGAAGATCCGCTGAAACCGCGCGGCGCGGTCCTCTGAATCGCTCACGCCCGCGAGTATACCGTCAGCCTCAATGCCGCCAATTCAGAAGGGACGCCTCCGCTCCGAAGTAAGATAGCGCCGTCCCACCCGATACGATGGCGCTGTCTCCAGGACTCAGGCTTGGTGTCTACGAAATCACCGCGACGCTCGGCGCCGGGGGCATGGGCGAGGTGTATCGCGCGACGGACACCAAGCTTGGCCGCAGCGTCGCGATCAAGGTCCTCCCGGGCGACTTCGCCTCCGACCCCGAGCGCTCCGCGCGGTTTCAGCGCGAGGCCAAGCTCCTCGCGTCGCTCAATCATCCGAACATCGCGTCGCTCTACGGCATGGACGAAGCGTCGGGCCGGCACTTCATGGTCATGGAGCTCGTCGAGGGCCCGACGCTCGCCGACCGGATCGCGAGCGGACGGATTCCCGTGGACGAAGCCCTGCGGCTCGCCGGGCAGATCGCCGACGCCCTCGACTCCGCGCACGAGCGCGGCGTCATCCATCGTGATCTCAAGCCCGCCAACATCAAGCTGACGGATGAGGGCCACGTCAAAGTGCTCGACTTCGGGCTGGCGAAGCTGGTGGTGGCCGCTGAAGGCTCTGGCGAATGGAACGGGCCGCGCGCCGCACTGAATCCCGATGACTCACCGACCATCACGACGCCCGCGATGACGCGCGCAGGCATCATCCTCGGCACGGCCGCCTACATGAGTCCGGAGCAGGCCAGCGGCCGTCCCGCAGACAGGCGCGGCGACGTCTGGGCGTTCGGATGCGTGCTGTTCGAAATGCTCACCGGGACCCGCGCCTTCCCCGGACAGGGCGTCACAGAGACGCTCGTCGCCATTCTCGAGCGTCAGCCCGACTGGAGCCGCCTGCCGGCGACGACGCCGCCGCATGTCAGGTGGCTGCTCGAACGGTGCCTGGAAAAAGATCGACGGCAGCGGCTGCGGGATATCGCCGACGCTCGCCCCGATCTCGACGGCCGGCGCGGCCCGGACATTCCGGCCTCCGGACGATCGGCGCGCACCCGCAACGTCGCCGTTGCGGCGGCGGTGCTGCTCGCGCTCGCCGCCGGTGTCGTGGGGTGGCGGTTCAAGCCGGCGCCGCCGCCAGCGACCGCGGCGCCCGCGGTCGCGCGGCTGGAGATCGTTCCCCGCGAGGGCCTTGCCGACGGCGGCAGCGTCGTCGCGCTGTCGCCGGACGGCCGCCGCCTCGCGTATGCGGGGATCGCGGGCGGGCGGCCGCAGCTCTTCATCCGCGAGCTCGATCAGTTCGAAAGCAAGCCGGTGGCGGGAACCGGCGGCGTGACGCAGGCGGCGTTCTCACCGGACGGCCAGTCGCTCGTCTTCGTCGCGGATCGAAAGATCCGCAGGCTGACGCTCGCCGGCGGCGCGCCCATCACGCTCCGCGAAGGCGTCGACGGCACCGGCCTGAGCTGGCCGACGGAACGCACAATCTTCTTCAACAGCGGCCTCGCGTCGGGCATCTCGCGGCTTGCCGCCGACGGCAGCACGATCGAGGTGGTCACGACTGCCGGCGACAGCACCGATCAGAATGTCAATCCCGATCTGATCAACGACAGCTCGCTCCTCTTCACGTCGCTCGGGGGCGTCAACGACCAGCGGTTGTGCGTCGTCGCGCTCGCGGGCGGAGAGAAGAAGTGCCTGTTCCAGGGCGGAAACGGCCGGTTCATCGACGGCAGTTACCTTGCCTGGCTGCAGGCGGGCACGCTGTTCGCCGCGCGATTCGATCCTGCGCGGCTCGCCGTGAGGGGCAACGCGGTTGCCGTGCTCGAAGGCGTCAAACAGGCGCGGGAGAACGGCGTCATCACGTATTCCAGGGCGGGGACGCTGGCGTACGTGCCCGCGGAAGGGCCACCGCAGAAAACGCTCGTCTGGGTGGATCGCGCGGGCAACGAGCGGCCGGCGTCCACGGCCGCGCGCGATTACTCTCAGCCGCGCCTCTCCCCTGACGGACGCCGCGTCGCCGTCACCGTCTCGGCAGGAACCGAGGACGTGTGGCTGTACGACTTCGAACGGACGACGCTCGATCGCTTCACGATCGGCAGCGGCGCCTTCCCTGTCTGGGCTCCGGACGGACGCACCGTCACGTTCGCGTCGCGCAAAGGCGGCGCATACGACATCTATCGCAAGCCGGTCGACGGCGGCGCCGACGAACTGCTCGTCTCGGGCGACGGCACGAAGTATCCGTTCTCCTGGTCGGCTGACAGCCAGACGATTGCGTACGTGCAAGTGAATCCGAAGACCTTTCAGGACATGTGGCTCTTCGGCCGCGCCGACGGCAAGCCGCGCGCGTTTCTCGCGAGCGAGTTTCGCGAGGGCGCGCCTTCGCTGTCACCCGACGGCCGCTGGGCCGCGTACGTGTCCGACGAGTCGGGACGGCCCGAAATCTACGTCCGAGCGGTGCCCGGCCCAGGCTCGAAGTGGACGATCTCCTCCGACGGAGGCATGGAGCCCGTGTGGACGCGCAACGGCAGGCAGATCTTCTACCGCAGAGGCGATGCGATCTATGCCGTCGACGTCCAGACCGCGCCGACGTTTTCAGCGGGCAGAGCCAGGAAGCTGTTCGAGAAACACTACGTGCCGAGCTCGGCGTTCTGGCCGAACTACGATGTGAGCGCCGACGGAAGCTCGCTGCTGATGATCAGGGACATCAGCCAGCCCGCGGGACTCCCGCGCATCAACGTCGTGTTGAACTGGTTTCAGGAATTGCGGCAGCGCGTGCCCTAGCGTGCGAGACTCGCTCCTCGTCGACCTCGTCGCTCTCCTCGTTGATCACGCCAACCGGCGGCGGAACGCTGTACGGCGGATGCTCCAGGTTGATCGGCCGCCAGTCGCCGTACCACTCCACGTCACGCTCGATGATCTCGGGAACGATGTCGGCCCCAGGTCTACCGCGCCACAGACCGTAGTGACGGTTTGCCGGACGTCGCGAAACTTGCATATCACTCGCGAATCGACGGATTTCCGTGAGGCTTGCGCAGGGCCGCGCGATTGGAGAGAGCATCGATGGAAAAGAAACATCGGCTGTCCTGTGAGGTGACCCGGAGAGATCTGCTGGTCGGCATGGGCGCCACCGCGGCGAGCGCCCTCGTCGGCTTGCTGCGGCCGGCATCGGCCGAGCAGTTCGGCACCAAGGTCACGTGGGCCGGGTTCGAGAAGTTCGAGGCGACGCCGTTGAAGGCGCAATCCGCGATGCTTTCGAGAGGCGTCGTCACGAGAAAGAGCATCTCGACGCTGTCCGAACAATCCGACGAACTGCGGATGTTCAAGGAAGCCGTAGGCGTCCTGCGCGCCCGCTCGGAGCGAAACCCGCTGCACCCGAATGGCTGGTCCGCGCTGGCGGCCCAGCATTCCCTCTATTGCTCGGGCGCAGTCCACGGCCTTCAGGTGCATTGGAGCTGGTACTTCCTGCCGTGGCATCGCGGCTTCCTGTACCACCTCGAACGGACGCTGGCGGCAGCGATCGGCGAACGCACGCTGGCTCTGCCCTACTGGGATTCGTCTTCGGATCAACTCATACCGCCCCATTACTGGGGCGAACGCAATCCGCTCTACGACAGCACCCGCCTGCAGCGGCCTCAGGATCGTGTGCCGCCGGATTTCATGGACGTCAACGCGTGCCTGATGCCCAGAGACTTCCGCACGTTCGGCGGCTATCCGTACGTGACCGACGATCAGGAGATGGTCGAAGGGGTCATGGAGTCCATGTTCCACAACAATTGCCACAACTGGATCGGCGGCAACATGGCCACCTTCTGGAACGCCGGCTACGATCCGATCTTCAGCGCGCACCACTGCAACATCGATCGCGCGTGGGCCGCGTGGTCGGCGATGCCCGGCCATACCATGCCGAATGAGAAGGCCTGGCTCGACACCGTCTTCACGTATTCCGATCCCTACGGGCAACCGGTGCGCATGAGCATCCGCGACATGCTGAACACGGAGGCGATCGGCTACCGGTTCGACACCCTGGAGTTCGCGCAGCCGAAGATCACACCGCCCACACTGAACGGCAAAGCCACGGGGTACGCCGTCACGCTGGATCCGTCGCAGAGTAAGACCATTGCCAACGCGCTGCGCACGGGCCGTGAATATGTCGCCCTGCGATTCACGCGCGTGCAGGCCAACCGCCTCGCGGTCCCGCTGTGCGCCCGCGTGTTTCTCGGCATCGGCGACGAACAGCCGGATTTCGTGACCACGGTGACCCTGTTGCCGGTGCAGAACGGCGGCGCCGCCGGTCTCAACGAACACGTCACGGTGCAGATAGCACTGCGCGCGGGATTTGCGAAGCAGGTCGACTCCGGCAAACGGCTGGTCGCCTATCTCGACCCGGTGCCGCTGCGCGGACGACAGATTCCGGAAGGGGCGGTGAAGCTGGAGGGCGTGGAGATAAAGGTCGTCGGCTAGCGCAGGACGCCGACGGGATTTGGCATAATCGGCCCATGACTCGCCGGCCGCTCGCCGCCGACACGGCACCAGAGATCGAAGACAGACAAGTCGATGGATGGCGGCGGATGAAGCCGGCCGAGAAGGCGGCCGTCATTACCGGCCTCACGCAGACCACCTTCGATCTCGCCCTCGCTGGCGTTGCGGAGCGGTATCCGGACGCCTCCCCACACGAGCAGTTCCTGCGTCGTGCCATCCTGCTCTACGGTCGAGACCTCGCCGCGCGCGCCTACCCCGACATCGACGTCCTGGGAATCGAGTGACTCGGGCGGCCGACCCGATTGCAGTGGCGCTCCGCGTCACCGACACACTCGACGCATTGGATGTCGTCAGCACCGTCGGCGGTTCCATCGCGGCGTCATTCGCCGGCGAGCCGCGCTCCACCATCGACATCGACATCGTCGCCGCCATCGACGAGTCGCACATCGAACGCCTCGTCGCCGCGCTCTCTGACGAGTTCTACATCGACGCCGACAGCCTGCGCCGTGCGGTGCGGACACTTGGCATCGCCAACCTGATTCACCAAGCCACACAGTTCAAGGTGGACCTGTTCGTTGCCGGAGGCACGCCGCTCGACGCGCAGCAACTCGGGCGCCGCCAGCCGGTGCAGATTGGCGGCCGCACGCTCTTCGTGCATCCGCCGGAAGACATCCTGCTGCAGAAGCTGCGGTGGTATCAGAGCGGAGGCGGAGTCTCCGACCGCCAGTGGCGTGATGTTCTGGCGATCGTCAGGACGCAAGGGCCGCGCCTGGATCGAGCCTATCTCTCGGCCAACGCGACGGCCCTCGGCGTAGAGAACCTGCTCGACAGGGCGCTCGCGGAGGGCTGACTCAGGGCCGCATCCCGGCCTGCCGGCATGTCGTGCTCGGCACGAAGGCCTGCGCGGAGGCGATGCGCTCGCGCACGGGCGGATGGCTGTAGAAGAGAATCTGCACGAGGCGCGACGGCTGCTCTTCCGCGAGATTCTGCGCCGCCAGCCGTTTCATGGCGGAGATGAACGCGGACGGGTTCTTCGTCAGCGACAGCGCGAACCGGTCCGCGCTGCGTTCGAACGCGCGCGACATCGCGTGCGCGACCGGCAGCATCACGAACGACACCGCTCCGGCCGCCAGGACCAGCAGCGGCAGGCCCGCGATGTCGGCCACGCCGCTCAGTCCGACGGCGGGCGCCAGCCACGCGAGCACCCGCGCCGCCAGGTAGAACCCCGCCAGAATCAGCACGCTCTCGAAGACGATGCCCTTCCAGATGTCGCCGTGGACGTGGTGCGCGAGTTCGTGCGCGAGCACCACCTCGATCTCCTCGTCGCTGTACTCGGCGAGCATCGTGTCCGACACGAGGATTCTCCGGGTCGCGCCGATGCCGGCGAGCGCCGCGTTCGCCTTCTTCGTCTTCTCGCTCAGTCCCCACTCGTAGGCGCCGAGCACGCGGGCGCCGGCGCGGTCCGCGAGCGTCATCAGCCGCGCGCGCAGCGTCTCCCGGTCGAGCGGCTTGACGCTGTAGAACAGCGGCAGCAGCAGCACCGGCGCGAGGTTGGCCAGGCCGACGATGAGCAGGGCGAAGACGATCCCGGCCGGCAGCCACCAGCCGTCGGGCGACACGCGGATCAGCGCGTAGAGAATGGCCGCGGCCACCGACGACAGCAGCAGCCCGATCGCAAACGACTTCAGCTGATCCAGCAGCCAGTGCCCGAGCGGCTCCTTCGACAGGCCATAGCGGCGCTCGAGGAGGAATCCGCTGTAGAAGGCGATCGGAAGGGCGCCGAGTTCGTTGAGGAAGAGAAGCAGCGCGACGTAGAAGACGATGGCGAAGATCGAGCCGCCGGCCAGATCACGCAGCCCCACGCTCGCGCCGCTGACGAGCAACCCGGCGAGCAGCACCACCGACCACAGGACCGACAGCATGCCGGCCTGACGCTTCAGTCGGTGGTAACGGCTCGATCGATCCTCGTTCATGGAGCGACGGGATCTTTCCCCTTCAGTGATTTTTCGACAATACCGGAGACGAAGTCGCCCGAGTCCTGATCGCCGTCCTTGCCGGTGCCAATCGTCACGCCGCCATTCACCGTCGTGGCGGTGATCTGGGTGCCGCCGCCGTTCAACTGGCCCTCGAAATGCCGCTTGCCGCTGTCGCGGATGTCGAACTTCAGGCCCGTGGTGCGGAAGCCGCCGTTGACCCAGCTGGCGTTGACCGTCGCCTTCGCCGCTTCCGGAAGGGTCACACGGATCCCCCCGTTTACCACGCCGAGCACGATGTCGTTGGAGCCGAGCGACGTGAACTGCGCGCGCACGCCGCCGTTGACCGTTCGCGCTTCGAGGCTGCCGGTGATGTCTTTCGCGACGACGCCGCCATTGGTCGTGTGCGCGTTGACGCGGCCGGCGAGCCCCGTGACGTTGACCCCGCCGTTCACCGTCGTCGCCCGAATGGTCGCGCCTCTGGGCGCCTTCACGTGATAGCGCACCTCGAAGCTGGCGCCGATCAGGAAGCCGTTGATGCGGCCGGTTTCGACGTGGACGAGGTCGGGCGTCGAGCGATCGTTGATGGGAATCTTGGGAAGGAGCTCGTGGGCCAGCTGGTCGGTCGCGGCGCGGGCGATGCGTTCGGCCTGGACCTCGACTTTGTCGCCGTCGGTGCCTTCGACCTCGATCCGGCCGTTGACGTTGCCGATGGTGACCTCGCCGGTCTTGCTGAGCGAGTACGTCTGGCTCCAGGTGTCCCTGGCCTCGGCGTTATAGGGCCCGTGGATGCCACACGCCGGGAACACGGCGGCCGAGACCGACACCGCCACAACCGCCGCCGCCAGCGCAGGGAAAGATCGATACATTACACGCCTCCGGCGGTACATTACGCGCCCGGCGGACCCTCAGTTCAACTGGACCGAGATGAGCTTGGAGATGCCGGGCTCCTCCATCGTCACCCCGTACAGCCGGTCGGCGATTTCCATCGTTTTCCGGTTGTGCGTGATGAGGATGAACTGGGTGTGATGCAGCATCGACCGCAGCATCTCGACGAAGCGGCCCACGTTGGCGTCGTCGAGCGGGGCGTCGATTTCGTCGAGCAGGCAGAACGGGCTCGGCTTGTATTTGAACAGGCCGAACATCAGGGCGATGGCCGTCAGGGCCTTCTCGCCGCCCGAGAGCAGCTGCACGCTCTGGAGCCGCTTCCCCGGCGGCTGGGCGACGATCTCGATGCCGCTTTCGAGCGGGTCGTTCTCGTCGAGGAGCGTCAGGCCGGCACGGCCCCCGCCAAAGAGCGTGTAGAAGCACTGCTGGAAGTTGTGGTTGATCGCCGCGAAGGCCTCCGCAAACCTGCTGCGCGTCGTCTCGTCGATGCGCTTGATGGCCTCGGCCGTCTGCGCAATCGAGTCGGTGAGGTCCTTGCGCTGCGTCGTCAGGAACTGATGCCGCGACTCGAGCTCGTCGTACTGTTCGATCGCGATCATGTTCACGGGCCCGAGGCGGTCGATCTTGCCCTTGAGCTCGGTAATGGCGTCTTCGGCGCTCAGGGTCCGCTGCGTCGCAGCTTCGAGGGCCGCGCCCAGCGGCGCGGCGACGTCCTCGCCTTCGGCGTCCTCCCCCTGATCGGCCGCGAAAATCGCGCTGACGTCCGGCGTCGCTTCGCCGTGGCGTTCGAGCTCGTCGACTTCGGCGATGACCTCGTCGAGCGTCGCCTGCACGGCCTCGATGCACGACGCCGCCAGATGCGACAGATCGCTCTCGGCCGTCGCGCGGGCGATGTCGAACTCCGAGACGGTCGCGCGGATGCCTTCGAGTGTCATCCTCGCCTGCTTGATGGTGCCCTCGTGCTCGTCCGCCTTCACTCGAAGGTCGGCGGCCGCCTGATCGGCCTGCGCGAGGTCACGGCGGAATCCGTCGAGTGCGACGATGTCGTCGTCGAGCTTGCGCCTGCCCGCGGCCATGGCGGCGCGGAGGTCGTCGATCCGGCGGCGGATGTCGTCACGCTCGGCGGCGAGTGAGACCGCGCGCGCTTCGAGCTCGGCGCCCGCTTCCTCGAGGCGCTCGACTTCTCCGGCCAGCGCCATCGCGCGCTCGACGAGCCCGGCGTGGGAGGCACGGGATTCGGCCGCGTGCTGGCTGAGCGTCTCCGCCGACTCGCGCGCTTCAAAGAGGCGCCGCTGGGCCGCGGCCAGACGTTCGTCGGCGGTCTGCTGATCGTTTTCCAGCCGGACGATGGACACGCGGGCCTCGCCTTGCCGTCGCTCGATGGTCTCGCGCTCTTCTTCGGCCTGGCGGCGCTCGCGGGTCAGCACTTCGAGCTTCAGCGCGAGCCGGGCCGACTCGTCGGCGGCCTGCTGCAGCCGCGCTTCGTGCGCGACGCCGGCCTTTTCCTGCTTGTGATGTTCGGCGGCGAGCGCGTCGATGGCGCTCAGCGCCTGCGCGATGGTCGCCTCGAGCGCCTGGGTCTCACCCGACAGCGTCGCCAGCGCGTCGCGCTCGGCGGCGATGCGCTCGCGAAGGTCCTTGATCTCGCGCTTGGTCTCGAGAATGCCGCGCGATTCCTGGCCGATGCCGCCGGTGACGAGGGGGCCGCGGAAGACGTCGCCGTCGCGCGTGACGACGGGCACCGTGGTCGAACGGCTCGCCGCCTGCGCGCGTTCGTACGAGTCGGCAATCCACGCCTCGCCGATGGCATTCATGATGGCGCCGGCGTACTCGCCGTTGACGCGGACGACCGACGACAGCGACACGACGCCGTCGGGCGCGGAGGTCGCTTCCGTCCGGCTGAAGCCGGACGCTACGCCGGTCGGATCACTCGCAATCAGGAACCCGCAGCGGCCGGCGTTGGCGTCGCGGACGACGCCGAAACCCGCCATCGCGTGCTCCGGTTGCTCGACGACGACATGCTGGAGCAGGTCCGAGCAGCAGGCGTCGACGGCGCGCTCGTAGCCGGATTCGACCTCGATGTAGTCGGCGACGGCGCCCTTCTGATTGACCTTGCCGTTCGCGTTGGCGAGGACGGCGCGGGCCGCGTCGCCGAAACCGGCGCGGGCCGCGTCCAGC
>Ga0134123_10001551_pt1 | contig 14967 bp, 12 predicted proteins | sample KB303_FD_96460 | JGI IMG/M metagenome (GOLD analysis project Ga0134123, IMG submission 96460) | Terrestrial soil microbial communities without Nitrogen fertilizer from Kellogg Biological Station, Michigan, USA - KB3-0-3 | ecosystem: Environmental > Terrestrial > Soil > Unclassified ...
CGCCCATCGCGTTCAGGGCGTGGCAGAGCCCCTGCACATGCGGCTCCGAGGCGGCGTTGAGCAGGCGCGTACGCCCCTCGGCGGTCGCGGCCGCCATCACGGCGGTCTCGGTCCCGGTGACACTGGCCTCGTCGAGGAACACCTCGGCGCCCCGGAAGCGGCCGCGGAGCTCCAGGCGGTAGTACGCGTCGTCGAGGTTGATTCGCGCGCCGAGCTGGCGAAGCGCGAGCAGGTGTGTGTCGAGCCGGCGGCGGCCGATCTTGTCGCCGCCCGGCCGCGGCAGCACGGCGAGCCCCGTCCGCGCGAGAAGCGGCGCGGCGAGCAGGAACGATGCCCGGATCTCGGCGGCCAGCGCCGCGTCGGGGCGCGACTCGCGAAGGCCGGCGGCATCGACCGTGACGGTGTGATCTCCTGACCAGTCGACACTGACGCCGAGCGCGCGGACGAGCTCGATCAGGGTGCCCACGTCGCGGATGCGGGGCACGTTGTCGATACCGACGCTTCCGGACGTCAGGAGCGCAGCCGCCAGGAGCGGCAGCGCCTCGTTCTTGTTGCCGCTCGGGGTGACCTCGCCACCGACGGGATGTCCGCCCTCGATCACGAAGCGATCGCCAGCGGGCGAGCTCATGGGCGGCATCGAATGTACGCCAATACGGTCGGTACTGGCCAGCCGATGTCAGTCAGTCTCATGGCCTGCTGACATTTCCGTCACCCCCCCGGGTTGGAGGTCCCGAAATGCCATGATCGCGGCAATTCCTCCCTACGAATAAGACCTGAGCCAATTTCGTCCACCATGCATCACCGTGAATTTACACGCCCTTGTCGCCCGCGGCCGCCGGGGTCTCCGGAGCCTTCCCGGCGGTTTAAATTTTGCATGGGTAAGGGACGAGTCTAATATGAGAAAGGAATGGCGATGCTTCTCGCCATAAACCGGTGACGGATTACCTTCCGGACACCCCGTGTGTCGCCCGCGCCTATTGTCCTGGTTGTGAGCCCGACGCCGACCCGAGCCAGGAGATCCTCGACGTGCGCTGGTGCGAATCCCACTCGCCGGCTCGTGATGGAGCCGACGACGAAGTGGTGACCGCGTCCGCGTACCTCTCGGGGAGCGCCGAGGCTGGCGGCGACGACAACCGGCGCTGGTGCGACATCCTTCACGGCCGCCGCTAAGGGCGGGTTCACCTCGCGAGCGCAGTTAGCTCGCGAAGCGAGCGGATAATTCGGTGAGGCTGTACCGCGCTGTTCGGCGGTAGGCCCCGACCTCCGCGATCCACCCACACCCCCCTGAGCCCGAGCTGCTGCGGCGCGCCCACGTCAAACTCGAGGTGATCGCCGACCATCCACGCATCGGTCGGCACCGCACCCAGCGTCTGGAGCGCGTGCCGATACACGGCCGTCTCGGGCTTGCCCGCGCCGAACTCGCCCTCGATCAGGATTGCGTCGAAGTAAGAGGCCAGGCGATGGCGCTCGATCTTGTCGCGCTGCTGCGTCGCGTCGCCATTCGTCACCATCGCCATCGGCACGCCGCCTCGGCGTAGCTCGGCGAGGCAGCCGAGCGCTTCCGGAAATAGGCTCATCGCCTCCCGCCGTCGCACCGCGTAATCACGCGCGATGGCCGCCGCCAGGCCCGGCGCGCTCCGGCCGAGGCGCTCGAGCGCGAATTCCACGATGTGCTGCCAGGCGCCCACCATGTTCAGGCGCTCGGTCCGCTGGCGGACCGGGTCGTCCCAGAACCAGCGCCGTGTCTCGATCAGCATCGAGACCAGCACAGCTGGATCGATCCCGCTCGGCGGGCAGCATGCCGCGCACGCCTCGGCCCAGCTCCGATCAGCCCCCCCGGAGTAGTCGAGCAGTGTGTCGTCGAGATCGACCAGGAGCGCCTTCACCCCCGGGCCTCGCGAGGCGTCAGCTCGACCACCAGGCCGTCGCCCCAGCCGTACTTCTTCTCCGAAAGCGATCTCACTGCGCGCGCGAGCGCTGGCTCGGCCCGCGCGTCGACGACCCGCGCCGTGGCCGCGAACGAGCGCCGCCCAAGCCGCACGGTGACGCGGGGGAGGGCGCGGAGATTCCGCACCCACTGCGCGCGCTCGCGATGCTCGGCGACCAGGTAGAGCCGCTCCTCCCGGCGCGTGAACCAGATCTCGATCTCGCGCGGCCGGCCGGTGCGCTCCCCCGTCGTCGTCAGGTAGAGATACTGCGCCTCGCGAGGCCGGGCGGCTCTAGCAGTGGAAGTGCGCGCCGCAGGCCGTCGCGGGGCTGGGGCCCCGCCGGCCGAGGCGCGCCTATTGATAGTGGAAGTGCGCGCCGCAGGCCGTCGCGGGGCTGGGGCCCCGCCGGCCGAGGCGCGCCTATTAATAGCGGAGGGCATCGGCGCGCGCGACGACGCCCAGCACCGTCTCGACCGCGCGGAGCATGAGCGGAAAGTCCATGCTCGGCTGTTCCAGCCCCGCGGCGGCGACCATGGCCGGGAGAAGCGGGAAGTGGATGAAGCCGACCGCGGGCGGCCGCGCGAGGTCGCGCACGGCGTGGAGCGTCCAGTAGAGCGTCTGGTTGCAGAGATAGGTCCCGGCGGTGTTGGACGTGTACGCCGGGATGCCCTCGTCGGTGAGCGCCTTGAGCATCGCGGCGAGCGGCAGAGTCGAGAAATACGCGGCCGGCCCGCCGGGAACGCACGGCTCGCCGCTGGCCCGGTAGCCCGCGTTGTCGGCCACCTCGTAGTCCATCACGTTCACCGCGACGCGCTCGAGCGCGACGCGCGCCCGGCCGGCGGCGAGCCCGAGGTGCACGACCGCCGACGGCCGCGTCTCCGCGAGCGCCGCGGACATGCGCCGGGCCGCGTCGGCGTGGTGCACCGGCAGCACCTGGCCGACGATGTCGATGCCGCCCACCCGGCGTCCGTCGACGGCCTTGGCGAGCCCCTCGGTGGGGTTCGCGGTGTGCGTCCCGAACGGCTCGAATCCGGTGACGAGGATCATGCGCTCAGTAGTCTGCCACATCCGGCGGTTTCAGCCACGCTGCACGAGCGGCGCGAGGCGCGGCAGCGTGATCACGACCACTGCGGCGACCGCCGTCAGCACGAGCCACGGCAGGGTATAGGCGCCCGTGACCTCGAGCAGCACGCCGAAGATCGGCGGACCGATGAGCGTGCCGCTCCACGAGCAGGCGGTCGCCGCGCCGGTCAGGAGGCCGGCGTAGCGCGGCCCGCCGATCTCGGCGACGAGCGCGAAGTAGAGCCCGACCCACCCGAACGCTCCGGCGCCCGCGACGAGGGCGAGCGGGACCATCAGCGGGAGCGGCAGCAGGGCGCCCAGGGCGAGCAGCGCATACGCGACGCCGCCGATGGCCGCACTGGCCACGACACCCGGCCGGCGGCGGCCGCCGAAGGAGCGATCGGACGTCACGCCCCACGCCACGCGACTGAGCGTGCCGCCCACCTGAGCGAGGGCCAGGAACTGCGCCGCCGTCACCGCGGAGACCGCGAACGTCTCCTTGGTGTAGAGCACGAGGTACGCGAGGAGCGACGACTGGGCGATCGATAGCGCCAGTCCGCAGCCGAACACAACGAGGATCGGCGGGCGCCGGAGAAACGTGCCGAGCTCTGCGATCCTCGGCCGGTCGCTCGCCGGCCCCGACGCGGCGACCGGGTGTGGGTTGTAGAGGATCGAGACCAGCACGGCCGAGGCGAGCGACAGGGCGCCCGCCAGCGCGAGCGCGACTCGCCAGCTCCAGGCCAGCGCGATGGGCGGCAGCGCGAGCGCCGCCACAAGACCGCCGAGCGTGAGGCCGGTCTGCTTGATTCCCATCGCCATGCCGCGCTCGCGCGGCGGAAACCACTCGACGACCGCCTTGCCGGTCGCGGGATTGAGCACGCTGAAGCCGAAGCCGCCGAGGATCAGGAACGTGAGCAGCGTGGCGAGGCTCGAGCTCGAGGCCGCGAGCGCCATCATGGCGCCGACGAGCAGCTGGCCGAGCCCGAGTGCTAAGCGGACGCCGAGGCGGTCCGTGAGCCAGCCGGCAGGCAACGCCATCAGCACGCCGCCCAGGTACACCGCGGGCAGGCACAGCCCCACCTGCACGCGTGACAGGCTGAGCGCGTCGAGCAGGAACGGGGTGAGCGGGGTCACCGCCAGGGCGGTCAATGCACCGAGAGCGTGGGCTACCGTCACCAGGGCGAGAATCGGCCAGCGCGACGTCACCGGGGGGATTGTGCTCCTGTTGGCCCTCGCGCGGGACTATTCTCTAGCCGTGCTCATCGCGCAGATCACCGACATGCACATCCGGCCCGAGGGCGTCCTGGCTTACGGCCGCATCGACACGGCGCCCTACCTGGCCCGCGCCGTCCAGCATCTGCTCGGCCTCAAGCCGCGGCCCGACGTCGTGCTGGCGACCGGCGACCTGGTCGACGCCGGCAGCGCCGGGGAATACGCGCGGCTGCGCGCGCTGCTGGCGCCGCTCCCGATGCCCGTGTACCTCATCCCCGGCAACCACGACGATCGCGACGCGCTCGTCGCCGCGTTCACCCACCACGGGTACCTGCCGCGTGGCGGACGGTTCATCCAGTACGTCGTCGAGGATTTCCCGGTCCGGCTCGTCGCGCTCGACACGCTCGTGCCCGGCAAGGCCGGCGGGCTCCTCTGCGAGGAGCGTTTGGGCTGGCTCGCGGCGCGCCTGGCCGAGGCGCCCGATCGCCCGACCGTCATCTTCATGCATCATCCGCCGTTCGAGACGGGGATCGAGCACATGGACGGCTACGGTCTCGCCCGCAGCCGTGAGTTCATCGAGGTCGTGAGCCGCCATCCCCAGGTGGAGGGCGTGTTGTGCGGCCATCTGCACCGGCCGATCCAGGCGCGGGTCGGCGGGACGGTGGCCAGTACCGCGCCGAGCACGGCGCACCAGGTAGAGCTCGACCTCGAGAAGGGGAACCCGTTGATGTTCACCATGGAGCCGCCGGCGTGCCAGCTCCACCTCTGGCGCCCGGGCGCGGGCCTCGTGAGCCACACGAGCTACATTGGTGACTACGACGGGCCCTATCGCTTCTCCGACGGGAGAAAGGTGGTGCGGTAGCCGCCCTCAGCCCTGCTTCAGGAGTGACTCCGCCGCTTCCATGAGCGTCTCCGACAGGGTGGGGTGGGTGTGGATCGTCGCCGCGAGATCCTCGACGGTCAGCGCCGCCTCGATGGCGAGCGCGCCCTCGGCGATGAGCTCGCCGGCGCCCGGGCCCACGATGCCGACGCCGAGAACGCGGCCCGACTCCGGATCGGCGATGAGCTTCGTCAGCCCGTCGGTGCGCCCGAGCGTCAGGGCGCGGCCGGCCGCCGCCCATTCACGCTTGGCCACCTTGACCACGCGCCCGTCGCGAGCCGCCTCGAACTCCGTCAGCCCGCACCAGGCCACCTCCGGGTCGGTGAACACGACCGCGGGGACGACCACGTTGTCGAACGCCGACGGCCGGCCCGCGATGACTTCCGCGGCCACCTTGCCCTGGCGCATCGCTCGATGGGCGAGCATCGGCTCGCCCGTGACGTCGCCGACCGCGTAGATCGCCTTGTCGGTCGTGCGGCAGCGGTCGTCGACCGTGATGAACCCGCGCGCATCCGGGTTCACGCGCGTGTTCTCGAGGCCGAGGCCGGCCGACGCGGGCCGCCGGCCCACCGCGATCAGCACGCGGTCGAAGACGTCGTCGTCGCCGCCGAAGCCCGCCTCGATCGCCGAGCCTTTCTCGGCGAGCGAGGTCACCCTGGTGCCCAGGCGAAGCTTCGTGAAGAGCTTCTCGCACCGCCGCGTCAGCGGCTGCACGAGCGCCCGGTCGACACCCGGCAGCAACCCGTCGGTCATCTCGACGAGCGTCACCGCGCTGCCGAGTGCCGCGTAGACCTGGCCCAGCTCGAGGCCGATGTAGCCGCCGCCGATCACGAGCAGACGCTCGGGAATGTCGGCCAGCTCCAGCGCCGCCGTCGAGTCCATGACGCGCTCGCTCGCGAGCGCCAGACCGGGCAGGGCCGCCGGCGCGGAGCCGGTCGCGATGATCGCGTGCTTGAAGCGGACCTTCTGCGGCTCGTCGCCCTCCACGCGCAGCTCACGCGAGCTCTCGAAGACCGCGCGGCCGCCGATGACGTCGACGCCCCGGGTCTTGGCGACCGAGGCGAGCCCGCGCGCCAGCCGGCCCACGACCCGCTCGGCCTTCCACTTGCGCAGGGGATCGAGCGCGATCCGCGGCTCGCCGAAGTCGACGCCGAGATCGCGGGCGCGCCCGGCGTCCTCGATGAGGGCGGCGACGTGCAGGAGCGCCTTCGACGGAATGCAGCCTTCCCAGAGGCACGCGCCGCCGAGGCGCTTGGCGGCGTCCACGACCACGGTCTCGAGCCCGAGCTCGGCGCAGCGGAAGGCGGCCGAATAGCCGCCGGGCCCACCGCCCACGACGGCGACGTCCACCTCGACGACGAGGTCGCCCATGACCATGGCTGTCGACTCCTTAGTCTTTAGCCACGCCTCGGCCGGCGGGGCCCAGCCCCGCGACGGCCTGCGGCGCGCACTTCCGCGCGCTACTCGACGACGCCGCGGACGGCCCAGGCGCGCGCGATCAGCCGGATGCTACCGTCGGCCTCGATGGGAAGCATCGACCGGATGCGCTCCCGCAGCGCGGCGCGGCGCTCCTCGGAGAGCGACATGCAGTAGCCGGGCGCGGGCGCCTGGCCGCCGAGGAACGGCGCCCAGTAATCGTCGAAGTCCTTGAACGCGGTGGGCACGTCGATCGCGAGTATGCGGACGTCCCGCAGCCCGGCGCTCTCGAAGAGCTCCACGAGCGGCGCCGCCCGCGTGATGGGGAAGCGCCGCCCCTCGTCGAGATCGAGCGCGGCCGGGTCGAGCGCGACCGCCGCGTCCCAGAATCGGCGCATGAGCTGCATCTCGCCCGCGTAGTCCCACACGTACGCGGCTACCGTGCCGCCGGCCGAGACCGAGCGCTTCATCTCGGCCACCATGCGCGCGTGGTCCGGCACGAAGTTCAGCACCAGACCGGACACCGCCACGTCGTGCTCGCCGTCCTTGCCGGGCAGCGCCTGCGCGTCGCCGATCCTGAACGTGGCGCGCGGGTCCGACACGCGCGCGCGGGCGTATGCGAGATACTCCTCGGACCGGTCGACGCCGACGACGGAATTCGGCGAGCATCGCGCGACGATCGTCTCGGTCAGGGCGCCGGTGCCGCAGCCGACATCGAGCCAGCGCAGGTCGTCGGGCAACGCGAGCCATCCGATGAACTCCCGCGCGACGAGCCGGCTCCAGCGCCCGACGTACGGCTCGTAGGCGTCGCCACTCGACCAGGTGTCTCTGCGCTCGTCAGTCATGGCCAGCTGTGCCTCACCTCACCACCCGAGCAGCAGCTGCTCGGGGCGCTCGAGTCGCCGAACGATGGCCGTCGCGAACCGGGCGCCATCGGCGCCGTCCGCCACGCGATGGTCGAACGTGAGCGAGATCGGCAGGAGCGTGCGCGGCACGATCCGGCCGTCCCGCACCACCGCCTCCTCGCGCGCCCGGGCGACCCCGAGGATGGCCACCTCCGGATAATTGATGATCGGGATCGCGCCGGTGCCGCCGAGCGCGCCGATATTCGTGATCGTGAAGGTTCCGCCGCGCAGGTCCTCGAGCGTGGCCTTGCCCTCGCGCACGCGCTGCGCGAGCCTCGCCAGCTCCTTCTGCAGCTCGACGAGCGGCTTCTGGTCGACGTCGCGGATGACCGGGACGATCAGGCCGCGCTCGGTCGCCACCGCCACCCCGAGATGGCAGTAGCGCTTGACGATCAGCTCGCCCGCCGCCGCGTCGAGGCTGGCGTTGAACGTCGGGTGCTCTGCGAGCGCCAGCGCGGCGGCTTTCATGAGAAAGCTCGTCAGCGTCAGCGCGAGCCCGCGCTCGCGCGCGGCGTCGGCGTTGCGGCGGATGATCGCCTCGAGCTCGGTCACGTCGGCGCGGTCAAAGTGCGTGACGTGGGGAATAACGGTGGCCGAGAGCGTCATGCGCTCGGCGATGGTCCGTCGCAGGTGCGACAGGGGCTGTCGCTCCACCGGGCCCCACTGCTCGAACTTTGGCAAGGGAGGCTCGGCGCCGATCGTCTTGAGCGGCTTGGCCTCGCCGCGCTCGGGTGCCGCCTCCACCGGCGCCACCGTCCGCCGCTCAGCCCCGCCGCTCGCCGCCCGCACGTCATCGTCAGTGACGCGCCCGCCCGGCCCGGTAGCCGTCACGCTGGCGAGATCGACCCCAAGCTCCCGAGCCAACCGCCGAGTAGCCGGCGCAGCCGGCACCGGCCCCACCCGCACAGCCCCCGCCGCGCCGCCAGCCGAGTCGACCCGCGTCGCTCCGCCGCTCGCGTCAGCCGCAAGCGCGCCGCCTGAACCCGAAGCCGACCCGACATTCGCACCGCGAGAACCCGCCACCGTCCCCGACGCAGGCCCGCGTCGGATGGCGGCCGAGGCGGTGGTAGGGGCGGCGAGGGCCGGCTGCGCTTCGGCGGCCGAAGCGGGTTGCCGACGGGTCGGGGGGCCGGGGGGAGCCTGCCGAAACCTGTCGTAGTTATCAGGTTTCGGCAGGCTCCCCCCGGCCCCCCGGCCCGGAGCCGAAGCCGCAGCGGAGTCATCGAACGTAACCAGAACGTGCCCGACCTTCACAGTCTGCCCGGGCTGAACATGAATGCCAGCCACACGCCCAGAGAAAGGAGAAGGAATCTCAACGGTAGCCTTGTCGGTCTCGACCTCGAGCAGAGGCGCGTCTTCGGAGATGACGTCGCCCTCGCGCACCAAGACCTTGACGATCTCGGCCTCGGTCAGGCCCTCACCCAGGTCGGGCAGCGCGAACGGCCGGGGCATGCTTCAGAACGCGAGGGTCTCGCGCGCGGCGGCGACGACGCGGGTTACATCGGGAACGTTCGCCTTCTCGCGGGCAAAGCCCACGAACGGCACGTCGTAGGCGGTCACCCGCTTGATCGGCGCCTCGAGCGAGAGAAAGGCGCCGTCCATGATCGAGGCGGCGATCTCGGCGCCCGGGCCGAAGCTCCGCGGTGCCTCGTGGACCACGACGGCACGCCCGGTCTGCTTGACCGAGTCGATCAGCGTCTCCCGATCGAGCGGCGCGATGGTGAGCAGGTCGATCACCGTGGTCTCGACTCCGTCCTCGTCCTGCAGGACGTCGGCGGCCTCGAGGGCGACGCGGACCATGGCGCCGTACGCGATGAGCGTCAGCGCGTTCCCCTCGCGCACCACCTGCGCGCGGCCGAGCGGCAGGGTCTCGCTCTCCTCCGGGACTTCTTCCTTGGCGGCGTGATAGAGCGCCTTGGCCTCGAAGAAGATGACCGGATCGGGATCGCGGATGGCGGCGGCCAGCAGGGCGCGGGCATTGCGCGGGCCCGACGGGATGACCATCTTGAGCCCGGGCACATGCGCGTAGAACTGCTCCTCGGACTCGGAGTGGTGCTCGAGCGCGCGGACGCCGCCCCCGTAGGGCATGCGGATCACCATCGGCACGTGGAAGCGTCCCTGCGAGCGCGCGCGGTAACGCGCGCAGTGGTTCTCGATCTGATGGAAGCACTGGAACGCGAAGCCCGAGAACTGGATCTCGCAGATGGGCTTGAGGCCGTAGAGCGCCATGCCGACCGCCGTCCCGATGATGGCCGCCTCGGCCAGCGGGCTGTCGATGACACGCTGCGAGCCGAACTTCCGCTGCAGGTCGTCGGTCACCCGGAAGACGCCGCCGTCGACGCCCACGTCCTCGCCGAGGACGAGCACGTCGCCGTCGCGTTCCATCTCCTGGAAGAGCGCCAGGTTGAGGGCCTTGACCATGTTCAGCTTGGGCATGGCGTCAGCGCCTCGTCATCCGCTGGCCGCGCATCGGCGTGGCGCGCGGGGGTAATGGGGTAGGCTCGCCGACTCGCGGCGGGCCCGCCGCCTCGCGCTCGGCCAGCTCGGCCCGCTGGGCCTCGAGGTCGGGCGTGAGCTCGGCGTAGGCGTGATCGAACATCGTGAGCGGATCGGGCGGGGGGGTCGCCTCGAAGCGCTGCACGGCGTCGGCAATTTCGGCGTCGATCTGCGACTCGATGTCGCTCTCGAGAAGGCTCCGCTGCTCCAGATAGGCGCGGAAGCGGGTGAGCGGATCCTTCTTCTCCCACATCGTGACTTCTTCCTCGCTCCGGTACTTCGACGGATCGTCGGCCGTGGTGTGCACGCCGAGCCGATACGTCACGCACTCGATCAGCGTGGGCCCGTCGCCGGCGCGCGCCCGATCAACCGCCTCGCGCGCGGCCGCGTAGACGGCGAGGACGTCGTTGCCGTCCACCTGGATTCCGGGCAGCCCGTAGGCGAGCGCCTTCTGGGCGATCGTGCGCGAGTGCGTCTGCTTCTTCAGCGGCACCGAGATCGCCCACTGGTTGTTCTGGCAGACGAACACCACCGGCACGTGCCAGACTCCGGCGAAGTTCATCGCCTCGTGAAAGTCGCCCTCGGAGGTCGCGCCGTCGCCGAAGTACGTCATGACGACGGCGTCGTCGCCGCGGTACTGAGCGGCGTAGGCCAGGCCTACCGCGTGCGGTAGCTGCGTCGCCACCGGGATCGTGATCGGCAGGTCGTGCTGGTCGTCCGCGGGCCGCCCGCCCTCGACGTGGCCGGCGAAGAAGAGCAGGAGCTTCTCGATCGGCCACCCGCGCCAGATCATCGCGGCCGTCTCGCGGAACGACGGCACCATCCAGTCGGCCTTCCGGAGGGCGAACACGCTCCCGATCTGCGAGGCTTCCTGACCTTTGATGGGCGCGAAAGTCCCGACGCGTCCCTGGCGCTGCAGGCGCACCATGCGCTCGTCGAGGCGCCGGCCCAGCACCATCGCGCGGTAGAGAGACTTCAGCTCGTCGGCGGACAGCTTCGGCTCGAGGGCAGCGTCGAGGTTGCCTTCGCTGTCGAGGACCGACAGGTGCTCAACTTGGAATCGCGGCTCGAGGGCAATTCTGGGCATTGCAGGCCCAGATCCATTCTAACCCTCGGACGCCGGAGAGCTACCTCTTTGCGGCCGCCTTCTTCGCCGGCGCCGCCGGGGCGGCGGGCTCGGACCGCTTGGCCTTCGCCAGGGGCTTCTTCTCCCCGGAGGCGACGCGCTTGGCGAGGCTCTCCTTGAGGGCCTCCATCAGGTCGATCACCTGGGCGCGCTGAACTTGGGGTCCGACCGCGGTCACTTCCTTGCCCTCGACCTTCTGGTTGATGAGGTCGAGGACGCGGTGACGGTATTCGTCCCGGTACTTCTCGGGCGCGAACTCGTCGCTGGCCAGGCCGTCGATGAGCTGCAGCGCCAGCTCCATCTCGCCCGGCTTGATCTTCGCCGACTGGCCGCGGTCGATCTCGCCGAAATCGCGCACCTCGTCGGCGAAGTACATCGTGTGCAGCATGAGGCCGCCGCGCGCCGGCCGGATGAGGACGAGGCTCTCCTTGCCGCGCATGACGAACGTGGCCAGGGCCACCCGCTCGTCCTTCTCCATCGCGTCGGCGAGGAGGCGGTAGGCCTTGTCGCCGCCCTTGTCGGGTCCGAGGTAGTAGGTCTTCTCGAAGAAGATCGGATCGACCGACGAGAGCGGCACGAACTCGGCGATGTCGATCACCTTCGAGGATTCGCCCTCGAGTGCCTTCAGCTCGTCGTCGCTCACGCGGACATACTGGTCTTTCGAGAACTCGTAGCCGCGCACGAGCGACGCGCGATCGACGACCTCGTTGTCGGTCGGACAGAACGTCTGCTGCTTGATCCGCGAGCCGCACTTGGCGTGCAGGAGATTGAACGACACGTTGGCCGAGGACGCGGCCGTGTACATCCGCACGGGAATGGAGACCAGCCCGAACGAGATCGTCCCCGAGCCGAGTGAGTGTGGCGGCATGGTTTGCACGATAGCACGTTGCTCCCTATGATGCCCGCAGGCATGGACTCACCCACGGATAGCGTTCCCGCGCCCATCGAGCGTCAACGGGTCGGGGTTCTGACCGCGCTGTCGGCGGTTCTCCTGGTCGCGTTCCTCGCGCTCATGGCGTGGTTTCAGTACAGCGGCTCCCGCATGGAGGCGGTGGACGAGCCCGAGCGCGCGCTCGCGCTGGTCGTCGGACGGACGATGGATCTGGACGACGCGATCGCTCGGTCGAGGGGCCTGGAGCGCTTCTTCTATCGTTTGACGTCGAGCGATCCCGCCGAGGATCTCGCGGAAGGAATCCGCTGGTACGAGGAGCTCGCCGACGTGTCGGTCGATCCAACGGTCGATCTGCACCTGGCGGTCCTCGAGGGCGAGGCCGGGCGCCTCGACCGCGTGCGCCGTCGCGCCGCCGAGTGGGCCCTGCGCCCCGAGCCGCTGCCCGCGTTCGGACGTCTCGTCGTCGCGGCCTACCTCGGCTCCGAGGCGGAGGCGATGGAAGGCGCGGTCGTCGCCGAGACGCTCGAGCACGGTTTCCAACCCGGCTGGTTTCGCGACCGGATCGCCGGGCGCCTGGCGGCGCGCGCCGGCGACGCCGACGCGCTGGCCGCGATCGCGGCGAGCCAGGCCGCGCGATCGGCCCGCCTCCTGGCGCGGATGCGCGTCCTGCTCGTGCTCGAGGCCGCGCTGCTCCTCATCGCCGTGCTCGTGCTGCTCCGGCTCTCCTGGCAGCGCAGCCTCTTCGCGCGCGTTGGCGCGGCGATCCTGCCGCCGCCGTGGCGCGGGCGTCAGGGCGTGGTGGTGCTGGTGCGAGGCGGCGCGCTGGGGGCGATCACGCTCGCCGTCGTGTACGTCTATTCCGCCTTCGGACCGGAGCATTCGCGGTGGTTCAACCGCGTCATGTTCGGCCTGGTGACAAACCTCGCTTTCGTACCCGTGCTGATCCTCGCCCACCAGCGACTGGTGCGGCCGGCGGGGATGCGCTTTGGCCAGAGCTTCGGGCTGGTGCCCGTCGCCGGCGGCGTCCGAAGCCTCGGCCTCGTGGTGCTGGCGCTGCTCGGCGTCGGGCAGCTCGGCGAGGGCGCGATGGACTTCGCAGGACGCTGGCTCGGCCTGTCCTCGCACTGGACCGAATGGTTCGATCCAGACCTGGCGTGGGGTCCGCGGATCGAGGTGGCTGCGACGATCTTCGACACGGTCGTCCTCACGCCGGTGTTCGAGGAGATCATCTTCCGCGGGCTTCTGTTCGCGACGCTGCGCCGCCGGTTCGGCATCGGCATGGCCGCGGTGCTGAGCGCGTCGATCTTTGCGATCGCCCACGGCTACGGCGTCCTCGGCTTCGCCGCCGTCTTCTGGAGCGGGCTCCTGTGGGCGCTCGCGTACGAACGCACCGGCAGCCTGCTGCCGTCGATGGCGGCGCACGCCGCCGACAACCTCATGGCGTCGATCGGCGTGATCCTGATCCTGCGTGGCTAGTCGCGAGCTCGCGGAATACCGGCGAAAGCGCGACCCGCGGGCGACACCCGAGCCGTTCGGCGGGCCGCGCCCGGCCGGCGGCAGACGCTTCGTCGTGCACAAGCACTCGGCGGGGCGGCTCCACTACGACCTGCGTCTGCAGATCGACGGCGTGCTGAAGAGCTGGGCCGTGCCCAAGGGGCCCTCGGTGCGCGCCCACGAGAAGCGCCTCGCGGTGCACGTCGAAGACCACCCGCTCGAGTACGGCAGCTTCGAGGGGGTCATCCCCGAGGGCAACTACGGCGCGGGGCCGTCGATCGTATGGGACGCCGGCCGCTTCGAGCTCGTGAAGCCCGAGCCCGCGCGCGAGCAGATCGAGCGCGGCAAGCTGGAGTTCGAGCTGTTCGGCTTCAAGCTGCGCGGGCGGTGGACGCTCGCGCGCATGAGCGGCAAGGACAAGGATTGGCTTCTCCTCAAGAAGGCTGACGCGTACGCGGGCGAGGTGGAGCCCACGGAGCGCTTCCCGGCGTCGGTTCTGTCGGGCCTGACGGTCGAGGAGCTGCGCGACGGCGTGCAGCGGATCGAGAGCCTGCGCCGGCGCCTCACCGAGCTCGGCGCCCCGCGCGCCGACATCGCGCCGGGCGGCGAGCTGGTCATGCTCGCGACGGTCGTCGAGACACCGCCGACGCAGCCGGACTGGTTCTTCGAGATCAAGCACGACGGCGTCCGGGTGCTCGCCTCGCGCGCCGACGACAAGGTCGAGCTGCGCGGCCGGAGCGGCCAGGCCTTCACCACCAAGTATCCTGAGGTCGTGGACGCCCTGCGCGCGTTGCCGCTCACGCGGTTCCTCCTGGACGGTGAGATCGTCGCGCTCGACGACGAGGGGCGCTCGAGCTTTCAGCGGCTCCAGGAGCGGATGGGCCTCACGCGCCCGGCCGACGTCGAGCGGGCGCGCGCCGAGGTGCCGGTCGGCATGGTCGCCTTCGACGCGCTCGGGCTGGACGGCCGCGATCTGCGCCGCCTGCCGCTCGAGACGCGCAAGGAGTGTCTCAGGCTCCTGGTGCCGGCGCGCGGCGTCATCGCCTACGGCGATCACGTCGAGGGCCACGGCGCCGAATTCCTCGACGCCGCCCGCGAGCAGCGGCTCGAGGGCGTGATCGCCAAGAAGCGCGGCAGCCCCTACGTCGCCCGGCGCTCGCGGGACTGGCTGAAGATCAAGTGCCAGCTCGAGCAGGAGTTCGTCATCGGCGGCTACACCGTACCCCAGGGCACACGCGCTCACTTCGGCGCGCTCCACCTGGGCCTCCACGAGAGCGGCGAGCTGGTCTACGTCTCGAAGGTCGGCACGGGCTTCGACGACAAGACGCTCGTGCTCGTCAGCGAGAAGCTCCGGCCGCTGATGCGCGCCACATCGCCGTTTGCGAAAGGAACGCCGGCCGGACGCGGGCACCACTGGGTCGAGCCGCGGCTCGTGTGCCGCGTGCGTTTTACCGAGTGGACGCGCGATGGCGGTATCCGGCAGCCTTCCTTCCTCGGTTTACTCGACGACAAGCTCCCCGAAGACTGCGTGCGCGAGCCTCGCGTGGCGGCTCGCG
>Ga0134123_10001552_pt1 | contig 14962 bp, 20 predicted proteins | sample KB303_FD_96460 | JGI IMG/M metagenome (GOLD analysis project Ga0134123, IMG submission 96460) | Terrestrial soil microbial communities without Nitrogen fertilizer from Kellogg Biological Station, Michigan, USA - KB3-0-3 | ecosystem: Environmental > Terrestrial > Soil > Unclassified ...
CGACCGCTGGTGCTTGTGCGCCGCGCGCTGGCGCGAGGCGCTAGAGGCGGGCAACGCGCCGCGGGTCATCCTTGCCGCGACGCATGAGGCGACGCTCGACATCGTCGCGCTCAAGGACTTGAAGCGCTATGCCATCGATCTTGCCTGAGCGGCCCATGGCTAAGAAAGCTCAACCTGCCGAGACCAAGAAGCCTGCTGCTGCCGGACAAGCCGCGAGACCCCGCAAGAAGCGGCAGAGCTTCGCCGAAGGACACAAACGCAAATTGCTGGTCGTGGTCGACGAGACGCCGGAATGCGAAAGCGCGCTCGCCTTTGCCGCAAGCCGCGCGCAACGCACCGGCGGGCAGCTCTCGCTCCTCTATGTGATCGAGCCCGACGTCGACTTTCAGTGGCTCGCCGTGGAGGACGTGGCGCGCGAGGAGGGCCACAACAAGGCCAAGGCCGTGTTCCGCCTGTTCGGCAGAAAGCTCAAAGCCATGGGTTTTGAGAAGCTCGTGCCGGAAGAGGTGGTGCGCGAAGGCATCAAGGCCGAGGAGATCACGAAGCTGATCGAGGAGGACGAGGACATGGGCCTGCTTGTGCTCGGCGCCTCCAAGGACCCGTCAGGCCCAGGGCCGCTGGTCGCGATCCTTGCCGGCGGAAGGCTTGTCGGCACCTTTCCGGTGCCAATCACCGTTGTGCCGGGCCATCTCAGCATCGAAGAAATTTTGGCGCTGGCCTGAAAGGACAAGTTCCGCCAAAATTTGAGCGGGATTCCGGCTTAATCGGAGGTGGGGATTATCTCGCGCGCCCAAAACGCGCAGATTTCAGAGGGATTACCGATATGCGGCCAATCGCTTTGGGGCTCGTTCTCGCGGCATGCACCCTGCCAGCCTTCGCGGCCGAGCCTGACGGGCCCGGCGAGCTGATCACCAAGACCGAGGCGGTCCGTATCGCCGTACAAAACAAGCTATCTCCAAAGTCGGCGACTGCGCGCAAGACTGAGCAGGCCGCGCTCGTCGAATATTACGCGGTGCCCGACCAGCCGCTGATTTGGGTCGACGACAAGGGTCTCAACGAGCGGGCCAAGCTTGCCATGGCCGAGATCGCCAAGGCCGACGATTACGGCCTCAAAGCGTCGGACTATACGCTGCCCAAGGCTGACGGCTTCGATCCGAAGGATCTTAAGGCCACCGACTGGCTCGCAGACGCCGAGGTCAAGCTCAGCTACGCTGTGCTTGACTACGCCAACGACGCGCGCGGCGGGCGCATCGACCCGCAGCGCTTGAGCGAGAATCTCGATCCGACGCTCGCCCTGCCAGATCCATCAGAGGTGATTGCCTCGATCGCCTTCCGCTCCGATCCCGCGGCGTATCTCCGCAGCTTCCAGCCCGACCAGCCGCAATTCGAGGCGCTCCGGCAAAAATTGCTCGAGCTGCGCGGTGGCAAGCCGGTCGAGACCGCGAAGCCAGATGTAGTCACCCTCCCCGACGGCTCTGTGCTTAAGTTCGGCGTGGAGGATGAGCAGGTTGCGCTGCTCAGGAAGCGGCTCAACGTTCAATCGGAGCCCGGCACCAACGAGAAGCTGTTCGACAAGGCCGTGCTCGACGCGGTGAAGCGCTTTCAATACGCGCACGGCACGATTCCCGATGGCATGGTCGGCTCTGGCACGCGCCGCATGCTCAATGGGCAGCAGCAACAGCCCCAGCGCCAGCTCGGTAGCCAGGGGAGAATCGACGCCATCCTCGTCAACATGGAGCGCTGGCGTTGGCTGCCGCACGACCTCGGCCCGTTTTACGTGACTGTCAACATCCCGGAGTTCATGCTGCGCGTGGTCGAGGACGGCAAGACCATCCACTCGACGCGGGTCGTCACCGGCAAGCCCGACAAGCAAACGCCCGTGCTCTCCGACGACATGGAGGAGATCGTCTTCAATCCCTATTGGAACGTTCCCAACTCCATCAAGATGGAGGAAATCGCACCTTATTTTGGTCAAGGCGGCGGCTTCTTCGGCGGCTGGGATACTTCCATCCTGCAACGGCACGGCTTGCTCATCAGATATAACGGGCGTGACATCGATCCGAATTCGATCGATTGGAGCCGCAACGACATCCGCAATTTCGATCTGGTGCAGCCGCCGGGACCCAGCAACGTGCTCGGCCGGGTCAAATTCGTGTTCCCCAACAAGCACGACGTCTACATGCACGACACGACGCAGAAGAACCTGTTCGCGCAAACGGTGCGGGCGGAGAGCCATGGCTGCATGCGCGTGCAATATCCCGAGAAGCTCGCCGAGATCATCCTGAATCATGATAAGGGCTGGAGCCCGGCGCGCGTCGAGTCCACCTTCGATGCGGGCGGAGACAATCACGTCGCGCTCGATCACAAGATCCCCGTCTACATCACCTATTTCACAGTCAAGGTGAACGACGACGGCTCGCTGTCGACCTTCAACGATATCTACGGCCACGACTCGCGGATGATCGCCGCGCTGAACGGCAAGTACGTGCCTAATCAGCAGGCGAGCGACGATGAGATGGCGGCGAGCCAGTACAGGCCCTGGAACAAGCGGACCCGGCGCGAAATGATCGACAACGATTTCACCCGGGCCTTGTTCGGATTTTAGCGATCCCAGAAATGCTTGAAAGCCGGCCAATTGCCGGGCTTTTCGGGCAGTCATTTTGTCACAGCCCCTCATTGCAAGGGGTGGGCGTTTCTCCAGGCTACCAAAAGGTAGCATTCACCTAGGAGAGGAGATCCAAATGCAGAAACTTCTTTCTGTTATCGTGGCTGTTGGGTTGGCCGTCGCTTTCGCAGGACCCGGCTTTGCCGCTTCCAAAGTGCCTACAACCAAAGCGGGCTGTGGGAAGGCCCACATGAAATGGGATGAGTCGACGAAGACCTGCAGCAAGATGTAATCGTCGAGAATGAAATTGAGAGCGCCGGCTTGGGCCGGCGCTCTTTTTTTGCTGCCGTCCTCGCCGAAACCCAGACCTATCGAGTCTATTCCGGTCGTGTTGCTCAACGCAGCGGTAATGGCGCGGCAATTGATTATGACAGCCACGTGTCGTAGCCACGTTTCTGCGTACGCAACGCAGAACGCATCTGAAGCTGCCTAGGCCAGCGCGGGGTTGGCCTAGCAGCGCCTCATCGAGTTGCGGGGTTTTGCCGTGCCCAAGGGCAAGAAAACCAGGACCGCCATCTACCATCCACCAAAATCGGGGATGCCTTACTTGGTCGTGACAGTCTCGCCCGAAGGCGTGGTCGCCACCGCGGTAGAGACGAAAGAGGAAGCCAGGATCCTAGCATCGAAAAAGACCATCAAGGTTTCGATGCAGGAGGCGATATCGGACTCATCGGCTGAGCTCGGCGCCCATAGCAAATCGAACTCCTTCCTCACGCGCGCTAGCGCCGTCACGAATTCGCGCATGCAAGCTTCAGAGACGCGGCTCGGTCGCGGGGCGTGCGAACCAGTTCGGCTCCTGCCCGAAGCTCCCGACGAACACGAAGGCCACGCCCTTGAGTTTGGCGCAAGACTTCAGTTCCCGCAGCATGCTCATAATTTTGGATTCAAGGTCTGACGCCGGCAGTGCAGTCCTCGTGATTTTTGTACGTCGCCGTCTCGGCATGAAGGGCTCCTATGTTCATTTCGCACCGCCCTTCCAGTGTCATTTAATGATAAGCCCGCGATACTGTTCCATTTCTCGTGCGCTGCTATTGTGCGCTGCGTAATGGCTCGGACACTCGAGGTTGTCTCGCGACGGACTTTCTTCTGCCTGCGGCAACGCATTCTTCTGCTGATCGAGCAGAAAGCGCCCGAGACTCTCGATGAACTCGTAGCTTTTGGCGACGTGCCGCCACTGCCGCTCCATCTCGAGCAATTGAGTCTTAACGCGCTCGTCAGTTTCCAAGGCCGCAGCTTCTTTGCACTGGTCTGCCCGTTGCAGGCAGGCACTGATGTGGTCACCAAGTCTCTGGAGCATCACGTCCCTCCATCGCCGAGCGTGTGAGCACGCCCTTCAACCCGCAAGCTAAAGATCCCGCAGCCGGCTTGATCTTGCACCACCAAGAGAAGCTCGCTCGCAATGGTCATAGTGCGGGCTCGTTCTCTCGAGTACGCTTCAAGCCCCATCCCTATTTTTGAGTAGATTTCCCCTGGAAGCTTAGGCTCGACTTTTTGCCGCGACAGAACACACTGCGATGAGCGGAGTTCCATTTCGTTCCTGCAAGGGAGCTGGCTGCCTTGACTTTGGCCTGGGCAGAGCCAAGTATCCCCTAGAACCATTCTAACCTGGCGCTGGGGCTTTTTCCGGCCACCCGCACGTCACGGAGCTCAACAGCCGATGTTTATTCAGACCGAAGCGACGCCCAACCCGGCCACCCTGAAATTCCTGCCCGGCCGGCCCGTGCTCGGCGAAGGAACCATGGAATTCCGCGATCCCGCCGAGAGCAAAGGCTCGCCGCTCGCCTCCCGCCTGTTCGAGATCGACGGCGTCACCGGCGTGTTCTTCGGCTCCGACTTCATCAGCGTGACCAAGGGCGAGGGCGAATGGCAGCATCTCAAGCCCGCCGTTCTCGGCGCCATCATGGAGCACTACCTGTCTGGCGAAGCCGTGGCCGAAGGCGCTCCGGCCGGCACCAAAGCCGCTGAAGCGGACGAAGATTTCGCGCCCGAGGACGAGGAGACGGTCAAGACCATCAAGGAACTGCTCGAGACGCGCGTCCGCCCGGCCGTCGCTCAGGACGGCGGCGATATCACCTTCCAGGGTTACCGCGACGGGGTGGTGTTTTTGCATATGCGCGGCGCCTGCTCCGGCTGCCCGAGCTCGACGGCAACTCTTCGCCACGGCATCGAGAACCTGCTCAAACACTTCATTCCCGAGGTGCAAGAGGTCCGCCCGGTTTGAACGGCAAGCTCCCGTCAGCCTGCCTAGCCAGCTGTTCCGTAACGCGCGGACGCATAATTCGCTTACCGGCGAAGTTCCCAGCGCGTTGTTGCACGAGCTGGTCGATCTCTTGAAGCTTGGGCCGACCTCGGCGAATTGCAGCCCTGCCCGCTTCCTTTTCGTCAAGTCGCGCGAGGCGAAAGAGAAGCTCAAGCCGCATCTCTCCGAAGGCAACCGCGACAAGACGATGAAGGCGCCGGTGTGCACCATCGTCGGCTACGATCTCGATTTCTATGAATATCTGCCCAAGCTCTTTCCTCACACCGACGCCAAGAGCTGGTTCGAGGGGAAGCCGAAGAAGATCGAGGAGACCGCGTTCCGCAACGGCACGCTGCAAGGCGCCTATCTGATCCTGGCTGCGCGGGCGCTCGGGCTGGACACCGGGCCGATGTCAGGCTTCGACAATGCCGGCGTCGACCGCGATTTCTTCGCCGGAACCAACATCAAATCGAACTTCCTGTGTAATCTCGGCTATGGCGACGGCGAGAAGCTGTTCCCGCGCTCGCCCCGCTTCGACTTCGACGAGATGGCGAAGATCATCTAAGAAACTCCCATGAACATTCTCGCGCTAGACACGAGCATGGGAGCTTGCTCAGCGGCGGTATTACGCGAGGGGAGCGGGGCGCGCGGCCTGTTTGCGCGCGAGGCGCTGATGGCGCGCGGCCATGCCGAAGCGCTGATGCCGATGATCGCCGAGGTGATGGACGAGGCGAGGCTCGATTTCGCAGGGCTCGATCTGATCGCGGCGACGACAGGGCCCGGCACTTTCACCGGCGTCCGCATCGCCATCGCTGCCGCGCGCGGTCTTGCACTCGTCACGCGAGCGAAGCTCTATGGCACTGATAGTCTCGCCGTTATGGCGCGCTCTGCGCGAGCAGCTTGCGATTTGGCTGCGGCGTTCGCCGTCGCGGTCGATGCCCGGCGCGGCATGCTTTATCTCGGTCTTTACGACAGAGCAGGCCGCAAGCTCGACGGCCCTCTCCTCATTGCGCCTGACGACGCCGTTGGTTTGCTGCCGAAGGACCTCCTGACTGTTGTGGGCAGCGGCAGTCCACTTCTCGCCGAGGCTGCCGCCGTGCGCGGCCGACAATTACAAGCTCTTTTGCCAGAGCTTCAGCCGAGCGCATCGGCGCTTGCCGAGATCGCGCTCGAGAGCGGCGAGACGGTTTCGGTGCTCCGGCCGCTTTACCTTCGCCCGCCAGATGCGCGGCCTCAGGCCACCGCCGTGGCGCGGCGCTGATGCTCATGGAGATCGTGATCGACCGTGCCACCCCGCTCGACGCCGGGCTCCTGGTTGCGCTGCATAAGAGCTGTTTCCCGCGACCGTGGGACGAGGCGGCCATGGCAACCTTCATCGCGAGCCCCGACACGCTTTGCCTGCTCGGATCGGTCAACCATCACACGGAGCGCGCGCCGGCGGGATTTCTCATCGCGCGCAAGGCAGCCGACGAGGCCGAGCTTCTGACCTTGGCTGTGGTCCCCGAACGGCGACGCGCTGGCGTTGGCAGAGCGCTTCTCACTGCCGCCATGGCGATGCTCGGCGAGAGCGGCGCAAAACAGCTCTTCCTCGAAGTCGAGGAGGGCAACGGCGCGGCCGTCGAGCTTTATCGCTCGCTCGGCGCGACCGCTATCGGACGCCGCGCGCGCTACTATGAGCATGGAGCCGACGCGGCGATCTTCAGCCTTGCCCTTTGACGGCGCGCCGCCGATGATGGCGCGGCCCTAGCGACAAACCCGTCGGCAAGGCATAAGCGATCCGATGCCAAAATTTGCCACAGCGGAAAGCAGGCTGGAGCGTCTCTGCTCCGATAAGGGCATGCGCATGACGGGACAGCGCCGCACCATCGCCAAGGTGTTGTCCGAGGCCGACGACCACCCCGATGTCGAAGAGGTTTACCGCCGCGCCTCCTCGCGCGATCCGCGCATATCGTTGTCAACCGTTTATAGAACCGTGCGTTTGTTCGAGGGCGCCGGCATTCTCGAGCGCCACGACTTCGGAGATGGTCGCGCCCGCTACGAGCCGGCAGGACCCGGCCATCACGACCATCTCATTAACGTCAAGACCGGAGAGGTCATCGAGTTCTCTAACGAGCAGATCGAAAAGTTGCAGGAGAGCGTGGCGCGCGAGCTCGGCTTCCGACTGATCGGCCATCGGCTCGAGCTGTTCGGCATGCCGCTCAAGAACGTCAAATAACGAGAGCCCCGAAGCGCTGTTTACATGCGTTCTTCCCCTCAAAGTTTTGCCTCATGAGAAGCGTGCGTGCGTTTTTGGTGCTGGCGAGCTTCTTCGTCTTCACCATCCCTCTGATGCCGCTCCAGCTCTTTTTTCTTGCGACTGGCTCGCGCTATGCCCGCACCTTCCCGCATTGGTATCACCGCCAAGTCTGCAAGATCGTCGGCATCAGGCTCCATATCGAGGGGGAGGTCGCAGAGGGGCAAGGGGTGCTCCTCATCTCGAATCATGTTTCATGGCTCGACATCACTGTGCTCTCGGCGATGGCGCCGGTGTCGTTCGTGGCTAAGCGGGAGGTCGCCTCGTGGCCATTCGTGAGCTGGCTCGCCAATTTGCAACGCTCGGTGTTCGTCGATCGCGCGAGGCGAGACCAGGTGGGCGACAAGGCAAACGAAATCCTGAGCCGCCTCGAAAGCGGCGATCATATCGTGCTGTTCGCTGAAGGCACGTCGAGCGACGGCAACGGCGTGGTGCCGTTCAAGACAGCATTGTTCGCGGCGGTGAAGCCGGTCGGCGGGCCAACCATGGGAGCCAACGTCTCTGCCCAGACGCTTGCGCTAACCTACACCAAACTCTACGGGCTGCCGCTCTGCCGGCGCGGAAGGCCGGTGGTCGCCTGGTATGGCGACATGGACATGGCGAGCCATGCCTGGCGACTGCTCGGGCTAGGCCCGCTCGACGTCTATATCCGCATCGGGCAGCCAGTGCCGCTCGACCAATTCCCTGACCGCAAGGCGCTCGCGCGCTATGCCGAGGACAAGGTTCGCGGTGACGTGGTTGAGCTCTTGCGCGGCCGGCCCGCGCAAGCGAGCCGGCCTCGGCAAGAAGACGCTACATCGCGCGTCTGAGCCTGATCGTGTCGAGCACCGTGGCCGGCGCGAAGTTTCCGTTCGGCAGCTGCCTGATGAGACCCGCCTTCACCACGTTGAGCAGGGTCGCATGGACTCCGCGGTCGGCGGTATCGGCGTCGGCGAAATAGCCCTCCTGCATCGCCGAACGGCGGAGATCGTCGCGCGACATGGCGCCGACCTCGTTCAGCTTGCGGACCAGAAAATCGGAAAGCGGCTGCTGCGGCTGGGGTGCAGGCTGGTGGGCGGGCTGATGGGCGCCGCCTTGATGCGGTTGATGCGCGGATTGGTGAGTCTGGTGAGCGCCCTGATGCGCACCCTGATGGGAAGATTGATGGACGGCCTGAGGCGCTGGCTGCGTCGGTGCTGCTTTCGGTGCTTGGGCGCCAAGACGGCGATGCTCGAGCTCGAGTAGTTTTGTCACCGCGGCAAATTCAGCCTTCAGGTCTTCGATCCTCGCTTCATGCTCGGCTCTGATTTGCTCCACGAGCTTTTCGAATTGAGCCTCGTGGGCGTTGATCTGCTCTTCAAGCAAGTTGGCACGGTCCTGCAAATCCCCTCTTATGTCACGGATGTCACGCATTGCTTGCCCCTCGTTAACTGACTTCGCCTCAACGCCCGAGCGGGCTAGCGGGTTGCACGCAAGGCACTTGAGCCTGCCGGCCGCCGCACTCGGCAAGTAATGAAAACCCCGGCACGGTCTCCGGTCGGGAACAGGAAAAACATAATAACCACAAGGCTAAGCCGCTGTCTCGGCTTTACTGTCTCACCCAGCAACGCAGAACAAAAGCGCCCGGGAGACCAGGGCCTCTATGGTCTCGGCTCGCCTCTCGTAAGACGAGGCCAAGACCCGCTTTGAACAGAGAACAACAAATAAGAGAGAGGGTCGCCTTCATCTTCATCAACGCTTGGCTCTCCAGTCGCTCGTCACCTCTTTGCTCGATTCCGCGCGCGTTTCGGCTTGGCCGTCTCGGGCAAAAATGCCGCGAGCAGACCAATGGCCGGAAGAAAAGCGCAGATGTGATACACGAACTCGATGGACGTCACATCGGCGAGCCAGCCGAGAACCGCCGCGCCGATGCCGGCGATCCCGAACGCAAGACCAAAGAACAGACCTGCCACCATGCCGACACGACCCGGTATCAGCGCTTGCGCATAAACCAGGATTGCGGGAAACGCCGAGGCGAGGATCAGCCCGATGATCACGCTCAGCACTGCACTCCAAAACAAGCCGACATAGGGGAGAGCCAGCGTGAACGGCAGCACGCCGAGGATCGACCACCAGATCACGCGACGAGAGCCGATGCGGTCGCCGATGGGGCCGCCGATCACCGTTCCAGCCGCTACGGCGGCCAAGAATAGAAACAGGTGCAGCTGTGCATTCTGCACCGAAATCCCGAAGGTGTGGATCAGATAGAAAATATAAAAACTCGTGATGCTGACGAGATAGAAATGTTTGGAAAAGGTCAGCGCCATGAGAATGGCAATTGATCGCGCCACCTTGCCGTGAGTTGCCTTCGCCATCGCCTCACGCTCCTCGGCCATCGAGACGCGCTTCAGCTTCAGCGTTTTGCCGTACCAGGTGCCGATGATGGCGAGCAGCACCATGCCGATCAGCGCGACGAGCGAGAACCAGATGATGGTGTGCTGTCCGTAAGGAAGCACGATAAAGGCCGCGAACAGCGGACCTAGCGCCGTGCCGAAATTACCCCCGACCTGGAACACGGATTGGGCAAGGCCGTGGCGTCCGCCCGATGCAAGCCTCGCGACGCGGGAGGACTCGGGGTGGAATACTGACGAGCCCATGCCGATCAGCGCGGCCGCAGCGAGGACGAACAGATAGCTTGTCGCGAACGCGATCAGGATCAGCCCGACCAGAGAAGAGCCCATGCCGATCACGAGCGAATAGGGCGTGGGATAGCGGTCGGTGAAATAGCCGACCACCGGCTGGAGCACCGAGGCGGTGAACTGAAAGGTGAAGGTGATGAGCCCGATCTGATGGAAGTTGAGGGCAAGATTCTCCTTGAGCATGGGATAGATCGCCATGATCAGCGACTGGATCACATCGTTCAGCATGTGGCAGACGCTGATCGCGGCGAGCACCGCGACCGCGGTCCCTTGCGCGGCTGATACGGCCGCACTTCTTTTTGTCTCGACAGTCATTGGTAAAAGCCTAGGTACTTAGGTCGGGCGGGAAGAATTGCGCTAAACCTTGCTTCAGGGGCAAGGGTTCATTTCATTTGGTTTGGCGTCGGACGGCCGCAGTCGGAGTTGGGGACCTCATGACTACACCCTCGTCGGGACATTTTGCGGGCATTCAGGCGGCAGGATGCATACGACCCTAATCTTTCAACTGCTGGTCCTTCTCGTCGTGGCCAACGGAGCGCCGGTGCTCGTCAAGAAAGCTCTCGGCGATCAGCTTGCTCAACCGTTCGACGGCGGCGCGGTGTTGCCCGACGGCCGGCCCCTCTTCGGATCTTCCAAGACGGTGAGAGGAGTCGTTTCTTCGTTCCTGGCGACACCGCTTGTCGCCTTGCTCATGGGCTTTCAATGGGAGGTTGGGGCCTTGGTTGCCGGCGGCGCAGTCGCAGGAGATCTGTTCTCGAGTTTTGTCAAACGCAGGCTCGGCTTTCCCCCCAGCAGCATGGCTCTCGGTCTCGATCAAATCCCGGAGTCGGTCTTTCCCCTTGCCGCCTGCCGCCTTCTGCTGCCGGTGACGCTTGTCGATATTCTTGTCGGCGTCGCGATCTTCGTAGCGGGAGGGCTGATCCTCTCACCGATCCTGTTCCGCTTGCACCTTCGCGACAAGCCCTATTGATCGGCGGTTCCCCGGCTCGACACGCGCAGATGATGAAGCGTGATCTCGGGAGGGCAATTGAAGCGCGCGGGGACGATCGAGGTTCCGGCGCCCGCCGAGGTGTAACCAATCATGCCGTGATACTTCCACGGACCAGACCCGAATTCTCGCGGCAGCGTTGAATCGAGCGTGATGGGGATTCCGCCGGGAAGGCAAATCTGACCGCCGTGCGTGTGGCCGCTCAGCAGGAGATCGAAATCGGCATGGACGGCCTGGCGATAGATTTCCGGCGTGTGAGAAACGAGAATCGAGAATTCGTCAGGCGGCATGCCCGAGGCTGCCTTCTCGATATTGTCCACGCGGTAGAAGTGAGCATCGTCGATGCCGGCGACGTGAATCCGCTCGTCGCCGCGCTCGATCGTCACGGCCTCGTTGAGCAGAACCTTGATGCCCATGTCTTCGAGTCCTGGCACCATCAAAATCGTATCGTGATTGCCGAGCACTGCGTAAACCGGGCCCTCGAGCGCAGCGCGGATCTTGGCCATCCCAGTAAGTGTCGCCTCGTAGGGGCCGTAAGTCTCGCCACGATAATCTCCGGTCAGCACGCACAAGTCGTAGTCGAGCCCATCGAGGAGCGTAAGGACGCGCTCCATCGCCGGCCTGCTGAAATCGACGTGCAAATCGCTCAGCTGGAGGATGGTGAAGCCGTCGAAAGACGGAGGCAATCTACGGAGCGCGATGCGGTGATGCCTGAGCTCGACGCAAGCGGCGTTATTGACGCCACGCCAATAAAGCCCGGACACCAGCAAACCGGCGCGGATCAAGGCACGCGACAACGGCAGGTTCTCGATGTGAAAGAAGTTGAGGCCATGGCCGAAAACCTGCGCCTCATGGTCCTTCTCGATGCCGAGACGCTGCCGCGCCTGGCGCCGCCCGAGGCGTTTCTCCAGCACCGCTAAAGTGTCTTCGTCAGCCATGTGGTCTGCTGGTTTGGGTTGACGCCAGAGTTGCAGCAATCCGGGGTGAAACTGCAAGGCTTCTTTCTCCGTGCCAAATTGGAGAAATGGGCGGTCTTGGTCCCAACTCGGAAACCTGGAGCCCAGGGTGAAACCAATCAACGCTCCCTTGGTTTGTCCCAACGAGGTGTACGGGTCCTCTCTCTTCAAGTTCCGCGCATTCTCGCCCTTTGTGAGCCGGGAAGAGAGGCCAATCAATCAATGGGGGCTTTGGCCCGTCCTGCAGGTGCGGGCCTAAGCGAAAGGAGTTTCGCGATGAAAATGTCGTCTCAAATGGTCGAACGCGCCTTGAGCCAGTTCGAGGCCGAAGCCGTGCCCGAAAACCATCCGGCAGTGACGCAGCTCAACAGGCTATTCGGCGATCACACCTTCTTCATCGATGACAGTGGACTGTCCATCGTCGAGCCGACCGAGCCGAGTGAAAGCGGAGCGCACGCAGGCGTGGTCGTGAAACTTGCGAGCTGGAGCGACTCAAGCCACACCACTCTTGCGCCGCATCCGCCGGAGGCCACTGATCTCGTCATCCTGCTCGAAGCGGCCTGACGACGACGCGGTCACTCCGGGACCAGGAGCACGTAGGCGGCAAATTTCCTCATCCTGTCCCGGCGCGCGCGCGCGAGGCGAACAGCGTTTTGAGGCCGATCCACGCCAGCACGAAGAACGACAGCGGAATGGGACGGCCGAGCCGGTTCGCTTCCTCCGCGATGTAGCGAATCTCGGAAGCCCGCCAGCCGTGCTCGCCGAAAAGGGAGAACCAGTCTTTCGGATTGAACCGGAAGGGCGCGTTGCGCATGAAGCGCGCGCATTTTCTCGCCATAGCGAATGGCCTCGGGGGAGAAATAGTCGGTGATCCAGAAGCCGATCTTCTTGGCTTGCCTGAGATCGTCGGCGAGCTCCGCGACATCCTCATTGGTCAGATAGGGAATCACCCCTTCGGTGAGCACGAGGATCTTGCCCGCGCGGGCATTAACATTGGAGAAGAGCCGTCGCCGCAGCGCCCGATCGGTGAGATCGAGCTTGATGCGTTCGAGCCGGCAGCCCGGCTTCTCGTCAGCCAGCCGCGTTTCTTTCAGCTCGATCATGTGCAGGAAATCGCCCTCGATCCAGCGGAGCGAGCTCGGTAGCTCTATGCGATAGGGCCGCGTGTCGAGCCCGGCGCCGAGATTGAGGATGGTATCGACGCCTGCGGTCACCGCCTGGCGGATATAATCGTCGATGATCACTGTGCGGCTCATGACCGACCAAGCGCCGACAAAGTGCCGCGGAATGGTGGCCAGGATCTCTTTGCCGTGATCGCCAACGAGCTTGGCCGCTAACGGATCGTGAAAGAGCGGCTTCGGCTGCTCGTTCTCGAGTGCACGGAAGCCCGCCACCATGAAGGCGGTATCTGAGACGTTTTGGATGGTTTGAGTCATAGTGTTCTTTGTCGGATCATTGCGCTGGAAAATCGGCAGAAGCGGCGACGCGTTGTCGCATTCCTAGCCTCTAGGCCGCAGCCTCGCACCCGGCGATCCCGCCGCGATCCGGATAGAAGCAGGCAGTCATTCGTCCCACGTAGCGTTTCAGATTCTCGTGACGCTCTGCCGAAGTGCGTAGCTGCGTCTCGAAGAGAGGACATAGGGTGCCGGCGACAAAGGCAAAGGAGGTTGCATCGAGCCCAGTCGGCTCGGGTCCCATCATGAACAGCTTAGAACCGAGAAAAGCTGCCATCGCTTCGATCGACCGCGTCCCGAGCGCAACAATCTCGTCGAGCGAATGCCGGCCGAAGCCTTGTCCATGCAATGTTCGGCGAAGCTGCCGCCGTATCATTGCGACGACGAGAGGGCGAATCGGCGCGGGTACGCCGCGGAAGAACGTAGCGGGGCCCCTGGCGAAGTTGAGGTCGTCCATCCAGCGGGCGTGAACCACCACCCAATAAAGATGATCCTCCATCATCTTCTCGAAGGCCCAGGCAATGGAGCGTTGCTCGGCCGAAAGTCCACGATCGAAATCGATGTTGTATTTCCTCTCCAGGTGCCATCGGATGAAGGTCGAATCCGAAATGATTTCGCCGCCGTCATCGATGTAAGGGAGCTTGCCCTTGGGTGCTTTCTTGAAGCCGGTCGTATCGCTCCGATAGGGAAGCTCCGCCATCTTGAGCAGCACTTCTGCCTTGGTCACGAACGGGCTCGGGTCGGGCAGGCCAAATCCAGGTCCAAAGCTATACAGCGTAATCATTGTGCCCTCACTAAACCATGGGCTATGAACTCGGCGGCGAGCCTGGTTCAGGACAGCTATGGTTAGATCATGCGTTGCGACGCACACACTGCCTTAGTCTCGCGCATCATCACGATCGGTATGATGATTTTCGGGCCAGTCGGCGCGGCTAGCGCTGAGGACTGTCGGCCAATCATCGTTAAAGAGGGTTACCTCGCGCAAGCCCAGTTCGAATGCGATTTTGCCGACCTCAGTGAAGCGCTGACCGATGCCTCACGCAAATGCGGGGACGGCATCAGCAAGGACGCAGTTGGCGAGGCGCTAAAAGAAGGAATGGAGGCGGCGATGGCAGAGGTGGACAAGGCGGGCGACACCTCAGCTTGGTGCGAGAACATTCTTAAGCGCTTTCCGGAAGACGTCATTAAATAAGCGAGAAATAAGTGCGTAGATCGATCGGAACTCCATTCACCTCCCGCAGTTGGGGCTTAGCCCAGCGCGAGGAGGATTATTCCAGATGAAACACACAGCAATTGCTTTGACCTTCGCAACGTTGCTCTTGGCCGGAGCGCCCGCACTGGCCGAAAGCCCTGCAGAGGTCCCTGCTCCTGGTCCAGATTCGGCTACGCCGGTTGCGCCGGATGATGCAAACGCCGCACCGATTGTTGTCGTGCCTGTACCGGAGCCCAGGAAAAACACCGGCGCGTTGAATCCCGATACGCCGGACCCCACCAAGAACACCCCAGGGGCGGAGTCAAAGAACTGACTTCGGTCTGCAGGTCAAAGACCGCAATGGCCGTAGAAGCCTTGTAATCTCTATCTTTGGCGGAGAGGGAGGGATTCGAACCCTCGAGACGGTTGCCCGCCTACACGCGTTCCAGGCGTGCGCCTTCGACCACTCGGCCACCTCTCCTTGGAAAAAATGCCGCACTATAGCCGAGCGACCCCGA
>Ga0134123_10001553_pt1 | contig 14958 bp, 14 predicted proteins | sample KB303_FD_96460 | JGI IMG/M metagenome (GOLD analysis project Ga0134123, IMG submission 96460) | Terrestrial soil microbial communities without Nitrogen fertilizer from Kellogg Biological Station, Michigan, USA - KB3-0-3 | ecosystem: Environmental > Terrestrial > Soil > Unclassified ...
CAGATCAATAACCAGGTCGTATTTTTCATTCAACTGGTTTGCATCAAAAACTATTTTACCGATGGATGGAATATATTTCAGCAGTTGAGCGGTAAGCGGCAGGCACCAAACCGTTATTTCAGCATCAGGAAATTTCTTTTTCAGCTGATCAAAAACAGGAAGCGTAGTTACCATATCCCCGATCTCATCCAGCCTGATCAGGAGAATTTTTTTGAAAACTTGCTTTTGAGGGTTTTTAAAATTGTTGATCAGTATGGACGTAAGCCAGGAAAAAAAATAAATTACTTTCCATTTGTGCATCGCGCAAAACTAATCATACTTTATAAAAAGGTTTTTTAAAATTCATCATTTGTAACAGTGGTTTTAAAACTGCCATTTTCAAAATTCCAGGATTCATTTTTTAAATAATCACGTTGCGAGGAAACTCCTTTTTTTGTAACCATAAATGTAATTAAATCATCTTTTACATCTATTAAATCGGGACCATGTGAATCACCTGTATGCTCCACTATATACAGCAGTTTTGTTTCACCGCTTGCCACAAAATAAACAGTGTCCAGTAAATGAGTCTTTACACTTACATTTATCGAAGTATCCGCACTATTTGAAAGGGTATATGAATACGTATAAAGATGATCACAGGATGACAAACAAATAATTAATATACCTGCCAAAATAATTGCAGAATCCGATTTATACATTATGAACTTATAATATGCCGAAAGCGAATGGCGAACAAGTTTATTTTCTGGCCCGAATGGTCTTTTTGTCTTAACGAAATTATGTTTATTTTTCATATCTGCAAGCAAAAATGCCTGCAATTGCTATAAATTTGACGGGGCGGGAAAATAAACGATTCTTTTCCTGACAAATTTCTATTATTAAAAGAACTTGCGTACATTTAGGGTATAACTACTTTTTGTTTTTTCCGTAGAACCGACATAAAAAATATGGCTATTGGGTATTCAAAATATTTGAATGCAATTTACGCAATCGGAGATATTATTATTCTTAATTTCTCATTTGCGGCAATAAGCTTTATTAATGAAAATTTTCAGTTTAAAGTGGATGATGTTTTTCTTGTGCAATTCCTCTACATAAATTTTTTCTGGGCTATTACCGTTTTTATTTTCAAGATAAATGAAATTGACCGCGTAATGCGATACGAGGAAGTCCTCAGCAATTTGCTGAGAACCGTTGTCCTTCACTGTCTCCTGCTTATTTCATTTAACTATTTATCCGCAAAGTTTGTCCTGCCTATCCGCGATTTTTCTTCCAAATACCTGCTTTTTGTAATTCTTTTACTTACGTGGAGATCAGCCATGCTTTTGATAATAAGTTTTCTCAGAAAACGTGGAATGAACTACCGCAGGGTAATTATTGTAGGGGGCGGACAGCTTACAAATGACATGCGAAGTTTTTTTCAATCTTATCCCGAATTCGGATACCGCCTCCAGGGAATTTTCCAGGATGGGCCTAATGAATTGTTAAACGGTGCGGTGCTCGGAAATGTTGAAGAGGCAAAGGAATTCGCAAAAACAAATCTTACTGACGAAATTTACTGTTCTCTTTCAGGGATGAAAAATGAACAAGTGAGTGAATTGATAAAATTTTGTGATCAGAATCTTATTCGCTTTAAGCTCATCCCCGATTTCAGGGGACTGATGAACCGTAAAGTCAAAATTGATTTTTATGAAAAAGTTCCGGTTATCAGTTTGAGGAGAGAGCCGCTTGAAAGCGCCATCAACAGGTTTGCAAAAAAATCTTTTGATGTACTTTTTTCTCTTTCGGTAATCCTGTTACTTTTTCCATGGATGTTTCCGGCCATTATCATCGCGGTTAAGCTAAGCTCAAAAGGCCCCGTCTTTTTTAAGCAAAAAAGATCCGGAAAAAACAATGAAGAGTTTACTTGTCTTAAATTCCGAACCATGCGGGTAAATAATGAAGCAGATGAACGCCAGGCCACGAAAAATGACGTTCGAATTACCGGGATCGGACGAATACTTCGCAAAACAAATCTTGATGAGCTACCCCAATTTTTTAATGTTTTATTCGGCCAGATGTCCGTGGTGGGTCCGCGCCCTCACATGCTCAAGCATACCGCACAATATTCAAAAATGTTTGACAAGTTCATGGTTCGCCATCTCATTAAGCCGGGCATTACGGGTTGGGCACAGGTACACGGATTCCGGGGCGCCACAGAAGATTCTAAAAAAATGGGAAAGCGTGTGGAATTCGATGTCTGGTATATAGAAAACTGGTCGCTTCTACTTGACTTCAAAATTATTCTCCTCACCGTGTATAACATGGTGCGTGGTGAAGAAAATGCCAGTTGATTTATTCTGCCATGAATTAAGAAAATATATGCTGTCAATTTCCTGCGTATGATTATAAATAAATTCATCCTGTCTGGTCTCTTTGAACCTTGCAAATGCGTTTAACTCTTTAACTTCAGATTCTTTTAATGGACGTAATAAATCATGATTTACGTAAAAGCCAATATCTAATGTCTGAATTCATTTATAAAGTTAAACCTATGAGTTCAATAGATTATTGTGAAGATGAAATCAATAATGCGTATTCTACCAGTTCAGTAATTTTATTGAAAGCCGCTTCTCTGTTAATAATTCCCGAGTAGCTTTTGGTTTAGCACAATAGGTTTGTGTACATTTGATACGTTACTTTCGCTTCGCCCGAGAGTAACTCTCCATCCCCGTGGAGAAAAACAGCAGCGGTGACATTAAAAAAATTATGACCGCGTTCTTACAACATTAAGACCGGAAGTAGTTTGTAAATGATTTTTAAAATGCTGTTAAAATGTTTTGGATAATTTAATTTTTATTATGAAAAAGGCTTCCGCTCAAAAAATAATTTATTGCGATTCGAGGGATAAAAACCACGCAATTTTTGGTACAGAACTAAAAAGATTTGATCCTGCAATTAAAGTATCACACGCATACTCCTGCGAGGAACTGTTATATATGCTCTATAAACATACAATATCTCCCTTTTTAATCTTTATGAGTACGGATTTAGAAAGAAAGAACAGCATTGCATGTCTGAAGGAAATTAAAAGTAATGACAGTTTCAGATACCTGCCGGTGATCATGTTGGGGATTAACGATATGGGATTAATAAAAGAGTGTTATGAAAATGGAGCGGCTTTTTATGCACTCAAACCATCTGATGAAAAAGAGTATCAAAACATTTTTAAAAAAGTATTTTCGCGGAACTGGAAGGAGGATTTGGAGAAAAGTAATAAGGAAAAGTTTGTGATACGAATCTGATGTTAATCTAAACTTATTCTATGAAAAGACTGATACATAATATTCACTAAAAGCTACAGAAAGATGACATTATTGCTTTTTTATTATTTTTATTTTCTTAACTGGTAATCCATCTGAATAGAAAGTCATATGATAAATTCCCTGTTCAAGAGAATTAAAATCTGTTAATTTTTTTTGGGTAGTGCCATATTCAGTTAAAAAACTTCCCGATTGCACAAGCTTACCGGTTGTATTAATCACTTCAAAATTAATTGACTCATTTCCCTGGCAGCAAAATTCAACAACAGGATCATTCGAGAATGGATTTGGATAAAAAGTCAGGCTGTTTGATTCTTCCGTTGAAAAAAAATAGTTCACAGAAATTGTTTTCAGCAAGGATTCAGTTGAGTTCAAATCAGTTCCTTTTATCCTGTAATAAGAAATACCGTCCACAGGATATTCATCCGTAAAAGAATAATTGTTTGTTACTGTACTATTGCCTGCACCGCTTATGCGTTTTAATTCTGAAAATGTTTCTCCATTCGTGGAACGTTCAAGAGTAAAATAATTATTCTCTTTTTCTGATTGTGTAACCCAATTTAGTTCAATGACATTCTCTTTTGGCCTGCCGGTAAATTCAGTTAATGTAACAGGTAAAGGACTGACTGCATTATTGTAAACATGCACATAATTAAAACTTGCACGTCCGCAGGCGTCTGTGACCACTACTTTAATCACATTAGTTGTATCCGATGATACAGTAGGAGGTGCATAGGTTGTGCTTGAGGAGGTAGAACTGCCGAAAGTACCACCTAAACTGCTTGTCCATTGATACGTAAACGGTCCGGCTCCTCCTGTGATATTAACAGACAGGTTATAAGTGTTTCCTGACGACATTCCCGAAGGAATATTTGAAGAACATTGAAACTGCCTTGTGATGGCAGCAAGTAAAACAAAATTAAAATAAGCCCGGATCGCTGATACCCTTTCAGGAACCGTTCCGGCCGAAACCAGGTTATGCCCGCCCTCATACATTACCCAGCCGTTATTTGTATTATTATAAGCAGGCCCGTAAACAAGCAATGCGCCTTCATTCGGTGAGGTGCCCGTTGCACTCGTTACACCGCGTTTGGTTAACGAATTCCAGCCCCCTGTTGATAATGGCTGGTACCATCTTTCCGATCCTGCATTGCAGGCGCCATCCATGCCACTCATGAATTGCATAACAGGCTCTGAAGAATTGCTGTATGTATAAGGACCGGTTGCCGCACTTGCATGTGTTTCTGAAATACTTCCGCACTTTCCGCTGTTATAACACTTCATTCCGCTGGTGGTTAAAAAATTTAACTGCTGGAAGGGCGCAGAAGGATTACTCACTGATTCAAGTACACTTACTGCGTGACATTCTCCCCAAATCCATCCTTTGCTTACTGTAACGAAATTATATAAATAACTATGTGACGCCCATGTAGGATCAGCATGTGGATTGCACCATACGTCATGGCATGAAGTTAAATCAGCAGGGGTTCCGATAAAATATCCTGATGACGGAATTCCCGCATTCGTAAAATAATTTATGATAATACTGCTATTTCCTGAAAGATCATCAATCATGACTTTGGGAAAAGCATTTAATGTGTAATACACCGGAACTGTAACAGTTGTAGTTGTATAGACACCCTGCACTCCTTGTCCCTGCCAGTAGGTAATACGCGAAGTTACAGATGAATTGATATAATAAGAAGAAATGATAAAAGTGCCGCCTTTATAATCAACCGCATTGTACGTAAAATCTTTTCCATCTTTTGCCTTAGTAGGCTCAATAGACCAGATAACAGGCACCTGGTAATTAACGATCAGATCATAAATTAGTCCATAAGGTTTTAAACCGTTGGAAGCTGTTTGCGGTGTAACTCCCATATTCACAATAAAAGAACCTGATGGTACAACCTGGGTTGCCGCTATGCAGTCATTGCAAATAACCATTCCTGTTATTGCCATAACTGCTGCAACCAGTTTCTTTATTAAAATGCCGTGAATGGTAAAAGTCCTCATTATGAAAATGGCAAACACCAAACCTGTAACCGAATACTTAAAATAATTCATAATAGATGGGCAAATCTTACAACAATCTTCTCAGGAGAATTTATTATTCATCATGGTATGAATTTTTCCTTTTCCATTCAAAAACCTGTAAATTTGTTTTCTTTCTGAAATTACGCATATCCCCCTGTTTTATTTATGCACATAAAAACCAATGTTTCTGTTCTGATTATTGCATTAGTCGAAGACGATGCGGAGGACAGGCTGTTCTTTAAAGAGGCTATCGAAAAATTAAATATCCCTCACAGGATTTTATTTGCCAAAGACTGTTTTGAGCTGTACAGCCTGCTTGAGAGCGATGAAATGATCGATCTCATCTTCATGGATATTAAATTGCCGGTTATTGACGGTAAAGAATGTCTCAAAACAATAAAAGCAAATGCAAAGCACAGGCACATCCCTGTCATTATTTTTTCAGGATTAAAATTCAAAGAGGACATAGATTTTTGTTATGCCCATGGTGCGCACTATTATGTGGTAAAACCCTATGCTTCTATCAACTATCTTGCTGCAATCAGGGTGGTTATGAAAATTAACTGGAAAGAAAAGCAAGCGCTTCCCTCAAGAGAAAATTTCCTTGTAAATCTTTCCTTTAGCTGATTTTAAAATTTTTATTTTCTGCATTAGAAACCTGTGCGGTGCTTATCCGTGGAAAAAATCTTTCTTTTTAATCTGCCTGATATTTTTCCATTCATCAGCAAACCAATATTGCCGGAACTTATTTTGTACTTTATGGCAGCGTAAACAAACCCTGTACTTGTTGTCGCTTCCCCAGTCTTGAGAGGCATTCCAATATTTTTTATAAACCCATTTATGCCCTATTAAATAACAAAGCATGGCAACCATGATTGTAAGATCATGATTCAAAAAAATAATGCCACCTAATACAAAATTAACTCCGACATTTATTGTTGGTCTCCCTTGAGAGGTAAGTTTTGTGTTAATTAAGCTAAGGATGCCAAATAACTTGAAAGCTGTGAAAGATGCCGGTTACTACTTTTATTGTTGGCTTTTCTCAATCAGAAACATCAAGGAACAATATACACCGGATGGTGATGCACGTCACTTACGCACAGGCTTAGGCTTCGGGATGCATACAAGAGAAGAGATAAAACAAAAGAGTGTAACGCTTGAAAAAATAATGTTATGAATGAAGAAAATGATTATTTTGGCGCAGTATTAAAAAAAATAAATGCAAAATTTTGTATGCCAGTTGATCTATCAGAAAAAAAAGCTCCTCATCCTTTTTTAAGATGGACTGGATCAAAAAATTGGTTGATAAAAGACGGTATTCAAAATTATTTGCCGAAAAAATTCAACAATTATCATGAACCTTTCCTCGGAGGAGCCACATTATTTTTTTATTTAAGTCCCTCAAAAAAATCGTTTTTATCGGATTTAAATGAGGAACTTATACTTACCTATACTCAATTAAGAGATAATGTAGAAGAAGTAATTGGTTCTTTAAAAAGACTGAGAAACAGTGAAAGTGAATATTATCGAATAAGGAAATCAAAACCCAAAACTGATCATTCTAAAGCTGCAAAGTTTATTTTTCTTAACCGTACTTCCTTCAATGGTATTTACAGAGTCAACAGCAAGGGAGAATATAATGTACCTTATGGTAAACGTCCGAACGTTGACACTATTACTAAAGATAATTTGCGACAAGTTAGTAACGCATTACGAGGAATAAATATCAATCATAGCGATTTTGAAAATGTTTTAAGGAATGTTGATCGTGGGGATTTAGTTTTCTTAGATCCTCCGTACACCATTACTCATGAAAATAACGGTTTCATTGAATATAATAAAAAATTGTTTTCATGGGAGGACCAGGAAAGATTAGCCCGAACAGTAATTGAAATTGATAAACACGGAGCATATTTTATTTTAACCAATGCATGCCATTATACTATAAACAATTTATATAATGGAATTGGTAATATCTTTAAACTAGAAAGATATAGTAAGGTAGGAGGGAGAAATAAAACAAGGGGAATGTTTAATGAATTAATAATAACAAACGTTTAATACCTTTTAAAATATTGCATGGCAAAACCTAAAACTAAGGCAGTAAGCGAAATTGAAATATCCTTTGCTGTAATGAGTGATTTGCACTGTCATCATAGTAGAAGTTTTCCTAAAGATGCATCAGCAAAATCGTTTGAGGTTGAAACTTATCTTTTATCTGATAAATTGAGAAATCCATCAAAAGAACATCCAATTGAATCATTAATTGAAGTAATAAAATCGAAAGAACTACAAGCGGATTTCTTATTATGTCCAGGTGACATCACCAATAAAGTAGATATACAGGGGTTTATTACAGGATGGGAATTTATTAATCAGATTGCTGAAGCTTTTGATATAAAAAAGGAAAACCTCATTGCAACTTTAGGTAATCATGATGCCGATTCAAGATATAAAATTTCTGATGACGTATTTGAACAAGCCAGAGGAATCAAAAGAAATTTTCCAGTTAAGGACGATAAATTATGTCAAAGTTTTTGGGCAGATGGATTTACTTTTTAGAACAAAAAAATTTAAGAATATTAATAATAAATAGCGTATACTTTCATCGAAGAGAAAATTTAGCAGGGTACGGCAAAATTGGAAAAGGACAATTAGAATCAATTGAGCAATATCTTTCAAACCACAATGATGATAAAATTAAAATAGTTCTTTGTCATCATCATATTTTACCACATGAAAGATTGAATTTAGGAGCCGAAGATTTAATGGTGAATGGGAATGAACTTATTGATATATTAAATCGTTATTTTTTTGACTTAGTTATTCACGGACATAAGCATGATCCGTTATTGCGATATGCTCCGGGAAGTACATTTACTGTACCAGTATTTTCAGTTGGCAGTTTTTCAGCCACTACCAATACAATTATTACTGGGAATAGGAATCACTTTCATCTTATTAAAATTCGAAAAATCAAAAATATTTCTAAAGGAAATATTCAAACTTGGGAATTTCTGCCCTCTCGAGGCTGGGTGCCGGCAGACGCAGGTGAAAATTTTTTTCCTGTTCTTACTGGTTTTGGTTACAGAGGTACAATTGATACTCTTGTTGACAAAACCGAAAATATTATAAATAAATCCCCAACTCCTTTTTTGGATTGGAAAAAATTTATCCAAAAGCTACCAGATGTACAGAACTTAACTCCTCAAGGTTGTCTTGAATTTAAAAACAAGTTAATAAGTAAAAATATAATTACCCATCCGGAACTTCCGAAATGTCCCATTCAAATTGGCAGAACCCATCATCCTTAGCTTATTATGAGTACTGAAAGTTTTCACTCTACATTTAATGCCCGACATCTACAACCAGAAGAAGTAGCAGAAACTTTTATTCATAATACAGACTATGAAGAATTAATTCAAAATAATCATACAGTATTGCTTGGTCCTCGAGGTTGCGGAAAAACAACATTAATGAAAATGTTGACTCTTCCGGCATTAAATTCATGGAATGATCAAAGAGCAAAAAGTATCAGACAGCAAATTAGTTTTAATGCAGTATATATTTCCACTGATATTTATTGGAATGCTCAAAAAGATTCTTATAACAAGCAACTAAGTAAATTCCCACTCTATTCAGAGATTGTGTCTAAAGTGGCGGTTACAACAAATGTGTTTTTTTCTTTATGCGAATCTTTTGAAAATGTAATTAGATACCAAATCAAGCCTTCAAATCAAAAACAAGAAGTTGAATTAGCAAAGAATTTGATTAAAGAATGGAAATTAATTCCAACGATCCCGAATCTGAGTATGGTGAAGGAAGCTTTAAAAAGAAGAACTGATTCATTAAATCAACATATTCAAAAAACAGTTTTCAATTCTTCAATGGATGAGGACATTAAAATTACTGATGAATATTTTTATTTAGATTTTCATTCTTCTACCGAAGCTGCAATTTTTACTTTTGAACGCATTTTTAAATCCGATAAGAATTGCAAATGGGCGTTATGTTTTGATGAACTTGAATTGGCTCCTATGTGGCTTCAAGAACGACTATTTAATTCTTTGAGAAGTCGGGACCAAAAAATACTCTATAAATTAAGTTCAAGCCCTATCTTATCTATATCATCAGAATTGGCGGCAACTCCAGGTAATGACTTAAAACTTGTTAAGATGTGGCCATATGGTAATAGCAATAAATATCACGACTTCAGCGAAACAATAGTAAGGTCATTGTTAAAGAAAAAATTTTTAAAAAATGTTGATCCTGAGATAATTTTTGGTTCCAATCCAATTTTAAGCAAGATGCATTTACAAAGTGATTATGAGAAAGGCGGGCAAACGTGGAATGAAATAATTCAGCTGGCCAAAAAAGACAGCGGCTTAATGCGATTGCTTAAAAAGGAAAAAATTGATCCTAATAACCCTTCGATTTCAGCAAGCAATAAGGTAAAATTGGACACGGTATTGCGAAAAATTAAACCCATTGTTTATTTTAAGAATTATTATAGAAACTACAAAGAAGATAAACAAGGAAGAAAAATTAGATCAAGAAAATCATCTTCTTTGTTTTATGGTAAAGAAGTATTGTATAAAATATGTGACGGAAACCCCAGATGGTTAATTGGTATTGTTGAATCGATTTTAAAGAAAGCTGATAACTCAAGTATTTCAAAAATTAGCGAGGCAAGTCAAGCAAGAGTTTTTCACGAAACTGCTGAACAGTTTAACAATATAATCAAAACCATTCCTAGCGCGATAGTTGAAAGAAAAAATAAAATTTATACTCTTGCCGGTATTTTAAAGGAGATAGGCGATTATTTTTTTAAAGAAATAGTAATGGGCGAATTTGAAATGGATCCACATAGTACTTTTATTATTGATGATTCTATTACAGATGAATTTATTGGAATTTTAGAAAAGGCGGTTTATCAAGGTGCAATTGTGTTGATCAATCCATCTGAAAATGCTTTTGATTTTAACATTCGGAAAAAAAGGTTTCGTTTGTCTTATTTATTTTCTCCTCTTTACAAAATTCCTTTAAGGACATATGCTGAAATTCCGCTTTCTAAGACGTTAACAGAAAAAGAGACAATTCCCACTCAAACCAAATTAATATTATAGAATAAAGAATAAAAAATGAAACTTAAAAATGCATTTCAATTAGATTTTTCTCAAATAAAAAATGAAAAATTTGATTTAATATTTGCTGCATCAGGTTATGAAAAAAGATGCACCCAATTGTTTGAAAAAATAAATTTAAAAGGAGCTAAGAAGATTTTAATAGCTTTCAAAGAAAAGGATACAGAAACGCAAAGAATTGAGAATGATAAAAAATTTAAGAAACTCGGTTTTGAATCTTTTACTGCAAAAGAAGGAAGTTATGTAGAAATAATTGACATTTTAAATAAAGTTCTGGAGGACATTTTAACAAAAAAACAATTAAATGTCTTAGTTGATTATTCATGTATGACAAAAGTGTGGTACGCAACAATAATAAATTATTTCTTGAATAAGGATTCAAATATTCAGAATATTAACATTACTTTCAGTTACACTCCTTCAGTTTTTGCTGAACCCCAAGATCCGATGCCCAATAAATATATGGGACCTATCCCAGGAATTTATACCATTTCCGCATCAAATAAACCCACGGCATTAATTATGGGTTTAGGATATGAAAAAGACAGAGGAAAGGGTTTAATGGAATATTTAGATCCAAAAACAACTTTTGCTTTCTATACTAACCCTGCGTTAGATCAAAAGTATGTAACTGCAGTTGAAAAAAATAATTCTCAATTGCTTTCTATATTAGGCAAATCAAATGTTTTCAAATATCCTTTAGGTGATTTAAGGACTACGGATTCTTTATTGACATCTTTGTGCTTAAGTCTAAGAAATAAATATAAAATTGTTTTAGCACCTTTAGGACCAAAACCATTTGCACTAATGAGCATCCTTCTTTCGATTAAATTTCCGGAAATTGATGTCTGGCGCGTTAGTGCTGGAGATTCAGGTAATACATATCCTCGCTCTCCTTATTTGGGAGATCCAATAATATGTAAGGTTTGTTTTGAAAGAGCTAGTATACCATTACAATTTAAAATTATTAACCCTGAAAAGAAGGAACCAGTTTTTATGATGCCGAAAAAAGTACTTGAACCGGTATTGTAAATTCGTTACAACTAACTACCACAATCGTCCGTATCTGTCGCGCTGCATGTATGTCTGAGACGCGGAGGTGTTCGAACAGAAAACGATCCTTTCGAAGCCCTAATTCTCCCATAGGGATACCTATGGCATTAAAAAGCTTATTTTTATATCCGGTTTATTCAGGTCTACTCAGGAATCCTAAACCTGAATGTACACAAGAGTGCCATCCATTCTTTGCTGGCTACACAAATAAAATCATAATACTATGTCATCCGAAAATAGAGAAAAGCCAAAGTGGGAGAGTATTTTAAATGTAGTATCTATTGCTGTAATTCCTATAGTGATTGCAGTAGTCGGTTGGTGGCTTCAATCATCTCTGCAAGATCAGTCAATTAAGAGAGATTACGTGCAGTTAGCTGTATCTATTTTAAAGGAGAATGACACAACAAAGCAAAATATGGATTTAAGGAGTTGGGCTGTTAAACTTTTGAATGAAAACTCTCCGGTTAAATTAGATGCATCAGTTCAGCAGCAATTAAAATCCGGAGAAATTCTACTCCCTTCTCCTGAAGAATTGACTTCAGGACTGAAACTTTTCCAGGTAAATTGTGCGCAATGTCATGCTGCAAACTTTAGGGTTATAGGACCTAAACTTAGTGGTGTTGTTAACAACAGGACAAAAGAATGGCTTTTAAAAATGATTACTAATGGTACTGCTTTAATAATAAGTGGAGATAAAGCAGCAAATGAATTATACGCAGAATATAACCAAATTCCGCACCCAAATTTTGAGTACCTAAAGACAGAAGAAATAGAACAAATTATTGAGTATATGAAAAATATGAAATAATAAATATGAAGTTCACATCCTGTCATGTAGGAATTCCCCAATTATCCGCGCCTGTCGCGCTGCATGTGAGCATGAGACTCAGATGTGTTCAAACAGAAACTATTCCTTCGAACCCAAATTAAAATTATTTAATATTCTTAAAAAGTTTATTTTTATCCCCGGTTTGTTCATGGTCACCCCACTCGCAGTGTCTGTCGTGCTGCATCTGGGCCTAAAACGCAGATGTTTTCGAACAGAAAACGATTTCCTCTTGCGTAATTCTGTCGGGAAAGCTTAAGCACTGTGACTTAACCCAGGGAATCTTTAAAATTAATTTATTTATTTTGAACGCACAAGTGAACAGTTCTCATGCCTATACACAATACTTTCGCGAGAGGGTGTATTTTTTCATTCATCACTCAACTAAATGGTTAGAGGAAGCACAGAAACCAGAGTCAAAATCGCTGTCAATTCTAAAAAATTACCGGAGAAAGCTATATTTCTCAATTTAATGTGCAAATATGTCAGTATGTAATATTGGTAAAGAATGCCGGTTAAGGGACATTTTGAGAGTAAAAATAATAATGGAGTTTCTTTAAAATATTTATGATCGCGAAGGTACTAATTGTATGGCATATTTTATGATATTTTTATTATTAAATCTAACATTATATGGAAGCAAGCAAGATCAAAAAAAACAAATCAACTACAGATAAAAATTGGAATAGTTATAAGGATTCCTACAGAAATATAACTTGGCATATTACAATTTCAGATCGCTCTATTATAGCGATTTTAATTTTTATTTTATTAAAAGGATTAGGAATTTAATTAAACTAAGTAATGAACCCCTACAGCATTCGTCTGTCTGTCGCCCGTCTCTTTCGCGCTACATGTGTGTTTGAGACGCGGATGTGCTCGAACAGAAAACGACCTTTTGAAGACACAAATTAAAATTACTTAATATTCTCCCATAGAGGTGCCTATGGGATAAAAAAGTCCATTTTATCTCCGGCTTCTTTTAGAGGCTCTTTCCTTCTCCATTCAATCTCAACTACTTTCAAACGCGTTCCTGCCGGATGGCAAACCGTGTGTTTCGAACACTTCAACGTGTGTACGGTGCTCTTCAACGTGAGCATGGAACACTTGAACGTGTTTAAGTTAATCTTGAACGTGTTCTTGTATGACTTCAACTGGTGTTTCAAACACTTCAACGTGTGTTCGGTTCTCTTCAACGTGAGCATGAAACACTTGAACGTGTTTAAGTTAATCTTGAACGTGTCCTTGTATAACTTCAACGGGAGTTCCAAACACTTCAACGTGTGTTTGGCTCTCTTCAACGGGAGCATGAAACACTTGGACGTGTTCATGGTAATCTTGAACGTGTTCTTGCATGACTTCAACGTGTGTTTCAAACACTTCAACGTGAATTTACGGTACTTCAAGATGTCTTAGATTGAATCAGTCGAGTTAAGATTGACTTTAACACATGTTTTGCAAACCTCAACAGGTGTTTGAAATTCCAGGTAAGAGCCGAAAAAAACAAAAGAGCCCGTTTCCGGGCTCTAGTGCCTTTTAAACTTAATCTATGAAACTACTGATACATATTATATAAAAAAAGGTTTCACGGGACAAGCTGCATTATCACAAATAGGTTCTTTAATAAATAAAAATCAGTGTTTACCCTGATGTTATTTTGTTTTTTTATATTTTCCTTTGCAGTGTGATTTAAGTATAAAATTTGTCAAAGCGAAAAATATTATGCACATTCGCTCAATAAAAAAAGAAGAAATATGTAAATAAAAAAAGCACATACAAAAAATTGCGTTAGCAATATCTTGACCTAAAATCCTCGAAAATTTTAAGTTACCAAGATGAAGTTAACGTTCGCGTTAAGCGCGGGCGTGATTCATTTGGTGACGGGTCCTTCGAGGAACCTTAGGTCAGATGGTTACTAACCCGCGCTATTTTTTTATACGCATTTAATCTTATGAAAATTTAATCCTATTGAATGATTTTGTTCTTTATAAATACAAGCCCTTAACTACTGATCTAAATTCACATTAATCTAAAGCTCTGAACTATGAAAAACCCGAAAACATTATTCAATTTAAAGAAATGCACATTTACATTGTTGTCTTTTCTGATGACGAGCAATGCTTATTCGCAAACCCCCTCTTTAATTACCATCAGCGGACCCGACACATCAAAGGTTTGTTATCTAAATCATTTTACAGCTTCATTTACCAGTGCAGGTACCCCGTTTGCGGTACAAGTAAATTCATACGTCCTTATTAATTCCAGCGGTGATACGGTGGATGCTGTATGTCCGCCCGGAGGCAGCAGTGTGAATGCCGTGAAGATGCAGATTGATTCTTTTTCCAATTGCACGGTGAACCAGATAGGAGCTGATAAATGGAGCATCACAGCTTCTGGCGCAGCAGTGATTTATTATTCCCTGTTTCCGGACTGTTCGATCTTAAGCGACACTGCGCTCATCAACAGCAATTTTGCCGAAACTTTTATAAGCAGCACGAGCCTGCTGCAAACATGGACGGATACACTGACCAATGTTCCCATACCATTAATAAATAATGATATACTGCTGACCTATCCGGTCATTACAAAAATA
>Ga0134123_10001554_pt1 | contig 14956 bp, 14 predicted proteins | sample KB303_FD_96460 | JGI IMG/M metagenome (GOLD analysis project Ga0134123, IMG submission 96460) | Terrestrial soil microbial communities without Nitrogen fertilizer from Kellogg Biological Station, Michigan, USA - KB3-0-3 | ecosystem: Environmental > Terrestrial > Soil > Unclassified ...
AAGTACAAGACCGGTCCGATCTTCCCGCCCCCCGTCGTCAGCAAATGGGACGGACCGCGCACGACGCTGATTCTTCCGGCCGCGACGGGCGGCGCCAACTGGCAGGGCGGCAGCTTCGATCCCGACACGAAGATCATGTACGTGTTCTCGAACACGCAGGCGAGCGCGCTCGGGCTCGTGCCGCCTGACGAACGGCGCAAGTCGGACATGAACTTCATCACCGGCACCGCGCCCGATCCGAGCAAGCCGAACCAGGCGACCGGGCCTGCGGTCGGCGGCGGCGGCGAGAGCAGCAACGGCCTGTTCGTGCAGGGGCTGCCGATCATCAAGCCGCCGTATGGCCGCATCACGGCGATCGACTTGAATAAAGGCGAACTCGTCTGGCAGATCGCGCACGGCGAGACGCCGGACAGCATCAGGAATCATCCGGCGCTGAAGGGCGTGACGATTCCGCGCACCGGTCGGGACGGCCGCATCGGCACGCTGGTGACGAAGACGCTCGTGATTGCCGGCGAGGGCGGGTTCTTCACGCTGCCCGACGGCCGCCGCGGCGCGATGCTGCGCGCGTACGACAAAGCGACCGGCCAGGACGCCGGCGCGATCTACATGCCGGCGCCGCAGACCGGTTCGCCGATGACGTATATGCTCGGCGCCAAGCAGTATCTGGTCGTGGCCATCGGCGGCGGCAATTACAGCGCCGAGCTCGTCGCGTACCGCCTTCCGTAATCCCAGGCGTAGGCCCGACCTTCAGGTCGGGCGTGGAGATTTATGCGTCGAATCACGTTGGCTGGTGGATTGATCGCAATCATGTGCGCCGTGTCGTATGTCCAGCACGACGCCGAAGCGCAGGCGCCCCCGCCGGCTGCGACGTCCTGCCCCGGCCAGACGGCGCCAGCGCCGATCGCGACCGGCGTCTACACGCAGAAGGCTGTCCCCGAGATCATGATCAACGGCGCGCCGGCGCCCGGCGCGATCTGGAAGCCCGGCGATCGCGCGTACTGGCATTGCCATACCGGCGGCCAGCTGCTCTTCCTGCACGAAGGCGTCGGGCGCGTGCAGCAGCGCGGCCAGCGCGCGCGCACGCTCCATAAGGGCGAGACGGAATTCGCCGGTCCGGGCGTCGAGCACTGGCACGGCGCGGCGCCCGACGCGAGCGCACACTACTTCCAGACCGCGTACGCCAACAGCCAGACGTTCTGGATGGAAGAGGTCGGCCGCGACGACTACCTCGGCAACGACATCGGCATCACCTCGAGAAACGAGTTCATCCGTACGGGCGTTAAGAAAAAGACCAATCCGTGAGGTAATGTCTTCCACGATCCCAGGTGTAGGCCCGACCTTCAGGTCGGGCGTGCCGAAAAAAGGAGAAGAAACGATGTGTGACAAGGACCATTACGCAGAAGACCTTGAGACCTACACGAGACTCGGGCTCGTGACACGGCGCCAGTTCGGCGTGCTGGTCGCCGCCGGCGTGGCGCTGGCGCTGCCGGCCGTGCCCGGTGCCGTCGCCGTCAGCGACGCCGAGGTGACGATCAAGACACCCGACGGCGAGTGCGACGCCTACTTCGTCCACCCGTCCACCGGCACGGCCCCCGCGGTTCTTTACTGGCCCGACATCTTCGGCCTGCGGCCTGCGGCCCGGCAAATGGGCAAGCGCCTCGCGGAATCCGGCTATTCGGTCCTCGTCGTCAACCCGTTCTACCGGAAGATGAAGGCGCCGACCGCGCCGCAGGGCGCCGCGACGCCGATTCCCTCACTCGTGCCGCTGGCGCAGTCGCTGAACGAGACGACGCAGATGACCGACGCGAAGGCGTTCGTCGCGTGGCTCGATCAGCAGCCGTCAGTCGCCAAGAACAAGAAGATCGGCACGCAGGGTTACTGCATGGGCGGTCCGATGGCATTCCGCACGTCGGCCGCGGTCCCCGATCGCGTTGGCGCGGTCGCGTCGTTCCACGGCGGCGGCCTCGTCACGCCGGCCGAGAATAGCCCGCACCTGCAGGCCATCAAGACGAAGGCGTCGTTCCTCATCGCCATCGCCGAGAACGACGACAAGGCGCGGCCGATGGAGAAAGACGTGCTGCGGAAGGCGTTCGACGACGCGAAGCGGCCGGCCGAGATCGAGGTCTACGGCGCGGCGCACGGCTGGTGCCCGCCTGATTCGGGCGTCTACAACGAGATGCTGGCCGAAAAAGCGTGGAGCCGCCTGCTCGCGCTGTACGGCAAGGCGCTCGCGTAGTCGAACCATCAGTGGGGTCCGCCTTCAGGCGGACCCCACGTCCTACTTCTTCCTCGTTCTCCCCAGCAGATCTTCGAGTAGTCCCGCCGTGCCCGTCGCGGGGTTCAAGTTCAGGCCAGGCGCGTTCGCGAAGCTGCGAACGGTCGCGCCGACATCCGGCACGAACACCGGGTTCGCCGTCGTGCCCTCGATACGAAACGGGATCGCGTTCGACGATGACGGAAGCCCGAACCCCGTGGCGCGCGACATCACGTCGCCGACGACGTTCGCCGCGTTCCCGGCGTTCATCCTGCCGAGCATGACGAAATGGATCGCGCCGCTCGGCGCGACGGTTCCATGGCCGGTCATGCTGCCAATCGCCGGCATGACGACGAGAATCTCCTGCGCCTGCATCCCGTCCGGGGCGATGCGCAGACCGGCCTTCAACGTGTCGATTGCCGTGTCGCCGCTTCCCGGACGATGGCCGAACGACACCAGGCTGCCCATCTTCGACCCCAGATCGAACCCGGCAATCCTGGCGTTGGAGACGTCGGCCGGTCCCGTGATGACCAGACGATCGAGCGGGCCCGCGATGGTCAGGTCGGTGTCGAGCGTTCCGCTCGTGAGCGTCGCTCCAGGCGGCAACACGATGCCGACGGCCGGCAGGCTCGCTTCGACGGCCGGCACCGGCATGCGCCGGCCGGAGAGCGTCATGCGCGCCACTGCCGTCTCGCCCGTCAGATCGTAGCTGCCGCCCAGACGGGCGAGCGCTTTGCCGATGTGGACATCGCCCGGTTTCAGCACGCCGCGCCGTGTGGCCTTGTCGTAGTCGGCGTCGAACGACACGTCGATCGGGACACGGGCGGGCGAACTGCCACGAACGAGCTGGAGCCCGGTCGCGTGCGCGATCCCGGTCAACCGCGTGCGCCGCCCATCAGACTGAAGAACGGCGGTGAGATCCAGCAGCCCGTCAATGCCGGATGCCGGTCCGAACACGCCCGAGCCGCCGAGATCGAAGTGCGTCAGCGTGACCGACGCCTTCATCGGTGTCTTCGCGACATCAGTCGCATCGAGCGGCCCCGCCGTGCCGTCGATGGCGATCGTCCCGCCGCCCGGCGTTTTCGCGTGCACTTTGAACGGAAACGCCGCCAGGTAGGACAGATCCGTCGCGTCCACGCCGACGTCCGTGTAGATCCGGCCTTTGCCGGGCGCGCCGGTCGTTCCCACCATGATCTGGCCGCCGGCCAGACGGAGCGTCCCGACCTCGGCCTGCGTGGTGCCCGATGACGCCGCGCCCAGGCTCGAGTAGCTCCACGCACCGGACGGCGAGCGCAACAGGACGACGCGCGGCGCCTCGATCTCGAACGATCGCACCCGGATCGTCTTCGAGAAGATGAGCGGCATCAGGTCGACGCCAACGCGGACGGAACTCGCTGTGAGAAACGGCGCGTGGCTGAACGCCGGATCGTCGCCGATCGACACGTCGTCGACGATCAGGCTGCGGGAGACGACCGAAAGGTGCATGCGGCCCAGCGTGACCGGCCGGCCGAGCGCAGCGGTCATCCGCTGCTCGAGCGTCGAGCGGTACTGGTTCGGATCGACGAGGAGCCGCAACCCGAGCGCCGCAATCACCACCAGCGCGACACCGCTGCCGCAGGCAACGAGGGTTCTTCTGGTCATGACGCGCCTCCCTGGTTCGTATGCGCCTGCGCCGATTACCGGCTCACCAGCGCTGTCAACTCGGGAAGGTGCATATCGACCGCCATGGCGCGCGACCCGGGCGAGGCTCGGATCCACGGCCAACCGTGATCGCTGACGAAAGGCAGGGAGTTTACGCGCGCGTGCCGATCGCGGCGAGCCGCTCTCGGACTTCGATACGCGCGAAGGACTCTTCCATCTGGCGGGTCATCTTGCTGTGTGCGTCAGCCGTTCGCGGCCGTCCGGATGCGTTGCAGGCGATCAGCCACACGAGCGCCTTCACTTCGGCCGATTCCTGATCGCTGCGTTTTGTCGCAGGACCCATCGACGCCAGCGCCTCGTCAAGGAAAGATCTGGAATTGGCTACAGAAAGCAGCGCGTCTTCATGACTTGCGCCTGCGCGCCGCGCGGACCAATAGACTGCGAAGCTGGAGTCGAAGAAGCGCGTTCGCGACGATCGCCAGAATAGCCAGCCCACCCTAGCCCCGAGTCCCTAGTCCCGAGCCCCTAGTCCCTAGTCCCTAGTCTTCCGTCGGCAGCTTCTCGAGCCGGTCGATGACCAGGTAATCGATCGACGCCTTCTTCGGCTCGAGCTTCAATCCCATCTTCTCGACGCTGCGGAACATCGAGGATCCGCCGCCGGGATCGCTCGCGTCGGCGCCAGGCGCACCTGGAACCTGCAAGCCCACCTGACGCGCCACGGCCATCACATCCGCCTGCGTCATTTCGAGGGTAATCCGGTAGTTGCCCTTCAATCCCGTTTCGTCGACGACGGGACGGCCGACGTACTGCGTCACCGAATCCGCCAGCTGCTCCATCGTGAGCTTTTCGGCTTCGAGGTGAATCAATCCGTCGGGCGTCATGTTCATCTTCATGGCGCCCGCGTTGCCGGCGCCGCGGATCGTCATGCCCTTCTGCGGATCGCCGCTGACCGAAATCGGATCGGGACGGTTCGTGGCGTTCGCGTCGGCGGAGGGCGGAGGGTCCTCCGGTGACTTCTCGAGCTTCGAACCGTCCTTGCCGACGACGAGCGCGTAGACGTTCTGCTCGCGTTTCTCGGCGTGATACGCAAGTTTGAACCGCTCGACGAGCAGCGACTGCAGCATCTCCGGCACGTCGTCTTTCGTCGCGCCGGCCGGCAGCGTGGCGTGGATCTCGAAGCGCGACGCCGTCAGGATGCCGGCCATCGTCGGCGCCGCAGGGCCGGTCAGCCGGGTGAGCGGCACCTTGAACGCGGTGGTCAGGAGCTCCATCACCCCCCAGTTTTCGATGTCCACGCGGCCGGCGTCCTGCTTCATGCCGACGCGCTGCTGTCCGGAGAGCATCTTCTGCGGGTCGAGAGGCCCGGCGACCTTGATGGACGCGACCTCGAAGGACTTCTTCGGCGGCGCCTGCTGGGCCGACGCCGTTCCGGCACCGAGGACGACGACGACAAACAGCGCTGCGACTCTGCGCATCGGAAAAACCTCCAGCTCAGTGAACTTGGTCATTGTACGCGAGCGTCAACTTCGACGGTTCTGTCGCGCTTTCCAGCATGGTCCTACGATCTTGTCGACGAACGCGGAGTCTGGCGGTCCGGCAGATACCGCGATTTCTTCAGTGATTCTGGTGCTGCCGCTGCGTCAGGGTGCCATCGCTCGCGGCACATGAGTTGCTTTGCCCGGGTCCAGCGGCGCTTCGCCTACACACCCTCCCCATGGACAAACACGAACTGCAGACGACGGTCGAAACGCTCCATCGCCAGTTTCAGAGCCGGAGCGACGGAGCGGTCGCGACCTACATTCCGGAGCTCCGCAACGCGAATCCCGAGCATTTCGGCATCAGCATCATGACCGCTGACGGCGAGGTCTTCGAGGCCGGCGACTGCGAGCAGCCGTTCACGCTGCAGTCGGTCTCCAAGCCGTTCACGTTCGGCATGGCGCTCGAGGTCTTCGGCGACGAACGCGTGTCGCGGCACGTCGGCGTCGAGCCGAGCGGCGACGCGTTCAATGCGATCGAACTGCAGAACGGCACGAACCGGCCATTCAACCCGATGATCAACTCGGGCGCGATCACGACGACGGCGCTGCTGCACTCACACTACGGCGGTGCGACCTTCGAGGAAATCCTCGACCGCTTGAGCGCGGCCGCCGGACGGCGGCTGGAGGTGGACGAGGCGGTCTTCGAATCCGAACGCCGCACCGGCCACCGCAACCGGGCGATCGCGCACCTGTTGTTGAACTTCGGCGTGGTGCACGAGGAGGCCGAACTGGCGCTCGACGTCTACTTCCGGCAGTGCTCGGTGCTCGTCACCTGCCGCGATCTGGCGGCCATGGCGGCCACGCTTGCGAACATGGGACGTAATCCGCGTACGGGACGGCAGGCGTTCGACATCGTCGCCGTCAGGCACATGCTCGCCATCATGTTCACGTGCGGGATGTACGACTACTCCGGCGAATGGGCCTACCGCGTCGGCATCCCCGCCAAGAGCGGCGTCAGCGGCGGCGTGATGGCCGTCGTCAACCGGCAGATTGGCATCGCGACGTACTCGCCGAACCTGGACGTCCGAGGGAACAGCGTCCGCGGCATCGAAGCGTGCGCCAGCCTCGCCTCGCGATTCGGCCTGCACGCCTTCGACTGCCTCAACTTCGGCTCGAACTTCCTGAGAGTGATGCTCTAGCCTCGAGCCCCCGTGCCGAACGTCTAGTTCTCCGTCGGCCGCTCGGCGTGGTCGACGACGACGATGTCGATCTGCTGTCTGGCAGGCTCGAGCTTGAGGCCGAGCTGTTCGCGCAGCGCGGTAAACAGGGGCGGGCCCTGCGGATCGACGGGAGGCGCGGGCGGCGCGTCCGCAGGAATCGGAAGAATCGGCGTCCACTCGATGTCGAAGTCGAATGTGCCAGCGAGACCCGTGTGATCTTCGACGGGACGGCGATCGTCGACGGCCTGCGCGGCGAATCGATTCGCGAAGTCCTTCATCGTGGCTCGTCCGGTGGCCCGGCCCGGCAGCCGCCGGAATCCGCACCGTGACGTGCCGTCGTCATCCTTTGCCGCGGGCGCGTTCAGATCGGAGCAATCGATGTCCGATCGTTTCAGCTTCGGCCCAAGCCGTCCGTCCGCGCGCGCCAGCATCAAGTGATAGATCCGAGACTCCCGGGTTTCGCGATGCACGACCAGTTTGAAGCGATCCACCAGCAACTGGCGAATGGCGGCCAGCAGTTGTTCGCGGGTGAACTCCCCGCTCGTCTTCGCGATGATGTCGAAGCGATCGGCGCTCTGATAGCCGCCTCCCTGCCCGCCCAAACCGATGCCGGCGATCCCCTTCGCGTTCATCACGAGCCGGCCGGGACCCAGCGGGACGCCATTGTCGCCGTACGAAAGATTGACGAGCGCCATCAGCGAGACATTCGTCGCGGTGAATCGTCCGCCCGGCTGCACATCCAGGTTCGATCGGTTGCTGTCTTCCCTGTTCGGCTTGATCGACGCCACTTCGAAATGAGGCGGCTCCTGCGCGGCGGCGCCTGACACGGAGGCGATCAGCAGTCCGACAGCCAGAAAGGGACGCATCAGTTCTCCGTCGGATGTTCGGCGTGATCGACGATGAGGACATCGACTTGCTGCTTTCCGGACTCGAGTTTCAGACCGAGCTGTTCCCGGACGGCAGTGAAGATCGACACGGCGTTGGCGTCGGCTTGTGGGGACGGGTTTTCCGGGGCCACCGGCGTCTCGGGCGCCCAGTCGATCTCGATGTCGTACGTGCCCGGAAGCTCCGTCCGGTCCACGACCGTCCGATGATCGGCGACCACGTTGATCAGAAAGCCCGCCAGCACGGCGATCGTATGTCGGCCGCGTGCGCTGCCGGCCCGGCCCCGGAAACCGCATTTCGACGTGCCGTCGTCATTCTTCGCGCGAATCTCTCTGGGATCGGTGCAATCGACATCTGATCGCTTCAGGCGAGGGCCCAGCCGGCGATCCCCGCGATCCATGACGAGGGTATAAATCGGCAGCTCCCGCATTTCGTGGTGGACGGCCAGCTTGAATCTCTCCTCGAGCAGGCGCCTCACCGCTGGAAGAAAGTCCTTTCCCAGATCGCGCCCTGCTTTCGCTTCGATGTCGAAGCGGGGCGCCGTCGCGTACGGCCCGCTGCCGGCCCACGCTGGTGGAAGCACCACACGATTCTGGGGCAACGGGATCTCGCCGCCGTAGGCGCCGGCGACGAGCGTACCCAGCGTCACGTTCGTTGCCACCCATCGTCCGCCAGGAAGCACATTCATGGACACGCGGTTGGTGTCTTCCCTGTTCTCCTTGATTGTCGCAACGTCGAATGCTGGAGTCTGTGTGCGCGCGATCGTCGAGAACGCAGAGACGACGGCTAACACAGAGATCGCAAAGATCGCGGAGAAGACCGGTTTTGGTTTTCTCTGTGATCTCTGCGATCTCTGTGTTGAAACCCTTCTCATGCTCTCTACTTACGGAAGGTGACGTGCACATTCATGGTCACTTCGATCGGCTGGCCGTCGAGATGCGTCGAGGTGAACTCCCACTGCCGGACCGCGGTCGACGCGGCGTCGGCGAGCAGCGGATCCGGCGTGCCCACCGGCTCGACATTCGCGACCAGGCCGTTGGCGTCGATGAGCGCCTTCAGATTGACCTCGCCGCCCTGAGATCCCGGAGGATAGACCGGCCGGACGTCCTTGAGCTTGACGGGCGGGCGAATGCAGCCGCCGGCACCCGACTGCGCGCACGGATCCGGTTTGTCGGCAGGGCGCGCGCCCTGGTAGCCGCGTACGAGCGGACGGTCGTCCGGCTGGCTCGTGACCGTGATCGTCTCGGAGAGCGAGCCGATCTTCATGGTCGCGTTCACCTGCGCGTTCTGTCCGCCGGTCACCGTGAGCCCTTCGCGTTTGAGGTAGGCCATGCCCATCGACTCGAACATGAGCTCGTAGGTGCCGGCCGGTACGCCGACGAATTCGTAGTGGCCTGACGCGTCGCTCTTCACTTCGTTCTTCGTCTGCGCCGCCGCGTTCGACAGCACGAGACGGACGCTGTTGATCGGCCGGTTGTTCTGGTCGACGATCGTGCCGGCGATCGTCGCGAACTGGCCCTGCGCGGACACGCCGAAGCCGGCGACGAGCACCGTGACGGCGGCGAGGACGATCGCGGCGGCGACTGATGCCGACCGCGTGATGGGATCGCGATTGAGTTTCAGATTCAACATGGCGCGGACTCTCCTCTCCAGACTTGAAGGACGCGCGATGGCGGCGGCCGGGACAAACGGCGGCCGCTCACGGAACGCGCGTGCAAGATCGACCAGCTCGGACGCGTACGTCGAGCCTTCCACGCCCATGGCCAGCACCGCATCGTCACACGCCTGTTCGCTCTCGAGGCGGAGGCGGCGCGCCGCGAGCCAGACGAGCGGGTTGAACCAGTACGCCGCGCAGAGCAGCTCGACGGCGATCTGGACGACCCAGTCGCCGCGTCGGACGTGCGCCAGTTCGTGCGCAAGGACGACGCGGATGCGATCGACCGGCCAGGAGAGCGCGTCGGACGGCAGCAGGATTCTGGCTCGCGTGAATCCCCAGGTGCCGAGCACCGACGGATGATCGCTGTGCAGCACGAGCGGCGGACGTCGCAGCCGATACGTCGCCGAGATCGCGCGTGAGTTCTCCACCCACGGACCGTCGACGACCGGACGCGCGTGCGACGCAATCCATGAAAGACGCGCGAGCCCGATGCCGAGCACGGCCAGCGCGAGCGCGATGCCGCCCGTCCAGACAATCGCGGCCACTCGCAGCAGCGAGGCCATCGACAGACGCGGCGCCGCGATCTGCGGGGCGGCGGCTGAGGCGACAGCCGGCAGCGAGTCGTCGAACACCGCGAGCGGCCGGTCGATGACCTGCATGCGCGACGTGGACTGCCATGCGGGCGCGACGAGGCGGACGACGGGCGTCGCCGCGGCGCACGCGAGCGCGACGGCGAGCACGAAGTGCCGCACGGCCGCGGACTGCCGTCGCAGCAGCGACGTGGCCGCAAGCGCGCCGATCACGATGAGCGAGATCTTGATCGTCGTGTTCAGCAAGATCAGTGTCATTCCCGTCCCGCCTTTCCAGCCTTTCCTGCCCGTCCTGCCTTCTTCACGAGATCCGCAATCCTCTCGAGCTGTTCATCGGACAACCTGGACCCCTCGCCGCCGAGAATGGCGGCGACGGCGTTCTCCGGCGCGCCGTCGAAGAACGTGTCGACCAGATGCCGCAACGCGGACTTTCGGGCCGACGTCCGCGGCACCGCGGGCGTATACACGTAGCGCAGTCCTTCTTCCTCGTGCGTGACGTGTCCTTTTTCCTCGAGCACGCGCAGCTGCGTGCGGACCGTCGAGTAGTTGGGATCGCCCGACAGGTCTTCCATCACCTCGCCGGCGGTCGCGCGGCCTCGGCGATAGAGGATGTCCATGATCTGACGTTCCCGTCGGGTGAGCGTGTGATGCGGCGATTTCGACATCGGTTCTCCGACAGATGCTATGCTTATAACCAAGGTGCTAGATCTATAGCATCTCCCCGCGCGCCGCGTCAAGCCGTAGCGCGAAGGCCGTAGCGCGAACGCCGTAGCGCGAAGACTTCAGTCGAGCGCTCGGCTAAAGCCTTCGCGCTACCGGATGGTCCAGAGGAACACCGGGCGGCCGTTGATGGCGCTCGTCTCGTCGGCCGTCCAGTCGCCCATGTCGAACACGTGCGAGACCACCCGGGAGCCGGGCTTCAGTTGCGCCTGGAGGTGTGGCCGCACCTTGAGGTTCACCGTCAATCCCATGTAGAGCGTCACGACCGTCGCGGGACGCAGGTCGGTGTCGTACAGGCTCTGGGTGATGAACGTCACGCGTGTGTCGACGCCGGCGCGACGCGCATTCTCGCGGGCTTCGGCATTCCGCACCGGATCGAGATCGATGCCCACACCGCGCGCGGCGCCGAATTCCTTCACGGCCGCGATCGGAATTCGTCCGTCGCCCGAACCCAGATCGTAGACGACGTCGCCGGGGCCGACGTGCGCCATCCGCAGCATCGCGGTCACGACCTCGTCCGGCGTCGGCAGAAACGTGGCGTCGAGGGCCGGCGACTGCGCATGGCCCCGGAGAAGCCCCATGTAGAGGAGCAACGCGAACGCTGCTACACTCAGCGCGTTTTGCGAACCCTTGTCGCGTCTTTTCTCGCGTTCGGGACGGTGATCGCGGCGCAAGACCGCAGCATACCCCGACCGCCCGCGTCCTCATCACAGGCAGAAGGCTCGACCGCGCCCGACGGCTACGCGCCGATTCCGCAATGGCTGGGCCAGACCCGCGCGCCCGTGCCGGCATCGACCGTGCGGATCACGGCGACGACGGTCGTCGCCGGCATTCGCGGCGGCTTCGGTTTCCATTTCCTGCCCGACGGCCGGATCGTCATCAGCGAGCGTCCGGGACGGATTCAGATTGCGTCGAAAGAGGGCGTGCTCTCCGAGCCGCTGGCGGGATTGCCGGCGATCTACACGCGCGGCCCCCAGGGGCTGTTCGAAGTCCTGCCCGATCGCGAGTTTGCGAAGAACCGCACGCTGTATCTCACCTACACCGCGCTGCCGGCAGGCACCGACGCCGCGAACGCGCCGCGTCTCGCCGGCGTGCTCCTCGTCGCCCGCGCGCGGCTCTCGGACGACAGCACGAAGATCGAAGACGTGAAGACGCTGATCAACGCGGAGGGCATCGGCGGACGCGTGATCCAGCGGCGCGACGGCACGCTGCTCGTGTCGTCCAGCATTCCCGCCGGCGTCGGCGTGAACTCGAACGAATGGCCGCAGCCGCAGCACCTCGACAGCCTGATGGGGAAAGTGCTGCGCATCACCCCCGACGGATCGGTGCCGAAGGACAACCCGTTTGTCGGCAAGGCCGGCGTGCGTCCGGAAATCTACGCGTACGGCATCCGCGACGATCAGGGCCTGGCGCTCCATCCGCAGAGCGAGACGCTGTGGACGAGCGAGCACGGGCCGCGCGGCGGCGACGAGATCAACGAGATTCGCGCGGGCGCCAACTACGGCTTCCCCGTCATCGGTTACGGCCGCGAATACGACGGCAAGCCGATCAACGGCGACAAGACGACGGCGCCGGGGATGGAACAGCCGGCGTACTTCTGGACGCCGGACATCGCGCCGGCGGGGATCGCGTTTTACACAGGCACCCGCATCCCCGAGTGGCGTGACAATCTGTTCGTCGCCGCGCTCGCCGGCAAGCACCTCGCGCGCCTCATCCTCCGCGGCTCGCGTGTCGTCGGCGAAGAGCGTCTCCTCACCGATCTCAACACGCGCATCCGCGACGTCCAGATGGGACCCGACGGCTGGCTCTACGTCATGACCGACGGCCAGGACGGCCGCATTCTCCGTCTGACCCGCTAAGCCTTCAGCCCTAAGCTCTAAGCCCTACCGCGGAGGGTCATCGTAGACGGCGTGCGCCACGTGCGCCGCGTCGTGGCTGACGGTCGCGAACCCCGGCACCCGGCGTTCCATCGGCACGGTCACCGACCCCAGCGACGTTCGGTTATTGAGCGTGGCGTCGGAAACCGTGGCCGTGAACGTGTCGCCGTCGCGGAAGAGGTTGAACCACGCCGGCAAACCGATCTGCACGCTGTTGATGAACGTCACCGGACAGCCACCGCACAGACGCGCCATGAACTCGACGGCGCCGTCCGGCTTGAGGTCGACGATCACCATCGCCGCCGACGGATCGAGGCCGTCGCGATACATCAGCCCGGCCTTGGCAAACGGATGCGACGCATCGAGGTCGATGCGGCTGAACAGCGCGCCGCTTGGATTCGGGTCGATCGCCAGGTGGACGAAGTGAAACGAGTCCGTGGTGCCCCAGATGTCGCGGCCCGCTGCTTCGACCTGGGCCGGCCCGCTCACTTGTAGGTTGTCCCACCAGACGTTCCCGACGAGGCCCGTGTCGCCGATGTCATCGCCCCAGTAGGAAGACGGCAGCAGGCTCAGCCCCCGGAAGTGCGCAGCGGCCGTGGTCGTGTTGTCGTGGCTCGTAACCGCGACGCCAATGTCATAGCTGTCCGCCAGCGTAAAGGGCTGCGGCCCGCTGCCGACGACTCGCCAGGTGACGTGATCCGTGGAATAGCTCGCCACGACGTTCGTGCTGTGATCATCAGGACCTGTCCAGTTCAGCTGCAGCCACACAGGGAACGTGACCGTGGCCGTGCCGAGAAACGCCATGTTGTCTCCAGCCGCCGACCGCATCATGAATTCGATCTGCCCACCCGGCCGGACATCGAGCACGACCGTCGCCGCGTCGTCGCCCAGACTGTTTCGGAGCATGAGGCCGGCTTTGGCGAACGTATTCGTGTTCGACAGATCATCGACGCGCACGACTGCGTGCTGATTGTTCATACGCGTCAGGCGATACAGGTAGCGGAAGGCGTCATGCTGGCCCCAGATGTCGCCGCCGGAGCCTCGTACAGTCCAGGCGCCTTCGTTCGTCGTCGCGCCACCTTCCGCGCCGACCGCGCCGACGTCGATGGTGCTCCAGCTCGGCGCCATCGTCGCCGCGACGGTCAGGAACGACGCATGCGCCGTCGTCAACGCGCTGTTGTTGTGACTCGTGACCGCGAGGCCGGCCTCAGGCGTCGGGATCAGGCGGGCGCCGCTGTCGTGAAGGAATGTCCAATTCATGCCGTCGGTCGAGGTCCACGCGCCGACGGTCGTGCCTTCGAAGGTCAATCTCAGCCATGCGGGGAACGCGAGCTGCACACCGGCCACGTACTGCATCTCGATGCCGTCCAGGGGGCGGACCATGAACTCGACGAAGCCATCGGGCTTGATGTCGAGAATCGCCGTCGCCGAGCCCGCGTCGAGGCTCGATCGCAGCATCACGCCGGCTTTGGCAAACGGATCCGTGTTCTGCAGATCGTCCACGCGCGCGGCGACCCAGCCGGTGCCTGTCGCCGTCTGGTGGACGAAATGAAATGAATCGGCGCTGCCCCAGATGTCCGCGCCGCTTGCGTCCACCGTCCACGTGCCACCGCTCAGGCTCGCGTGGCCGGCGGCGCCGACCGCGCCGACGTCGGTTGAGTTGAACGGCTGCGCGAACGCAGTCGACGCGATCGAACACAACAATGCACACACGCCGACAATCGCTTTCCATTGCATGGACAGGACGCCTCCTCGAGGGACTGGTTTCCGCACGCTGCGCCGTGCACGGTGCAAAACGTAAACCGCTGTGTTAGATTCGCGCCGCACGTCCGCAGGAGGAACCGATGAGACGGCGAGTGATTTTGTTTGTGACGGCGGCAGCTGTCGCTCTGTCGGCGATGCCGGCTGCTGTGTCCGCTCAGCAGAACGCTTCAGCTGGAACGTCGCAGGTGCTCGACGTGCCCGGCGGAAAAGTTCGCGTGGTCACCGTCGCAACGGGACTGTTTCATCCGTGGAGCATCGCGTTCACCTCCGACGGCGCGGTGCTCGTCGCCGAGCGCGACGGCCGGCTGCGGATCATCCGCAACGGCGTGATGGCGCCCGACGCGGTCTGGACGTCGCCGACGCCGAAAGGCACGGCCGCGGACTCGCTGCACGGCCTCGCCGTGCACCCGAAGTTCGCGCAGAACCATCTCGTCTACGTCTCGTATCCGAAGAACGGACCGAAGGGCAACACGCTCGCGATTTCACGCGGACGTCTCGAAGGCGACAAGCTGACCGAGCTCGCCGAGATCTTCGTGGCGGATGCGTGGGAGACGAGCGGCAATCTGGCCGGCCACATGATGTTCGGTCCCGACAGCACGTTGTACGTGATGGTCGGCGATCGCGATCGTCTCTGCTGCACGGGCAGCGAAGACAACAGCCTTCGCATGAAGGCCCAGGCGCTCGACAACCACGTCGGCAAGACCCTGCGTCTCAAAGACGACGGCGGCGTGCCGGCCGACAACCCGTTCGCCGGCAAAGCCGGCGCCAAGCCGGAGATCTTCACCTACGGCCATCGCAACGGCTATGGACTCTCCATCCACCCGCAGACCGGCGAGCTCTGGCAGGCCGAGATCGGCCCGATGGGCGGCG
>Ga0134123_10001558_pt1 | contig 14940 bp, 15 predicted proteins | sample KB303_FD_96460 | JGI IMG/M metagenome (GOLD analysis project Ga0134123, IMG submission 96460) | Terrestrial soil microbial communities without Nitrogen fertilizer from Kellogg Biological Station, Michigan, USA - KB3-0-3 | ecosystem: Environmental > Terrestrial > Soil > Unclassified ...
GATCACCGGGTTGTCGTCACGGATGGCGGACTTGAGCAGCCCCTTGGCGTCGGCGGGCGTGGTGGGACGCACCACCTTGAGCCCGGGCACGTGGTAGAAGTACGTCTCCATGCTCTGGGAGTGCTGGGCGGCGAGCTGGGCGGCGGGGCCGCCGGGGCCGCGCACCACCAGCGGGATCGGGTACTGCCCGCCGGACATGTAGCACATCTTGGCCGCCGAGTTGACGATCTGGTCGAGGGCGAGAATCGAGAAGTTGAACGTCATCATCTCGATCACCGGCCGCAGACCCAGCATGGCCGCGCCCACTCCCACCCCCGTGAAGCCGGACTCGCAGATGGGCGTGTCGATGATCCGCTTCTCGCCGTAGGCCTTGAGGAGGCCCTGGGTCACCTTGTAGGCGCCGTCGTAGAGCCCGACCTCCTCCCCCATCACGAAGACCCGCGGGTCGCGGTCCATCTCCTCCCGCAGGGCCTGATTGAGCGCTTCCCGGTACGTGATGATGGACATGGGCTCAGTCCTTGTACACGTCGGTGAACAGCTCTTCCGGGGGCGGCTCCGGCGAGGCTTCGGCGAAGGCCACCGCCTCGTCCACCCGGTCGAACACCTCTTTCTCGACGAGCTTGACGTCGGCCTCGCCGAGGATCCCGTCCCGGTAGCAGCGCGCGGTGAACATCGCGATGGGGTCCCGCTCCTTCTCGCGCTCCACCTCTTCCTTGGTCCGGTACACCGAGCCCGCCGGATCGCGCATCGAGTGCCCGCGGAAGCGATAGGTGCGGGCCTCGATGAGGGTGGCCGTCCGGTCCTTGCGCGCGCGCTCCACCGCCCGCCCCACCGAGTCCCGCATTGCCAGCACGTCCATGCCGTCCACCGCCTCGCCGGGCATGCCGTAGGTCTCCGCAAACCGCCACACCTCGGTCTGGGAGAGCGCGCGGTGGATGGCGGTGCCCATGGCGTAGCGGTTGTTCTCGCAGATGAAGACCACGGGGAGCTTCCACAGCGCGGCGAGGTTCATCGACTCGTGGAACTCTCCCTCCGGCACCGCGCCGTCGCCGAAGTAGCAGAGGACGACCTGGTCGCCTCCCTGGTACTTGCACGCGAAGGCGGCGCCGGTGGCCAGGGGCAGGTGCGCGCCCACGATGCCGTGGCCGCCCAGGAAGTTCACGCTCCGGTCGAAGAAGTGCATGGAGCCGCCCTTGCCCTTGCAGAGCCCATCCATGCGGCCGAAGAGCTCCGCCATGGCCCGCTTGGGATCGGAGCCCTTGGCCAGGCAATGCCCGTGGTCGCGGTACGAGGACACCGCATAGTCGTCGGGGCGGAGGGTGGACGTCGCCCCCACCGCCACCGCCTCCTGGCCGATATAGAGGTGGAGGAAGCCGCCGATCTTGCCCAGCGTGTACATCTCGGCCGCCTTCTCCTCGAACCGGCGGATCAGCGCCATCTGGTAGACGAGCCGCCGCGCAAGCTCGGTGTCGAGCCGGGGGGCCAGGGTCGCGGTCTTGGCTTGCGCCATCAGAGGTGAACCTCCTGGACGTATCGTACCGCGGGAACGCCGCGGCGGCTTGCCGGACGCCCTACCCGCGCATCACGCTGAGCTCGTCCACCGACAGGCGCCGGCGGAGCTGGAAGATCGACACGATGATGGCGAGGCCCACCGCCACCTCGGCGGCGGCCACCGCCATCACGAACAGCGCCAGGGCCTGTCCCTCGGCGCCGCCGTGCGCGCGTCCGAACGCCACCAGGGCCAGGTTGGCCGCGTTCAGCATCAGCTCGATGGACATGAAGATGATGAGCGGGTCGCGCCGGATGAGCACCCCCAGCACGCCGATGGCGAAGAGCACCGCCGAAAGCGCCACGTAGTAGGACGGAGGGGTCATGGCTCAGGACGCCTTCTTCCTCGTCAACGCCATCACGCCCACGAGGGCGGCGAGGAGGAGCACGGAGGTGACCTCGAACGGGAAGAGGAAGTCGGTGAGGAGCAGGCGGTAAAGCGGCTCCACCCCCATGGCCGCGCCCGCGGGCGGGGCGGGCTGAAAGGCGCCGGAGCGGAAGATGAGCAGCACCTCCAGCAGCAGCACGCCCACCAGGGGGACGGCCAGCCAGCGCTGCGCGTGCAGCGGGTCCGGCCCCGTCTCCTCCTTCCCCGGGATCAGCACCATGATCGCGAATACGAAGAGCACCGCGATGGCGCCCGCGTAGACGATGACCTGGATGAGGGCCAGGAACTGCGCCTTGAGCATCAGGTAGAGCGCGGCCACCCCGGCCAGGTTGATGGTGAGGAAGAGCGCCGAATGGATCGGGTTGCGCAGGAGAATCACCCCCAGCGCCGAGCCCACCACCAGCACCGCGAGGAGGACGAACCCGGGGATTTCCATCAGATCCGCCGATCCGCCGGAATCGGAACCGGGGAGGCCGGCGAGCCATCCGGCTTCGCCGGATCGAGGGCCAGGAGCGTCTGCTTGTCGTAGATCATCCCGAAGCGGCTGAAGGAGGAGAACTCGAGGATGCCGGTGTCCATGCGGATCGCGTCCTCCGGGCACGCCTCCACGCAGAAGCCGCAGAACACGCACTTGCCGAGGTCGATGTCGAAGCGCTCCGGCACCTTCTCGATCTCGGGATTCGGGTGCTCGCTGGCCACGATGTAGATGCAGTGGGCGGGGCATACCGTCTCGCACATCATGCAGGCGACGCAGCGGGGGGAGCCGTCCTCGCGGCGCACCAGGCGGTGCAGGCTGCGCAGGCGCGGCGAATAGGGGCGGCGCTCCTCCGGGTACTCGATGGTCACCGCCCCCCGCACGCCCTTGACCCCGAACATGCGCTGGGTGTGCTTCCACATGTTGGAGAAGAACCGAACGCCGGTGAGCCGGAGGCCCACCAGGATCTCCACCAAGTAGAAGCGCTGGCGCACGGTCAGCCGGTTCGAGTGCCGCGGGTCCATCTCCTGCCCGTGCTGCTGATACTGCGCCGGCATCGTCTATCTCCCCACCGCGAGGAGCACGAGGCTCGTCACGACGATGTTCAGGATGGCCAGCGGGAAGAGCCCCAGCCAGCCGAGCCGCATCGCCTGGTCGTAGCGGAAGCGCGGCAGGGTCCAGCGGATGAGCATGAGGAGCCAGATCAGCACCACGACCTTCAAGAGGAAGCTCCCCACCTGGAGGCCGACCACCATGAGGTGCGGCAGCGCCACCGTGCCGCCCCAGGGGAAGACGAAGCCCGAGGCGTGGAGGTAGGGCACCTGCCAGCCGCCCAGGAAGAGCGCGGTGGTCATGCCCGCGATCACCACCGTCTCCAGGAAGTCCGCCATGGCGAACATCCCGAACTTCATGCCGCTGTACTCCACGAAGTAGCCGATGATCTCGGACTCGCCCTCCGGCATGTCGAAGGGGATGCGCTTGGTGGCGGCGATGCCGGCGGTGAGGAAGAGGAAGAAGGCGAGCGGCTGGGTCAGGATGCCCCAGGCGGGAATCCAGTTGCCGAAGATCTTCGGCAGGAGCGGCTGGCCCTGGCCGCGGGCGATGTCCTGGAGGTCCAGCGAGCCGTACACCATCACCACCCCCATGATGGAGGCGCCGATGGCGATCTCCGCGGAGATCATGAGGGCGGCCGCGCGCTGCCCGCCCAGGAGCGCGTAGTTGTTGGCGGACGCCCAGCCCGCCATCATGAGCCCGTACACGCCCAGGGACAGCATGCCGAGCACGTAGAGGATGCCCACGTTCAGCGTCACCGCCTGGAGGGTGACGTCCCGGCCGAAGAGGTGCAGGGTGTCGCCGAAGGGGATGGAGGCAAAGGCGGCGAGCGCGAAGAACACCGACACGAAGGGCGCCAGCACGAACATCAGCTTGTCCGCCCGCGCGGGCATGAAATCTTCCTTGGTCAGCATCTTGATGGCGTCGGCGAGCGGATGGAGCAGGCCCAGGATGCGGATGCCGAAGATGGAGGCGCGGTTGGCGCCGATGCGGTCCTGCATGATGGCGGACTGCTTGCGCTCCACCCAGGTGAGGAGGCCGCCGAAGTTGAGCACCACGAACATGATGAAGGCGACGGGGATGGCGTTGATGATGAGGTCGCCGGGCAGCCCCGCCATCAGCTCGGCGGGGTTCACGCCGACACCATCTGGCCCGTGTCGCCCAGCGTGCGGTAGAGCATCCCGCTGAAGGCCGGCACCGCGGCGGCCAGCGCGGCGAACACCTCGTCCGCCCGCTGGGCGGTGAGCGCGACGTCCGTGCCCGCCTTGCCCAGGCGGGCGGCGAGGAGACCGAAGGTCACCCAGTCCGGCTGCGCCTCGCCCAGGGGAGCCATGGCGGGACGGAAGCGCTGCACGCGTCCCTCGAAGTTGGTGAAGGTACCGTCGCGCTCCGCATAGGCCGCGCTGGGCAGCACCAGGGCCGCGCGCGCCGAGGTGGGGTTCGCGTTGGTCCCCTGGAAGACGATCGTCTCCGCGCCCGCCAGCGCCGCCGACACTCGCGAGGCCGCGAAGCCCGAGGCGGTGAGGTCGTGGTGGAGCACCCACAGCAGCTTGATCTTCTTCGCGGCGGCCGCGTCGAGGATGCCGCCGGCGTCGAGCCCGCCCGCGGCGGGGCCCAGCCCCGCCAGCTGCGCCCCGCGCGTATTGGGGTTCTTGTCCGCGCGGATCAGGAGCTTGTCGTCCTCGCCCGGCTCGCGCGGCGGCACCGCGAAGTCGCGGTGCATCACCCCGAGGCTGTCCAGGAGGCGCCGGAGGGCCCAGAGGTCCTCGTTGGACATCTGCGGCGAGGCGAGCACGCCGATCTCCTCGGGGCGATACCGGGACATGCGTCCCGCGAAGGTGGCCACCGCGTCGTCCCAGGTGGTCTCCACCGACTGCCCGTCCACCGTCACGCCGGGAGCGGCGAGGCGGCTCTCGTCGTCGATCCACCGGAAGCCGTAGCGGCCCGCGTCGCAGATCCACCACTTGTTGACCTCGGCGTGGAAGCGCGGCTTGATGCGCGCCACGCGCTTGCCCTGGTTGTGGTGGGTACGGTGCTTGTTGGTGTGGATCTCGATATTGCATCCGCGCGCGCAGCCGTTGCAGACGCTCTTCGCGGTGTCCAGGTACCACACGCGCACCTGGAAGCGGAAGTCGCGGTCGGTCAGCGCGCCCACCGGGCAGATGTCGATGACATTGCCGGAGTAGGCGTTCTCCAGCGCGGTCCCCGGGAAGAGCCCGATCTCCGAGTGGTCGCCGCGGTGGAAGATGCCCAGCTCGCCGGTGCCGGTGATCTCATCGCAGAAGCGCACGCAGCGCGAGCAGAGAATGCAGCGCTCCGCGTCCAGGATGACGTGGGGGCCCAGCGGCACCGCCTTGGGCTTGTGCACCTTCTCGTCCGTCATCCGCGGGTCGTAGAGCCCGTGCTTCATGTAGTAGATCTGCAGCCAGCACTCCCCCGCCTGGTCGCACACCGGACAATCCAGCGGGTGGTTGATGAGGTGAAACTCCATCATCGACCGCCGCGTGTCCTTCACCCGCTCCGACTCCGTCTGCACCACCATGCCCTCGGCGGCCTGGGTATTGCAGGCGATCTGCGGGCGCGGCACCTTGTCGATGTCCACCATGCAGAGGCGGCATTGCCCCGCGATGCTGAGCCCCGGGTGGTAGCAGTAGTGCGGGACCTCGGCCCCGGCCGCCTTGGCGGCCTCGATGAGGTTGGTCCCGTCGGGAACGGTGATCTCCTTCCCGTTGACGGTCAGCTTAGGCATGGGCGCCGCTCCGGATCAGGGCCTCGAACTCTTCACGGAACTTCTCGATATAGCTGATGTAGGGCCCGACGGCGCCGTCGTAGAACGCGCAGATGGTGGTGCCGGCTCCGCGCTTGGCCACGTCCAGGATGGTGTCGAGGTCCTCCTTGCGGCCCTTCCCCTCCACGATCCGGTGGGTCATCTTGTAGATCCAGCCGGTGGACTCGCGACACGGCGTGCACTGCCCGCACGACTCGTGCGCGTAGAAGCGCGCCACCACCATGAGGGCGTCGGGAATGGAGACGGTGTCGTCCATGACCACGATGCCGGCGGAGCCGATCATGGAGCCCTTGCTCTTGGGCCCGTCCACGTCCATCGCGATATCGATCTCGTCCGGCGTGAGGATGGCCGCGGAGGAGCCGCCCGGCACCACCGCCTTGAGCGGGCGCCCGCCGCGGATGCCGCCGCAGTGGTCGTAGATGAGGGAGCGCAGGGTCACCGACACCGGCGCCTCCACCACCCCCGGCTTCACCACGTGTCCCGACACCGAGTAGAGCCGCGTGCCGCCCTGGGTCTTGGTCCCGAGCCCCGCGAACCACTCGGCGCCGCGGGTCACGATGGGGGGCAGGCAGGCGAGCGTCTCCACGTTGTTCACGATGGTGGGATGCCCGAAGGCGCCCTTCACCGCGGGGAACGGGGGCTTCACCTTGGGCCAGCCCTTCTTGCCCTCCAGCGACGAGATGAGCCCGGTTTCCTCGCCGCAGATATAGGCGCCGGCGCCCCGGTGGACCACGATGTCGAAGCCGCCGCCGGGCACGCCTGCCCCCAGCAGCCCCGCGTCGTAAGCCTCCTTCACCGCCGCGCTGAACACGCGCCACGGCTGCACGTACTCGCCGCGGATGTAGACGAAGCCCAGCCGCGAGTCGATGGCGCGCGCGGCGATGAGCATGCCCTCGATGAGGGCGTGCGGATCGCGCTCGAGGATATAGCGGTCCTTGAAGGTGCCGGGCTCGCCCTCGTCGGCGTTCACCACGAGGTATTTCGGCGCGGTGGAGCCCTTGGGAATGAAGCCCCACTTCACCCCGGTGGGAAAGCCGGCCCCGCCCAGCCCGCGGAGATTGGACTTCTTGACCTCCTCGGTGATGGCGGCGGGCTCCATCCCCTTGGCCTTGTCCCATCCCTTGTAGCCGCCCCCCTCGCGATAGACGCGGAGGGTGTGGGCGTCGGGCACCGAGAAATTCCTGGAGAGGATGAGCTCCGCCATTAGGCCAGCCCCTGGAGGATGCGGTCCACCTTCTCCGGCGTGAGGAGCCCCTCGTAGCGATCGTCGGCCTGCAGCATCGGCGCCTGCTCGCAGGCGCAGAGGCACTCGACGGTGAGGAAGGTGATCCGCCCGTCCGCGGTGGTCTCGCCCGGCTCCACCCCGAGGCGCGCCTTCATGTGCTCGACGATGCCCTTGGCGCCCATGAGGTGGCAGGTGAGGTTGTGGCAGACCGCCACCACGTGCCGCCCCTTCGGCTTCTGGAAATACATGGTGTAGAAGGTCACCACCTCGTGGACATGCGCGGGCGACATCTCGAACAGGGTGGCCACGTACTCCTCGATCTCCAGCGAGATGTAGCCCCAGGCGTCCTGCGCCATGTGGAGCACGGGCAGGAGCGCGCCCTGGCGGTCGGGATAGAGCCCCTGGAGACGGCGCACCTCCGCGAGCTGCTCGGGGGAGAACTGCGGGGCGGTGGCGTCGGCCATCAGCGATCCAGCTCCCCGCCGATCATGTTGACGGAGCCGAAGGTGGGGACGATGTCGGAGACCATCTGGCCCTCGATCATGCGCGGCAGCGCCGCCACCGGCGGCAGACACGGCGGGCGGCAGCGCACGCGATACGGGCGATCGCTCCCGTCCGAGACCACGTAGAAGCCCAGCTCGCCGTTGGCGCCCTCCACCGGCATGTAGGCCTCGCCGGCGGGCGGGCGGATGCCGAAGCCGTCCATGACTAGCATGAAGTGGTTCATCAAGCCCTCGATGGAGCCGTAGGCGGTCTCCTTGGGCGGCAGCACCACCTGCTTGTCGCGCGTGTTGACCCGCTGCTGGGCGTCGCGCCCCTGCCCCTGCAGGTTCGGCGAGAGCTGGATGGGCACCAGCAGCAGCCCCTCCGTCTTCCCCTGCTTGCCGCGGTCCACGTAGGCGGCGGGGTCGATGGCCTTGCCCTCCCAGTCCACCTGGATTGAGCCGCCGGGCAGACCCTCCAGCGCCTGCTCGGCGATGCGCATGGACTGCTCCATCTCGCCCATCCGCACGAGGTACCGGTCGAAGTTGTCGCCGTTCTTGCCCAGCGGCACCTCGAAGGGAATGTTCCCGTAGGCCCAGTAGGGCTGCGCCTTGCGGAGGTCGTAGTTCACCCCCGCTGCGCGCAGCAGCGGGCCGGTGATGCCCCAGGCCACCGACTCGGGGCCGGACAGGGCCCCCACGCCCACCATCCGGTCCATGAAGATCCGGTTGGCGGTGACGAGGGTGTGGACTTCCTCGAGCACCTGGCGCACCTCGCCGAAGGCCTTCTTCACCTTCAGGTCGAAGCCGGCGGGCAGATCGGCCTTCACCCCGCCCACGCGGCCGTAGGAGATGGTGAGCCGGGCGCCGGTGACGTCCTCCACCAGCTCCCAGAGATACTCGCGTGCCTTGATCATGTAGAGGAAGACGGTGAAGGCGCCGAGCTCCATGGAGCCCGCGCCCACGCAGGTGAGGTGGTCGCAGACCCGGGAGATCTCGCTCATGATCACCCGGATGTACTTGCAGCGATCGGTGATGTCGATGCCGAGGAGCTTCTCGATGGCGGAGGCGTAGCCGAAGTTGTTGATCAGCGGCGAGACGTAGTTGAGCCGGTCCGTGAAGGGGATGGCGTTGTTGTAGGGACCGATCTCGCAGTCCTTCTCGAACGCGCGGTGGAGATAGCCGATCTCCACGTCCGCCTTCACCACCATCTCGCCGTCGAGCTCGGCGAAGATCCGGATGATGCCGTGCATGGCCGGATGCGCCGGCCCCAGGTTGACGAAGAGGTGCTGGCTGCCCCCGCCCGCTCCGGGGCCCTCGCCGAGGAACAGCTCCCGCGTCTCGCGCTGGTCCATATCAGACGTTTGGTCCAATCAAGGGCTGGCGGCGCTCGATGGGATAGTCCTTGCGCAGCGGGTGGCCCACGAACTCCTCGTAGAGGAGCAGCCGGCGGAGGTCGGGATGACCCTCGAAGCGGATGCCGAACATGTCCCACACCTCGCGCTCGAGCCAGTTGGCGATGGGCCAGAGGGAGGAGGCGGTGGGCACCACCGCGTCGTCCTGCTCCACGCGGACCTTGAGCCGCACCCGGTGGTTGTGGGTCACCGAGTAGAGGTGATAGACCACCTCGAAGCGCGGCCCGTCCTCGCGGCCGGGAAACTTGGAGTAGTCCACCGCGCTGAGGTCGGCGAGGAGGTCGAAGCGCAGGTCGGCCTCGTCGCGGCAGAAGGCGAGCGCGTCGAGCAGCCCCTCGCGCGCCACCACCGCGGTGTGGTCGCCGCGATGGGCATGGGTTTCGAGCACGCGCCCGCCCAGGCGCGTCCCCAGCCGCGCGAGAATCGCCGCGCCGTCCATGCTCAGTAGCGCTGGGCGCCCGCGGCGATCTTGTCCTGAAGCTTCATCAGGCCGTCGATCACGCTCTCGGGACGCGGGGGGCAGCCGGGAATGTACACGTCCACCGGGATGATGGTGTCGATCCCCTGGACGGTGGCGTAGTTGTTGTAGAAGCCGCCGGTGCAGGTGCACACCCCGAAGGCCACCACCCACTTGGGCTCGCACATCTGGTCGTAGATGCGCTTCAGCACCGGCGCCATCTTGTGGCTGATGGTGCCCACCACGAAGAGCACGTCGGCCTGGCGGGGCGAGAAGCGCGGCAGGCCGGCGCCGAATCGATCGACGTCATAGTGCGAGCAGGCGGTGGCCATGTACTCCATGCCGCAGCACGCGGTCACGAAAGGGTACTGAAAGATGGAGTACTTCCGGGCCCAGCCGATGGCCTCGTCCAGCTTCGAGGTGAAGAAGTTGCCTACTCCCATTCGAGCCCCCGCTTCTTCCAGATGTAGAGAAAGCCCAGCATGAGAATCCCGAGGAACACCATCATCTCGAGGAAGAGGAACCAGCCCCGGTTCGCGTAGTACAGCGTGGCCCAGGGCCAGAGGAAGAGCATCTCGATGTCGAAGATGATGAAGAAGATGGCGATGGTCGAGAACTTGATCGCGAAGCGGCCCTCGGGCAGGGCCACCGGGTCCTTGCCGCACTCGAAGGGCTCCATCTTGACGAAGCTGAGTCGCTTGGGCGCGATGAGAGCGGGGATGCCCAGAAGAAGGCCGGCCACTCCCGCCGCGATCGCGAAGACCAGGAAGAGCTGGAAGAACTCCATCGCTCAGCGCCCCGGGACTTGCGACTTCGCGTGGTAGGAGGAGCGCACCAGCGGGCCCGACTCCACGTGGGCGAAGCCCAGCGCGCGGCCGATCTCGCCCAGCTCGCGGAACTCGTCGGGATGGTAGTAGCGCGCCACCGGCAGGTGCTGCGCGGAGGGGCGGAGGTATTGCCCGAGGGTGAGGATGCTCACGCCGGCCTCGCGGAGGTCTCGCATCGTCGCCACCAGCTCGTGCCGCTCCTCGCCCAGCCCCAGGATGATGCCGGACTTGGTGAGGAGACCGGGGGCCACGCGGCGCGACCGCCGGAAGATGTCCAGCGTCCGCTCGTAACGGCCGCCGTGACGCGCGAGCTTGTAGAGCCGCGGCACCGTCTCGGTATTGTGGTTGAGGATGTCCGGACCCGCCGCGATGACGGCGTCCAGCGCCTCGCCCTGCCCCTGGAAGTCCGGGATGAGCAGCTCCACGCGGCACGCGGGCGCATGCCGCCGGATGGCGCCCACCGTGGCCGCGAAGTGCGCCGCGCCCCCGTCGGCGAGGTCGTCACGGTTCACCGAGGTGATGACGACGTGCTCCAGCCCCAGCTCGCGCACCGCGCGGCCTACCCGCTCCGGCTCCTCCCGATCCTCCCACTGCGGCCGCCCGTGGGTGACCGCGCAGTAGCCGCAGTTCCGCGTGCAGACGTCGCCGAGAATCATGAAGGTCGCGGTGAGGTCTTCCCAGCACTCGCCGATGTTCGGGCAGTGGGCCTCCTCGCACACGGAGTGCAGGTTCCACTCGCGCATGAGGCCCTTGAGGCGGAGATACTGCGGTCCCCCCGGCGCCCGCACCTTCAGCCAGGAGGGCTTGGGCGTGCTTGGCGGAGTCGACGGCTCCAGGAGAGGGAGCGAAATTCCCATGAGGTATTGTCCTTTTCCCCGTTGGCGCGCGTCATTATGGCATAGCTTTCACAAGCCGCCAAGCGGGGGAAAGACGCCTCAATTCGGGCGGCTAGCCCTGAACTCCCCGGGGGTCGCGGGCGGGCTGTCGAGGGCCCTCCAGGCGGGCTCGAGCATGGCGGCGAAGGCCGCGTGGACGGCCGCGCGGGGAATCGGCCGGCGCGGGGCGGGCGTTTCGCTCGGCGCCAAGGCCTCGCGGAGCGCCGACAGGGCCGGCACCCGCGCGGCCAGCCGCGTCCAGGCGGGCCGGAGGACCTTGCGGATCCGCGCCGCCGGCCCCGCCGGGGGCGGAGGCGCCTCGCGGGAGGGGCCCATGCCGATGATGATCGGGTTGGTGTTGATCTCCCAGACCTGCATCTCGCCATCTCGCAGCGAGTAGTCGATGCGCCCGTACTCGATGCGAGCCGCCGCGAAGATCTCGCGGAGCTGCCGCTCGTGCGGATTGGTGGCGAGGTACTCGAGCTCCTCCCGCAGGAGGTCGTCGGTGAGGACACTCCAGTCCTTCACCACCCAGTGGCGGCTGAAGAAGAGATGGCGCGGCAGGATGCGGTCGCCCACGATGAAGGCGCCGTACTTCCGGTAGAGGCCCTCCGCGTCCGCGGTATCGCAGAACTCCACCACGAGCTTGTCGTCCAGGCGTGCCCCGCTCGCGCGCAGCGCCTCGGTGGCGGCGCGAAGCTCCTCGGCCGAGCCGAGCAGCGGCGAGAGGCTGCCCTTGTGGTCATTGACCGTGCGCAGGAACACCGGGAAACGCTTGGTCGTCCCGCCGTCGACAAGCCGCTGGACGTCGAAGGCATTCACCCCGTGCCGGCGGAGCTCCTGCAGGAGCTCGTAGCGGAGCAGCGAGCGGGTGGGATGGTTCAGCAGGCGACAGCCCCGCGTCGCGAGCTCCTGCCAGCGCCGGGCGGCCCGCGCCCGCTGGGCATCAGTGAGCAGCTCCAGATCCGCGAAGCAGTAGGTGCCGTCGGGAAGCGTGGGCGCGGCGAAGAGCTCCTCGTACACCATGGGCACGAGACGGCCGCCGACGCCCGCGCCGGCGATCTTCAGGTAGACGCGGATGGTGTCGGCGCTCTCCGGCGTGGTGAGGAAGTAGATCAATGGACGAGCCACTCGCTCGCGCGCTCGACCCCCTGCGCGTGCGCCGCGTTCCGCCGGATGTGCTCGAGCAGGGCGGCCCGGACGGACAGGGGCCCGCCTCCGGACGCGCCGATCTCCGGCAGATAGACGCCGTCCTCGCCCACCGTCAAGGCCGGGCAATCGGCGGGCAGGCCCGCGCCCGCCGCTGCGCGACGGATACGCGCAACGTCCAGGGTGAGCTGTTCCAGGATTAAGCGTCCCAGCGCGGTGAGCCGCGCATGGCCCTGGAGCACGGCGAGAGCGAGCTCGAGCTGGACGGGAAGGCGGAGAAGGCGGTCGAGGGCAAAGGTCCGGTCGTCGCCGCCCACCTCGGGCGCCGCGTGAACGGCGGCCCAGAACTGCTGCACCCCCACGAACACGTAGACGCCGTGGAAGATGCCATAAAGGCCGCGCGGCTTGTCGCGCCAGGGCGAGTAGTAGCGCGCCTCCTCCCCCGTCCCCGCCTCGAAGAGGGGGCCACCCTCCTCGATGAGCTGGAGCCGGTTGTGCTGGAGCTCGTGGATGAAGTGGTCGGCGAGGACGAAGGGATTCTCGATGACGCTGGCCACGAAGGCGCCGGGCATCTCGGCGGGGCTGAAATCGTCGAAGCCGCCCCACGCGAGCGGCTTGAGCCCGATCAACCGGATGATGCGACGGAACGCCTCGAACGAGTCCGGAGCGTAGCGCTCGATCAGGGCGAGCACGCGCGCCACCAGCCCGGCGTGCCGCGCGTGGTAGGCGAGCCCTGCGCGCACGGCCGGCTCTCCCACCGCGAGGCCGCGCAGGTGCAGCGCGTGGGGGTGCAGCGGCAGCGAGTAGTCGCGCGCGCGGGCGTGCGGGCACTGGTGCAGGATCAGCCCGTTCGCCTGCACCTCGCCGACCGCGCCGAGGGCAACCTCATGCTCCTCGCCTCCCACCGTGACTCTGAGCCGGCCGGCCACGATGCCCGAGATCGCCACCGGTCCCGCGCCGTCGAGGGACAGCCGCGTGCCGGGAATCGCAAAGGGGAAGGCCGCCGGCAGCGGCGTGTCGAGCTTGCAGTCGCGGCCGCTCCGGTACGCGACCCCGAGGGCGAAGGCCTTGAACTGGTCGAGGTGCTCGGCGAGCGCGTCCTCGGGTCCCGTCGTCGCCAGCGCATGCGCGGTTCGCGTCCAGGCATAGGCGCGGGGATCCGACCACACCCGATCGAAGATCGCGCCCTCGAGGGCGAGGGCCCCGCTCAGCTCGACGAACTCCCGGGCGGCCCGACCCGGCGCCGGCGCCTCCGCGAGCGCGCGCCGGAGCGCGCCCAGAACCTGCGTGGAGTTGCCGCGGGCGGCGTCGAACGTGCGCCCCCCGGTCTCGCCCCAGAGCAGATCCGCGGCGGGACCCGCAATCGGCCAGACCGGCCATCCGGTGGAGAGCACGGCCGCGCCGCTCGTCACTGGAAGAGGGACGACGCGACGCCCCAGCGCTCCTCGAACACCAGCTCGGCGAGCGGCCGGCGCGTGCGCGGGGCGAGCTCGCGCTCGCGCAGCGGTCCCGGCAAGACGTCGGGCGATCCCAGGTACCCCACCGCGATCATCACGCCGGGCTCGAAGAGCGGCGGGATGTCGAAGAGGATGCGCGCCCGGTCGGGATCGAATCCCGCCATCGGGTGACAGTGCAGGCCCACGCTCCGCGCCTGGAGGATGGCCGACATCACGGCGAGGCCGAGATCGTGCATGGAGTGCGGGTACGGCACCAGGGCGGCTTCGACCTGGCTGAAGCGCTGCCGCATGGCGGCGGCGAGCACGAGCACCGGGGCGGAGTGCGCCCACTCCTTGTTCCCGTCGCTGAGGCAGGAGAAGAGGCGCGGGTAGTCGCTCCCGTGATCCTTCCGCGCCACCAGGAACCGCGCGGGCTGGGTATTGTGCGCGGAGGGCGCGAGGCGCGCCGCCTCGAACATGCTCCGTAGCTTCTCGGGCTCCGGCGGCTGGTCGGAGAAGCTGCGCGGGCTCCACCGGTCCGTGAACACGGACAGGAGGTCCACCCGCGGAGCGACGCGCTTGTCGGCGCCGGCGCTCACCGCGTGAACTTGTCCACCGGGTAGAACGACCGGTCGTCGGACTCGCACGCGTCCTCGTGCACCGCGCTCCGGCTCCCCCCGTCCCGCGCGGAGGCATCCCAGGCCTTCATGGTCCACCGCACGCACGCGCGGAAAATGTGCTCCAGCCGGTCGGGCGACAGCCCCACCGCGGCGAGCGCGCGATCGTCCATCCCCGACTTGAGCAAGGTCTCCTGCCGCCCGCTGACATTGGAGATCCACTGGTCACGGTCGCGGTGAAAGCTTCGCGGATCGAAGGGACGGGGCGCGAGCCGCAGCGTCACCGGATACACCGCGGCGCGGCCCGGCTCGAACTGGACCGCGATGCGCAGGTCCCAGAGATGGTCGCCGTCGGACATGGGATAGCCGGTGGAGCGCACGAACGGGAAGCCACGGATGGGGAAGGCGGACGCCTCGGCATTGTCCCCGTACTTGCGCACGCAGTCCGCGATGACGGCCTCCATCCGGTCGCCGATCTCCGCGTCGGTCATGCCCGGCACCACCACGTGGACCCCGGTGCCTCCGCTGGCGCCATTGGGCTTGACGACCACCGGCCCTCCGGCGAGAAGCGCGCGGGCACAGATCCGTGCCTCCTCGAGGGACGCGGCCTCGAAGTACGGCAGCGGCTCGATTCCCGTGCCCTCGAGGAGCTCCTGCTGCCGGCCCTTGTCGTGTACGAGATGGACGAGCCGCCAGGCGTGGAAGA
>Ga0134123_10001559_pt1 | contig 14939 bp, 12 predicted proteins | sample KB303_FD_96460 | JGI IMG/M metagenome (GOLD analysis project Ga0134123, IMG submission 96460) | Terrestrial soil microbial communities without Nitrogen fertilizer from Kellogg Biological Station, Michigan, USA - KB3-0-3 | ecosystem: Environmental > Terrestrial > Soil > Unclassified ...
CGACGTGCACGTGCTGGTGCACGGTCGCGAGAAGGGCAACAAGTCCTCGATCCACGATCACGGGCCGTGCTGGGTCATCTACGGCAACTACAAGAACCCCACCCGCATGCGCCGCTGGCGCCGGCTCGACGACGGCAGCAAGCCGGGCCACGCCGAGGTCACGCTGCAAAAGGAGTTCCTGAACGAGCCGGGCCAGGCGGCCGTGTTCGCCGTCGGCGACATCCACTCCATCGAGTTCGGCGACGACACGTTCTTCATCCGCGTCACCGGCGGCGACGTCGAGACCAAGCAGACGCTGAAGTTCGACGCCGAGAAGAAGACGGTCGAGGTCGCCAACCGCGCGATGGGGCAGCGCTAGCTCCGCGCGGCCAGCGGTAGATTCTGCGAGCAGGAGAGCGCCGGCTGCCGCCAGCCGGCGCAACGGCTCCTACTTCTCCTGCGCTGTGTCCCGATTCTTGAGCCGCCTCAACCACTCCTGGCTTTCGGCCGCGTAGTACGCCTCGAGCTGAGCGTAAAACGGTGACGAGACCGTCACGAAGTCCACCAGCTCGGCCGGGTCGCTGTCCTCATCCAGGTTCATGTCGCGAAACGTTCCCGTGAGACCTGAATAGCCCATCGATTCATTGCTCGCGGTGTCGATGAGATTGATCAGCTCCTCGAGGGTCAGTGGCCCCGCCGCACTGCCCGGCGAGCACTCGAACCGACTGTCATACTCATCCACGACGGAGTAGTGAATGACCTCCTCGGCCCGGCGCGCTCGAATGCTGATGACGTCTCCCGTTGTCGACCGGAGGGCCACGCGAGCGATCTCGGTTTCCTGACTGTCACAGTCCGGCAGGTACTCGCCCCCCATCAGGAAGGGATGGATTCGACCAGTCCGACTTCGTTCCTCCTCGGTCAGCGTATCCTTCAGCATCCACTCCGGAAGGTCAGCGGCATCGCCGTGCTCCAGGGCTTTTCTGACCATCCGGCGCCGCTGCTCGCCCTTGATATTGGCAAAGATCATCTCCGGCGTGTCCCAGTAGGACTGGGGCCGAAATGTCAAATCCTGTTGGTGCTCCGGGCTCGGCGTGCGACCTCCACAACAGCCGAATAGCGCCATTTCAAGTCGCCCTCCGACGACTTCCGGGCACAATCCGCGCCAAGTGCCCACCGCTGTCCCCATGCATAGTTGGCGACCGGCCCGGCACGAAACGCGGTCGCAGCACGCATTGTTTTCATCCTCGGCGCGGAAGGGTGTCGGAGGGATGTTCCGCCCCGGTCGAGGTGCGCGGTCGAGGTCCCGCCACGGTGGTCCTCGACTTCGCCTACGAAGGCGGCGGAGTCGGCAAGGGTGGCAAGGCCACTCTGCTCGTGAACGGCAAACCGGTGGCCGAAGGGCGCATCGAGAAGACCCAGCCCAACATCTTCTCGGCCGACGAGACCGCTGACGTCGGCATCGACAACCAGACGCCGGTCGCCGAGGGATCGGCATCGGCCCGGACACGCGATTCACCGGGAAGATCACCAAGGTCACCCTCGAAGTGGGGAAGTAGCGGACCTCTCTTTCAGATCCGGTTCGTGCGCTCGCTGTGGCCCCGGCCCTCAATAGGACCAAAGGCCGATAGTCCGTTCGCGCGGAGCCCCCCTAGACTCGCGCAATGCGGCGGTGCTCCCCGGGTCAGACCCAAAGAGGAGAGCCTACGATGAGAGCCATCCTGCTTGCCTTTTTCGCGCTGAGTCTCGTGCTGGCCCCGAGCGGCCCCGCGATGGCTCAGACCCCGACCAAGCAGCCGAACATCCTCGTGCTCTGGGGCGACGACATCGGCTACTGGAACGTCAGCGCTTACAACCAGGGCATGATGGGCTACAAGACCCCGAACATCGACCGTATCGCCAGGGAAGGCGCTCTGTTCACCGACTGGTACGGGCAGCAGAGCTGCACCGCCGGCCGGGCAGCCTTCATCACCGGCCAGGTCGGCTTTCGCACCGGGATGTTGAAGGTCGGCCTGCCGGGCGCGAAGGAAGGCCTGCAAGCCGGCGACGTGACGATCGCCGAGCTCCTCAAGGCCCGGGGGTACAAGACCGGCCAGTTCGGGAAGAATCACCTCGGCGACCTCGACGAGCATCTGCCCACCGCGCACGGCTTCGATGAGTTCTTCGGCTCGCTCTACCACCTCAACGCCGAGGACGAGCCTGAGCATCCGGACTACTTCAAGGATCCGGAGATGCGCAAGCGCTATGCGACACGCGGCGTGATCCACAGCCGCGCCAACCCGGACGGCACGCAGAACGTCAAGCTGACCGGCCCCCTGAACAAGAAACGCATGGAGACGGTGGACGAGGAATTCACCCGCGAAGCCTTCCGTTTCATGGAGGAGTCCAAGAAGGAGGGCAAGCCCTTCTTCCTGTGGTGGAACTCCACTCGCATGCACATCTGGACCCGACTCAAGCCGGGATCGGAGGGTAAGACCGGCCTCGGCATCTATCCCGACGGGATGGTCGAGCACGACGCGATGGTCGGGCAGATGCTCGACAAGCTCAAGGAGCTGGGCCTCGACGACAACACCATCGTGATGTATTCGACGGACAACGGCGCCGAGAAGTTCACGTGGCCCGACGGCGGCACCTCTCCGTTCCGGGGCGAGAAGAACACCAACTGGGAAGGCGGCTACCGCGTGCCCACCGCCATCCGCTGGCCCGGCGTCATCAAGCCCGGCACGGTGCTCAACGACATCTTCGCGCACGAGGACATGCTCCCCACGTTCCTGGCGGCGGCGGGGGACCCGGACGTGAAGGGGAAGCTCTTGAAGGGCATGCCGGTCGGCAACAAGACCTTCAAGGTCCACCTGGACGGCTACAACATCACGGACGCCCTGGCCGGGAAGTCACCGAGTCCGCGCCGCGAATTTTTCTATTTCAACGACGACGGATCGCTCGTGGCCCTGCGCTACAACCAGTGGAAGGTCGTCTTCGCCGAGCAACGTGCGCACGGCATCGACGTCTGGGAACAGCCGTTCGTGCCGTTGCGCTTTCCGAAGCTCTTCAGTCTGCGCTCGGACCCCTTCGAGACCGCTGACCATGAAGGCATGGACTATCCCCGGTGGCGCGTCGAGCACCTCTTCGTGCTCGTGCCGGCGCAGCAGTTCGTCGGGCAGTTCCTGGCCACGTTCAAGGACTTCCCGCCGAGCCAGAAGCCGGGCAGCTTCAGCATCGATGCGGCCCTGGAGACGCTCCAGCGAGGTGCGCAAGGGGGAAGCCGGTAGCTCACCTGGACGGCAACGCGAAGGCGACGACCGCGTCACCTCGGGTCGTCCCCATCTTGCCGTGGCCGCCGGCGGCGATGACGACGTACTGGCGGCCGTTGGGCAGGCGGTAGGTCATCGGCGTCGCCTGCCCGCCGGCGGGCAGGCGCCCCTTCCACAGCTCGCGGCCGTTCTCGATGTCGAAGGCGCGCAGGTAGTTGTCCATGGCGGCGCCGATGAACACGACGCCGCCGGCGGTAACGATGGGGCCGCCGAGGTTGGGCGTGCCCGAGCCGACGCTGATCGGAAGGAAGATCTTCGCCGCGACCAGGTCCCGCGTCGTCCCCAGCGGCACCTCCCACAGCGTCTTGCCGCTCAGCAGCGAGACGGCCACCAGCGTGCCGAAGGGCGGCGCCGTGCACGGCAGGCCCAGGGGTGAGAGCAGGATGCGGCGCCGCATCACGTAGGGCGTGCCGCGCATGGGCGCGTACTCCCAGCCGGCCTCGTTGCGTGAAGGATCGTGGCGCTCGCGCGGGATCAGCTGCACCAGCGAGGCCAGGCGATTGACCGGGATGACCACGATCTGGCGCTCGGGCTCGAAGGCCACCCCGCCCCAGTGCGCGCCGCCGATGTTCGACGGCGTGACCAGCGTGACGTCGAGACCCGGCGGCGTGAAGACGCCGTCGTAGTGCGCGCCGGCAATGGCCTGGCGGCAGCGCCGGCGGTCGATCGGCGTGAGCCCCCAGGCGTCGTCGGGCGTGACGTGCTGCAAGCCGAACGACGGCAGCGCGGAAAAGGGCTGGGTCGGCCACGCCGTCTCGCCGGCCACGGCGCCCGTCGGCACCGGACGCTCCTGGACGGGCACGATCGGCACGCCGGTCTCCCGGTGCAGGACGAAGAGCTGGCCGGTCTTGGTGGCCTGCACCACGGCGGGCACCTGAAGGCCCTCGCGCCGCACCGTCACCAGCGAGGGCTGGGCCTGGACGTCGTAGTCCCACAGATCGTGGTGGACAACCTGAAAGTGCCACACGCGCGCGCCGGTCGACGCCCGCAGCGCGACGATCGAGTTGGCGTAGAGGTTCGCGCCCAGACGCTCGCCCCCGTAGTAGTCCGGGCTGGGGCTGCTGGTCGGAATGATCACCAGGTCGCGCTCGGGATCGGCGGCGATGGGCGCCCACGCGTTCGCGGCCCCGGTGGTATGCGCCAGGGGGCCGTTCCAGCTGGACCACGCCGGATCGCCCTCCCCGCGAGGAATCGGATCCCACGCCCACCGCACGGCGCCGGTGCGCGCGTCGAGGCCGCGGACCTCGCCGCTGGCCAGATCGGTGCGGCCGTTGTCGGCGACGCTCGAGCCGACCACGACCACGTCTCGGACCACGGCGGGAGGCGACGTCATCCCGTACTCGCCGTCCGACTGCGGGGGGTTGCGCAGGCCGACGCGCAGGTTCACCGTCCCCTGCTCGCCGAAATCGGCGCACGGCGCGCCGGTCCGGGCGTCGAGCGCGATCAGGCGCGCGTCCATCGCGGCGAGGAAGATGCGCCGCCGGCAGGGCGCGTCCTCGGCCGCCGTGGCGTCGAGCCACGTGGACACGCCCCGGCTGGTGAAATCGCCGAACGGCGTCTGGGGATTGACCTGGGCGTCGAACCGCCAGCGCTGGACGCCGGTCGTCGCATCGAGCGCGAAGACCGTACCGAGCGGGGTGGAGAAATAGAGCGTGTCGTCGACCACGAGCGGCGTGGCCTCGAAGGCCGTCGGGCGCCGGGTGGGCGCGGCCTGCGGCGTCTCGCCGGTGTGGAAGGTCCACGCGACGCCGAGTCGGCTGACGTTGTCGCGCGTGATCTCGGCCAGCGGCGAGTAGCGCGTGCCGAGCGTGTCGCCTCCGTACGCCGTCCACCCGGCGGTGGCCGCCCCCGGCGCGGGCGTCGCGGCCGTCGCCGGCGCCGGCGAGTCACCCGAGCAGCCGGCGCCGAACAGCGCGAAGAGCATCGCGAGCGTGCCCAGCCGGCGCACGCTCACCAGCTGGTCTGGTATCCGGCGAAGACGGATGGGATGCGTCGGATCTCCTCGATGACCCCGGCCGGAACGTCCTGCAGCACGCCATAGCCTCCCGAGATCGCGACGGCATCGGCGGCGCCGCCGAAGTGGCGCGCGATCTCGCCCGCGATCTCCCGGTGGGTCCCGACGGCGGCGAACAGCCGCACCACGTCGTCGGAGATCTCGGCGGTCATCTGCTGCCACTGACCCGCCTTGGACATCACGTTGAGCTTGCGGCCCAGCTCGCCGAGGCCGTGGACCTCGAGCACGGGCCAGTAGGCGGGCGTGGAGCCGTAGAAGGCCACGCGCGAGCGCACCCACTCGACCATGCGCGCCACCGCCTCGGCATCCGGGCCGGTGGCGATGAAGCCGCCGCCCGAGATCTCGAAGCGCTCGCGCGCGCGGCCGCTGCGCGCCATGCCGGCCCGCAGCTGGGGCAGCGCGACCTCGTCCACGTAGCAGCGGGTGCAGAAGGGGTGCAGGCGGACACCGTCGCACACCTCGCCGGCCAGCCGCAGCATGGCCGGGCCCACCGCCGCGATGGTCACCGGCACCATGGGCTGCCCGGTGGAGCGCGGGGTGAAGTTCGGCGTCATCAGCGTGAAGTGGTAGTGCTGGCCGCGATAGTCGAGCTTGGCGCCGGTCTGCCAGGCCCGCCAGATCGCGCGCAGTGCTTCGACGTACTCGCGCAGCCGGGGCGCCGGCGCGCTCCACGGCACGCTGAAGCGCTTCTCGTTGTGGGCGCGGATCTGCGAGCCGAGGCCGAGCACGAAGCGACCGCGTGAGGCTACTTGCAGGTCCCAGGCGGCGTTGGCCACCGCCATGGGGCTGCGCGCGAAAGCGATGGCGATGCCGGTGTGCAGCTCGATGTGCGCGGTGGCGACGGCGGCCACGCCCAGCGCCAGGAACGGCTCGTTGCGATTCTCCATCGTCACGACGCCGTCGTAGCCGGCCGCCTCGGCCGCCACCGCCGCCGCCCGGGCGTCGTGCAGATCGTCCTGGGGCAGCGGCGTCAGCAGGCGCATCGGCTCACTTCCGCTTGAGCTTCACCTCTTCGAGCGGCGCCGACCACGGGTACGGATCGATGAGCAGCAGCGCCGGATCCTCGACGCGCGGGCCCACCCCGCTGGCCCAGATGTAGTCGTAGATGGATGCGAAGCGCACGCGGTCGTAGATCATCTGCTGGATCTGGTGCAGCATCGCCTGACGCTTCTTCTTGTCCGTCTCCCGGGTCTGCTGGCGGTACAGCGCCTCGATGTCGGGATACGCACCGTAGGCATAGGCGCCTTCGATCGGCACGATCTCCGACAGGCGCGAGGAGGCGTTACCGTACACCGCGTTCACGCACATGCAGACTCCGCGGAGCTTCTTGGAGCCCAGGGCCGCGTAGAACGCCGCGCGCTCCATGGTCGGGATCCGCGTCTTGATGCCCACCGCCCCCAGGTAGGTGCCGACGGCTTCCGCCGTCGAGGTGTAGGGCGGCCAGGGATGCAGGTCGCCGCCGTCGAAGCCGTTGGGGAAACCGGCCTCGGCGAGCAGCTTCTTGGCCCGGGCAGGGTCGTAGGGATGCGGATCGAGCGGCAGCGCGAACTCGAACGTGCGCGGCACGACGCTGCCGTTCGGCTTGGAGGCGCCGAGGGTCTCGGCCTCACTGATCGCCTTGCGGTCGATGGCCAGGCTCGCGGCCAGCCGGACGCGCACATCGCTCCACGGCGACTTCGGATCCCACTGCTCGAGGAAGTCCAGGTAGACGGTGCCGATTCCGCCGGAGAACGCGACCTTCAGATTCGGATCGCGCTTGACCTCCGTGGCCTGCGGCGTGTCGAGCAGGTACGCCAGGTCGACCTCGCCCCGCTTGAGCATGGCCAGCCGGGTGGTGGATTCCGGGACGCTCTTGAAGATCAGGCGCTTGACGCTCGGCATCTTGCGCCAGTAGCCCTCGTAAGCCTCCATCACCAGCTCCACGCCCGGCTGGTGGCTCACGAACTTGTACGGCCCGAGGCCGATCGGATGCTTCCGGAAGCCGTCGGGTCCCACCTGCTCCACGTACTTCTTCGGCACCACCCAGCCCGCGCCGGAGACGAACGTGCCGTAGAACGCCATGAAGTCGGGCCACGGCTCGTGCAGCGTGAAGCGGACCCGGTGGGGGCCCGCCACGGTCACCTCCTTGACCTTCTCCTTCAGGGCCTTGCTCTTGGCGCGCTCGAAGCTGAACTTCACGTCCTCGCTGGTGAAGGGGTCGCCGTTGTGGAACTTCACGCCCTCGCGCAGCTTGAACTCGTAGGTGCGCTGATCGGGGCTGAGCGTCCAGGACTCGGCGAGGCTGGGCGTGAGATGGTTGCCCGGCATCGGCTTCACCAGCGCGTCGTGCATGGCGTAGAGCACCCAGAACGGCGTGAGCACGCCGACGACGTCGCCCGGGTCGAACCACGCCGGCACCAGCGAGACGTAGAGCGCCCACCGCATCTCGCCCTCCGGCTTCGGCGCCTGCGCGCCCACCGACCCGGTTCCCCCCACCGCCACCAGCACGAGAATCAACAAACCGATGCCGACACGACGCAGCCCGATCATCGCGTTGCCTCCTCGATTCGGATTCCGCGGCGGGCCAGCTCGCCGCTCAGGTCCAGCGCGCGCGTGCCGACCGGTGTCCCGCCCGGCACCGTCCAGAAGACCTCGAACTCCAGGCCGTCGGGATCCTTGGCGTAGAGCGACAGGCTCACGCCGTGATCGGACTGGCCCACCAGCGAGCCCACCTCGATGAGTCGCCGCTGCGCCCGCACCAGGTCGGTCAGCTCACCGACCTCCCACGCGGCGTGGTACATGCGCGCCACACGCTCACTGGGCGCGGCGATGCCGGGCTGCTCGAACAACCCCAGGTTGTGGTCGTCGCCGCTGCCGGGAATCCGGAGAAAGGCGGCGTGCGGATAGCGCTTACCCACCTCGAAGCCCAGCACGTCGCAGTAGAAGCGCACGCTGCGCTCGATGTTCGACACCCACAGCACGAGGTGCTGCAGGCGGCGGATCCCGATCCCGGTGCCGGCGGCCCCCACGCTCACCGCTTGGCCCCCTCCGGGTACTCCACGCTCACGGTGATCGCGGCGCACGCGATGATGGTGTCGGAGCCCGGCACCTTCAGGCCGCCGACCACCGGGCGGACGGTCACCTCGCCGTGCGGCAATTCCTTGCGGACGACGTCGGTCTTGACCGCGGCCGGGTCCGGCACGCCGACCGTCACGTCGACCAGCATGCGCCCGCCCTGCTCGCGCACGTCCCGGAACAGCGGCAGGCTCGAGTGACGGATCGCATCCGACACCGCGCGACACGCCGCCCGGGTGGCATCCTCGCCGTGCACGTCCACGCCCATGCCGAACTCGAATACGACGGGCTTTGCCGCCACGAGATCCTCCTACTGGGCCGAGCCCAGGTCCTTGACCAGTCGATAGAGAAACGTCTGTCCCTCGTAGAACGCCGCGACGCTCACGTTCTCGTCCTGGCCGTGCGAGCGGCTGTCCCGAGCGTAGAAGATGCCGGAGACGCCGTAGCTCGCGATGCCGGCGTTGCGCAGCCAGCGGCTGTCGGTGGCCCCCGTGCTCATGCTGGGAATCACCAGCGCCCCCGGCCACATCTCGCTGGTGATTCGCTCCAGGCGGCTCATCAGCTCTGGATTGACCGGCGACGGCGGACTGCCGATGAACTCGCCGGTGGCGGTCACCGTGATCTTGTCGCTGGCCAAGGCCTTCACCAGCAGGGCCTGCACGTCCTCCGGCTTCTCGCCGGGCAGGACGCGGCAGTTGACGGTGGCGCGCGCCGTCTGCGGCAGCGCGTTGCTGGCGTGGCCGCCCTCGAGCCGCGTGGCGACGCACGTGGTCCGCAGCGTGCTGTTGTAGAGCGTGTCGGCCGACAACCGCGCCAGCGCGGCCGGATCGGGCGGCATCTTCGCCGCCCCCCGCATGTCCTCGGCCAGCTGTCCGCTGTGCTGGGTGGCGGTGCGCTCGAAGTACATCCGCGTGGTGTCGTTCAGCGAGGCTGGAAACTCGAAGGCGCTCAGCCGCACCAGGCCTTCGGCCAGCTGGTAGATGGCGTTGTCCTTGCGCGGCCGCGAGCTGTGGCCGCCGGGATTCGTGACCTCGAGGCGAAAGTTGATCGGCACCTTCTCGCTGGTCTGCAGGCGGTTCACCGTGTGCCGCCCGCCGCGGATCTCGCCGGCTCCGCCTTCGTTGATGACCAGCTCGGCCTCGATCAGGTTCCGGTGGTTGGCCAGGAGCCAGCGCACGCCGTTGTACTTGGAGCCCGAGCCCAGCTCCTCGTCGGCGGTGAGGGCCAGGATGATGTCGCGTGTCGGCCGGAAGCCCTCGCCCCGGAGCCGGATCAACGTGTCGACGAAGATCGCGGCCATCGCCTTGTCGTCGCTGGTGCCCCGGCCGTAGAAGTAGCCGTCCTTCTCCAGCAGCGTGAAGGGGTCGGTGGTCCAGTCCTCGCGCCGCGCCTCGACCACATCGAGGTGGGCCAGCAGCAGGAGCGGCTTCCGGGCGCCCGTCCCGCGGAAGCGCACGACCAGGTTGCCTTTGCGCGGCGCCGGCGCCAGCACCTGGACGTCGTCGGCCGGGAAGCCGGCCGCGCGCAGCCGGGCAGCCATGGCCTCGGCCGCCCTGGTGTTGTCTCCCACCGAGTCGGTGGTGTTGATCTCGACCAGCTCGCGATAGATCTCGCGCAGGGCGGCCTGCTCGGCGGTCCGGGTCTGCGCGGCGACGCTCAGCGGGGACAGGAGGAGACCCAGGGCGAGCACGGTCTTCAGTCCACGGCGCATGTTGAGTCCTCCCCCGGCCCGGCAGTCGAGCGCCGCCATTATATGTCGGTTGCTTGCCGGCCCCGGCCGCGCCGGGAACTTCCCCCCCGAATCCCGGTCTCAGGTGGTAGCCCAACCAGGGCGGGGAGGACGCGATGACCATGCCTCGACGCACGTTCTTGGGTATCACCTCGGTGGCCGTGCTGGCCGGCGCCAGACTGGCCCTCGCCGATCCGCGGCGAATCCTGCTGCCGCCGGACGCCGCGGCGCCGGTCGCGAGCGGACGGCTGCCCGAGCTCGAGCGCGCCATGCGCGCGCTGCGCGTCGGCAGCGCGTCCCAGCACGGCGGCCTCATCGTCTTCTGGCTCACCAGCGCCGCACCGGCCAGCCGGCTGACGATCGAGACGCTCGAAGAGGCGCGAACCTCCGGCGCGCTGGCGATCACCGAGCGCGCGGCCGCGACCGTACCCGAGCTGGTCGTGGACAACCGCGGCAAGAGCCACGTCCTGCTGCTGGCGGGCGAGATCCTCGTGGGCGGCAAGCAGAACCGCGTGCTCCGCGAGGACATCCTGCTGCCCCCGCTGAGCGGGGCACGGCCCATCGGCGTCTACTGCGTCGAGCAGGGGCGCTGGAACGAGGGCCGGCGCGACTTCGAGAGCAAGCTGTCCTTCGCGGATCCCAATCTCCGGCGCAAGGTGTACGACAAGGTCGATCAGCAGACCGTGTGGTCGGCGGTGCGCGGGTTCAGCGAGGGCGCGCGCGCCGCCTCACCCACGCAGAGCTATCAGCAGGCGCTCGAGGCGCCGGCCGTCCGCGAGGAGATGGGCGCCGCCGAGCGCGTGCTGGACGTCAAGGTGGGGCCGGACGCCGTGGGCGCCGCCGTCTTCGTGGGCGGCGGGCTATCGGGCATCGACGTGTTCGGCTCGCCCGGGCTCTTCGCCCGCCAGTGGACGAAGCTGCTGCGCGCACACGCGGCCGGGGCGTACGTGACGAACCCGTCGTCGAGCGCGTCGGAACCCAAGCTCCGCGCCAGCCTCCAGGCGCTGCTGGCCGCGGCCGGCGCGGCACCGGGCAGCGTCCGCGGCAACGCGGGCGTGGGCCAGGTCTTCGAGTTCGCCGTCGAGCGGTACCGGGGCGGCGCGCTGTCGTACGAGGGCGGCATCGTCCACGCGGCCATCTTGTAGGCTATGCTCGGCCCTCGACGGGAGGCAGGCATGGCCGATCTGAACGGCGGGCGCGCGGTGGTCGAGCTGCTCAAGGCCGAGGGCGTGAAGTACATCTTCGGGATCGTCGGCTCGACGTTTCTCGACGTGCTCGACGCGCTCTACGACGACCGCGCCATCGAGTACGTCAACGTGCGCCACGAGCAGGCCGCCGCGTTCATGGCCGATGGTCTCTCGCGGGTGACCGACCTGCCCGGCGTGTGCCTGGTCACCAGCGGCCCCGGCGCCACCAACCTCATCACCGGCGTGGCCGCCGCCCACGTGGCGCACTCGCCGGTGGTGGTGCTGGTCGGCGGCGTCTCGCTCGACCACAGTGGCAAGGACGCCTTCCAGGAGTACGACCTGGTCTCGATGTTCAAGCCGGTGACCAAGCTGGCGCTGCAGATCACGCGGCCCGAGCGCATTCCCGATCTGCTGCGCACGGCGCTGCGCGCCGCCATGACGGGGCGTCGCGGCCCGGTGCTGGTCGAGATCCCGCGCGACGTGCTGAACGAGCAGATGATCCAGACCGACCCGCAGGCGGTGGAGACCTACCGCGTCACGCATCCGTTGCCGCCGCATCCGGACGCCATCCGGGACGCCGTGCGCCTGCTCCGTCAGGCCGAACGCCCGCTCATGATCGTGGGCGGCGGCGTCAGCCGCGCGGGCGCCGGCGAGCTGGTCACCAGGCTGAGCGAGCAGTACGGGATCCCCGTGATCACCGCCTACGGGCGTAATGACGCGGTGCCGAACGTGCATCCGCTCTACATCGGTCCGCTGGGCCGCGCCGGCGCGCCGGAGGCGGCCGCGGCGTGCCGCCGCGCGGATCTGATCCTCGCGATCGGCTCGCGGCTGGCGCACTTCACCACGCACTTCGACGATCGCTACCTCCGCCCCGGCGTGCCGATCGTGCAGATCGACGTCGAGAGCCGCGACATCGGCCGCTACTTCCCCGTGGCCGTCGGCATCCAGGCCGACGCGCGCGAGGCGGCCCAGGCGCTGCTCGACGCGCTCGGCCGCGACAACACGCCGGCGGCCAAGCCCGCGTGGCGGCAGGAAGCCGAGGCGTTCCGGGCCCAGCGGCAGAGCCGGCTGGCCGGCGAGGGCAAGCTCGACGCGCAGCCGCTCAAGCCGCAGCGCGTGTACGCGGAGCTGAGACGCGTGCTGCCGCCCGATACGATCGTGGCCCTGGATGCCGGCGCCGCGCCGGCCTACGGCTACGATCGCCTGCAGTTCAACCGGCCGCGGACGTTCCTCACCCCGCTCGACCTCGGCGGCCTCGGCTTCGCGTTCCCCATCGCGCTGGGCGCCAAGCTCGGCCGGCCGGCGGCGCCGGTGGGCGCCATCCACGGCGACGGCGGCTACCTCATGAACGCCCACGAGCTGGAGACCGCGGTGCGCCACCAGATCAATGTCGTGACGCTCGTGATGAACAACAACTGCTGGGGATCGGAGAAGGCCTACCAGCGGGCGTTCTACGGCGGCCGCTACATCGGCTGCGACATCGGCAACCCGCGCTACGACGCGTTCGCCCGGCTATTCGGCGCCGAGGGCTACTACGCCGAGACGCCCGGCCAGGTGGGCGATGCGGTGCAAGCCGCGCTGGCCTGCGGCAAGCCGGCGGTCGTCGAGATCCCGATCGACCCCGACGAGTTCCCGACCCCGGCGGCGGCGGTGCGGCGCGAGCCGTCGGCGGCGCGCGCCTGAGGCCACCTACCCCGCGCCGCCGAGCAGCAAGCTGCCGATGAGCGCGAGGGCGAGGAAGGTCGAGATCAGCGCGTAGCGCCGGTCGCCCTGGGCCAGGAACGCGGGGATCGCCGCCACCACCGCGACCACCGGGGTCCCCAGCAGGGCGAGGAGCCCGACCGCCGTGATGGCCAGTGCGTCGATCGGACGGTGACGCAGTCCGTCGATCACCTGGCGGACCGACGTGAACACGTTCGGCGGAGGGCCGGCCTGACCCCGCTCGACTCGTCGTGGGATCTGAAAGCCGTCGCCCCGGATGTCCACCCGGGCGGCGTAGCCGGCGAGACCGATCAGCATCAGCGCGATGCTCGCGACGCCGCCCCACCACAGGATGCGCGACACGAGGCGCTCGACAGCGGTCATGAGCCGCCCAGCCCGAGTCCGCGCGCGATCATCGACACGGCCAGATAGAGGATCACGGGCAGAAACAGCATCCGCAGCGTGGTGTTGCGCAGGCGGCCCATCAGCACCGTGCCGACCGAGGCGCCCAGCAGGACCCCCAGGGCCACCGGCGCGGCGATCAGCGGATGGATGTCGCCCCGGCCGAAGTAGACGGCGGCGCTGGCGGCGGCCGTGATGCCGATCATGAAGTTGCTCGTCGCGGTGGAGACCTTCATCGGCAAGCGCATGACGTAGTCGAGGGCCAGCACCTTGAAGGCGCCGCTGCCGATGCCGAGCAGGCCGGACAGCAGGCCCGCCCCCCACATGACCGCCACGCCGGCCTTGACGCGGTCAGCGCGATAGGTCACGAAGCGCCCGAGCCGCGCGTCCTCGTAGGCGCCCTCGAGCCCGAACCGCATCGCCAGCGGATCACCGGGTTGCCCCTCCGGCAGCTCGACCTTGAGCTGGCGGAAAGTCACCACCACGGAGTAAGCGAGCGCCAGCCCCAGGATCAGCTCGAGCGCCCGCGCGGGCACGATCCCGCTCAGCGCCGCGCCGATCAGCGCGCCGGTGACGGTCGCCATGGCCAGGAACAGCCCGACACGAATGTTGCTGAGCCCCGAGCGCAGGTACATGGCCGCGGCGCCGCTGGAGGTGGCGATGACGGAGACCAGGCTGGCGCCCATCGCATAGTGGAGGTTGATGCCGAAGACCATCGTGAGCAGCGGCACCAGGAGGATGCCGCCCCCGAGCCCGAGAACCGCACCGACGACCCCGGCGCCAAAGGCCGTCACCAGCAGCGCCCCGAGCCATACCGCGTGACTCATGTCACCTGATCGAGGTCAGTATAGCGTTCCGTTCACCGGGCGGGGCTGGTAGCATCGCCACTCGTGATCCTCCCCCCTGCTCGCGGGCTCATGCGCACGATGCGACAGGTCCTCGGGGCAGGTCTGCTGGCCGCGGCCCTCACCAGCTGCGCAAGCCTGGGCTCGGTAACACTCGACCGCGACCGGCTCGACTACACCTCCGCGGTGGCCAACTCCTGGAAGCAGCAGACGCTGCTGAACATCGTCAAGCTTCGCTACGCCGACACACCGATCTTCGTCGACGTCGGCCAGATCGTCAGCGGCTACCAGTTCCAGGTGGGCGGGTCCGCGACGGGCTCGATCTTCCCGGGCGGAAGCGCCGGGACGTTGCCGAGCCCCAACTTCTTCAGCCTGGGCGCCGCGACAAGCTACACGGATCGTCCGACCATCACCTACACACCCCTCACCGGCTCGGCGTTCATCCGGACGCTGATGACGCCGATCCCGCCCGTCCGGCTGATCGAGCTGATCGACACTGGCTATCCGGCAGATCTCCTGTTCCGGGTCGCCGTGCAGCAGGTCAACGGCGTCTCGAACCGGCGGGCCGGCGGGCGAGCGCATCAGATGGATGACGACTTTCTGCGGCTGCTTCAGGCACTCCGGCGAATCCAGGACTCCTCGAGCGTGGGATTCCGCATCGAGATGGACAAGGAGACAGGCAAGCGAGACCGGGTGGTCATGTTCTTCACCAAGGATCCG
>Ga0134123_10001561_pt1 | contig 14938 bp, 13 predicted proteins | sample KB303_FD_96460 | JGI IMG/M metagenome (GOLD analysis project Ga0134123, IMG submission 96460) | Terrestrial soil microbial communities without Nitrogen fertilizer from Kellogg Biological Station, Michigan, USA - KB3-0-3 | ecosystem: Environmental > Terrestrial > Soil > Unclassified ...
AGCTCTTCCTCGCCGCGATGCTTGCGGATGGCGTTGAGCGCGGCCTTGAGGAAGTAGATGTTGTTCACGCCGGGGATCTCGACCGGGTACTGCATCGCGAGGAACACTCCCTCCCGCGCGCGCTCCTCGGTGGGCATTTCGAGCAGGTCCTTCCCCTCGAACTGCACCGTCCCCGAGAGCACTTCGTACTTCGGCCGCCCCGCCAGCACATTCGCCAGCGTCGATTTCCCCGAGCCGTTCGGTCCCATGATCGCGTGGACTTCACCCGGCCGGATGGTGAGGTCGAGTCCGCGCAGGATTTCCTTGCCGTCGATTCCGGCGTGAAGGTTTTTGATTTCGAGCATTGTCTTTTTTCGTACTCCGTGTTCCGTGTTCCGTGACCCGGGCATCATCGTCCAGGCGAAAAGGCCCGGGTCACGGGCCACGGAACACGTTGAACGCTTATCCGACAGACCCTTCCAGGCTCACGCCCAGTAACTTCTGCGCCTCCACCGCGAACTCCATCGGCAGCTCCCGGAACACTTCCCGGCAGAAGCCGTTGACGATCATCGACACGGCGTCTTCGGCGCTGATGCCGCGCTGCTGGCAATAGAAAAGCTGGTCCTCGCCGATCTTCGACGTCGACGCCTCGTGCTCCATCGTTGCGGTCGAGTTGCGGACTTCGATGTAGGGGAACGTGTGCGCGCCGCACTTGTCGCCGAGGAGCAGCGAGTCGCACTGCGAGTAATTGCGGGAGCTCTCCGCGCCCTTCATGATCGTCACGGCGCCGCGATAGGTCTGCTGCCCGTGACCGGCGGAGATGCCCTTCGACACGATCGTCGAGCGGGTGTTCTTCCCGATGTGAATCATCTTCGTGCCGGTATCGGCCTGCTGATAGTTGTTCGTCAGCGCGACCGAGTAGAACTCGCCGACCGAGTCGTCGCCCTGCAGGATGCAGCTCGGATACTTCCACGTGATCGAGGAGCCGGTTTCCACCTGCGTCCACGACAGCTTCGCGCCGCGGAGCGCTTTCCCGCGCTTGGTGACGAAGTTGTAGATCCCGCCCTTGCCGTTCTTGTCGCCCGGATACCAGTTCTGCACCGTCGAGTACTTGATCGTCGCGCCGTCGAGCGCGACCAGCTCGACGACTGCGGCGTGGAGCTGGTTCTCATCGCGCATCGGCGCGGTACAGCCTTCGAGGTAGCTGACGTACGAGCCTTCGTCGGCGACGATGAGCGTGCGCTCGAACTGGCCGGTGTTGGCGGTGTTGATGCGGAAGTAGGTCGACAGCTCCATCGGACAGCGCACGCCCTTCGGGATGTAGCAGAACGAGCCGTCGGTGAAGACCGCGCTGTTGAGCGTGGCGAAGAAGTTGTCGGTGTACGGGACGACGCTGCCGAGGTACTTGCGGACGAGCTCCGGATGCTCCTTCACCGCCTCGGAGAACGAACAGAAGATGATCCCGAGCTTCGCCAGCTCCGCGCGGAAGGTCGTCGCCACGGACACGCTGTCGAAGACCGCGTCGACGGCGACGCCGGAGAGACGCTTCTGTTCCTCGAGCGAGATGCCGAGCTTCTCGAACGTGGCGCGCAGCTCGGGATCGACTTCGTTGAGCGAGTTGAGTTTCTTCTTCTGCTTCGGCGCGGCGTAGTAGCTGATCGCCTGGTAGTCGATGGGCGGATAGTGCACGTTCGCCCACGTCGGCTCCTTCATCGTGAACCAGTGGCGCAGCGACTTGAGTCGCCACTCGAGCAGCCACTCCGGCTCCTCTTTCTTCGCCGAGATGAAGCGGACGATGTCTTCGGTCAGGCCCGGCGGCGCGACGTCGGACTCGATCTTCGTGACGAAGCCGTACTTGTATTCCTGCTTTGCGATTTCCTGGATTTCGAGGTTGCTCATGACGCGGCCTCTCCGGCCCTCAGGCTGTGCTTGTCGATGACGGGAACGGGCATCCCTCCGCGGACGAGATCGCCCAGCGTCACCTGCTCGAATGCCCCTTTGATTGCGCGGTTGATGCCGAACATGAAGCGCCGCGAGGGGCAGGCCATGCGGATGACGCACGCTGCTTCGCCGTGGTCGTCGAAGGTCTCGCACTCGGTGAGGTCCCACGGCCCCTCGAGCATGTCGATCAGACTGCCGAGGGTCACGGACTCGGCGTCGCCGTCGAATGAATACCCGCCGCCGACGCCGCGATGCGAGCCGATGAGCCCCCCGTGATGGAGCGCCTTCAGCACCTTCGTGATCATCGGCACGGGCAGGTGATAGAACTCGGCAATCTCGCGCGCCGCGACCACCTCGCCGTGATTCCGGGCGAGGTAAACGGAGGCAAGAAGGCCGTAGTCGGTGAGCTTTGAGATCTTCAGCATCGGCGGGTTTTCCCCTTGAAACGGCGAAACCGTACCATGACGGTACGGTTTCTTCAACTATCTGAGGGCTTGGGATGTTCCCGCCGTCTTTACCCGCTGCCGAGGCCAACCGTGATCGAGTAGCGAACGCCAAAATCCAGTCCCTCGCGTTCGAGATCCCGCCTCCGGGTGTTCTGCGCGACCTCGATGACCCGCCGGGACTGATCTCCAACGAATCCCGGAATCAGCATTTCGGAGAACCAGTACCAGAACGGAAAGGCATTGGGAAGAATATCGTTCAGTTTCGCGGCCTTCGACTGATTCTTCTGTGCCTCGACTGCGAGAGCGGGAATGACGAGGATCGAGCCCCCGGCAGCGATCTCGTCGAGTGTGAGGTGGCGCCCCTCGATCGACTCGCTCGGCATTGCACCGAGATTCCAGATCGGAACATGGCAGTTGTTCGCCGGGATGACGAATGCCATCGTCTCCTGGTCCGCGTAACCGCTCAGCAGCGATGGCGGCACATACAGAAAATAGAACGAGGCAGGAGTGATCGAGAGCATCAACGCGCTCTGCCGTTCACCACTGCCGCCGACGGTGTGAAAGAAGTCTTCCACGCCTCCGCCCTGGTCGACCTTCTTACACTGGATCAGAACCGCGTATTCGGCGGTCGACTGAACTTCCGCATACACCGATCGCCGGATGACAAGGCCGATGTCCGCACCCGTCCTGGGCTCGATCGTTGACTTGTTCACATCGACGTTGAGATAGAAACGAAACTCGTCGCGGATCGCGTCGGCGACCGGCTTCCACATTGAAAATCGTGACTGCGGTCGAAACGAATCGACGAATTCATCGGTGAGCGTCGTCTCGGAGATCTCCTGCCCTGTCTCGATACGGTTCTCCAGCCTGGCGCCAATGAGCGACGCCGTCGTGACACAGGGTCGGTGAAGGAGTGCCTTCAAGGGACTCGTCAGCCAGCGATCCATACAGTCTCCAACTGAGGAGTGCCGTTCGCGCCCAACTCCCTACCACGTGTACCCGGAATCAACGCCGGGGCGGTCGATCAACGCCGATCGATGCACTCCTGCATCTTCACTTCGTCGGGGCATCTCGCCGCTGGAGGTAACGGTCTCGACATCTGCGATCACCAGGTCGCTCCAGTCAGCCCACGTCGGCTTGACCGTGAATGCCACATGACAGGTGCGGCAGCTGCGGGCGATGACGAAGTCGTAGACCTTTTTCCGGTTCTCGCTGACCTTGTAGCGACTCGAATCGGAACTTCTCCATACCCAGGCTAGCGCCGAATCATGGTCGCGAGCATGGTGGCGACGAGTTTTCCGTCGCCAAACACGTCGGCGGCGCAGACGCTGAGGGTGCGGCCGCTGCGCACGACGCGGGCACGGGCGACGAACCGCTCGCCGATCGCCGGCTCGAGCAGGTTCACCTTGAGCTCGACGCTCAGCACTTCGGAGCCCTCGGGCATGCGCGTGAGCGCGGCATAGCCGCACGCGCTGTCGGCGATCGCGGCGAGCACGGCCGCGTGCAGCGTGCCGCTCTGCTGCAGGAGGTCCTCGCGAAACGGCAGTTCGATCTCGACCTCGCCCTCGGCGACGCGCGCGAGCGTCGCGCCGATCGTGCTCATGAACGTCTGCCGCGCGAAGCTGTCGCGCACCCGCTGTTCGAAATCCATCTGGACATCGTACGTCGCGGTTGCGTATCAGCGACATGATCCCGCTGGTTGCGGCACTGCTCTTTCCTGTGATCGCCGTCGACAACGGAGACCCGGTTTGCGCGCAGTTCCGCATCTGCCGCGCGAGCGTGCCGATTCACTTTCGCGTTCATGATCCTGAGCCCTACGGCGGCGGCGACCTGTTCGTGTGGACGTTCAGCGATGGCACTACGTCGAACGAGCGCGAGCCGGTGCACACGTTCACCGAGCCGGACTGGCAGAACGCGAGCCTGCTGATCACGAACGAGACCGGCTGGACGCAGGCGTCGGTGTGGGTCAACGCGAACGCCGAGCCGTACGACCAGTGGGGCCTGGTCGTGACGCCGTGGGAGACGACCATCGCGCCGGGCGAGACCGTCACGATCACGGCGGCGAAGCGCTCGCCGAATTTCGCGGTCTTCGACATCTCCTGCCATGGCGCCATCGAATGCGACCGCGCGACGATCGGCATGAACGAGAACGAGACGCGCGTCATCGTGCGCGCCGTGTCGGAAGGCGTGGGCGGACTCTTCTACACCGCCGTCATGATCGGGGGCGTACGCACCGGCGGACCGTTCGCGGGCGTTCACGTCCGGCGCCCGGTCGCACGCTCGCGCGCGGTCCGAAAGTAACCGCGCGTTTCCCCGAAGTGGCAAGTGCCTTGCGTTTTATGAGGGCAAGGCAGGTGTCGATGAAGGACAAGCTCATCGTTGTGGTCGTCTCGGCGGGACTGCTGCTGGCCGGGTGCGGCCGGAGCGCCACGAAGCGCAGTCAGCACGACTACGAGGTCGTGCAGGAAGGATCCGCCAGCGGCGTGACGGCGACGATTCACGGGCCGGGCGAGACGGTCCCGCCGATCACGGACACGAATGTCGACACCACGACCGCGTTCGCGCTCGATCCGACCGCCGCGGCCACCGCTCCGGCGACGACGACGCAGCCGGGAACGATCGCCGGCACCCTGCCGCCGGCGATGCCGGCAACACCGCCGCCGATGACCTCGGCCCCCGTGACCCCTGCTCCCCGTCCCGTGACACCGCGGCCGCAGCCGCCGCCCGAGCCGGAGCCGGAGCCGGCACAAACCGAGACCGCGCCGGAAGTGCAGCCTCCGACGCAGACCGACACGGCGCCGCCTCCGACGCAGACGGAGACCGAGGAACCGCCTCCGCCGCCTCCGCCGCCTCCGCCGCCGCCCTTCCAAAGCGGCGGCTCTGCCGCCGCACTCCTATAGAATGCGCGGCTTATGTCGCGGGTGACCTTTCAGTCACTGATCCTGACGCTGCAGAACTTCTGGGCGGCGCGGGGGTGCGCGATCGAGACGCCGCTGGATCTCGAGGTCGGCGCGGGCACCATGCATCCCGCGACCTACCTGCGCGTGCTCGGGCCGGAGCCGTGGAACGTCGGCTACGTGCAGCCCTCACGGCGTCCCGCCGACGGGCGCTACGGCGACAACCCCTTCCGCCTCGGCAAGCACTATCAGTTTCAGGTCATCCTCAAGCCTTCGCCGCTGGAGGTGCAGGACCTCTATCTCGACTCGCTCCGCGCCATCGGCCTCGACCTCACGCGCCACGACATCCGCTTCGAGGAAGACAACTGGGAGTCCCCGACCCTCGGCGCGTGGGGCGTCGGCTGGCAGGTCCTCCTCGACGGCATGGAGATCACGCAGTTCACCTACTTCCAGCAGGCCGGCGGCATCGACCTCGCGCCGATCTCGGCCGAGATCACGTACGGACTCGAGCGCCTGACGATGTTCCTCGCGCGCAAGTCGTCCGTGTACGACATCGACTGGACCGCCGGCGTGCCGTACGGCGCGGTGCGCAGGCAGGACGAGTACGAGTTCTCGAAGTATTACTTCGAGACCGCCGACATCGACCTGCACTGGAAGCTGCTGGACGCGTACGAAGGCGAAGCGCGCCGGTGCCTCGAGGCGAAGCTCGTACTGCCGGCGTACGAGTGGATGCTGAAGTGCTCGCATCTGTTCAACACGCTCGACGCGCGCGGCGCGGTTTCGGTGACGGAGCGCGTGGGCGTGATCAAGCGCGTGCGCGACCTCGCCGTCCGTTGCGCGGGTCAATACCTGGAATCGAGACGTGAGCTCGGATTCCCGCTGATGCAAAACCATGGCTGAGTACTTTTTCGAGCTGCTGATCGAGGAGATTCCGGCGTGGATGCACGGGAGCTTCTCCACGCCCGTCTACACCGCGCTGGAGAAGCTCGTCGCGGAGCTCGGCAGCGGAAAGATCCGGCTCGACGCGACGCCGCGGCGGCTGATCGTCTTCCTGCGCGACCTGCCGGTGCGCGAGGCGGACCGCGAGCAGGAAGTGAAGGGTCCGCCCAAGAAGTCGCCCGAGGCCGCGCTGCAGGGCTTCCTGAAGAAACAGAACGCGACCGCGGACGACATCATCGAGTCGGCCGACGAATACGTCCACATCCGGAAAAAGATCGCCGGGCGCGAGACCGGCGCGATCCTGCAGGAGCGCATTCCGGCGATGGTCGAAGCCGTCCGCTGGCCGAAGATGATGCGCTGGGGCAACGGCGAGTCCGCGTACATCCGACCGGTGCACTCCGTCGTCTCGATCTTCGACGGCGCGCATCTGCCGATCCGCATCTTCGGCATCGAGTCGGGCACGAAGACCGTCGGCCATCGCGTCCTCGCGCCGCAGCCGATCGAAGTCGGCTCGTATCACGACTACCTGAAGAAGCTCGAGCTCGCGAGCGTCGACGTCGAGGCGGAGCATCGCAAGACGGTGATGGTGCAGCGGGCGCTCGTGCTGGCGAAGCAGGTCGACGGCGTGCCTTCCGAGGACGTGTCGATCTGGGCGCAGTGGCAGTACCTGACCGAATATCCCGGCGTGGTGCGCGCGGAGTTCCGCGGCGAATACCTCGCGCTGCCGGAGGAAGTGCTGGTCACGGTGATGCGCGTGCATCAGAAGCAGCTGCCGATCCGCGACCGCGATGGCAAGCTGACGAGCTTCTTCCTCGCCGTCCTCGACAACGAGGGGGATCCCGACGGCAACGCCGCCTACGGCAACTCGTTCGTCACCAACGCCCGCTTCGCCGACGCGCAGTTCTTCTACGAGACCGACCGGCGGAAGAAACTCGAAGAGCGCGTCGCGGCGCTGTCGCACCTGCAGTTTCACGAGAAGCTCGGGAACTACGAAGAGAAGACGAAGCGCATCGCGCGCATCGCCGCGGCGATCTGCGGCGAGCTCGCGCTCGATGGGGCTGAGGTGGCCACGGCGGCGCAGCTCTGCAAGGCCGATCTCGTCACCGAGATGGTGAAGGAGTTCACCGACCTGCAGGGAAAGATCGGCGGGATCTACGCGCGCGAAGAGGGCCACGCCGAAACGGTCTGGCAGGCGATCTACGATCACTACCAGCCGGTCAACATCGACGACGCGCTGCCGCGCCACACCGCCGGCGCGATCGTGTCGCTCGCGGACCGCATCGATACGCTCGCCGGCTTCTTCCGCATCGGCGCGAAGCCGACGGGCTCGAAGGACCCGTTCGCGCTGCGCCGCGCCGCACAGGGCGCCGTGCAGATCCTGCTCAACCGCGACAAGCGCGAGGTGCGCATCGGGGTGGACCGGCTCATCGACATCGCGCTCGAGGTCCATGGCCAGCAACCCAGCAACCCAGCAACCCAGCAACTCCGTAACGAGCTGCTGGCGTTTTTCGCGGAGCGCGTGCGCACGATCCTCGAAGCCTCGGCGTGGCAGCTGGCGTACGACGAGATCGCGGCGGCGATGGAGGCGGGATGGGCGCCGTCGCTCACCGACCTCGTCGACCGCATTCATGCGCTGAAGGCGGTGCGCGACGAGGCGAACTTCCTCTCCATCCTCGACTCCGCCAAGCGCATCGCCAACATCACCGCCGGCCACGACTCGACGCGCGTCGACCCGTCGCTGCTGGAAGGCGATACGGAAAAGCGACTGAACGAGCTCGCGGACGTGGTCGGCCAACAGATCGGCGAGCTGATCGCTGTACGCGAGTACCGCACCGCGCTCGAGTCGTTCGCGGCGCTGGCGCCGGAGCTCGAGACGTTCTTCCGGGACGTGATGGTCATGGTCGACGACGAGGCGGTGCGGAAGAACCGGATGTCGCTGCTCCGCAAAGTGGGCGGCGTGGTGACGAAGATCGCCGACGTCGGAAAGATCGTCGTCGACCGCCGCGACTATCGCCCGATGCCATGAAGAGAGCCGTGCTGCGTGCCGCGTGCTGCGTGCTGCTGCTCGCGGGATGCGAGCGCGCGCTGGAGCGCGAGCCGCCGGCGAAGCCCGACCCCGACGCGATCGACATGGATCGCGACAACCTGCTCAATCTCGCGCACGGCGCGTCGGTCGTGTCGCGCACCGCGGAACTGACGCTCGAGAACTCGGCCGCGCACGCGATCGACGGCGAGTGGCGGACGTTCTGGAAATCGCCCGGCGGCGGAACGGACCAGACCTTCGTCTTCTCGCTTCCCGCGCGCTCGCGCATCGATCGCGTCGGCGTGATCACGTCGCCGAACGCGCCCGACGCGCCGCAGTTCGCGTCGTTCGAAGCCTCGGACGACGGCGTGGCGTGGCGCGAGATCGGCACGGTCGCCATCGACCCGAGCCGCGAGCCGCGCCTGATCACCGTGAAACCGTTCGAGGCGAGCTATCTCCGCGCGCACACCGACGAGAACTTCGACTACTACACGACAGTCCGCTCCTTCGTCGCCCTCGGCAGGGAGATCGCGCCGGTGCGGCAGCCCTCGATCGCCGGCTGCTGGACGATCAACGGCATGCCGGCGCGCTTCGTCCAGCGCGGCTCGAGCGTCGCGGGCGTCATCGGAACCGATCGCCCGATGTACGTGTCGGGCGCCACCGACGGCCGCGCGCTGCGGCTCATGTGGCTGCGCGGACCGATGTGGGGCCCGGCGATGGTCACGCTCGATCCGCAGCGCCGTGCGCTGAGCGGCGTGCGCTGGCACGAGCAGGTGTCTCCGATCCACTCGGGCGACGGCTGGTTCGGAACGCCGGTCTCTTCGTGCGACGGCATCCCTGTCGACGAGATACAGATCGCCGCACGCATCCTGCAGCGCGCCGGCAAGTGGGTGGCATACGGCGACAATGCGCTCGATACGCTCGAAGCGCTCCTCCACCGCTCGCCGGCGCAGCACTTCCGCATCACCGCCCCGACCGCCGCGCGCCTCGCGACGGTGCGCTCCGCGCTGCAGGCGCGCGGCGTCGACCTCACGCGCGTGGAGCTGGCGGTGGTTGCGCCACAGACCACCAATGAGCCGCAGCGCGCGATCGCCGATGGTGTCGAGCTGCACGCCCGATGACATAATCCGCCAGCCATGAAAAGTCAGTACGTCTATTACTTCGGCGATGGACACGCTGAGGGCAACGCGAAGATGAAGGAAGTCCTCGGCGGCAAAGGCGCGGGCCTCGCCGAGATGACGAACATCGGCGTCCCGGTGCCGCCGGGCTTCACCATCTCCACCGGCGTCTGCACGTACTTTTACGATCACGGCAAAACCTATCCGCCCGAGCTGAAGCAGGACGTGGCGGACAACATGGCGAAGGTCGAGTCCTCGGTCGGCCGCAAATTCGGCGACCGCGACAAGCCGCTGCTCGTTTCCGTCCGCTCCGGCGCGCGCGCGTCGATGCCGGGAATGATGGACACGATCCTCAACCTCGGGCTGAACGACGAGACGGTGCAGGGCCTCGCCGCTTCGTCGGGCGACGAGCGCTTCGCGCTCGACTCGTATCGGCGCTTCATCCAGATGTACTCCGACGTGGTGCTCGAGATCGACCGCGAGCACTTCGAGCACGAGCTCGTCGCGGTGCGCGAGCAGGCGGGCGCACAGAGCGATGCCCAGATTCCGGCCGGCGCGCTGCGCGAACTCGTCGCGACCTACAAGAAACTCGTGCGCGAGAGACTCAGCCGCGACTTTCCGCAGGACGTCCAGGAACAGCTGTGGGGCGCGATCGGCGCCGTCTTCACGTCCTGGAACAACCAGCGCGCCATCACCTATCGCAAACTGAACGGCATCCCCGACGAGTGGGGCACCGCGGTCAACGTGCAGTCGATGGTGTTCGGCAACATGGGCGACGACTGCGCGACCGGCGTCGCCTTCACGCGCAATCCGTCGACGGGCGAGCGCAAGTTCTTCGGCGAGTACCTGCCGAACGCGCAGGGCGAGGACGTCGTCGCCGGCATCCGCACGCCGATGCCGATCACCGAGCTCGAAAAGTCGATGCCCGAGGCGTACAACCAGCTGGTCGACGTCTACAGGAAGCTCGAAGCGCATTACCGCGACATGCAGGACATCGAGTTCACGATTCAGTCGCGGAAGCTGTACCTCCTGCAGACGCGCACCGGCAAGCGCACCGGCTTCGCGGCCGTGCAGATCGCCTGCGACATGGTCGACGAAGAACTGATCACGCACACCGAGGCGGTGGAGCGCGTCGAGGCGAACCAGATCGTGCAGCTCCTCGCGCCGGTGTTCGACGCGGACGAAAAGGCGAAGGCGCTCAGAGGCGGCCGGCTCCTCGGACGCGGCCTGCCCGCCGGCCCGGGCGCCGCGACGGGACAGATCGCGTTCAACGCGGAAAACGCGATCCGCATGGCGAAGGACGGGCCGGTGATCCTCGTGCGCATCGAGACGTCGCCCGAGGACATCGCCGGCATGCACAGCGCCGCGGGCATCCTCACCACTCGCGGAGGGCTCACCTCGCACGCCGCGGTCGTCGCGCGCGGGATGGGACGGCCGTGCGTCGTCGGCGCGGGCTCGATCAAAGTCGACTACCAGAAGGGCGAGCTGCGCAGCGAAGGCCACGAGCCGCTCGAAGAAGGCGACTGGCTGTCGATCGACGGCACGTCAGGCGAGATCATCGGCGGCAAGCTCGCGACGAAGCCGTCGGAGATCGTGCAGGTGCTGATCGACGGCACGATGAAGGCGGAGGACTCGGAGGTCTATCGCAACTTCGACCGCATGCTGCAGTGGGCGGACGAGATCCGCACCCTCGGCATCCGCACGAACGCGGACACGCCGAACGACGCGCGCGTGGCGCGGCTCTTCGGCGCGCAGGGCATCGGGCTGTGCCGCACGGAGCACATGTTCTTCGCCGACGAGCGCATCCTGAAAGTGCGCGAGATGATCCTCGCGCGCAACGAGGCGGGGCGGCGGAAGGCGCTGGACGAGCTGCTGCCGTTCCAGAAGGGTGACTTCGAGGGCATCTTCCGCGAGCTGTCGGGGATGCCGGTGACGATCCGCCTGCTCGACCCGCCGCTGCACGAGTTCCTGCCGCACACCGAGGCGCAGATCTCGAGCGTCGCGCGCGAGATGAACTGGGGCTTCGTCGAGCTGCGCAACAAAGTGAGTCAGCTGCACGAAACGAATCCGATGCTCGGCCACCGCGGCTGCCGCCTCGGCATCACGTATCCCGAGATCTACGAGATGCAGGTGCGCGCGATCTTCCAGGCCGCGGTCGAGGTGAAGAAGGACGGCGTCGACGTGCGCCCCGAGGTCATGATCCCGCTCATCGGCACGGTGAAGGAGCTGCAGCTCACGACCGAGATGGTGCACCGCGTGGCCGGCGAAGTGACGAAGGACGCCGGCGTCGACGTCGAGTATCTCGTCGGCACGATGATCGAGATCCCGCGCGCCGCGCTGATCGCCGACAAGCTCGCCGCGACGGCGCAGTTCTTCTCATTCGGGACGAACGATCTCACGCAGATGACGTTCGGCTACTCGCGCGACGACGCGGGATCGTTCCTGCCGGACTACGTCGACAAGAAGATCCTGCCGAAGGATCCGTTCGAGTCGATCGATCAGGAAGGCGTCGGTCAGCTGGTCCGCATCGGCACGGAGCGCGGGCGCGCGACCAACGCGAAGCTGAAAGTCGGCGTCTGCGGCGAGCACGGCGGCGACCCCGACTCCATCCGCTTCTTCCGCACCTGCGCGCTGGATTACGTTTCGTGCTCGCCGTACCGCGTGCCCGTGGCGCGACTCGCGGCGGCGCAGGCGGAGCTGCAGCAGAAGGCTTACGAAGGCTGATCAGGAGACGTTCTCCTGCCGTTCCTTCCACTGGTGGCGCGCCCACATGCCGATCGCCACGACGGCGATGATGAGGAGCGCGTATTTTTCGATGTGCTCCACGCGCCCGAGCACGACCTCGATCGCGCGGCCGAAGTAGAAGCCGGCCATCGTGATCACCACCGCCCACGCCGCGCAGCTCACGGCCTCGTAGACCGCGAACTTCAGCAGCGAGATCCGCGACATCCCGATGATCACGGCGGCGGTGATGCGCAGTCCGTACAGCCACTGCGTGATGATGATCGCCCCGGCGCCGTAGCGCTCGAAGACGCGCACGCCTTTGCCGAAGTGGCGCTTCATGCGCGGGAAGCGGTCGAGCAGCTTCACACCGTGCACGCGGCCGAGCCAGAACCAGAAGAGATGGCCGGCGTACGCGCCGGTGAAGGCGACGATCGCGACGACGAATGGATCGAGGTAGCCGCGCGAGGCGAAGAAGCCGGCGGTGATCAGGATCGCCTCGCCCTCGAGGAATGTGCCGAGGAACACGGCCAGATAGCCGAACTCGGCCAGCAGCGCTTCAGGCGACATTTCCACCCCGCTGGAAATTGTCTCCGTCCGTCACGGCATTACACCTGGCGGGAGGCGCTCCATGAATCGAGCCCTGACATCCGCGATGGCTCTGGCGCTGCTCGCGTTGCCGCTCGCCGCCGCCGACGAGCCGAAGAAGACGACCGAGACGACCACCGCCGCTGCCGCCGCGCAGCCCGCGCAGGAGGACTCGCCTCTCGTCGCCGCCGCGAAGCGCTCGAAACGCCTCGGCCGGAAGCCGGCGTCGAAGATCATGATCACCAACGACACCCTGAAGCAGTCCGGCAGCGGCGGGCACGTCACCACGGCCGAGCAGCAGCCCGCCATCAAGATGCCGGCTCCCGCTCCCGAGCTCCCGCCCACCGCGGAGATGGCCGCCGCGAAGAAGAAGGCCGAGGAACAGAAAGCCGCCGCCCGTGCGGCTGCCGCGAAGCAGAACACCGAGGCGGAGCGCCAGAAGCGCATCGCCGCGGCGGCGGAGGCGGTGGAAGAGGAGTACCCGGACGACGTCGATCCGGCGCAGGCGGAGAAGGCGCTGCGTGACGCCCACGACGCTCAGAAGGAACAAAAGCCGCCTCGGAACTGAGCGCACCGGCACATCGTAACGTAGTGGAGCGGCGAGCCTCGCGGCCCGCCGCCGGTTGATTACGCGTGATGGTGACGGCGCATCGTGCGCCATCCGCCGATGAGTCCGATGACCAGTCCGAGCTTGCCGAAACCGAGCATGCGCGCGGCCCCGCGAGCGGTTTTCTGACCCATCCGGAACATCACCAGCTTCTTCAGGAAGTTCCACATACGGCCTCCTTCACGAGGGAAGGAAGTGCAATGCGGGCGCCAGCACTAACTCGCTGAACGGAGGTAAGTTAGACGCTCGCGCAACGCCATCGCGGCGACGTAGCCGTACCCGCTGGCGAAGATCCCGAGAAACGGCACCGACAGCCACTGCCGCGTCCCGCCGAACGCGACGATGACGCCGCAGAAGAAGAGCGCGAGCACGAGCTCGCCCCAGGGCATGCGGGGGATGGGTTCGCGAGACGCCGCCCGTTCAGCCGGTGAGGACGCCGGCGTTCCTTCCTTCGGCGTGCGGCGGAAGTGTCCGCCCGACTCCATCAGTCCTTCGAGCACCGCCGACGCGTTGCGGATCGACATCCCGACGCCGACCGGCAGCACCGCGAGCAGCTCGCGCAGAGGCGGACGCGCGCGGCCCGCGCGGCGCTGGCCCTCGACGTAGAACAGCAGCACCGAGGCCGTCGACGCGCCGTACAGCACGAGATCGATGACGAAGCTCCACAGCAGCTCGTGGCGGTGCCGGATCAGCATCGCCGGGACGATGAGCAGCGCGAGCAGCACGCTGAGCAGGTACGCCGAGTTGTTGGTCAGGTGAAACGCCGCCTCGGTCTTGATGGACGGGCGGAGGTCCGCTCGCGCGATCGCCGGCAGCACCTTGCGCGCGGTCTGGATCGAGCCCTTCGCCCAGCGATGCTGCTGCTCCTGGAACCCGCTCAGCGCCGCCGGCAGCTCGGCCGCGACTTCGACGTCGGCGAGGAATACGAACTCCCATCCGGCGAGCTGCGCGCGATACGAGAGATCGAGGTCCTCCGTCAGCGTCGACGCCGACCATCCGCCCGCGTCCTCGATCGCCGCGCGGCGCCACACACCGGCGGTTCCGTTGAAATTGAAGAAGCGCCCGGTGAAGTTGCGCGCCGCCGACTCGACCGCGAAATGCGCGTCCAGGAAGAGCGCCTGCACGCGCGTCAGCAACGAGCGCTCGCGATTGAGGTGCGTCCAGCGCGCCTGCACCATGCCGACGCGCGCATCCGCGAAGTGCGGGACCATGCGCAGCAGCACGTCGGGCGGCGGGACGAAGTCGGCGTCGAAGACGGCGAACAGCTGCGCCGCGCTGCGCGCCATCCCGTGCGCGAGCGCGCCGGCCTTGTAGCCGTCGCGCGCGTCGCGCCGGAGGTGCTCAACGCGAATGCCGCGCTCCCGCATCGCCGCCACGTGCTCCGCGACGATGCGCGGCGTGTCGTCGGTCGAGTCGTCGAGGACCTGGATGTCGAGCGCTCCGGGATACTCGATGCCCGCGACGGCATCGAGCAGGCGCGCGGCGACGTTCGGCTCGTTGAAGAGCGGCAGCTGAATCGTGAGCGGCGGGAACTCGCGGCGCGTGAGGCGCGGCGGCTCCGGCGTGCGCCGCCGCAATCTGACAAGATAGAAGCGATGCAGGCTGTAGACGGCGAGCGCGCTGAGCACCGCGTAATACAGCAACAGGACGACGATTTCGGCCGGACGCATGGAACGGCG
>Ga0134123_10001565_pt1 | contig 14911 bp, 9 predicted proteins | sample KB303_FD_96460 | JGI IMG/M metagenome (GOLD analysis project Ga0134123, IMG submission 96460) | Terrestrial soil microbial communities without Nitrogen fertilizer from Kellogg Biological Station, Michigan, USA - KB3-0-3 | ecosystem: Environmental > Terrestrial > Soil > Unclassified ...
TGACTTCGGCGACATCTACAAGGGCGAACTGATCAGCCAGATCTTTATCATTCGCAATGAAGGTGACGCTGCGCTGAGAATCGACAGCTTTAGCACAGGCTGCGGCTGCTCCGTCATCGACTCGGATCGGGTAATCGCACCGGGAAAGGAAGGCAAGGCGGAATTGCAGGTCAACACGTCGGGTCAGAGTGGTCACATCAGTAAGATCGCCACCTTGCACACAAACGACCCCGAACGGCCAAATATCGTGCTGACGCTGGACGCTAACGTCCTTACCTCAGGCGACGGCGGCCCGGTAAAAGGAGTAGTGCTCCGATCCGGGAAACACATAGGTCCGATTTTTCTCGGTCCCGACTCGATCGGCGCGTTCACAACGACGGAGGGCAAGGCCGGCAGGACCGAATTCACCATCAGCGTTGAGAGAGGCAACCTGAAGATTCTCCGCGTAGAGACACAGCACTTTGTTTCGCGCATAGAGACTACCGACAACGGCAAATCCTACAAACTGATCTTCGAATCCCGCCCCACTGACCCGCCGGGCTCCCGCTCGGAACAGGTCCGCATAGTGACCAACGCTGAAGTTCTCCCCTACTTCGTAATCAATGTGGACGCGACCATTCGGGCAAAGCCCAGCGCCTAACGGCTTCGTCCTTCGCGAATCGACCCATTGCCCGCAGGGAGAACACAACGCTATAATTGCCCCCTGTCCGGATTGATGTGTGGGCTGGTATCGGTGCACGTTATTATGAGCGGATTCTCGTCGCAAAAACCAAAACTCGCAATGGCGGCGACAGCATTCTCTATGATGCTGCTGGCGTCGCTGGTATCTCCGACGAGGGTCTCATCAAATCAGCCAGGTACCCGGGCCGCCAGCCTCGAGCTCGTGAATCTCAAGAACCCGCATCTGATCCAATTCAAACGGGGCTGGCTCGACACGAGAGCGATCACAGCCCTCGATACTGCCGACGACGACGCCAACGCGGACAAGGTAGTTTCGGCGTCGGCGATCTCTACTCGAAGGCGCACACGCGTCATTCAATTCGCAGCCCCCCCCCAAACCAGATGGATCGAGCGCCTGCGAACGGCGGGTCTGGAGATAGTTGGGTACATTCCTAACAACGCTTACGTTGTTCGAGGCAGCGCGGCAGAAATCGCAGCCGCGGCGGCGCTTCACGGCGGACGCTCGACAGATGAGGCGCATCCGATTCGGTGGATGGGCCGGTTCGACGCGCTCTACAAGATTGATCCGGCTTTTGGCGACGAGTTACTGGCCGGACGCGGAAGCGAGTTTGCGACAGTTGAGATCGAGGTGGCGGACTCAGCCGAAGCTTCAAGGACGGTCGCTGAAATAAACGGACTCGCGATCAACATCAACCACGCGCCTCGGCGTTTTCTCAACTCCCTGGTTCTGTCGGTGACTCTTCCGGTCAATCAATTGACGGCAGCGGCCTCTTTCGACGATGTGTTGTTCATAGGGCCCGCAGCCGAGCCCAAGCCTTCGGATGAGCGCAGTGCTCAGATCGTGGCGGGCAATCTGATTCAAGATCTGACTCAACCGGTTGGCCCCGGCTACCGGGGCTGGCTTCAATCAAAGGGGCTGGACACTGCCCCGGACTTCCTTGTGGACATTGCCGATACGGGGCTAGACCGCGGATTTGCTGCAAGCGGCATACATCCGGATCTGCGGGATGACAACGGCGTCAGCCGCGTGAGTTATAGCTTCAACTACGCCAATGACGCGCCGCAGGACCAATCTGGCCACGGAAGTCTTGTCGCTTCGATCGTGGCGGGAAAAGGCTCAACCGATTCAACCGATTACCAAGACTCGCTTGGAAACTTGTACGGATTGGGGGTCGACCCTTCGGCGAGACTCGGCATCTCTCGAATATTCAATTCGAGTGGGAAGCTGCCCTTCCAATTTTCATTCAGCACCGCGGTGTCTCCGGCTTACGCTGCGGGCGCGCGAATCTCAAATGGCAGTTGGGGCAACACGCTGAACGCCTACGATGCGACTGCGAGAGAGTACGACATCTTAGCCCGCGACGCGCAGCCTTTCGTCGCCGGTAATCAGGAGATGGTTTTTGTCTTTTCGGCCGGCAACGGTGGTCCGGGTGGTCACATAAGCTCGCCGGGCTCTGCGAAGAACGTCATCACAGTCGCGGCAAGCGAGAACTACAGACCAGAAGGATTTGATTCCTGCAATCTGGACGGCGAGGGCGGAATCGGACCCGACGGTGCCGACAGCGCGCTTGATATCTTGAGGTTTTCGTCCGGCGGACCGCTTGTTGGCGGACGGATGAAGCCCGACCTCGCCGCGCCTGGAACGCACATCTACGGAGGCGCCTCGCGAGCCACTCCTTTTTTTGGTGACGGACTCTGTCCCGGTGTTCCATTTTTTCAACCGCCTAACCAAACCTTTTACACCTGGTCCTCGGGAACCAGCATGGCAGCTCCTCACGTTACGGGAGCTGCTGCATTGGTAAGGAGATTCTTCACCTCGAACAATCTCCTGGGCAACAACCGCGCGCCTTCGCCGGCTATGACCAAAGCATTCCTTATCAACTCCGCGACATATATGACCGGCCAGAACGCCGGCGGCGATTTGCCGGGAGACCGGCAAGGCTGGGGGCTTGTAGATCTGTCGCGAGCGTTTGACAGCGCAAAGCGCGTTTTGTTGGATCAATCGACTCTCTTCACCGAAACGGGACAAACCTACGAGATCCAGGGCTCAATTGCAGACCGCTCACTCCCGCTGCGCGCTACGCTTACGTGGACGGACGCGCCGGGAATGCTTGCGGGTCCGACGCTGGTCAACGACCTTGATCTGGAGATCAAAATTGGGGGCGTCACCGTTTATCGGGGGAACCACTTCCAGGAACGCTGGTCAGTGGAAGGCGGAGATGCCGATCGCTTAAACAACGTCGAGTCCATCATCCTTCCGGCTGACGCAATACCGGCTGGCGTTGCCGGCAACTTCACGATAACTGTACGCGCAGCCTCCATTGTGGGCGACGGAGTGCCAGGTAACGAGTCCATCCTGGATCAAGATTTTGCCCTGGTTGTTTACAACGTCGCCGCCTCGGTCATCGGGCCTCCGCCACCTCCGCCGAAGAAGACGCCGGTCATAACAGCGGTAACTTATATCAAGAAGCGCATTGTGATAATCGGGCAGGACTTTACTGCGGCAGCGCAGGTAGAAATCAACGGAAAGATCATCGACAGATCGTTTGAGTTCGATCCCTCAGTCAATTCGTTGAGCCTCAAGCTGAAATACAAGAAGCTCAAGCTGGTGAAAGAGTCCGACAATCAAATTGTGTTGATTGAGAACGGCGAGCGGTCGCTCCCGTTTGTTCTTCGGATTTGAGTAACCGCGAACTGCGATTCGCCCCCGGCTACGGCCTGATGTTGTAATACCGGATCTTGCTGTTCAGCGTGGTGGTGTTCATCCCCAGCAGCTTCGCGGCGCGTGACTGATGCCCGCCAGTTATCTCGAGCGCCCTTCGAATCAACTCAATCTGAAAACGGTTCACTTCATCGTAGAATGAAATCCCCTGCGACAGATCGATCTGGGTTGCGATCTTTTGTCCTCCCGCTTGTCCAGCTGGGCGTTGAGGGCTGGTGAGCTCTTCTCGCAAATCCTCACGTCCCAGTCGGTCTCCTCGCGCGATAATCACGGCTCGCTCGATCACGTTCTCCAATTCGCGAACGTTTCCCGGCCAGTTGTACGCCTCGAGCAGTGTCAGGACCTCCGGCCCTATCTGATCTGAAACTTGCCGGCTGTTTTCTTCGGCATACTTTCTGACGAAGTGCTGGGCGAGAGGGAGGATGTCTTCACGCCGCTCCCTAAGCGGCGGCAGGCCGATCGCAATCACATTGAGCCGGTAATAGAGATCCTCGCGGAACGCTCCCTCTTCAACCGCCTGCTTCAGGTCCGTGTTTGTGGCAGCAATGATCCGCACATCGACCTGACGCCTTGTCGTGTCTCCCAGAGGTGTAAAGTCCCGTTCCTGAATAACTCGAAGAAGCTTGCTTTGAGTCTCGATCGAGATCGTGCCGATCTCGTCCAGGAATATTGAGCCGCCGTCGGCCACTTCGAAATAGCCCTTCTTTGCCGCAATCGCTCCGGTGAATGCGCCGCGGATGTGTCCGAACAATTCGGACTCCAGCAACTCCGTTGGAAGGTTCGCCGAGTTGACAGTGATAAACGGTTTATCGGAGCGCCCGCTGTGGTTGTGGATGGCGCGGGCGATTAATTCTTTTCCAGTGCCGCTTTCGCCCGTTATCAATACGGTCGAGCGAGCTGGAGCGACTTGCTCAACAAAGGCGAGAATCTCGAGTGTCTTCTCGCTTCGGGCTACGATCTCTTTGCTCTCAGTGCTGCGCTTGAGGGTTTGGCGGAGCGTTCGGCGTTCTTCATCCTTGCGCCGGCGGCGTATGCCCGCGGCAACGAGCTTGAGAATCTCTTTGTTGTCGAACGGCTTGCTAATGCATGTAAAAGCTCCGCGTTGCATAGCTGCGATTGCGGTGTCGAAATTGGCGTAAGCCGTGATCATTATGACTACGGTTTCGGCATCGAGCTTCAACACTTCCTCGAGTGTTTGCAACCCGCCCATTCCCGGCATCGAGACATCCAGGAGCAGAAGGTCATACGGGCGCTGGCCAAACTTGTCCAGTCCCTCTTCGCCGTTTCTGGCAAGCTCGACCTGGTAGCCTTCGCCCCCAAGCAGGCTCCCCAATACGTCGCGCATTACTTCCTCGTCATCCACTACGAGGATGCTTCCTTTTCTTGCCATAGCCGTAGATGTTATCAACCTGTCGCTGGTGACTGCCAGCCGAGGTGGTTATCGAATGAGTGAGTTCAGTCGCTTGCTGCTTGCATCTGTCGAGAAAATGCGGTGGGTAGTTTGATGGTGAAGTGCGCGCCTTCGCCTGGCCGGCTCTCAACAAAAATCCGTCCGCCGTGTTCCTGCACGATGCCGTACGACAGGGCGAGCCCCAACCCGGTGCCCTGCCCGACGTCCTTGGTCGTAAAGAAGGGATCGTAGATCCGAGCGATTATCTCGGGAGCCATGCCGATGCCGGTGTCCCGGAAGTCAACAACCAACGAAGTCTCAACCAGCCGCGTCTGAATCGAGAGCCGTCCGCCTTTGGGCATCGCATCGCGAGCATTCAGGATCAAGTTCATGAATACCTGCTGCAGCTTTGAAGCGTTGCCATAGGCCGTTGGAAGTTCGCGGCCGTAGTTACGCACAACATCAAGCCGTGCGTTCCGGAGCTGCGGCTCCAAGAGTTGAAGAGTGTCGTCGAGCACCGAATTCAGCTCGATCTCCCGGAACTGAGTATCGCCGGTTCGGGAGAAGTTGAGGAGGTTGTTCACGATCCCGGAAGCGCGAACAGTTTGAGTGTGGATCTTTTCGAGCAGCCGGCGCTTCGGGTCGCTGCCGTCTATTTGCTGCAAGAGCATCTGTGCGTACGACGAGATACCGGCGAGGGGAGTGTTGACTTCGTGCGCGACGCCGGCCGCAAGCAGCCCGATCGACGAAAGCTTCTCGCGCTGCAGCAACTGCTCCTCGAGTTGCGCCCGCTCGGTAACGTTTTCGATAACGACCAGCGTCCCGGTTACGACGCCGCTCGCGCCTTCAAAAGGCGCAAGCGATATATTGATAGTCAGCGGCCGGCCGTCTTCGGTTGAGGCGTTGTATTTGTAGATGTGCCGCGTGTCCTGCAACTCCCAGCCTTCTTCGCCGGTGGCATTTTGAATAGTCTCGATCAGATCGCGATCAAGGATTGAATCCACCGCGCATCCCAGGGCGCGTTCGCGCCTGATGCCGAAGATCTCCTCCAGTGCGCTGTTCCACGTCGAAATCTTGCCGTCGAAGCCGACAGAAAGAATGCCGACATTGACGCTTTCGATGATGTTTTCGGAAAACTCCTTCAGGCGGACCAGCTCTTCAGCCTTTTCCATCTCGGACCTGTACAGGAGGCTGTTGTCGATCGCGACCGCCACATAGCCCGACAGCGCTCGAAGCAGATCGGTATCTTCGCTGGTGAGTAACGCACCGGAAGTAGTGCGCCCTACCGCGATGATGGCGACCATCCTGTCACGCACGACGCACGGCACATAGTAGTAAACTTCGTCGCGACGGCGGCCTTGAAAGTCGGTGGTGTCTATTTCGAGCGGCTGTGAGGCCTCGCTGATGCCATGTGCCGGGAGATCATCCGCAGTGATGAACCCCCGTCCGATTGAGCGCGCTCGAATGATCTGCTTGATGTCTTGAGGAAGAGTGATGTCTCCGTCGATTCCCGCTGAACGGGATAGCCCGTAGCCCGAAGGTGTTGAGGCCTCTTCTATGAAAATCCCCACCTTGCGGACCGACAGCATATCTGAAAGCCGTCGCACCAATGAGTCCAGCAAACGCGGCAAGGCCGTGGTCTGCGCAAGAGTTCGGCCGAAATCCTGAAGTCCGGTTCTGAGCGTGTACCGCTCACCGTAGAACCACCGGTCAGCCCATACCTGCATCCTGTTCTTGATCGGCGCAAAAAGCATTGCCACTACGAGCATGCCCACGACGACCACAGCTCGCGTCTTCCAGGCGTTCAGGTCCGCCGTCTTCCATATAAACTTGACCAGGTCGCCTACTCCCAGCAACACCGCCATATAAATCGCGCCAACTGCCACAGTCGCCATCGCGTGAACAAAGCTCCTGCGCATGATCACGTCAACGTCCATCAGGCGGTAGCGGACGATCGAGTAACCGAACGACAACGGAATCAGGATGAACGGTGTATAGGCGACCGTCTCCATCAGCGGAGTAATCTCAACGTCCGCGATGTATGGAATAAAATAAAGCCCGGTAAAGAGCACGCCCGCCAAGCCAAGTGCTCGTATGATCCCTCGAAGCTGCTGCTTTAACAGAGGCTTGTCGCCGCGATAAAAAGCTCGCAACAACACCGCGTTGCCGATCACGAAATAGAAGAGCCAGAACTGAATCAGCTCAGCCTTATCCAGCCAATCGCGCACCGCGACCAACGACCCTGCTTTGAAGACTACCGGTGTGTAATAAAACAAAGCCTCACAGACGACGAGCGAGATAGCCGGCACATAGAGGGCAGCGATAAAGCTCCGAGCTCTCAACCGCAGACCACTACTCGAAACAAAGTTTATGCAGAAATGCAGAAACAACGGCGCCATACAGGCCCAGGCGGCGCCGTCCAGGACGCTCACCAGCCCGTCAAAACTCGTTAGCTCCCTGGTCGAGCTGTACAGGTAGACTATGAATGAAACGAGAGACCATGCGAAGAAGTGGTAAGTCAAAGCGGCGCGATGCTGCTTTAATAAGACGAAAAGTCCGATCGCCAGGTAGACCAATCCAATAAACGCCAGATAGAGCCCGCGTGCGATGTGCTGGTCTCGCGCAACTACTTTGAATGGAACGTCATATAGCGGTTTGTCCAACCCATAAAGGTTCTTGAGGACGTAATCGTGATGCAGGATTGCGTACTGCGCGCTGTTCCCTACACCCTGTTGCTCGAGATAGCGCGAGAGCTGTTCCGCGTTCTTTATCTCTTCATAGTCGAGCGATCGCTGACCTGTCTTTCCGCGTGACGCATCGTCGGTCCTTCCCACAAAGAAGACCGCCTTCAGGTAGTCCCCTTTCTTGATGGTAAACCTCAACGGTGAGTCGGGGCTGATCGAGCGTGCTTGCAGGCCGTTGTCTCCGTTGACCCATTCGACACCGTCATCGGGGATGGCCGGAGCGCTCAGCCGGTCTCGGAGATTGAGCACACCTATGACCACAAACAACACGCCTATCGCCAAGACGGCAATAAGCTTTGTCCTGGTCATTAGATCTTTCATCGTTCCGGCCTTCATCGCGCTTACAAGGGGTGCGTCATGCTGCAATCCGTAAATCTGCAAGTCTTATACCGGCTCCCACCTCACCGTAAACAAGTAAAGCAATCGTGTAAATCGCAATTGTTCTAACGCCCAAATCGCCCGGCTTTCCATTTTTTCGGAGGCAACTCCGATTATTCGGATGCGCGACTGTTACCAACCTCGGTGCGAACCGGACTTCAGATGACTACCAGAATCGAGAGAGCGCGGCAGCTCGGTCGGAACCTAATCCAGGTTCGGAGACCGGTAAAACTGAAAGCGTGGCGGCAGTCTTTACTTGGGCAGGCATTCAGCCTGCTCTCTTTTAGAACCGAAGCGAAACCCCAACTCGAACAAGCCGGTGGAACCGACTGGCGACCAATTCTTGCCGGTCATCCGCGACTGAGCTCTGCTGGTCGAGCAGATTGCGCAAATCAATCACTGCTGCCCACTGGCCCGGCATAAAGCTGAAGTTGGGCAGATCCTGGGTGAGCGACACGCTTACATTTGGGTCGAAGGTAGACATCTGACCTTGAAACGGATCTATCGCGAATACAGCCTGCGCCGGCGCAAGCCTCAACACGGTTGAGACTCGTGTCCCCGTGCCGACAAAGTTCGCATCGACCTTTGCAGAAAGAACATGGAAGACGGAGTTGCTAAAGAGATTCGCGGGCTCACTTATGCCTCGGCGGTCAAACTGCTGGCCCTCCCCAAAGGCATAACCGACGGACCCCTCGATCAATTTGTTCACGCGACGGTGATAGACCACGCGCACGCCTCGCGTACGCCCTGACTGAACTTCGTTTCGAAGAATCACGTCGCCAACCGCGCCTTCATTGGGAATCGCAAGCAGCCCAACCCCGTGACCCGAAACCGTGTCCAGAAATGCCATCATCTCGACCGATGACTTGTCGGAGAGGATTTGCTCTCCACCGAATTCAAGCCGATAGCTTCGATCCAGGACTGGTTGCGGCGAGGCTCCCGAGCTAGTTCCCACTGCCGCAGCTCGGGGCTCCGAGAATTCGACCTCTCCCGATTCCAGACTTATCCGCGATTGTGTATCAGTAGACGAACCTGGGACGATGTTGGCGAACAGTCTCGTGCGCGCACCTGCATCAACTGCTACCCCAAACCTCGGGAGGATACTAGTACCGGAGCTACCTTCTGCAAATCGGGCTAGCTCTAATCCGTAAACAATCAGCACGGGACCGGAGACTTGCCATGTATCCGTAGCCGAAACCGAGAACTGGCCCAGCTTTGGGATCGCAGCGTGGCGCGAGAACGTAAAGCGTCCATATCCAAGCGCAACAGACACACGATGGCGATCCCCTACATTCGACGTGGTGATCGCTCGCAAGCTTTGCGGAGCTCCCAACCCGTAGCCTGTCTGTCCGGCTACAACCAGATTTGTGTTCTTGGTGAGAAGCTCGGAAACAGCGAAGTTCGCCCCGACGAACGAGCTCCCCACTTCGCTTCTGCCGCTGGTGCCTTCCGCGAACGTGTGGACGGCTCCGTGGATCTCGGGCGCGCGGTCGGTCAACGCAACCGCGGTGTCATCCTTTGTGGCAGCGGGATCAGTCTTTGGTTGGTCGAGCTGGAAGATAGTTCCACGGGCTCGACGTGCCGCGTATTTCGATTCGGCATTGAGCAACGTCTCGTCAGAGAGCACTGTCACGCGACGGAGCAGAATTGAGTCGAACACGGTTACTTTGTTTGGGCGAACGTCGGCCGCGAGTTCGACTGGATTGAAGCCGTCAGCTTCGGCCTTGACGCGGTACCGCCCAGGGACAATACCTGCCGCGACGAATTTGCCATCGGCATCGGTGCTCGCTCGTTTGACGATCTTATCAGCCTTGGCTTCTTCGGATTCAGCAAGGATCATCACCGCCACGCCAACCAGCGGGTTTCCTACGCCGTCGAAGATGACACCGCGAATCGAGCCTCGTCCTGCTGCTCTAGCAGGCACGCTGGCGCAGCCGATCAAGACTATCGCCGTCGCAGCCCATAATTTCGTCGCGTGTTTCATGGTTCACCTCATTGGGAGCAAGCGAAGGAGTCTCCAGTGGGAGTGTCAATTCTATCACCCGACCTTAAGGTGTCAAGCATACCGGCGCCGCGTAACCAGCCCGCTAACTGCCGAAATGCGATGCCCCTGTGACTCACTTTTGCCTTCTCGTTTTTCGTCAACTCCGCGAAAGTCTTTCCAAGCGGCTCAAAGAAAAAAACCGGGTCATAGCCAAATCCGTCCTTGCCGCACGGCTGGGTTAGGATCCGTCCAGTCGCTTCGCCCGTGAATGTTTGTTCGCCGCCGTCCCAGGCGACAGCCGCGACGCAGACGAAGCGCGCCCCTCGGCGCTCTGCCGGCACGTCCTTCAATGCCTCGAGCAGCTTGTTTACGCGATCCTCATCCGATGCGTTCGCGCCGCCGTAGCGGGCCGAGTAGATCCCCGGTGCTCCGTCAAGAGCTTCGACTTCCAAGCCTGAATCATCCGCCAGGGTGACTAGTCCGGAGGTTTTCTGAAAATAGCGCGCCTTTAGCAAAGCGTTTTCCTCGAACGTTGAACCGGTTTCAATCTCGTGCGTCGTAGCCAAACCATCAAGTCCGGTTACTTCAAAACCGGCTCGCCCGAGGAGGTGATTCAACTCCGCAATCTTCCCCGGGTTCGTAGATGCCAGGAGGATGCTCATACCTTTGGATTCTACCAGCAAATCAGCCCTTCCGGCCTGCAATACCAGAACTACCGGCCAACCCGATTCTTGCGCAAAAAGGACTTGTCGGCATACCGATCGGGAGCGGACCTTACCAGGACTCCAAGTAAATATTTCCGCTAGTTTATGTACTTTTTACACGTGATCGCTATCCGCCTTATCAGAGGCAACCACGAGCAGAGCAGTAACTCTGCCGAAATACAAAGCATCGTCACCAGAATGAGTGACGGTCCGGCTTGGCATCTCGGTTGCACTTGCTCCGGTGGGGCAAGAGATACGGGTGATGACAACATCACTTCCTGTTCTCGATTCTTGGTTGCTGTGGTGAGGACAGCAACCGGAAACAAGGCGACGCAGTCTTCCCACGCTGCGTCGCCTCTTTTTTTTGCCTCCAGCTCTAAAACCCTTCAGACGACTAACCTTTAGCCCCTCGGCTCTTCAACTTGACACTCGACTGACACGCCGATATTTTCAAGCTTCGCCCCACCGAGGACTCGATGCTTGACGCATATCGCAGAGACTACACGGATTTCAATTCAGCCTGCACGCGCGAGTATTACCTTTTTCTCTCTGGCCAGAAGACAACTCTGGAGATAGCGCCGATTTATGAACGCTACGGCGACCTGTTTACCCGAGAATCCATCCAGCGACTAAGGGACGAGCTCAACAGTACACCCGGGCATTTCGAAATGCAGCGGAGCGCGACAGGGCGGCTGCTGGTGTTTGCGGTCGAGCAATTTCTAGAAAACTCGGTCAAGCAGCTGATTGAGGAGATCAACGAGTACGAAGCCTCGGCAACCATCAATTGGAAGGGTCGTGAGCTCACTTTTCAGGACGCAGCGGCTGAGATTACAACAGAGGGAAACCGCAACGCTCGCCGCGAGATTTACGCTCGGCGAACAGCCGTCATCGAAGCTTCGAATCACTTGCGATCCCGCCGACTGGTGAGCCTCCATGACGGTGCGCGCTCCCTGGGCGCACAAAGTTACCTCAGGCTGTTTGAAGAACTCAGAGCGCTGGACTATTCGGAAATCGCTCGAGAAGCAACCTCGGTGCTTATCGAAACCGAATCGCTCTATCTATCGCGGCTCAGCGAAGCTTTGGTCCGCGACTTAGGCTTGAACCTACCGCAGGCCGAGCGCCACGACGCAATTTACTTACTACACCTCACTCACTATGACGACCGCTTCCCGGCAGGCACACTGCTGTCCGTCTATGCCGACACGATGGCCGGGCTGGGAATCAGCGTCGCATCTCAAATGAACATCCTGATAGACGGCGAACCAAGGCCACGTAAGACTTGCCGGGCATTCTGCATGCCGATTTCGGTGCCGGACGACATAAGGCTGGTTATTCGCCCCGTCGGTGGCCAGTCGGACTATCAATCATTGTTTCATGAGATCGGTCACGCTCAACACTACGGCTGGGCCTCGGAATCGCTACTTCCGGAATTCAAATACACAGGCGACTATGCGCTGACCGAGAGCTACGCATTCCTGTTCAACCATCTCATTTCCGACAAAGCCTGGCTTGCGGAGTTCCTCAACCTTCACGAAAGCCGCGAGTTTGTGCGCGCAGTGATGCTGGCAAGGCTGGTTACGGTTCGTCGTTACGTCGGCAAGCTTGCGTACGAGTGCGAGCTTCATGGTGGGGCGGATTTGACGCAATCCGCCGAATCATACGCTTTGCTTCAAACAGAAGCGACGAAGTTCAAGACCGACGCCGCCGAGTTCCTGTACGATCTCGACGACTCGTTTTACTCTGCAAGCTACTTGCGCGCGTGGGCTTTAGAAGTTGCGCTGCGGGAGCATCTAAAGACCCGGTTTGGCACCCGATGGTGGGCTTCGCGTCGCGCCGGCGATTTTTTGAGACAGATGTGGGAGACCGGCGATCGCCACACCGCCGACGAGATGGCCGCGCAGATCGGCATCGGCCCCATAAGTTTCGGTCCGCTGATCGACGAGTTCAACCGCGCGCTCAACTAACCCTCGAACCAATTGCCGTCCCGGTCTTCTATGAAGACAATTCCAGTAAGACTCCGAGAACGAAGCTACCGAATTCTTATTGGGGCCGGCTCAATTGATGAAGCTGGAGTGTTGGCTCGCGCGACGCTTGGCGAAAAAGCGCTCCGAGCAGTCGTCCTGACCAACAAACATCTAGACGGTTTGTACGGCGATCGCGTCCGGCGGGCGCTTACTCGAGCGGGTTTCACCGCACACACTTTCCTGGTAGGCGATGGAGAGAGATTCAAGACGCTTGGCACGGCCGAGTCCATCCTGACTTTCCTGATCGGACTCGGGATCGAGCGTTCGGACGTAATGGTGGCACTTGGCGGAGGAGTGATCGGGGATCTTGCCGGCTTCGCGGCCTCGATTTACCTGAGAGGCATACGTGTCGTTCACGTTCCAACAACTCTGCTCTCACAAATCGATAGCTCGGTGGGTGGAAAGACCGGCGTAAACCACCGGCTTGGCAAGAACCTTATCGGTTCATTTCACCAGCCATCTTTGGTTTTGATCGACCCGGAGACGCTTGTCAGCCTGCCGCCGCGCGAAGTGCGTTCCGGACTGTTTGAAGCGCTCAAGTACGGCGTGATCGCTGACTCCAGGCTATTTCAACGTATCGCGAGAGATACGGATCTTCTTACTCACCTCGACCAGGATTCCCTCGCTCATCTGATTGCTCGGTGCTGCTCGATCAAAGCAACCGTTGTCTCGGGCGACGAACGCGAAGCAGGCCTCCGGAAAACTCTCAATTTTGGACATACAATAGGCCACGCGCTTGAAGCGGTGACAAACTATCGCCGCTTTCTTCACGGTGAAGCGGTCGGCCATGGAATGCGAGCGGCTTCGCGAATCGCCGAGCAAGTCGGTTTGCTTTCACGCTCTGATCGTCAGTCCATCGACGGGGCGATTCAAGGAATCGGCAGACTCCCTGCCGCGGATACTCTTGCGCTCGATGCTATAATCTCAGCAATGCACCACGACAAGAAGTCTGAGGCTGGCCGCATTTCGTTCGTGCTGCCAGTCGAGATAGGGAGAGTCGTGGTCAAGTCCGATGTGCCCCCGCGTGTGGTTCGATCAGCCCTCAAGGACTCTTTCAGATCTCGTCAGCGTTGATCCGACCGGAGACAACGAATCGACCGTAGAAGGCTCGCGTCCGCAAAGCCTCAATCGGCGCGTCTCGGTTTGGTCAGGAGAAGGTCTATGAAGACTGAATTTGAAGTAAGATCGCGCGATCGCGAGCGCGGGGCTGTCAGCCTGAAGGCTGTGTTCCTGCTTTCTATTGCAGGGGCCCTGATATTCACGCTCGTCAAGTTCGTTCCCGTCTACGTCGAGCAAAAACAGCTCATGCATGAGGTTGACGAACTTGCCAGGACGGCGGCTGTCCGTAACTGGAATGACGACAGGATTGCGCTCGACGTCAAACGCTTGCGAACAGACTATAGTCTTCCCGACAACAGCATAAACTTTGTGTCAAAGGACCGACACGTGCAGGTAGTAATTGGCTACAAACGCGACATTGATTTGCTTGTGACCAATTACGTCTGGCAGGTGGATTACACTGCCAACGGCAAAGAACTCTGAGACAGCACTCTGGGCGTGGTATTAGCAAAGCGCGCCATAGATGCTAGAGGCGTGGCTGGTGGTTATCGTTGACGCCCGTCGAAGCGCCGCTCTATGATTTCAGCAGACTGAATCAGGAGCGGTAGTGCGGCGTTCAACCAACTCGATCGTTAATCTCCTAATCATCGTTCTCGCAGCGGCGATGCTTCCCTTACCTGCTCGGTCTCAGAGCGGACGTGGGAGGCCCAAAGTTCCAGTGCCGAGCCCGGGCGCACCGCCTCCTCCTCCGGTCACGATCCCCGCCGCAGCTTCCGTCGCCAAACAGGAACGGATCGGCAACGTATCCCGGTTCATATTGCGCAACGGAGTAACGGTCATCATAAGCGAACAGCATGCAGCGCCAATAGTGGCTTCTGTAGCCTGTTTCAAGGCAGGCACCCGGGACGAACCTGAAACCGCGCGACTTGTCGCGCGGGCTCTCACAGCCGGCGGGAGGCCGCAAATCGCCAAACTCAGAGCAACGGGCTCTGTCCTGCGCACCGCAGTTTCCTTTCAGACTTCGACCTACTCCTTCGTGGTATCTTCAGCAAAGATTCGGGAAGCTCTCGCCGCCCAAGCCGACCTGGTCCAGACTCTCGAGACTGACGACGATCAGGTCCGCCGGGATGCGGCGGTGCTTCTTGAAGAAGAGAAGTGGACTTCGGGTCTTGATAGTGATGTATTCGAAGCCTCGCGAGGCGTTGGTAGCTTGAGGGATCACCAA
>Ga0134123_10001568_pt1 | contig 14905 bp, 11 predicted proteins | sample KB303_FD_96460 | JGI IMG/M metagenome (GOLD analysis project Ga0134123, IMG submission 96460) | Terrestrial soil microbial communities without Nitrogen fertilizer from Kellogg Biological Station, Michigan, USA - KB3-0-3 | ecosystem: Environmental > Terrestrial > Soil > Unclassified ...
CGGTGGCAGGGCAGGCGGACCTCTCGATCACCAAGACGGACGGCGTGACGACGGTGACCACCGGCGGCACCCTGACCTACACCATCGTGGCGTCCAATGCAGGCCCGTGCGACGTGACCGGCGCGACGGTGACGGACAACTTCCCGGCCGGGCTGACGGGCTGCACGTGGACCTGTACCGGCACCGGATGCGTAAATCCGTCGGGAAGCGGGAACATCAATGAGCTGATCGACCTGACGTCCGGCTCCAGCGTCACCTTCTCGGCCACCTGCACGGTCACGGCGAGCTCCGGCACGCTGAGCAACACGGCGACGATCACGCCGCCCGCCGGGGTGACCGACCCGACGCCGGCCAATGCCAGCGCCTCGGACAACAACACCGCCGTCCAGGGCGGCGGCGGACCGTCTGTGGTCGAGATCCCGACCCTCTCGTCCATCGGATTGCTGGTGCTGGTGATGGCCTTGGCGGGCCTGGCCCTCGCCCTGCTCCGGCGCCGTCGGGAGATGCAGTAGATCCTGAAGGCAGGGGGCTCACCTCCGGGTGGGCCCCCCTGCCGCCAGCTCCGGCTCAGCCGCTCACCAATCCCAGATCCTCGTAGATCCCGTCCAGCACGGCCCGGATCCGCCGCTCGTGCCGTTCGTTATCCGGCAGGCCGTTGAACGCCACGGCCACGGCGAGGCCGTGCACGGGGTCGGCGAAGGCGGTCGAGGAGCGGTTGCCGCTGTGGCCGAAGGTGGGAGGGGAGGCGTGGTGGCCGTAGCCGTAGGGGACGGTGTCGGCGCCGTAGCGGTTGGAGTTGAGGATGAAGCCCAGCCCCCAGTCGATCACGTGCTTGAAGGTGGCGTCCACCATCCCCTCCCGCTGCCGGGAGGTGAAGAGATCCACCGTCTGCGGCAGGAGGAGGCGCCGGCCCTGGAAGCTGCCGCGGCCGAGGAGCATCTCGTAGAAGCGGCCGAGCTCGCGCAGTGGACCATAGCCGTTGCCTCCGGGATGCGAGCGGGTGCACCGCTCCTCGGTCTCCCATCCGTAGGGCTCCGGGACGATTCCCCCTTCCCCGGCCTTCTCGGTTTTCCACATGATTCCGATCCGCTCCTCCTCCCGGTAGGCCGACCAGCGGTCCGGCGGCATGCCGATCCACGAATCGCGCATGTCGAGGGGACCGAAGATCTCTTCCCGGACGTAGAGGTCGAACGGCCGGCCGTCGGCGCGGCGGATGACCTCGCCGAGGATGAACCAGCTGGAGGCCAGGTGGTATCCGGCCTTCTGACCCGGCACCCAGCGAGGCTCGGGCTTCATGGCGCAGATGCGGGCGATGATCTCGTCCCAGCTCTTTTCGGGCCAGCCCACGTCGAGCAGGCGGATGCCTCCGGTGTGGGTGAGGAGATGGCGGAGGGTGATCGACTCCTTGCCATTCTGCGCGAATTCCGGGAGGTGCAGGGCGACGGGATCGTCGAGCTCCAGCCGGCCGCGCTCCCAGAGCTGACCAATGGCCACGGCGGCCACCGGTTTGGTGGAGGAGAGCCAGAGCATCAGGTGGTCGCGGGTGAGCGGAGCGCCCGGGCGGTTCTCGCCCAGGGCGGCGTCCGCCACCGGCTCGCCGTGCCACGAAACGTAGAGCTGCGCCCCGAGGTGCAGTCCTGCGCGGATTCCAGCCTCGATCGCCTCGCGGGCTCGCGGGAGGCGATCCAACGCGGGATCGGTCATCCTACCCCCGCCGCCGGTCGACCAGCTTCATCGTCGGCCGGGAGATCCAGGGCAGGGCGCCGCCCAGATAGTCGAGGACCTTGAGGAGCGCCGTGGGCTTCCAGTGGACCTTCTTCTTGTGGGAGGCCTTCCAGACGATCCCGGCGATCTGCCGCGGCGTCAGCCGGGCGCCGAAGGTCTCCAGGCTGCCCGCCCGGTAGGTCTGGGTGCGCACCATGGGCGTGTCCACGTAGAGCGGCATCAGATCGGTCACCACGATGCCATGGCGCTCGAGCTCGATGCTGAGCCCCTCGGTCAGGCCGCGGACGAAGAACTTCGAGGCCGAATAGCTCACCAGATCGGGGACGCCGTAGATCCCCGAGGCCGAGCACATGCTGACCACGTGCGCCCCCGGGGTGGCCTTGAGCAGGGCGAGCGAGAGATGGATGCCGTTGAGCACGCCGATGACGTTGACCTCGACGGTCCGCACGTGCTCCTCCAGAGGGACCTGGTCGAAGGGACCCATCCGCATGATGCCCGCGCAGTTGAAGAGGACGTCCATGCGGCCGCCGGTCCAATCCCCGAAAGCGGCCACCTGCTCGCGGTAGGCTGCGGCGTCCCGCACGTCGAGCCGGCCGGTGAGGCAGAGGTCGTCCCCGATCTCCTCCCGCAGGCGGGCGAGACCCGCCTCGTCCAGGTCGAAGGCGCCGATCCGCCACCCCCGCCGGGCGAACAGGAGCGCCGTCTCCCGCCCGATCCCCGAGGCGGCGCCGGTGACGAAGATCGCCTGTGTTCCGTTCATGCCACGGCCCTCTGGTGGTCGACGAGCACGGGCAGATCTTATCGCGGAGACGGTCCTTGCTGTCCTTGATAGTCTCCCCCCATGCGATTCGACACCCTGGCCGTCCACGCCGGGCACGTCATCGATCCGACGACCGGCTCGGTGGCGCCGCCCCTTCACCTCTCGACGACGTTCGCGCGCGATCCCGCGGGGGTCCCCTTCGGCGGACACACCTACATCCGCGAGTCCAATCCAACCCAGGCGCAGCTCGAGGCGGCCCTGGCTCCGCTCGAAGGGGGCGAGGCCGCCCTGGTCTTCGCCTCCGGCATGGCCGCGGGCATCGCCCTCCTCCAGACCCTGCCGCCGGGCTCGCACGTCCTCCTGCCCGACGACGTCTACTACGGCTTCCGGATCGCCGGCGAGGATCTCCTCCCCAACTGGGGGATCCGCGCCGAGGGTGTGGCGATGGACGACCTCGCGGGCGTGGCCGCGGCGATCCGGCCGGAGACGCGGCTCCTCTGGATCGAGACGCCCTCGAACCCTCTTCTCAAGGTGGTCGACGTCGCCGCGCTGGCCCGGCTCGCGCGCGAGGCCGGCGCCCTGTCGGTCCTGGACAACACGTTCGCCACGCCGGCCCTGCAGCAGCCGATTGCGCTGGGAGCAGACGTGGTCCTCCACTCGACGACCAAGTATTTCGGCGGTCACAGCGACGTGCAGGGGGGAGCCCTGATCTTCGCCCGGCGGGACGCGCTCGTCGAGCGGCTCGGGCACCTGCGGGAGATCACCGGTGGCGTGGCCTCGCCGTTCAACTCGTGGCTCGTCCTGCGCGGGCTCCGCACCCTGGCCTGCCGGATGGCCGTGCAGAGCGCCAACGCCCTGGCCGTGGCGCGGGCCCTGGCGGAGCATCCGGCGGTGGCGCGGGTCCACTATCCGGGGCTGGCGAGCCATCCCGGACACGACGTCGCGGCGCGGCAGATGGCCGGAGGCTTCGGAGCCATGATCTCCTTGCAGACGAAAGAGGGGAAGGAAGCCGCCCTGCGCGCTGTGTCGCGGGCCCGCCTGTTCATCCGCGCCACCTCGCTCGGCGGCGTCGAGAGCCTGATCGAGCACCGCGCCACGAGCGAAGGGCCGCAATCCCGTACGCCCGAAGACCTGATCCGCCTTTCGATCGGCCTGGAGCATCCGGAGGATCTGATCGCCGATCTCGAACAGGCGCTCTCCGCGTGATCCGGGCCGGGCTTGCATGCTTCTTGCTATCCCGACGTTCAGGAAAGCTTCGCGCTGCTGTCCCGGGCGCGGGATCATTCATGACCGACTCCAAAGGAGGAGGGAATGGCCGAGGGTGCGAAGAAGCAGACGACGAAGAAGACCACTGCCAAGAAGTCGGGCGCCGGCGGGACCACCGCGTCCAAGCTCGCGAGCGCGTTGAGCAAGAACAAGAAGCCTCTCGCGGTGGCCGCCGGGGCGACGGCCGCGGTGGCCGCCGCGGCGGCGGGAGTCGCGGTGGCCGTGAAGCGCCGGAAGTCGGCGGCAACGAAGGCGGCGGCCACGAAGGCGGCGGGTACGAAGACGGCGCCGGACGCTCCGGCAAAACCATCCTCCTCACGGGCGAAGCCCCGCAAGAAGGCATCCAAGACGTGACTCCCTCCCCCGCTCCCTGGGAGCGGGGGAGGAGTATTCCTGAGCGGCTATTCTTCTTCCAGCATCTGCCGCGCGTCGTTCAGCGTCTGCCGGAAGCCTTCGCGGTCGTGGCTCTCGACGAGTGATTCGAGCGTGGCGAGCGCTTCGCGGGCGGCGGCGTAGACCTCGGCCCGGTGTGGATTGAGGCTCTGGATGTCGAGATAGAGGTCCGGGTTCTCGCTGAGGACGTACCGGGCCGTGGTGGCCTGCCGGATGAAGGTCGTGGAGGCGCAGTCGTGGAGCTCCGCCGGGTCCAAGCCGGAGCGGGTGAGGGCGGCCCCGAACAGGATGTTGGTCATGTGTGCGAGACCGAGCAGCCATGCCATCAGGCGATCGTGATGGAGGAACGGCACCGCCAGCAGATGTGTATAGGGGTGCGCCAGGAAATCGCCCATCCAGTGCTTCTCCTCCGCTAGGTCCCCTTGGGCGGCGAGCACGAAGGTGAGCGTCTCGTAATAGGACTTCCTCGGCCCGAACATCGGATGGAGAGCGTAGACGCGGAGGTCCTCGGCTCGACACCTCTCGAGGACGCCGGTGAGCGGGGATTTGACCGAAGAAACCTCCAGGATGGGGACCTGCGGCCGCCGTGCTGCGACCTCCTCGAGAGCCCCGGCGGTCCTCGCCAGGGGGACCGAGATGATCACGGCGGCATAGGCGTCGAGGTCCGGAACGTCCTCCAGCGTGCGGAAGCGGCCCGGCGCTTCCGGGATGCTCCCCAGAGCAGGATCGACGATGTCGACCTCGTGTCCCATGAGCCCCAGGAAACCGCGGAACCAATTCCCCATGCCGCCGGCGCCGCCGAGGATCAGCATCCGCTCGCCGTGGCGCTGCCGGCGCAGCGCAATGCCGACGCGGTACTGGCGCTCCACCGAGCCGCGGATGATGGCGGCGAATACCTCTTCCATGACCTCCTCCGAGACGCCGCAGGCCTCGGCGTGCTGGCGGGCGCGGGTGAGCACGCGGTCCTCCACGTCGCGGACCACGATCGGCCGGTCGTTCTCGGTCTTGATCCGGCCGACCTCGGCGGCGAGCTCCATGCGGCGGCGCAGGAGCTCGAGAAGCGAGCGGTCGATGTCGGCCAATGAGTCGCGCAGCGCGGACAGCGGGTCGGGGCTCATGCAGGGATTCTAGCCAGGGTGAGCGCGGGTGAAACAGCCCGCTCCTACCGCGGGGTTTTTCACCGGCGCTGAGGTGAGGAGGGAGGAGTATTCCTGATCGGCTATTCTTCTTCCAGCATCTGCCGCGCGTCGTCCATGGTCTGCCGGAAGCCTTCGCGGTCGTGGGTCTCGACGAGCGACTCGAGCGCGGCGAGCGACTCGCGGACGGCGCCATAGACCTCGGACCGGTGCGGATTGAGGCGCTGGATGTCGAGATAGAGGTCCGGATTCTCGTTGAGCACGTGGAGGGCCGTGGTGGCCTGCCGGGTGAAGGTCGTGGAGGCGCAGTCGTGGAGCTCCGCCGGATCGACGCCGGAGCGGGTGAGAGTCGCGCCGAACAGGAGGTTGCTCAGGTGGGCGAGGCCGAGCAGCCATCCCATCAGGCGGTCGTGATGGGGGAAGGGCACCGCTAGCAGGTGCGTGTAGGGGTGCGCCAGGAAGTCGCTCATCCACTGCTTTTCCGCCGCCAGATCTCCCTGGGCCGCGACCACGAAGGTGAGCGGCTCGTAAAAGGACTTCCCCGGCCCGAACATCGGATGCAGGGCGTAGACGCGGACCTTCTCCGCGCCGGCCTGCGCGAGAACGCCGGCGAGCGGAGATTTGATCGAGGAGAGCTCCACTACAGGAGCCTTCGGCCGCCGTGCCACGATCTGCTCCAGGGCCTCGACGGTCTTCACCAGGGGGACGGCGACGATCACGGCGGCATACGCGTCGAGGTCCGGGACGTCCTCCAGCGTGCGGAAGCGGCCCGGCGCTTCCGGGATGCTCCCCAATGCGGGATCGACGATGTCGACCTCGTGTCCCATGAGTCCCAGGAAACCGCGGAACCAGCCTCCCATGCCGCCGGCGCCGCCGACGATCAGCATCCGCTCGCCGTGCCGCTGCCGGCGCAGCGCGATGCCGACGCGGTACTGGCGTTCCACCGAGCCGCGGATGATGGCGGCGAACACCTCCTCCATGACCTCTTCCGAGACGCCGCAAGCCTCGGCGTGCTGGCGGGCGCGGGTGAGCACGCGGTCTTCCACGTCGCGGACCACGATGGGCCGGTCGTTCTCGGTCTTGATCCGGCCGACCTCGGCGGCGAGCTCCATGCGGCGGCGCAGGAGCTCGAGCAGCGAGCGGTCGATGTCGGCCAGGGAGTCGCGCAGGGCTGACAGAGGATCGGACATTCCAGGGATTCTAGGGTGAGGAGAGGAAGGGAGGGAAGCCGAGGAGCCCCCCCGGCTTCCCCAGGGTTGCCGCGCGATGATTGCTCACCGCGGGTCGGATGGGCACCCTTCTCCTTGAGCAAGCGAAGTGCCATGGAGAAGGAGGGCCGGAAATTCAATGCAATCCGCAAGATGCATTCGGCTGAATTGCGCAGGGGGACATGCGCTGCGCTCTTCTGTGTACACCCCTGTCCGGGAAAAGGGACAGGGACCTCACCCCCTCGGTCCCCCTCTCCCATCGCACACCCATCCCCCGGGAGAGGGGGAAGAGAAGAGAGGCCCGGTGGCACCGCGCTTGCTGCGCAGCACCGCTGAGGTTCAGAGGAGATGCGGCGGGCGCATGGTAAGCTCCCGCGAATACCGGTTGTTTTTCGCTAACGTCAACTTCCTGGCCGAGAGAACGTCATGCCCAACCCGACTACGCCCACCACCGCCGAAGCCGCCGCCGATCGCTCGTTCTTCGGGCATCCGCGCGGGCTGTCCACCCTGTTCTTCACCGAGTTCTGGGAGCGCTTCAGCTACTACGGTATCCGCGCCTTCCTGGTGATCTTCATGACCGCAGCGGTCGCCAACGGCGGGCTGGGATTCGAGGGGCAGACGGCGGGGGCCGTCTACGGCCTTTTCACGGGGTTCGCCTATCTCTTCGCTCTACCCGGCGGTTGGATCGCGGACCAGCTCCTCGGCCAGCGGCGGTCGGTGCTCCTCGGCGGCATCCTGATCGCCATCGGCAACTTCCTGCTGTACGTCCCGAAGGTGCCGACCTTCTACCTCGGCCTGCTCGGAGTCATCCTTGGCACCGGTCTGCTCAAGCCCAATGTCAGCACCATGGTCGGCGAGCTGTACCCGGGCACGAGTCCCGAGGAAGGGGCACGGAGGGATGCCGCGTTCTCCATCTTCTACATGGGGATCAACCTGGGGGCCCTGGTCGCACCCATCGTGTGCAGCTATGCGGCCGAGCGGATCAACTACCGCCTGGGCTTCCTGCTGGCCGGGATCGGCATGGTCCTGGGCCTGGTCCAGTACCAGCTCGGCGCCCGGAAGCTGGGCCAGGCGGGGCTCCACCCCAATGCCGCCGCCGATCCGGCAGCCCGGAGCCGGGGGGTACGCTTCCTGCTCGGCGGGGCCGCCGCCGTCGCCGTGGTCGGGTTCCTGCTGGTCGGTGTCCTGAAGCTCAGCGTCGTGACGATCGCCACCTACACCGGGGTGGCCATCCTCCTGGTGGCGCTCTTCTATTTCGGGCTGCAGCTCGGCTCCCCCGATCTCGAGACGATCGAGAAGAAGCGGATGGGGGTCATCCTGATCCTCTTCCTCTTCTCCGCCATCTTCTGGGCGGGCTTCGAGCAGGCGGGCTCCTCCCTCACCCTGTTCGCCCAGCGCTTGACCGACCGGGTCATCTTCGGCTGGGAGATGCCGGTGGGCTGGCTGCAGTCGGTCAATCCGATCCTGATCATCGCCCTGGCGCCGGTCTTCGCCTGGCTCTGGGTAGCGCTGAGCAAGCGCAGGCTGGAGCCGTCGAGCCCGGCCAAGTTCTCGCTCGGCCTGATCCTCGTCGGCCTGGGCTTCGGCGTCATGGTCTGGGCCTCGATCCTGACCAGGAACCAGACGCAGCAGGTCGGCCTGCTCTGGCTGAACCTGACCTACCTGCTCCACACCTGCGGTGAGCTCTGCCTCTCGCCCGTGGGGCTCTCGACGGTGACCAAGCTCGCGCCGCACCGCAAGGTCGGCCAGATGATGGGCATCTGGTTCATGTCGATCGCCCTGGGCAACGTGCTGGCGGGTAAGGTGGCCGGGCAGTTCGAGAGCTTCCCGCTGCCCCAGCTCTTCGGCGTCGTGACCGCCACCACCATCGGAGCCGGCCTCATCCTGGCACTCCTGATCAAGCCGATCCGCCGTCTGATGGGCGGGGTGCACTGACTACAGCCGGATCTGCATCCCCAGCTCCACCACTCGGTTCGGCGGGATGTGGAAGAAGTCGTTGAACCGCACCGCGTTGCGGGCCATCAGCGCGAACAGCTTCTTGCGCCAGACGCTCATCCCGCCGCGGTCGGACGGGATCAGCGTCTCCCGCCCGAGGAAGAACGTCGTCTTCATGAGATCGAGGTTCAGCCCCTTGTCGCGCAAGGCGTCCAGCACGTCGGCGGCGCGGGGGTCCTGGGTGAACCCGTAGTGGGCGGTGATCTGGAAGAATCCCTTGTCCAGGGCCTCGATGTCCACGCGGTCGCGCCGCGGCACCCGTGGGACCTCCTCGGTGACCACGGTCATCAGCACCACCTGCTCGTGCAGCACCTTGTTGTGCTTGAGGTTGTGGAGGAGGGTCGTGGGCGTCGCATGGACGTTGGTGGTCAGGAAGACGGCCGTGCCCGGGACGCGCATCGGCGAGCTCGGCTGCAGATTGCGCACGAAGTCCTCGATCGGCAGCGCCCCCTCGTTGATGCGCTCGGAGAGCAGCCGGCGCCCCTGCTTCCAGGTCACCATCACCAGATAGATCACCCCCGCGACCACCAGGGGGAACCAGCCGCCCTGCGGCACCTTGATGATGTTGGCGCCGAAGAACGACAGGTCGATCACCAGGAAGGCGCCCATCAGGAGCCACGTCCGCAGCCGGCTCCAGCCCCACATCTCGCGGGCCACCACGTCGGCGAGAAGAGTGGTGATCACCATCGTCGTGGTCACCGCCACCCCGTAGGCCGCGGCCAGGTTGTCCGACTTCTGGAAGCCGATCACGAGCCCGAGGGTCGCGAGCATCAGCGTCCAGTTGATCGACGGGATGTAGATCTGGCCGATCTCGGCCTCGGAGGTGTGGACGATCTCGACGCGCGGGCTGTAGCCGAGCTGCACGGCCTGGCGGGTCAGCGAGAAAGCGCCCGAGATCACCGCCTGCGAGGCGATGACGCCGGCGACCGTGGCGAGACCGACCAGCGGGTAGAGCATCCACGACGGAGCCATCTTGTAGAAGATGTGCTCCAACGCCTCCGGTTCCTTCAGCAAGAGAGCCCCCTGCCCGAAGTAATTGAGCATCAGCCCGGGGAGCACGAGGGCGAACCAGGCGATCTGGATGGGACGGCGGCCGAAATGCCCCATGTCGGCATAGAGCGCTTCGCCGCCCGTGACCACCAGGAACACGGAGCCGAGCACCAGGAAGCCCATGGCTCCGTTGTGGGCGAAGAAGCGGATCCCATACAGCGGGCTCACCGCCCTCAGCACGCCAGGCACCTGGGCGATCCAGACCAGCCCGAGGATGCCGAGGACGACGAACCACAGAGCCATCACCGGGCCGAACAGCTTGCCGATGTCCGCGGTCCCGCGCCGCTGCAGGACGAAGATGCCGACCAGGATGGCGAGCGTGATCGGCACGACATACGTATCGAAGCGGTCGGTGGCGACGCTCAGGCCTTCGACCGCGGAGAGCACCGTGATCGCGGGAGTGATCATGCCGTCGCCGTAGAGGAGCGCCGCGCCGAACAGGCCGAGAGCCACGAGCGCCCAGCGGCGGCGTTTCTCGGTGCGGACCAGGGCCATGAGGGCGAGAATGCCCCCTTCCCCTCGGTTGTCGGCGCGCATCACGAAGACCAGGTATTTGATCGAGATGACGATGAGGAGCGACCAGAAGATCAGCGACAGCACGCCGAGGATGTTGAGCTCGCTCGGATCGACGTGATGCTGCTGATTGTGGAAGCACTCGCGGAAGGCGTACAACGGGCTCGTGCCGATGTCGCCGTAGACCACGCCCAGAGCGCCCAGGGCGAGCGCGCTCAGGTGGCGGAGATCGTTGTTTTCTTGTGAATGGGAATGAGCAGTCGAAGTATCCATGACAGGGTTGGAGGCACGGTGGACGGGGCCACCCCCTCCCTGACTTTGCAAAGCTCAGACCCTATCACAGGGGGAGAGCCCTCGCCCCCTCTTCAGGTACGCAGGAGAGGGGGTGAGGGTTTGCAGGCCAGGGGCTCTCGGGTGGACGCCCTCTACCGCTCCGCGGGGAGAGGGGAGAGCGCCTCGAGGATCTCCTCCTCGCCGGAGGAATCCTGCTTGCCCACCCAGACGCCCAGCACCTTGCCCTGGTTGTCCACGTGGAAGATGGTGGGCGTGCCCGGGACCTTGATGTCCTGGAAGTCGACCGCCACCAGGGCATCGGGATTCACGCCGGCGCTGGCCAGCTTCTGCTGTTCCTCGGCCTTGGCGCCCTCGTTGGGCACGGCGGCGATCACCCGGGTCTTCGATTGCTTCTGATTGCGCTCGTCGAGCAGCCGCTTGTAGAACGGCATGCTCTCGGTGCAGAAGTGGCAGCCCGGAGCGACCGCCACCACCAGCGCGTGATCCGTGCCGGCGGGGACCACCTCGCGGAGCGCGTCGAGCTTCTCACCGACCTCGGCCGACGGAGGCCGCTGGCCCGGCTGAGGCTTGTTGAAGAAGTTGTTGCGGATCAGGATGAAGGCCGCGATCGCACAGACGATGATGATCGCGATATTGGCGACCGTGTCCAGAGTGGATCTGGACTTGGGCGTGGGGGATACCGGGGCGGTAGGCGTCGTCTCCATGATCGTCTCCGTCGAATAAGCTCCAATGGCGGAGCAGCGTTTGGGAGGTTAACACAGATTGACAGGAGGCCTGGGATCGGTCAGGGTACGCGGCCGGGGGACCCCTCTATGAGCGCGCCGACCGATCGTCCGCCGCCGCCGAGCCGCCGCGAGATCTTCGGCTGGGCGATGTTCGACTTCGCGAACAGCAGCTACACGACCGTCATCGTCTCCGTCGCGTTCAGCGTCTACTTCATCAATCAGGTGGCGCCAAAGGGGAAGGGAGACTCCCTCTGGGGTCTCGGCATCGCCATCGGCAATCTGATCGTCCTGCTCCTCTCGCCGATCGTCGGGGCCGTTGCGGACGACTCGGGCCGCAAGAAGCTCTTCCTCTTCTTCACCTATGCCCTGTGCGTCGCGGGAACGGCCGCCCTCTGGTTCGTCACTCCCGGCCGGGTGGGCTTGGCGTTGACTCTTTTCGTCATCTCCTTCGTCGGCTTCTCGTTCGGGGAGAACCTGGCCGGCTCCTTCCTGCCGGAGATCTCGACGCCGCAGAACATCGGCAAGATCTCGGGCCTTGGCTGGGGCCTCGGCTATTTCGGCGGCCTCGCCTCGCTGGTGCTCGTCGGGCTTCTGCCGAGCTTACGCCTGGCCTGGCCGGTGACCGCCCTTTTCTTCCTCGTGGCCGCGCTGCCGACGTTTCTCCTCCTGCGGGAGCGGGCGCCGCGGGGAACCGGCACGGCTCTTCAATACATACGCGATGGGTTCATTCGTCTGAGGCAGACGGCCCGGTCGGCGCGGCACTTTTCCGAGCTCGTTCGCTTTCTCTCAGTCTTCTTTGTGTATTCGGCCGGCCTGACCTCGGTCATCGCCTTCGCAGCGGTCTTCGCCGTCAACACCTTGGGTTTCACCGACTCTGAGCTGAGAATCCTCTTTATCGTCCTGCAGCTCTCCTCGGCAGGAGGCGCCCTCGGCTTCGGCGCGATCCAGGACCGGCTCGGCGCGCCGCGGACGATCCAGGTCACCCTGGTGCTCTGGGTGCTGGTCTGCACCGGAGTCTATCTGGTGCAGACCAAGGGGGCCTTCTGGGGCGTGGCGCTCTGCGCCGGACTGGGGATCGGATCGCTCCAGTCGGCCTCGCGGGCCCTGGTGGGGCTCTTCGCACCGCCGGAGAAGACCGCGGAGTTCTTCGGCCTCTGGGGATTGGCGGGCAAGGCTGCCTACATGGTCGGCCCGCTGAGCTTCGGCCTGCTCTCCTCGGCCACCGGCTCGCAACGGATCGCCATCCTGTCGACCGCCGGCTTCTTCATCCTCGGCCTGATCGGGATGAGCTTCATCGACGAACGGCGCGGCCTGGCGGCGGCGCGGGCCTGGCACGAGCGGGTCGGGGAGCACCTGGATGAGGTCATCGCCTGATCTCTTCGTGCGGGTCGTCCGCCTGATCCTGCGGATCTTCTTCCGGCGGGTCGAGGTCGTGGGGGCGGGGCGGTTGCCGCTGGGGCATCCCATGGTCCTGGTCGCCAACCACGTGAACAGCCTCGTCGACCCGCTGTTCCTCATGGGATCGCTGCCGGTGCGGCCGCGCACGCTCGCCGCGAGCTTCCTGTGGGACAACCCGCTCGTCCGGCCGTGGATGAACTGGGCGGGGGCGATCCCGGTCTACCGGCAGCAGGACAAGGTGGATACGGCGCAGAACGAGCAGACCTTCCTGCGCTGCCATGAGCTGCTGTCCCACGGGGGAGCGATCGCCTTGTTCCCGGAAGGGAAAAGCCACAGCGAGCCGGCCCTGCAGCCGCTGAAAACCGGCCTGGCGCGCATCGTTCTGGGGGCCGAGCGCCGTGTCCCCGGGTTGGAGACGCGCATCGTCCCGGTGGGCCTGACCTTCGATGAAAAGCAGACGTTCCGTTCGCGCGCCCTGGTCCAGGTGGGGAAGCCGATCGATCCGGCGCCGGAGATCCTCCTCGACCGCTCCGGGGGAGAGGGCAGCGCGGCGGCCGTGCGCGCCCTGACCGCGCGGGTTTCCGCGGCCCTGGAGAAGGTCACCCTGAACTACACCTCCTGGGAGGACGCCCGGCTGATCGCCCGCGCCGCCGAGATCTACGGCCGGGAGGACGTAGAGATGCCGGGCCGGCGCAGGCTGGCCGAGGCCTTTCCGATCCAGCAGGCCCTGATCGAAGGGTTCGAAGACCTGCGGCGGCGCTTTCCGGAACGGGTGGCCACCGTCGCGGCGGCGGTCCGCGCCTATGACCGTCTGCTCGCGGCCGTCCACCTGCGGGATGACCAGGTGGCGGCGGCCTATCCCTTTTCGCCGGTGGCCCGTTTCGTGGGCTGGACCTTGCTGCGGCTGCTGATCCACCTCCCGTTGGCCGTCGCCGGGACCGTCCTCAACGGGCCGAGCTACCATCTGGTCAAGCCGCTCGCGCACTGGATCACCCGGCGCCAGCCGGACCGGATCGCGATCAGCAAGCTGGTCGTGGCGATCCTGTTGTTCCTGCTGACCTGGATCGTCGAGGCCGTCCTGGCCGCCTGGCTGTGGGGGCTCTGGGCCGCGCCGCTCGTCCTGCTGGCCGCCCCGCTCGCCGGCTGGGCGGCTCTCCGGTTCCACGAAACGCACCTCACCTTCTGGCGGGAGGCCAGGGCCTACCTGGTTCTTCGGACGAGCACGAAGACCGCCGAGGCCCTCCGGGCACGGCGCGAGACCGTCCTGCGGGAGGTGGAGGACCTCGAGGCCCTCTGGCGCGAGGCTCTTCCCTCGACATGACGAATGTCCCCTCATCCGCGGGCGGCTCCCTCCGCGCCCTGCTCCGGCTCATCCTGCGGATCTTCTTCCGCAGCGTCGAGGTCGTCGGCGCGGAGCGGCTCCCCCTGGGGAAGCCCATGGTCCTGGTCGCCAACCACGTCAACGGGATGATCGACCCGCTGTTCCTCCTCGGCTCGCTGCCGGTGCAGCCGAAGCCGCTCGCCAAGAACACCCTCTGGAAGATCCCGGTCGTGCGCCCCTTCGTCGAATGGGCGGGAGCGATCCCGGTCTACCGCCGGCAGGACCAGGTGGACACGGCGCAGAACGAGGAGACCTTCATCCGCTGCCACGAGCTCCTGGCGCAGGGTGGCGCCATCGCCCTCTTTCCGGAAGGGAAGAGCCACAGCGAGCCGGCGCTCCAGCCGCTCAAGACCGGCCTCGCGCGGATCGTCCTGGGAGCCGAGCGCCGCTTTCCGGGGCTCGGGGTCCGCATCGTCCCCGTAGGGCTGACCTTCGACGAGAAAGAGACCTTCCGCTCGCGCGCCCTGGTCCAGGTAGGGGAGCCGATCGACCCGGAGCCGGAGATCCTTCTGGATAAGGAAGACAACGCCGCCGCCGTGCGGTCGCTGACCAACCGGGTCTCGCAGGCCCTGGAAGAGGTGACCCTGAACTACGGCAGCTGGGGAGACGCGAGGCTGATCGCCCGCGCCGCCGAGATCTATGGCCGTGCCAACCCCGACCTGCCGGGCCGGCGCCGGCTGGCGGAGACCTTCCCGATCCAGCAAGCCTTCATCGAAGGCTACGAGGACCTGCGCCGGCGCTTTCCCGAGAGGGTCGAGGCGGTGGCGAGCGCGGTGCGCGCCTACGACCGGCTGCTCGACGCGCTGCACCTGCGGGACGACCAGGTGGCCGCCGCCTATCCCTTCTCGCCGGTGCTCCGCTTCACCGGCCGGACCCTCCTGCGGCTGCTGATCCACCTCCCGCTGGCAATCCTCGGGACGGTCCTCAACTGGCCGACCTACCGTCTGATCGGCCTGGTCGCGCCGCTGGCCGCCCGCCGGGAGCCGGACCAGGTCGCCACCTACAAGCTGTTCGGGGCAGTCTTGTTCTTTCCGCTGACCTGGATCGCCGAAGCCTGGCTC
>Ga0134123_10001569_pt1 | contig 14895 bp, 15 predicted proteins | sample KB303_FD_96460 | JGI IMG/M metagenome (GOLD analysis project Ga0134123, IMG submission 96460) | Terrestrial soil microbial communities without Nitrogen fertilizer from Kellogg Biological Station, Michigan, USA - KB3-0-3 | ecosystem: Environmental > Terrestrial > Soil > Unclassified ...
ACGCGTATGTGCACCCACCAGCACGTTGTCGATGACCGGCATGCCCTCGAACGGCCGGTTGTGCTGGAAGGTGCGCAGGATGCCGCGAGCCGCAATCCCGTGCGGCGGCAGCCCCAGGATGGGTTCCTTCTTGAAAAGAACCTTGCCAGAACTCGCCGGATAAGTCCCGGCGATGAGGTTGAAGGTGGTGCTCTTGCCGGCGCCGTTCGGGCCGATCATGCCGAGAATCTCGCCTTCCCGGACCTCGAAGTCGAGCTCGCTCACGGCGGTCAGGCCGCCGAAGCGCTTGCTCAGGCTCCTTACCTCGAGAATCGGCGCGCGAGTCGATCCCATATTCCGATCAATCCCTTCGGTTGCAGGAGAATCGCCGCCAGCATCAGCACGCCGAAAACCAGCACGTGGTGGTGGCCGACCAGCGGCGAGAGCCAGAACGGCAGGAGAAACAGCAGCACTGCGCCGATCGCCGCGCCCGCGTGCCGGCCGCTGCCGCCGACGATCACCATGAAGAGCAGCAGAAACGCGTTCTCCAGGCCAAAAATCGGTGGGTTCACCGTGTTGTCGACGAACGCGTAGACCATGCCCGCGATTCCAGCCAGCGCGCTGGTCAGCGTGAAGGCGATGACCTTGGTGCGCGCCACGTTGATGCCCATCGCGGCGGCGGCCTCCGGGTTGTCGCGCACGGCACGGCATGCCCGGCCGAACCAGGAATAGTCGAGCCTTCGAAGAATTGCGTAGGTCGTCAGCACAAGGAGAACAATGACTGCGGTGTACCAGGGGCCTCGCATCTGCATGCCGAAGATCGCCGGCAGGCGATAGTTGGCGATCCCGCCGGTGCCGCCGGTGATTTCGCCGCCTTCGTTGAGCAGCACGACGAAGAGCTGCGCGAGCGCCAGCGTCGCGAGCGCGAGGTAGAAGCCCTCGAGCCGCGTCGAGGGAATCGCCACCGCCAGCGCGACCACGACGCAGACCGCGACGCCGAGCACGATCGCGAGCGGCAGCGGTACGTGAAAGTGGAAGAGCAGGATGACGACCGAATACGCGCCGATGCCGTAGAACGCGAAGTGCGAGAACGACACCTGGCCGCAGATGCCGAACAGGAAGTTGTAGCCGATCGCCAGCGTCACCCAGAGCAGCATCTTGCGGTAGACGTCGTTGTGGTAGTCGCCGAGCAGGAACGCCGCGCCCGCCAGCACGACGAACGCGCCCAGCCAGCGGCTCAGGCTCTGGCCCGTAGCAACCCCGTCGGCCGGAAGACCAGGAACACCATCAGGAAAAGGAGCGGCACCCCCTGCGCGAACCCGCCGGGGATCGGCGCGTAGCGCACGGTGAACTGCTCGGCGAACGCGAGCAGCAACCCGCCGAGCAGCGCGCCTTCGACCCGCCCCACGCCGCCGATCACCAGCGCGGTGAAGCCCTGGATCGCGAGCGGCACGCCCATCAGGTAGTGCGCCGAGATGTTCGGCGAAACCAGCAGGCCGCCGAGGCCGGCGACCGCAGCGCCGCCGGCGAACGAGAACGCCGTGACGCGCGAGAGATTGATGCCCATCAGCGCCGCGGCGCGGCGGTTGAGGGCCACCGCCTCGAAGCTCCGCCCCCAGAGGGTCTTCTCGAAGAAAAACCAGCTCCCCGCGAACACCGCCAGCGTCACGGCGATGATGAAGAAGCTCTGGTAGGAGCCGCCGATCGGGCCGAATTCCAGCCGGCCGATGCCGAAGGGGAACGGCACCGGCATCGGATCGGGGGGGAAGCTGACCGAGATGATCTCGCGGGTGATCACCAGCACGCCGAGCAGCGCGAGGATGGGCGCGAGGACGCCCGTGCCCTTCTCCACCAGCGGACGCACGGCGACGCGCTCGCTCACCCAGCCCACGAGCAGCATGAACGCGACGATCGCGGCCATGCCGACGAAGTACGGCCACTCGTAGCGGGAAAGCAGCAGGTGGCCGCCGAAGGCCGCCACCATCGCCCATTCGCCGACCGCGAAGTTGATGATCCCGGTCGGGCGGATCATCAGCAGGTAGGCGAGTGCGATCAGGCCATAAATGCAACCCGACGCCGTCGCGCTGACGGCGAGCTCAAGAAAATCCTGAATCTCCCCTCCTCCAGTGCAGCAGCTTTTCTTTCAGGCGGCGCGCTTGGCCTTCGCGGCGCGCTTCTCCTCGGTCCAGCGGTCGAGATCCGGGCGGGCGCTGGCGCGGTACGCGTCCATCTTGTCGGCGCCGGTGACGGTGGTGAGCTCGAGCCGGGCGCCGTTGGGATCGAAGAAGTAGATGGACTTCACCCAGCCGTCATGGTCGAGCGGCCCGACGACATTTACGCCGGCCGCCACCAGGCTCTTGTGCGCGCGCTCGAGGTGCGCGAGCGACTCGACCTGGAGCGCCATGTGGTTGCACCAGCGCGGGGTGTTGGGCGAGGGCTCGGCGACGGTGTCGTCGCCGAGGTCGAAGAACGCCAGCGATGATCCGTCGGCCATCTCGAAGAAGATGTGCGCGAATTTGTCGACCCTCTCGCCGCTGGTGCCGGCGTAGTTGTCCTCGCGGATGAAGTGCGTGAGCGGCAAGCCGAGCAGGTCTTCGTAGAAGTGCCGGGTCTCCTCGGCGTCCCGGCAGCGGTAGGCCCAGTGGTGCAGGCCCTGGATGGGAACGAACCGTTCCATGGAGCCCTCCTTACTTTGTGCCGACGTGGAGCACCCGCCCCTGCCGGTCACCCTCGTACATGCGCACGACCATGCCCTGGGGATCGAAGCCGATCCGCTTGCCGTCGTCGAATCCGTACGAGGAGTCCATGCTTCCCAGCACGCCCTTGTAGCCCTTGGTGGCCTGCATTGCCTGGCGCACCCGCTCCTTGTCGGTGCCGCCGGCGCGGCGGATCGCGTCCGCCGCCATCATCACGCCGTCATAGCCGTAGCCCATCAGGTTGTGGGGCTCCGAGCCCATCGCTTTCGCGTAGCCGGCGATGAACTGCTTCACCTGCGGCTTGGCCGGATCCCATACATCGACGAAGACGAGCCCGTCGAGCAGGCCCTTCGCCACGGTCATGTACACCGGAACGGCCAGGTTGTAGTTGCCGATCAGCGGGGTCTTCATGCCGAGGCTGCGGTAGTAGCGCAGCACAAGCAGGTTCTCCGGCGTGAGCAGCGTGGCGAGGAAGATGGCGTCCGGGTTCGCGGCGCGCACCTTCTGCATCTGCGCGTCGGCCGACTGGGCGCCGCTGGGCAGGATCTCGTCCGCCACCAGCTGCAGGCCGTTCTTGTCGAACTCAGCCTTGAACGCCTTGCCGGTCGCCTGGCTGATCGCCGAGTTGTCGGAGACGAGCGCGACCCGCTTGTAATTCCTGTGCCGGGCGTACGAGAGGAGCGTCGCGATCTGCGTCGACGCGAGCGGCCCGGTCTGCCAGAAGTTCGGGTTGTTGACCTGCGTGGTCAGCGTGTCGACGGTGAGCGACGGCGCGAGGTGCGGCGTCTTGGTCTCCACCGTGACCGTCTGCGCCTGCAGGGCGGCCACAGTGTGCGTGAGCGACAGGATGAATGCGACGCCGGATTCCTCGAGCTTGCGCGCGGCGACCGCCGACAGCTCCGGCTTCGACTGGTCGTCCTCGATCACGAGCTCGACCCTCTTGCCGAGCAGCCCTCCCTTGGCGTTCAGCTCGCGCGCCGCGTAGAGGGTCCCTTGCGTGATGGGCTCCGACCAGGCCTTGGCGAAACCGACGCGGTCGACGATGAGGCCGATCTTGATGCTGTCCTGGGCAAAGGCGGGCGCCGCGGCGACGAGAGCCGCGGCGACAAGCAGTCTGATCATGACGTTCTCCTTACCGGCTACTTCTGGCCGACGTGCAGCACCCGGCCCTGGCGATCGTTTTCATAGACGCGCACCACCATGCCGTCCGGGTCGAAGCCCGCGCGCTTGCCCTCGGGGAAGGTGTACCGCATCCCCTTCTTGCCCATCACGCCGGCATAGTTCGTTTTCTGCATCGCCTCGCGGATCTTCTCCTTGTCGGTCGAGCCGGCGCGGCGGATCGCGTCCGCGATCAGGTGGATCCCGTCGTAGCCGTAGCCGTGCAGGTTCTGCGAGTCCTTGCCGGTCGCCTTCTTGTACGCGGCGACGAACGCCTTCACCTCGGGCTTGTCCGGGTCGTAGGCGTCGACGAAGGTGATGCCGTTGACCAGCCCTTTGGCCACCGTCTCGTAGATCGGCACCGAGAGGTTGTACGAGGAGTGGATCGGGAACTTCACGCCCAGCTCCTTGTAGGCGCGGAAGATGAGCACGTTCTCGGCGGTCAGCACGCCGGCGAGGAACATCGCCTCCGGGTTGGCGGCGCGGATCTTCTGCATCTGCGGCGTCGCCGTGGTGGCGCCGCGGGCGACCACCTCTTCGGCGACGATCTGCATGCCCGCCTTCTCCAGCGCGCCCTTGAAGGCCTTGGCGATCGCCTGGCCGAGGTCGGAGTTGTCGGTGATCAGCGCCACGCGCTTGAAGTTCTTCGCCTTGGCGTGCGCGAGCAGCGTCGCGCCCTGCGTCGAGCCGAGCGGCCCGGTCTGCCAGAAATACGGATTGTTGAGCTGCGTCGTCAGGTAGTCGGCCGAGTTCATCGGCGTCATCTGCGGCGTCTTCGCCTCCATCGTCACCGTCTGCTGCTGCTGCGTGGCCGGGCTGAGCGAGACGCTGAGGATGAACACCGCGCCCTGGTCGACGAGCTTCCTCGCCAGCGCTGCGGAAATGTCGGGCCGGGACTGGTCGTCCTCGATCAGCAGCTCGAGCTTGCGGCCGAGCACGCCGCCGCGGCGGTTGATCTCGTCGGCGCCGAACACCACGCCTTCGGTGGCCGGCTCGGAATACGGTTTCGAGACGCCGACCCGGTCAGTGATGACGCCGATCTTGATCGTCTCCTGCGAAAAAGCACTTCCGGAAAGCAGAACGCAGGCAAGAAATCCCAGAACCCTCATTTGTCCCCTCCTCAGTCCAGCAGACGTTGTTTATCCATCCATCCTACACAAAGATCGACCGCCTGCTTCAGCAGTTCCGGCTGCCCCTGGTAGTAGTGGGTCGCCCCCTTGATCACCCGCATGGTCTTGTCGCGGCTGGCCGCGGCGGCATGGATGATGCCGGTGTGCGATTGCGGGACGGCATCGTCGGCCGAATTCTCGATCGCCAGCATCGGGATCGAGATATCCCGCGCGCAGCGCGGCCCATCGGCGTTCGAGTCGTCCGGGGACCACTGCGACAGCCAGGCGCGCAGAGTCGAGAAGCGCGCCAGGCCGATCGGCCCGGTGTTGGCGGTCTCCGGCGCGCCGACGAAGGTCCAGCGGGGCTTGCGGTCGTTCGGCTCGATGGCCGGGTCCATGAAGCGCACATCGCACAAGGTGCGGTAGGTGGTGAAGCCGCGCTCCAGTTCGCCGGTATTGAGCTTCTTCAGCCGCTGCAGCGTCTCCTTCACCCACGCGGTCCTGCGCCTCACCCTTTTCATCTGGGCTTCTCTGAAGCGGGCAACGAACTCCGGCGTGTAGGGCGGCTGGTTCGGACACTTCGCGTTGTAGATGTCGAGCTCGAGGTCGCGGCGGTCGGGGTCGGCCTCGTCGATGACGCTGGGATCGATCCACTCGGAGAACGTGTGCGCGCGCGACAGGTGGGCCGCCTGGAAGATGAACGCGTCCGCGGGAATGAGCTTCGCGTCCTTCAGGTTCACTTCATCGCCCGCCGGCGTATGGGTGATGCTCGGCTTCTCGGCCTGCGACTGGTAGAAGAGCGACAGCGAGCCGCCGCCCGACCAGCCGCACAGCACGATCTTCTCGTAGCCCCATTTCTCCTTGGCGTGGCGAACGTAGGCGCCGAGGTCCAGGACCACTTTCTCCATGATCAGCGGCGTATCGTTCTTGGCGAAGCGGGAGCCCGCGCACAGCACGTGCACGCCCGCCTTCGCCATCGCCTGCGGCATCGGCAGAAGCTGCAACGTGGTCGCCGGGTGCATGTAGACGGCGAGAGTCTTGGACGGCTTGCCCCGGGGCACGTAGCGCAAGCCCTCGAGGTTGACCATCCCCTGCGAGCCGACGAACCCGTAGACCTCCCGGAACTGCGCAGTCTCCGGGTACTGGATGTGGACCCACTCCGCGGTGATTTCGAAGCTCATTCGGCGGACGCGTTCGAAGCCTTTACCGCGCGGCCCCACTTCGCCGCTTCGGCGGCGACGAACCTCGCCGCCTCGTCGAGCGACTGCGGCGCCGGCACCAGGCCCATGCCCTGGATGCGCTCGTTGAGGTCCGGGGCGCTGATCGCGGCGACGATCTCGGCATTCAGCTTCTGCAGCACTTCGCGCGGCGTCCCGGCGGTGGTGAAGAGGCCGTACCACCCGTAAGCCTCGAAGCCCGGCAGGCCGGACTCGGCGATGGTCGGCACGTCCGGCAGCTGCGGCGCGCGCTTTGCGCCCGACACCGCGAGCATCTTGATCCGGCCGCTCTGGACGAACTGCGCCAGCGGCCCGAGCGCGTTGAAGGTCAGGTGCACGTCGCCGGAAACCAGCTCGGGCGCGGCCTGCTGGATACCCTTGTACGGAACATGGGACATCTCGAGCCCCGCGGCCAGAGTGAACAGCACCGCCGCGAGATGCGTGCCGCTGCCGACGCCGACCGACGCGTAGTTCAACGCGCGCGGCCTAGCGCGCGCATAGTCGATGAACTCGGCCGCCGTTTTCACCGGCAGCGTGCCGCTGATGTACACCACGTAGGAGCCCAGGGCGACCATCGACAGCGGCGCCAGGTCCTTCAGCGGATCGTAGGAAAGCTTCCGGTAGAGCGCGCCGTTGATCGCTACCGCGGGAGTGCCGAGGACCAGCGTGTAGCCGTCAGGCGGCGCTTTGGCGGTCGCTTCCATCGCCAGGTTGCCGCCGGCGCCGGGCCGCGCCTCGACGATGATCTGCTGGCCGAACGAGGGCCGCATCTTCTCCGCCACTGCGCGCGCGAGGATGTCGGCCTGGCCGCCGGCGCTGAAGGTCAGCAGCAGGCGCACCGGTTTCTGCGGATACGACTGCGCCGCGGCCGCGCCCGCCAGCAGCAGAAGCGACAGCGCGGCGAGGCGCTTCACTAGGCAGGAACGATGGTGCTGTCCGCGGGCATCGCCGGCACGTTCTCCGGCAGGGCTTCGGGCGACTGGCCGTACTTGCGCTTCTTCAGCGCGTTCCACTGCTCCAGGTTCCCGGGCGCGTCGGCCTCGAGGCGCTTCCACGTATCGGCCGTCTCGGTGCGCACCGTGATCTCGAGGCGATGGCCGTCGGGGTCCATGAAGTAGATCGACTGGCAGAGATCGTGATCCTTCGGGCCGAGCACCTGCACGCCGTGCGCTTCCAGGCGCTGCTTCGCGGCGCGGAGCTTTTCCATGGTCTGCGTCTCGAAGGCGATGTGCTTCACCCACCACGGCGTGCGCTCGGGCTCGTCCTCGGGACCGGGGACGTCGAAGAAAGCCAGGTAGCTGCCGTCGCCGAGCTCGAAGAAGATGTGGATCGAATCCGCAGGCTCGCCCACCACCTTGCGCGGCGGCTGCCCGGGCTCGTTGAGCGGCCACGACGGGCTGGAGCGGCTCTCGGGCGGTGCCAGCCCGGCAACGTACTTGAGGCCGATAACCTTGGTATAGAAGTCCACGGTGCGCTGCGCGTCGCGGCAGCGGTAGGCGATGTGGTGCAGGCGTTGGAACACGGGCGCCTCCTGGTTCGGAACGTGGTACTGACTGGGATATAAGTATAGTTGCCCCTTTGCCATCGGAGGTGAAATGGACAAGCGGGCACACAAAGAACGTTTCGATGCCGGTCTGAAGACGCGCCGGGAGGTGCTGGGCGCGAAGTACGTGGACGCATCGATGGCCGCGGTCGACGACTTCAACCGCGAATTCACCGAGATGCTGAACACCTACTGCTGGAACGACATCTGGAACCGCCCCGGGCTGCCGCGCAAGATGCGCTCGGTGCTGAACCTCGGCATGCTGGTCGCGCTCGGCAAGGAGCACGAGCTGAAGCTGCACCTCCGCGGCGCGCTCACCAACGGCCTCACCAAGGACGAGATCAAGGAAGTGCTGCTGCAGACCGCGATCTACTGCGGCGTGCCGGCCGCGGTGGTCGCCTTCCGCGCCGCAAAAGAGGTGTTCGCATCCGAAAAATAGCTTTTATCGGCCTGGGCACCATGGGGCAACCCATGGCGGCGAACCTCGCGCGCGAGGGCTTCGCGGTGCAGTCCTACGACCTGAAAGGCAACGGCAACTGCGGCTCGATCCGCGAGGCGGCGAAAGGCGCGCAGGCGCTCATCACCATGCTCCCGGACGGCGACGCGGTGCGCGAGGCGGTGATGGAAGCGCTGCCCGTGCTGCCTTCGGGCGCGATCGTCGTCGACATGAGCTCGTCGGACCCGATGGGCACGCGCGCGCTCGGGGTCGCCCTGGCGGCGAAGAACGTCTCGCTGGTCGATGCGCCCGTCTCCGGCGCAGTGATGGGCGCGAGGAACGCGTCGCTCGCCATCATGGCCGGCGGCGACCGGGCGGCTTTCCGCAAGGTGCTGCCGGTCCTGCAGGCGCTGGGGAAGGACATCGTCCTCGTCGGCTCGCTCGGCGCCGGGCATGCGGTGAAGGCGCTCAATAACTACCTCGGCGCCGCCGGGACCGTCGCCGGCTTCGAAGCACTGCTCATCGCGCGCGCCTTCGGCCTCGATCCCGACCCGATGCTGCAGGCGATCAATGCCTCGACGGGACGAAACTACACCACCGAGCGGAAGATCCCGCGGCAGATTCTCACCGGCGCGTTCGCCTCGGGATTCAAGCTGGCGCTGATGGCCAAGGATGTCGGCATCGCCGCCGGCCTGGCGCGCGACCTGGGACTGCCGGCGCCTTACCTGCGCGAGACGCTCAGGCTGTGGCGGGATGCGCAGCGCAAGCTGCCGAAAGGCGTCGACCACACGGAGATCTACCACTACCTCGATCGACTGAAGCAGCCCAGGCGAGCCAAGCGGCGGCGATGAGCCAGGTTCAGGCGCTGGTCCTGAACATGTTCGAGCAGGGCTTCCTGTTCGCCTTCCTCGGGCTGGGCGTGCTGATCACCTTCCGCTTCTTCCGCTTTCCCGACCTCACCGCCGAGGGCAGCTACCCGCTCGGCGGAGCCGTCGCGGCGGCGCTGCTCGTGGCCGGAACGAATCCGTTCCTCGCCACGCTGGGCGCGATCTTCGCCGGCGCGGCGGCGGGCCTCGCCACGGCGCTGATCCACACCAAGCTGCGGATCAACAACATCATCGCCGGCATCATCGTCATGACCGCGCTCTACACCATCAACCTGCGCGTGATGGGCAAGGCGAACACGCCCCTGCTCAACACGCCCACGGTGTTCGGCGACGTCGCCGGCTGGTTCAGTCTTTCGGAAAACGTGATGACCACCATCCCGATCGCCGCGGCAATGCTGGCGACCGGCGGGCTCCTCCTCGTCTGGTTTTTCCACACGGATCTCGGCCTGGCGGTGCGCGCGACCGGGCAGAACGAGACGATGGCGCTGTCGCTCGGCGTCGATGTCGATCGCACCAAGATGGTCGGTCTCGCCCTCTCCAATGGCTTCATTGCCCTCTCCGGCGCGCTGGTGGCGCAGAACCACGGCTTTGCCGACATCGGCATGGGCATCGGCATCCTCGTGACCGGCGCCGCGGCGGTGCTGATCGGCGAAGCGATCTTCGGCGATCGCACCATCGCGGTCTGGGTATTCGCCGCGATCGTCGGCGTGCTGCTCTATCGCCTGCTCGTCGCCCTGGCGTTGCGGCTCGGGCTCGAGCCGATCGACCTGCGCCTCGTCACGGCGCTGCTCCTGCTCCTCGCGCTCGCGATCCCGCGCTTCCGCAGGAGGATCCTCCGGTGATCCTCGAGCTGCACGGGATTTCCACGACTTTCCTGCGGGGCACGGCGAACGCCGTGAAGGCGCTCGACCAGCTCAGCCTGGCCGTGGCGCCAGGCGAGTTCGTGACCATCATCGGCTCCAACGGCGCCGGGAAATCGACGCTGATCAAGTCGATCGCCGGCCTCGCTCCGCCCGACGAAGGCCGCGTGCTCTTCGAAGGCCGCGACATCACCCGCCTGCCGGTGTACGCGCGCGCCGCCGCAATCGGCCGGATTGCCCAGGACCCGGCTGAGAGCACCTGCGCGGTGATGACCATCGAGGAGAACCTCGCGATGGCAGCACGGCGCGGCCAGGCGAGAGGGCTCCGCCTCGCGGTCGACGATCGCGCCCGCGAGCGCTTTCGCGCCGCGCTCGCGCCGATCGGCCTTGGGCTCGAAGCCCGCCTCGCGGCGCGCGTCGGCACCCTATCCGGCGGCCAGCGCCAGGCGCTCGCGCTGCTGATGGCGACGATCTCCGGCTCGCGGCTGCTGCTGCTCGACGAGCACGCGGCGAGCCTCGATCCCAAGACCGCCGAGATCGTGATGGCGCTCACGGCGCGCCTGGTCGAGGAGCGCGGCCTGACCACGCTCATGGTCACGCACAACATGCAGGACGCCCTCCGCTGGGGTAATCGCCTGGTGATGCTGCACGCCGGCCGCGTCCTCTTCGACGCACGCGGCGCGGAAAAGGCCGCCCTTACCGTCCCGGGTCTGGTGGAAAGGTTCCACCAAGTGGCCGAAGACAAGCTAGCATTTCATCGATGAAAACCGCACTCCTCGCCCTCCTCTGCGTCTCGTTTGCCGCCCACGCACAGACGCCGGGGCGCACCTATCGCATCGGCTACGCGCAGATCGTCGACCATCCCGCGCTCAACGCCACGCGCCAGGGCTTCATCGACGGGCTGAAGGCGAGCGGCTTCGAGGTCGGCAAGAACCTGGTGTTCGACTACCAGAACGCGCAGGGTGATCCCGGCACGGCGCGCAACATCATCGAGAAATTCATCGCCGACAAGGCCGACCTGCTCGCGCCCTGCACCACGCCGGTCGTCCTGGCGGCGATCCGCCTGACGAAGGGCAGCAGGACCCCGGTCGCGTTCGGCTGCGTGACCAACCCGATCCAGACCGGCGTGCTGCAGAGCGTGGATAAACCAACCGGCAGCAACGTCACCGGCTTCTACACGGTGCCGCCGGTGCGAAGGAACTTCGATCTCTTCCTCGCCATCAAGCCCGGCGTGAAGACGATCGGCACCATCTGGAACTCGGCGGAAACGAACTCCGAGGCGATGAACAAGCTCGCCGGCGCCGAGGCCGAGCGGCGCGGCATCCGCTGGGTGAGTGTCACGGTCACTTCGAGCGCCGAGATCCGCAACGCCGCCGAGTCGCTGGTCGGCAAGGTCGACGCCGTCATCACGCCGCAGGACAACACGGTTGCTTCCGCCTACGAGGCGCTGATCAAGACCTTCCGCGAGGCGAAGATCCCCTGGTTCTCGCTCGACGTGCTCGCCGTCGAGCGCGGCGCGATCGCTGCGGTGGCGCAGCACCAGTACCAGAACGGGGTGGACTGGGCGCGCAAGGTGGCCGTGCCGGTCCTGCTCGGCAAGGACCCCGGATCGCACCTTGCCGTCGAGGCGGAAGTGTTCGAGTCGCACGTCAACGTCGCCGCTGCGCGCGCCGCCGGCCTGACGGTGCCCGACAGCGTCCTCAAGCAGGCAACCAAGGTCTTCGGTCAGTAGCGGCCGAATTTCTCGCCGAGGTAGTCGGCGAGGTCGATCTTCTCGATCCCGGGGAAGCGCCGCCGGGTGAACTTCGCCTTCATCGCCACCGGATAGGTCGCATCGATGCCGAGCTTGCCGACGTGCAGGCCGGCCACGTCGGCGCGCGGGAAGCCGGGAGTGCCGTTGACGCGCAGCACGCCGTGCTCGGGGCTGAAGCGCGTGTGGATCGCCCACATCACCTCTTCCGCGTCGTGCACGTTCACGTCGGCGTCGACGACGATGACGAATTTCATCCACCGGTGTGCGTCGAGCGCGGCCCGCAACGCCGCAGCGGCGTCCTCGTCGCGCACCTTCTCGATCGCGACCACGCAGCCGAGGATCTGCCCGGGGCAGCCTACGTCGCGCACCCGCGCGACCGGGGTTACCGCGCGCCATACCTCGATCTGCAGCATCAGGCTGAGCAGCGCAAGATCCTCCGTGCCGCCAGCGAGGATGACGTGGTAGATCGCGTCGCGACGCCGGGTCATCGCCTTGGCGCGGAACACGTGGTTCGGGCCCGCCTCGACATAGGCATCCATGAACTCGCCGAACGGGCCTTCGACTTCGCGCACCTTCGGCAGCACCTCGCCCTCGATGACTATCTCCGCATCCGCCGGCACGAGCAGCGGCACGGTCTTCGCCGGCACGACGCGCAACGGCTCGCCCTGCCAGGCGCCGGCGACCGCGAGCTCGTCGGCCTCGATCGGAATCTTGGACGCCGCCGCGAGCATGAGCGACGGCGGCGCGCCGATGACCACCGCGGCAGGCAGCGCGGCGCCCTGCGCCTCGGCGACCGCCTGATACTGGCCGAGATGCTGCGGCGGCATCATCCGCACGCGCATGCGCTCGCCGCCCGAGAGCTGCGCGCGGTTCCAGGAGGCGTTGTAGACGCCGCTCTTCGGATCCCGCGCGAGGAAAATACCCGCGGAGACATACGCTCCGGCATCGCGCTCGGAGTGAACGACCTGCGGCAACTCCCGCTCAAGATCGGGTCCGGGCACCACCACCTCCTGCACTGGAGCGGACGACGGCTGCCGTGGGGTCAGCGGCGACAGCTCGCGCGCAGCGAGCTGCGCCAGGAGATCCTCCACATTCAGGCCGAGCGCTGCGGCGATGCTCGCTCTGTGCGTGAGGATGTTGCTCGCTACCGGCACGCGGCTGCCCTTGACGTTCTCGAACAGCAGGCCGACGTTCGGCCCCTGCTGCGTCTTGCGCAGCACGGCAGTGAGCTCGTGGACGGGGTCGACCGCGCGCGAGACGCGCGCCAGCTCGCCCCGCCCGTCGAGCCAATCGATGAGCTCGCGAAAGGAGCCGATCACCCGGGCGCTAGGCCGCGTGCCGCGCGAGCTCGCGGAAACCGCTCTCCATCTCGCGCCGCAGCTTCACCGCCGGCGAAGCCGCGTCGAATGCGACGTCGCTCCAGCGGAGCGGCTGACCGGCCTGGATGGGCTTGAGCAGCTTCCAGTGGTGCGCGAGGCCGAGCGGCAGGTAGCCTTCTCTAAGAGAGACTTCCGCCGGCACCAGGCGGCCGGCGACTGTGTAGCCGCCCTCTCCATCGAGAACTTCGCTTTTGCCTAAATCCTTTTTTGCAAAAGCAACTGCATCGGCCCGCCATCCGGTCGCGCAACCGGTCGCCTCGCCGCGCAGCCCGACCGACGCCACCGAGATGCCGACCTCCAGGCCGATCAGGTGCCAGCGTTTGTACAGGCACGCGTAGCGACCCGAAGGATCGGTCTTCACGCCGTACTCCTCGAAGCAGCGGCGGATGTAATCGGTCTCGCCTTCAAAGACGACGAACACGCCGAAGCGGATGTCGTAGGGAATCGGCGTGCCGTCCTTCCGCAGCGAAGAAATGACTTCGACCTGTCCCTTGTGATGCAGGACTCCGCCTTCCTCGCGCGGCCGCATCAGCGACGGGATCTCGTCGATCGAGCCGGGCGGGTACTCGAGCCCGCCGGGCGCCGGCGTGAGGCCGGTCGCGTTGCAAACCGCCGTCGTCTCGATCGCCGGCTTCGAGCCGTCGAGGAAGGAATTGAACATCTTTGGATTCAAGCCGCCGACCTTCGCCTGCTCCGGCGTCAGGCCGTAGTGTCCCCACACTGTCTCGGGCGTGGACTGCGCGAAGTGCGGCAGCCACTTGTGGCCGCGCCCGGCGGCGACGACCTGGAAGCCGGCGGTGCGCGCCCAGTCGACGAGATCGCAGATCAGCGCCGGCTGGTCTCCGTAGGCGAGGCTGTACACCACGCCGGCCTCGGCCGCCTTCCTGGCGAGCAGCGGCCCGCAGAATGCGTCGGCTTCCACGGTGACATTGACGACGTGCTTGCCGTGCTTGAACGCGCCCAGGATATGCTCGACGGCCGCGGGCGGATTGCCGGTCGCCTCGACGACGATGTCGATCTTCGGATTCGCGACCAGCTTCTGCCAGTCTTCGGTGATCGGCGGAATACGCGCCGGATCCCAGCCGACGCGCTTCAGGTTCTCCTTCGCGTTCGCCGGCGAGAGATCGGCGATCCCGACCAGCTCCACGCCGGGCGTCTTCGGCACCTGCGCGAGGTACATCGCCGCGAACTTGCCCGCGCCGATCAGGCCGATGCGGAGCGGGTTGTCTTTCCGCTCAAGAAGCTTTTTGTAGAGGTTCAAAGAACCTGTCCTTCCAGGGCAGCGGTACGTCGTAGTGCTTCAGCAGGCAGTCATCCGGCAGGCACTGGATCGGCGTGAAGTCGCGGTGCGCGATGTACTCGGGCCGCTTGAAGCGCCGGATGTGGTTCGAAACCGCGCACAGCGACAGATACACGCTGACGCGATTCCACGGCGAGAGGTTCGACGTCGAGGCGTGCACCAGGCAGCCGTGGAAGAGGATCATCGAGCCGGCCGGGCCCTTGGGCGCGACGATGCCGCCCTTCGCGACCATCTTCGTAATCGTGTCGTGATTGATGACCCACAGCGGATAGCTCGTCGTGCTGGTGTCGTGGGCGGCGTCGAGCACGCCCTGCTTGTGGCTGCCGGGAATGAACATCAGCGGGCCGTTGAACTCGTTCACTTCGTCGAGGAAGATCGCGACGTTCATGGCGCGCGCCTCGGGCATCTGGTCGTCGTTCATCCAGGTGCCGTAGTCCTGGTGCCACTGCCACACGTCGCCGTCGAACGCGGCCGTGCCGGTGAGCTTGAACTGTTGCAGGTATAGGTCCTCTCCGAAGATCTTGCGGAGCGGCGCGACCATGCGCGGGGGGCGCGCGAGCTTGGCGAAGGGAGATCGC
>Ga0134123_10001571_pt1 | contig 14874 bp, 12 predicted proteins | sample KB303_FD_96460 | JGI IMG/M metagenome (GOLD analysis project Ga0134123, IMG submission 96460) | Terrestrial soil microbial communities without Nitrogen fertilizer from Kellogg Biological Station, Michigan, USA - KB3-0-3 | ecosystem: Environmental > Terrestrial > Soil > Unclassified ...
AACTTTCGGCTGTGACCTGCCCGAACCGTACGTCGCCGCCATGGCCGCGCGTGCGCACGCACCGGTGTGGATCAATCTGGAGTATCTGAGCGCAGAATCCTGGGTCGACGGTTGTCATGGCCTGCCCTCGCCGCACCCCCGGCTGAATCTCACGAAGTTCTTTTTCTTCCCCGGCTTCGAACACGGAACCGGCGGCCTGTTGATCGAGGGCGGCTTGGCCGCGCGGCGGTTGGCCTTCCAGTCAGACGAACACGCGGCGGGGCGATTTCTGCAATCGATCGGTGTACCCCCACGCACTAAGGGTGAAACGTTGGTCTCGCTGTTCTGTTATCCGCAGGCGCCGGTCGGCGCGTTGCTGGATGCTTTGACCGCGGGCGGGCGTCCGGTACGCGTGCTGGCGTTTGCGGGGACCCCGGCCGCGGAGGTGCTCGCCGCGCGCGGCCTGGCCATAGGCAGGCGAGAGGGCGCGCTGATGGCGCACTTGCTGCCATTCCTTTCGCAGGAAAACTATGACCACGTGCTGTGGTCGTGCGACTGGAATTTCGTGCGCGGCGAGGATTCCTTCGTACGCGCGCAGCTCGCGGCCCGGCCTTTTGTGTGGCAGGCCTACCCGCAGCGCGGCGATGCGCACCGGGCCAAAGTCGACGCCTTTCTTGGCCGCTATCTCGAGGAGGCTCCCCCGGCCGCGCGCGCGAATATGACCGGGCTGTGGTCGGTTTGGAACGGTTTTGCTGCGCCCGCGGGGCTCGCTTCTGCCTGGGCGGCCTGCGGCGGCGCGGAATATCCGGAATTAGCGCAGCGCTGGCAACAGCGCCTGGGCGCGCAAGGCGATCTGGCCACGAATCTGGCTAAATTTTGCGCGGAAAGGCTATAATTCGACGCTTTTTTCGCTCAACCCACATTTGTCAGGAAATACGATGAGACAGGCTCAGGAACTGCGCGCCGGCAACGTAATCTTGGTCGGCAAGAATCCGATGGTCGTTCAGCGCGCCGAATACAACAAGGGCGGCCGCAACTCGGCCGTCATGAAAATGAAGCTCAAGAACCTGCTGACCGGCGGGGTCAGCGAGGTGGTCTACAAGGCCGACGAAAAGCTCGAAAACCTGGTGCTCGACCGCAGGGAACTGACGTACTCGTATTTCTCCGACCCCTCGTACGTATTCATGGATTCCGAGTACAACCAGATCGAGGTCGACAAGGAAAACATGGGCGACGCGCTCAACTATCTGGAGGAGGGTCTGCCGTGCCAGGTGGTTTTCTATGACGACAAGGCGATCTCGGTCGAACTGCCCAACAGCGTGGTGCGGGAAATCATTTATACCGAGCCCGCCGTGCGCGGCGACACCTCGGGCAAGGTTCTCAAGCCCGCCAAGCTCGCCACCGGCTTCGAGGTGCGTGTGCCGCTGTTTTGCTCGATCGGCGACAAAATCGAAATCGACACCCGCACCGGCGAGTACCTGCGCAGGATAACTGGGTAGGGCAAAAACCTTGGTGCTGAGTACTGAGTACTGAGTGCTGGGTACTGCCCGACTTCGCTGGATACCGGGCTTCGCCCATAAGTGCTGAGAGAACTGCGAAAGGCGTGAACGTGTCCGAATCGGACCCCTTCCCGCCTTTTTATTTTCCGGCAATGGAATGCGCGAGCACCGCTTTGTTACGCAGCACACCGCACTCAGCACACAGCACTCAGTACGCAGCACTCGCCTTTTCCCTGCACGCAGTACCCAGCACTGAGCACCTAGCAGTGCCCATCTTGCGCCCCTCGCCACGTCCCGCACGCCGCTTCCGATGAAGGGGCATCTGTTCTGGATCGTGGTCTGGATTGGCGTGGTGTTCGCGGGATATCTGGTAACCGAGCGCATGATGGCGCCGCCGCCGGTTGTGCGTTCGCTGGGCGAGGGCGTCCAGGAACTGGCGATCCCGGTCTCCCGCGACGGTCATTACTATCTCGACGGCGCGGTCAACGGCGTGCCCCTGCGATTCATGATCGACACCGGCGCCACTTATGTCGCTGTGGACGCGAAGTTTGCCCGATCGGCGCGATTGCCGGACGGGATCGCCGGCTATTTCAGCACGGCCAACGGCACCGTCGAGGGCCGGCTGGTGAGAAACCAGGCGGTAAGGGCGGGTGCATTCGAGCTTTCCGGCCTTACCGTCGCGGTGATGCCGGCGCGCGACGGAGAAGGACTGCTCGGCCAGAATTTCCTGAGCCGCTTCGACGTTACCCAGAGCGAAGGGACGCTGCGCCTGCGCATGCGCCAGAAGAAACCTGAGCAGGGTCGTTAGCGCGCGGTCAATGCCGCCGCAATCAGGGCGCCGAGGTGATCCCCCGCGCCGCGTGCCGTACGCAGCAGCGCTTCCTTGGCTTGTTCGGGTTTTCTGAACTCGACGGTGGTCACCGTCACCGTCGCCGGTGCGGTCTGCAGAAGCCGTCCGCGCGCATCCATCGAAACCGGGACCACGGGCAGGATCGGATAGTGTTCCCAGTACTTGTCGAGGAAGTAATGCAGGGCCTCGACGTCGGCTTTCAATCGCATCGCCAGCAACACCGGCTCGAAGACGGTTTCCTGTTTGCCCAGGTTTCCCTGCCGCCACACCGCTTCCAGCCGCAGACCGATGGCGAGATCGCGTTCGGCTCCCGGCGCGACATAGAGGCGCAGCGGTCGCACCTGCACATAGTCTCCGCTGTCGCCGAGGCGCAACTGTCCGACGAAGTCGAATGCCGGCGTTTCGTCGTCGCGATTGACGAAACGCGTGAAGCGGAAACAGCGCCAGGTGGGTTCGAGATTGCGGCGTTCCGGGTCGCCGTAGAAAGGTCGGCGGGAATCCTGCGCGGTCACGCGCGCGTAGGTTTGCATGGCCTCTTCTACCTTCTCATCCGCAAGAGCCGGCCTCCAGCGCACGTATTGATTGGCAGAAGTGACCAGCACCGCCGACTGCGAATCCTTGCCATTGTCTCTTGGTTCACGCGCATCGCACGCCTCGCGTACCGCGGTCTCGTCGGCGCTCCACACCGCCAGGACAGTGGGTATGCGTTCCGCAAGCGCGCGATAGGCAAAGGTTGGGTTGTCGGTGGGGATCAGCGTGAGCGCGGAAAATCCGGAGGTGGGGAGCGTTTCGTCGGGCAGCGCGACCACCGGCTCGCGCCACGGTGAGGCGCAAGCGCCCAGAATTGCGATTGCACAGACAACCAGGATATGAACTCGCATTGCGGACGACGCCGATGAGGAACAATCTTGTTGGTTGTGGCGCCCCGAACACGAATCGAACGTGCGACCTACCCCTTAGGAGGGGGTTGCTCTATCCACTGAGCTACCGGGGCGTAGGGCGGGATTTTAACCGATAGGACAGTGATTCGTGTTCGTGGTACGTGGCACGTTGGACATCGGACGCGGTACGGAAGGGGCCGCGTCACGCACGTTGTATAGAAAAACCGAATCAGAAAGCACGAACCACGTACCACGAAACACGTGCCAAGGTTTCCTCTCAGCACGCAGCACACGGCACTCAGCACAATGAAGGCGGCACGGATTCCCGTTAACATGCCGCCGATGAAAACCCGCCTTCCCCGCACCGTGATCGTGCTCGGCTTCGTAAGCCTGTTCAACGATCTCGCTTCAGAAATGATCGTGCCCCTGATCCCGATACTGCTTGCCGGCGTGCTGGGCGCCGGCCCGATCGCATTGGGATTGATCGAGGGAGTAGCCGACGCGGTCGCGAGTTTTCTCAAGCTCTGGTCCGGGCGTCATTCCGACCGCCTCGGAGGACGGCGCAAAGCGCTGACCTTGGGGGGCTATGTGCTGTCGAACATCGCCCGGCCGCTGCTGGCGTTTGCCGGCTCGTGGGGATTGGTGCTGGTATTGCGCAGCGTGGACCGGGTCGGCAAGGGACTGCGCAGCGCACCGCGCGATGCGTTGGTAGCCGATGCCACCCCCGCACAGATCAAGGGCTATGCCTACGGGTTTCATCGCGCGCTCGACAATTCCGGCGCGGTCGGCGGCAGCCTCATTGCCGCGGCGATGCTTGCATGGTCCGGGTTGCCGCTCGCACAGGTGGTGCTGTTTTCCGCAATCCCGGGATTTCTCGCGGTATTGTTGATCGCGGTCGGCGTGCACGAACCACCCGCCGCCAAGGTGGCTCCGCGGCGCACGCTTGCGCCGCTGCGCTGGAAGGTTCTCTCTCGCGGCATGCGCCGCTATCTGCTGGTACTCGCAGTGTTCACGTTCGCGCGTGCTTCGGAGACCTTCATCGTTCTGCTCGGTTATCAAATGGGGATCGGGGTGGTTGAACTGCTGATGCTCTGGGCCGCGCTCAACTTTGCCAAGGCGCTGACTTCGGCCGCCGGCGGCAGGCTTGCCGACACCATGGGCAGGGGGCCGTTGATGCTGCTCTCGTGGACAGCGTTTGCCGCGTGTTTTCTGCTGTTGGGAAAAGTGAACTCCAGCGTAAGTTTGTGGACCGTCACCATTGCTTACGGCTTATTCTTCGGCCTGGGTGAGGGCGCCGAGAAGGCGCTGATCAGTGACCTTGCAGGACCTGCGGAGCAGGGCACTGCATTCGGCTGGTATTACCTCGTGCTCGGGCTTGCGGCGATTCCGGCGGGCCTTCTGTTCGGCGCGGTGTGGCACTACCAGAGCGCGGCGATGGCGTTTTTCCTGGCCGCCGGCATTGCCGCGGTCGCGGTGCTGCTGCTGCGCGGCTGGGCGTGGCCGATTCGTCAAGAGCCGTTAATGTCGTGAATATCGTAAAAACGACGAAGATAGTTTCAGTGGAAGCTAATGTTTGCGAAGCCGTCCCTAGTGCGGAGCTGGTATCGTGAAGTGATTCGGAATCGATGAAGAACAGTTGTAGTGAAGTGCCTGACGTTTTTTCGTCTCCGGAATTCACGTACTCTTGTTTCACGACATTCACGATATTCACGGCCTTCACGGCACTTACGATATTCACGACATTCACGATATTCACGACATTCACGGTATTCACGACATTCACGGCCGTTCCGACATTCACGGCCTTTACGGCCCTTACAGCCCTTACCGATGCCGATAGCAACATTCGAAAGCGTTTCGCTCGCTTACGGCCACGTCCCGCTGCTGGACCACGCCGATCTGGTGATCGAGCCGGGCAGCCGGATCGGACTGATCGGCCGCAACGGCACCGGCAAGTCGAGCATGCTGAGGATTCTCGCCGGGCTGGCTGCGCCGGACGACGGCCGGGTATGGCGGCGGCCAGGGCTGCGCATCGGCTTCGTTCCGCAGGAACCGCTGCTCGAACCGGGTCACACGGTGTTCGAAGCGACGGTCGAAGGATTGGGCGATCTTGCGGAGCTCCTCGCTGCGTACCACGCCGCCGTGCACGTGCTCGAACACACGCCCCAGGACACCTCTGCGATGGCCGCCATGCAATCGGCGCAGGAGGCGCTCGAGCGCCGCGATGGCTGGAACGTGCAGAGCAAGGTGGAGACGGTGTTGTCGCGCCTCGGACTGTCTGCGGATGCAAGAGTTGAAACGCTTTCGGGCGGCACGCGCAAGCGGGTGGCGTTGGCGCGAGCGTTGGTTGCCGATCCGGAACTGCTGGTCCTCGACGAACCTACCAACCATCTCGACCTCGACTCCATCGCATGGCTGGAAGAAACGCTGATAGCGTTTGCGGGCGCGGTGCTGGTGGTCACGCACGACCGCGCATTTCTGGACCGCGTGGTCACCGGCATCATCGAACTGGATCGCGGCCGGCTGTCGACCTATCCCGGCAATTTCGCCGACTACGAACGGCGCAAGGACGAGCAGTTGGCGGCAGAGGCGGTCAGCAATTCGAAATTCGACAAGCTGCTGGCGCAGGAAGAAGCGTGGATCCGCAAGGGCATCGAGGCGCGGCGCACGCGCAACGAGGGCCGGGTGCGCCGCCTGGAACGGCTGCGCGAGGAGCGCGCGGCACGCCGCAACCGCCAGGGACAGGTGACCATGGCGGCTGCCGAGGGAGAGCGCTCCGGGCAACTGGTCGCGGAACTCGAGCATGTCAGCAAGCGTTACGGCGATCGTCCGCTGATCGCGGATTTCTCCTGCCGCATCCTGCGCGGCGACAAGGTCGGCCTGATCGGGCCGAACGGCGCCGGCAAGTCCACGCTGATCAAACTGATCCTCGGCGAGATCGCGCCGGACGCCGGCAGGATCCGCCGCGGCAGCCGTCTGAGCATTGCCTACTACGACCAGTTGCGCACCCGGCTGGATGAGGAGGCCACGGTCGCGGAGACCATTGCGCCCGGATCGGAATATGTCGAGATCGGCGGCTCGCGCAGGCACGTGATGACCTACCTAGCTGATTTCCTGTTTCCGCCGGAACGCGCGCGTGCTCCGGTCAAGGCGCTTTCCGGCGGCGAACGCAACCGCCTGCTGCTGGCGCGGCTGTTCAGCCAGCCTGCCAACCTGATGGTACTGGATGAACCGACCAACGATCTGGACATCGATACGCTGGAGCTTCTCGAGAATCTGTTGCAGGACTACCGCGGCACCGTTTTGCTGGTGAGTCATGACAGGGTGTTCCTGGACAACGTCATCACCGACTACATCGCCGCCGAGGACGGCGGGCGCTGGACCAAGAATCCCGGCGGATATGCGGACTGGAAGCGCATCGCCGATGAACGCCTGCAGGCCGCGCGCGCGCAGACCGCTCAACCGGTGCCGTCGCGTGCGCGTGCCGGTTCCGCACGCGCGCGCAAGCTGAGCTTCGCGGAAGCGAAGGAACTCGAGGCGCTGCCGGCGCGCATCGATGCGTTGGAGCAGGAGCGGGCGCAGATCAGCCAGAGGCTCGCGGACCCGGCGCTTTACAAGGATACGCCGCAGGAAGTGCAGCGCCTGAACCGGCGTTACGCCGCGATCGAAGGCGATCTTGCGCACCTGCAGGCACGCTGGGAAGAACTCGAGACGGCGCAGCTGACGCCGCAACGCACGCGAATCGAGTAAGCTGCACCGCGCACATGGCAGATTTCCAGAATCAAAGCACCGACAGAATTCTTGGCTTGGGCGCGCTTGCCGTGCTGGTAGCAGGCTGCCTGCTGGTGCTGTTTCCGGTCGTCACCGCGCTGCTGCTGGCAGTGATCCTCACTTTCTCCACCTGGCCGATGTATGTCCGGCTCAGGCGTGCCCTCGGCGGCAGGAATACTGTCGCGGCCGGGTTGATGACTGCGGGGGCGACCGTGTTTCTGCTGGCGCCGTTCGTCATTGTCGTCTCGGGTCTGGCCGACAACGCGGCCGCGTTGATGGACGCATTCCGCAGTGTGTTCGATGCAGGGCTGCCCGACATGCCGACATGGGTGAAGACGCTGCCGGTGGTGGGTGAGGGGATAGACACCTATTGGCGCAGCCTCGTGAACGACGACAGTCAATTGATCGAGGAAATGAAGAACTTGATCGCGCCTGCGCGAGAGCTGTTGCTGAAAACCGGCGGGTTTCTGGTTGCGGGTGTGCTGCAACTGGCGTTGAGCGTGCTCATTGCATTCTTCCTGTACCGCGACGGCGACGCTGCTGCCGCGCAGGTGCGCGGCGCGGCATCCCGGGTTGCCGGCCCTTATTCGCGGCATCTGCTCGATGTCGCCGGCAAAACCGTCAACAGTGTCGTTTATGGCATCCTCGGCACGGCGCTCGCGCAGGGTCTGCTGGCCGGAATCGGTTTCCTGATCGCCGGGGTGCCGGGCGCGACTCTGCTTGGCCTGGCGACTTTCTTTTTTTCGGTGGTACCGGTCGGTCCGCCCCTGATCTGGGGCACTGCGACCATCTGGCTTTACTTTCACGGATCGGTCGGCATGGCGATTTTCATGGGTCTGTGGGGCCTGCTCGTGATCAGCCTGGTGGACAATTTCCTCAAGCCCATCATCATCAGCCGCGGCAGCCATCTGCCCTTCATCCTGGTCTTTCTCGGGGTTCTCGGTGGCGTGCTGACCTTCGGATTCATCGGCATCTTTCTCGGCCCGACCTTGCTCGCGGTCGGTTTCCATGTGCTCAACGAGTGGATGAGCAGCACGAGGTATGAAGGGGTTGAACGCCGGAAGAATCCGTGGAGGTAGCTGCCGTGACTACCGTGACGACCGTGACTATCGTGACTGCCGTGAATGCCGGGGTCCGTGATTAATGTAACTATCGTGGCTGTGGTGAATCGCAAATCTGAATTGGCATTACGTCGGTCACGACAGTCACGACAGTCACGACCGTCACGTAGTCACGACAGTCACGGCAGTCACGACAGTCACGTAGTCACGACAGTCACGGCAGTCACGGCAGTCACGCCTTCACGGTATTTGCGGCCTCTACGGAACCTAAAAACCCTTTCGGAATCAAAACTTATCCTGTACCATGCGCGCTCAATCCGGAACCGGACCGGCCCCGTGGCCCCCGCTTCCGGCGTCAATCGCATCGTCGACTAGAACGATGCAGGAGTCCAAATTAATGTCGTTTTCGGATCTGGGGCTAGCCCCGGAGTTGTTGCAGGCCATCGCTGATCAGGGTTACACCGAGCCAACGCCGGTCCAGGCAAAGGCAATTCCCCCCATCCTCCTGGGCCAGGACGTCATGGCCGCCGCGCAGACCGGCACCGGCAAGACCGCGAGCTTCACGCTGCCGATGCTGCAGCGGCTGAAGGAGTTCGCCAACAACAGTGTCTCGCCGGCCCGCCACCAGGTGCGCGCGCTGATCCTCACACCGACCCGCGAGTTAGCGGCCCAGGTCCAGGAAAGCGTCAAGATCTACGGCAAGCACATTGCATTGCGTTCCGCGGTGGTCTACGGCGGAATCAACATCGATCCGCAGATCAAGGAACTGCGCGCCGGTGTGGAAATCCTGGTCGCTACGCCCGGACGCCTGCTTGACCACCTGCAGCAGAAAACCGTCATTCTTTCGCAGGTGCAGTTCCTCGTGCTCGATGAAGCGGACCGCATGCTCGACATGGGCTTCCTGCCCGACATCAAGCGCATCCTCGCCGTCCTCCCGGCGCAGCGGCAGAGCGTCATGTTCTCCGCCACGTATTCCGACGATATTCGCGGCCTGGCCAAACAGTTGCTCAAGAACCCGGTGAACATCGAGGTCGCCCGCCGCAATTCAGCGGTCGAAACCGTGACCCACCTGGTGTACCACGTCGAATCCAGTGCCAAGCGCGATCTGCTCACGCACCTGATCCGCTCGCGCGACATGCGCCAGGCGCTGGTGTTCTGCAACACCAAGATCGGCGCCAACCGGCTCGCCTACAAGCTGGTCAAAGACGGCGTGGCTGCTGCCGCGATCCACAGCGACCGTACCCAGGGCGAACGCACGCAGGCGCTGGCCGAATTCAAGGAAGGCCGCACGCAGATCCTGGTCGCCACCGATGTTGCCGCGCGCGGACTGGATATCGAACAACTTCCGTTCGTCATAAACTTCGACCTGCCCGGCGCTCCCGAGGATTACGTGCATCGCATCGGCCGTACCGGCCGCGCCGGCCTTACCGGCGAGGCAATCGCATTGATGGCCGACGACGAACGCGAGAAGCTTGGTGCGATCGAAAAGCTGCTGAAGATCAAACTGCCCATCGCCGAGGCTGAGGATTTCAAACGCACCCCGGCGTTGCGCGGGGAAGCGGGCCGCCGGGAGGGCCGGGAAGGCCGCCGCCCGGATGGTCGGCGGGATCAAAGCCGTCAGAGCGAAAGCCGGCATCGCGAGGATCATCGTTCCAGGAGCGGCCGCAATTCGCCTGCGCGCAGCGTCGCCCAGCCTGCCGACCCGCTGTTCGACAGACCCTACAACCCGCCTCCATCATCGAAACCGTCCGACAGCGCAAACTCCGCGCCGCGGCAACAGGACCCGAAGAAGCAAGTTGCCGCACTGTTCCTCCCGCCGGTCGCGGAGAAACAGGACTCCTAGTGTCCTGTTCTGCTAATTCGTAGGATAAGTCTCCAAAACTTCGCAGCGATTCCCATGTGTGCTTCTTGACAGTAAGCCACAATCGATCGGAAAACCCGCGAAATCGGCGTCAGGCAAGGCGCGAGTCCTTGACAGTGGCGGGTACCCCGGCGAGGGCTCGTAACACAGCATGGCGCCGATTCTCGCGGGATTTTCAGCCACGAATTAGCGGAACAGGACACTACCATTGAGCGTTCGCGATTCGTCCCCAAGCGCCGTGCCGCCAGCCGGTTTGACCGGCAAGCGCCTGCAACAGCTCGTTTCCGGCCCGGAGGAATCCATCGATCTCGCCGAAGCCGCGCTGTTGATCGCCACCCATGCCTATCCCGATCTGGACATCGCGCAGCAGCTGGCGCGTATCGAGGAATTGGCGAGAACCCTGGATTCGCGCATTCAGCGTCAATCCGGCCCGTCGCAACGCATCGCCGCACTGAATGAGTACTTGTTCGCGGAGCTCGGATTCGCCGCCAACGAGAAGGACTATTACGACCCGCGCAACAGTTGCCTCAACGAGGTGCTGGAGCGACGCGTCGGCATTCCGATCACCCTGAGCCTGCTGTACATGGAAGTCGGCGGCCGCATCGGCCTGCCGCTGCACGGCGTGAGTTTTCCGGGACATTTCCTGGTGAAGTGCGCATTGCCGGAAGGCACCGTGGTGCTCGATCCCTACGCCGGCGGTATTTCGCTGGGAGTCGCGGACCTGCAAAAGCGGCTGCGTAAGGTGCACGGCGACGAGTTGGCACCCCCGGTCATCGCAGGCATGCTCGAGACGGCCGGCAAGAAGGAAATCATCCTGCGGCTGCTGCGCAACCTGAAGGCGATCTACCTGCGCAGCCAGCAGTTCGATCGCGCGCTGACGATCCTGGACTGGATCATCGCCGCCGCACCCGATCAGCCGCTCGAACGGCGCGACCGCGGAATGATCTACCAGGAACTCGAGTGCTCCCGCGCGGCGCTGGTCGACTTCGGCCGCTACCTGGAACTTTCCCCCGGCTGCGACGATCGCGACGAAATCCGTGGCCGCATGGTCGAACTGCAGAAGGATGCGGCGAGGTTGAACTAGAAAGGGCGAGTACTGGGTGCTGGGTGCTGAGTGCTGCGTGCTGGGTAAAGGCGAGTGCTGAGTACTGTGTGCTGGGTAAAGGCGAGTGCTGAGTACTGCGTGCTGTGTGCTGAGGAAGATCGGTGCTGTGCACTGCGTGAAGAGATAACAAGTCGTTCCTGGATTTGAAGAGCCCGGCGCTCGCCAAATTCACTCCGCCTTCCGGCTCACTGCCTCGCAGCACTCAGCACGCAGCACGCAGCACCTTGTACTTAGCACCGCGCACGGAATTTTCCCGTCGATGAAAAAACAACAATCCACCCTTCCTCGCTGGTGGCGCTCGCCGTACCTCCTGCTCACCCTCGCCTCCCTCTTCTGGGCCGGCAACTGGGTGGTCGGACGCGCGATGCGCAATGAAATGCCGCCGGTGGCGATGGGTTTCTGGCGCTGGGGCGTGGCCCTGCTGATCTTGCTGCCGTTTACCGCAGCGGAGCTCAAGCGCAACTGGCATCTGGTGCGCGCCAACTGGTTCACTCTCATGGTGCTGGGCAGCCTTGGGGCGACGCTGTTCAACACCATGATCTATATCGGCCTGCAGTACACCGCGGCGACCAACGGCGTGCTGTTCAACTCGATCTCGCCGATCCTCATCATGGTGCTGTCGTGGCTGTTGTTTCGCGAGCGGCTTGGACGCTGGCAGACCGTGGGTGTGGTGCTGTCTCTGGCCGGGGTGGTGGTGATCGTCGCCCGCGGTGATCCGGAGATACTCGCGGCCCTGAAATTGAACCACGGCGACCTGTGGCTCATTTCGACGATGTTCCTGTGGGCGGTCTACACGATCGTGTTGCGCCGGCGGCCGCCGGGGTTGTCAGCGACCGCCTTCCTGGCGGCGATGCTGCTGCTCGGCCTGCCGGTCTTGCTGCCATTTTACCTGTGGGAGATATTCACACGCGGAGGTTTTGCCCTGTCCGTCCCAACCGTGGCCGCGCTTGCCTACTACGGCACCTTGCCTTCCGTCGTGGCTTATCTGTTCTGGAATCGTGGCGTCGCGCAGATCGGTCCGAACAAGGCCGGTTTGTTCGTGCACCTCATGCCGGTGTTCGGCGCGCTGCTATCGGTGATCTTCCTGGGCGAGCGCTTGTATGCCTATCATTTCACTGGAGCGGCGATGATTTTTGGAGGGATTTGGCTGACTACAAGGAAGCCGTGAATGTCGTGAATGTCGTGAATACGTGAATATCGGTCTAGAACTGTATGGCCCTTACGACATTCACGTCTTCTCGCTTCACGATATTCACGGCATTCACGGCTTTTCAGAACTTGATGGACAGTCCTATCGAGTGAACACTCGTATCCAGCCCTACGCCGGGGGAGGGACCACTCGGGCTGTTGCCGAACAGGTCGCCATAACGTTCCGTTTCGGCGCGGAAGGTAACCGCCTTCGTGAACTCGTAGCTCAGGCCGATTCCGTACACCGTGCCGAGGTCATCGATGAAGCGGCGGCCGGCGCCGTCGTCCGGCAGGCCGCTTTGCCAATAGTGCATGCCCATCTTGCCGAACAGCGACAAGCCGGTCGATTGGAAGGGAATGGTGGCGACACCCGCGAGACTCCACGCCGAGCCGAGACAGGCCCGATACGATTCACCGCTTATGGTGTCGCCCCCGCAGGACCCGTTCAGACCGAAGTTGGTCTGGGCGCCTTCGATGGCGAATGAATCGAACATGCGGTAGCCGCTGTAAAGCGTCGAGGTCGACAGCCCCTCCGGGTTGCCGCCCGGCGACCCGAACACCCCGGGAAGCGACCCTTGGAACCCCACCGAATTTTGCAGACCCCAGAAACTGCTGCTGTAACCGCCGTACCAGGCGGGCTCTCTTTGCGCTAGAACGGCGCCACTGGCAGCGACCAGCAACGCCAACGCCATGGCCTTGAGCGGGCCTTTTAAGGTAGGCATCATGATTCGCGGTCCCCCTGAAAGTAATTCTAGACGATTTCTGCTGTTTTTCTTGCCGTTTCGCCCTTTATTTCATCCAGATACCCGCCGGCGGGCCGGACGCACCCCACTTGTAATGAACCCACTACAACAGGCCGAGATGTTCCGCAACCGCGTGGCCAAGAACTATCGGCACTTACGCAAGTTGCGCCCGGACTCGTTACCGGCGTAGCCGGCCGTCTGCGGGCAGGGCGCACCCCACTTGCAATGAACTCACTATCCCAACAGGCCGAGATGTGCAGGAACCGCGTGGCCAAAAACTATCGGCACTTGCGCAAGTGGGCCAGGCGGGAAGGAATCGAGTGCTTCCGGATATACGACCGCGACATCCCCGAGCTTCCGTTCGCGCTCGATTTGTATGGCCAGCGCGCCCAATTGCAGGAGTACAGCACGCCGGTCACAGACCTGCAGGCGCAGCGCGATTGGCGCTCGGCCATGCAGGGGGCCGCGGCGCAGGCGCTCGAATTTCCGCCCAAACAGGTCATTGTCAAGCAGCGTCACGGTCAGCGGCCCGCGGCCCAGTACCGCAAACTGGGTCCGCGCGGGCAGGACTTCATCGTGGCCGAGGGAGGCCATCGCTTCATCGTCAACCTCACCGACTACCTGGACACCGGACTTTTCCTCGACCATCGTCAGACTCGCGCTTTGGTGCAAAGCCTCGCGGCCGGCCGGCATGTGCTCAATCTTTTCTGTTATAGCGGAAGTTTCTCGGTGTATGCGGCTGCCGGAGGCGCGAAAACCAGCACCAGCGTCGATCTCTCGAACACGTATCTGGACTGGGCCAGGCGCAACTTCGAACTCAACGGCATGGATACCGGTCGCCATCGGTTGGTGCAGGGCGACGCGCGCCGCTTCCTCGCCGAAGAGCTGCCCGGCGGACGGCGTTACGATCTGATCGTGCTCGACCCGCCCAGCTTCTCGAATTCGAAGCGCATGCAGGGGGTGCTGGACGTGCAGCGAGACCACGTCTCGTTGATCCGGGATTGCCTCGGATTGCTTACGCCGCAGGGTGAACTACTGTTTTCCACCAACCTGCGCAGCTTCCGCCTCGACGTTCCCGCGCTTGCCGGGGTTAAAATTGCCGACATCTCCGCGCAAACCGTGCCTCCCGATTTCCGCAACAGGAAGGTGCACAAATGCTGGCGGATTTCGTAGGGGCCGTGAATGTCGTGAATATCGTGAAGCAAGAAGACGTGAATGCCGTAAAAACTTCGAAGCTGTCCTAGCAGCTACGGGATTTCGGAGTTCACCTATACAGGGCCTTGAGCAGTTACGACATTTACGATATTCACGATATTCACGACATTCACGGTCTTTCCGATATTCACGGTTTTTTCCCCCGCCCATGACTGACATCGACATTCCCAACGAACCAGCCCCTGCGAGCTCCCTGCGGGAGCAGGTCATCGCGTTCTTCCATAGCGACGCCGGGTCGGATCACGATGCCGTGGAGCTCGCGGATCGCTTCGCGGCCATTGCCGCGGCCGGCAGTTTGCCAGGGCGAATTGATGCACTGGTGCGGCTGGTCGAGTGGACGCGTCTGGTCGATGTGGATGCCGGCACGAATGCGCCACGCGATCGTTCGCCGCTGTTCAAGTTCGTGCAGATGATCGAGTGCATCCCGGCGGCGCGCCGTAGCGTGCAGGATATTTTTGCTGACATTCTTTCCCGGACCGATGGCGTCAATCCGTTTGGCGACACCGGTATTCGCAGCGATCGTGGTTTTTTCTCCGAGTTTGCCTCGCGCATCGTGCGGTGCCTGCTGCCGCAGCCGAGCGATGAGCACGACCTTTCGCGGCTGCCGGCCCGGTTGTATTCGGGCCGGGATGCGGTGGAGAGATTGCGAACACTTGCGCCCGGGGTGTTCCATCGCTTCGTAGAACCGCTCACACCCCCGGACCGGCCGGACATGTGGGCG